>Ga0206956_1001_pt1 | contig 114108 bp, 113 predicted proteins | sample Alteio_BWOrgHeat_35_FD_153252 | JGI IMG/M metagenome (GOLD analysis project Ga0206956, IMG submission 153252) | Enriched cells from forest soil in Barre Woods Harvard Forest LTER site, Petersham, Massachusetts, United States -... | ecosystem: Environmental > Terrestrial > Soil > Temperate forest...
TCCGGCCCAACTACTTCTTGTCTTCTCTGGCTTCGGCGACCTTCGCCTGTTGGCCTGCCTCAGATACGGCTTTCAGGAATGCGTCCGCGCTTGCCGGAGTGGACACTTTGCCCGAAAGGATGTTGCGGAACGTCATGTGCTTGCCGTAAATGGCGTGAGTGGAATCGTTATCCTGCTCCACCACCGCACCTTCGAGCGTCAAGCCGGCGAATACACCCTTTGAACGCGAGTAGGTCAACATTTCCGTGTTCATCTTCCAATCGGTTCCCGCGGAAGCATGACGGCCTACTGGTCCGGCCGCAACCGATCCTTCACCCGTCAATTCGAACTTACTCGACAACAGATGCTGGAAACCCTGCTCATTCATCACCAACATCACCAGATCCACGCCTTCGATTCCGATCTGCAATCCCCAACTACCACCGCCAACCGATACGAACGCAGGCGCGCTCCAACCGTCGGAAGTACGACACGAGGCAATGCCACGGCCGTGCTTGCCACCAAAAATGAATCCACCCTTGATCAGGTCGGGCACTACCAGAATGCACTTTGCGCCGCTTAACACTTCTTCCGGAATGCCCTTGTCCGGCGTTGACATAATCGCGTGCAGAACGTCCACCGACTTCTGCAGGCGGTCAACCGTGTCTTCGCGAGCCGAGCCTGCCCACGCGTAGGTTCCAACCAAACCCATCAAGCTCATCAACAGCAGTGAAATTGTCTTTTTCATGAATTTATTCCTTTGGGAGCCACTGAACTAAGAGAAGAGAACTTCAGATGGGCTGACTTAGCTCAGAGGACCTGAAAGAGAGAGAAGAATGGCTCGTCTCTGACATCATGATCACCCAGGCCCGAAATAATAGCTGATCCGAATTGCTCACTTTGAGTTCGCGGCCAAATTCAGATCGGCTAACGGTCGGGATGCGATCTGACTGATCTCGCGTAATTTGAGCAATCTTGCACAGAATTGCTGCCGGCGTTGTGTCACTGTGAACCTGTAGAAAACGCGAAAGAGTGGGCCCCGTCTTGCATCCTTTTCTTATCCATCTTCGTACCTTGCGTACCTTCTTCACTGACTCACTGGTGAAGCTCTCGGCGATGAAAACACCTCACAGCGAGATCAGGCATCCAAGGATGTGCCCGTTTTGCGGGCTAATTACTCCGCGATCCAAGCCATTCTGTTTGGAATGTCGGAAGTCATTCAGAGGAGTTCAACTGGGGCAGAAAGACGCGCGGCAAGGATGAACCAACAACTCGACAAAGAACGAAGGAGATAAACATGCTTTGGACGATTTTCGTTGTGCTTCTGATTCTGTGGCTTCTGGGCTTCAGCCTCCACGTGGCCGGTGGTCTGATCCATTTACTGCTCGTGGTAGCGTTGGTGGTGTTAGTCATTAATTTAGTGAGCGGCCGCCGCGCGGTGTGAAGGCGCGCTTCGATTGCAACTCGCGCAGAGTTCTGTGCGCAGGCCTCGCCACGCCTGCGTCTCGAGTTTCTTTTTTAAATGGAGGCCAACTCACAGAGTCGGCTTTTCTCTTGTCTTGCTCCCATCACTAGCTATCTGCTGACAACCGGTAATCCCGAATTGGCGAATGTGATCAATACTGCGCAGACGGTGACCCGTGCGCTTGTATAGAGTGCCGAGTGAAAAGTTCCACACTCAGGAATTAAAACCAAGAAGGGAACATATATGAAACTGCTCACGATTTCTTTGCTGGCACTGTCGTTGTCAGGACTCGGCGCCTATGCCCAAACTGATACCGGCGCTATAAAAATCAATCTTGGAACGGCGGACAAATTTGCGGCACTCGGCGGCTCCGGCGTCACCAACGTCAGCGCCCACACATTCATCATCGGTGACGTTGGCAGTTCTCCGACGCCGACTGTGAAGGGACTCAAGCCGGCCCAGGTGAAGGGCATCTTATACATCAAGTCCAGTCCGGTGACAGCTGCGGCGCAGAAAGGCCTGACAACCGCATACAATCAAGCCGCGGACGCCCATTGCGGCACCACCCTCACCGGCGTAAATTTGGGCGGAATGAAGCTCATCCCCGGAGTTTACTGCTTTGCCTCAGCAGCACAATTGACTGGCACTCTAAAGCTGGACGCTCAAGGAAATTCCAACGCACAGTGGGTCTTTCAAATGGGCACAACTCTGACCACCGCCCCGAATTCCAAGGTAGTTGTGAATCTCACCGGTAAGGGCGGAAGAGGATGCAATGTGTACTGGCAGGTCGGTTCCTCAGCGACAGTCGGCAAGGGCAGCATTTTTGTGGGGAAGATCATGGCCCTTACCAGCGTTACGCTGGATGGCGGCACCCTTCGTGGCAAAGCTCTTGCCCGCAGCGGTGCGATTTCGATTTCCGCCCAGGAGACGGTCGATGGTTCGCAGTGTGTTAACAGCGACGCCACGGATAGCAACGATATGGCTGCCTCTGAGAACTTAGGCGATTGATTGGTGCCTTTCGTTGATTGTTAGTTCAGAATTGTCAGTTGAGGAGCGGTGGCTGACCATCGGCCACTGCTTCCCTCGGGAGAAGCAATGCTGGTCAGGCCTCGCGTCAGTTTCTCGACGCTCCTTTGCGTGCGCCAGCGATGGTGAGCGCAATCCCACCGGCAATCAGCACCACACTGACGATTGGTGACACCCGCTCACTGTTGCTGGTTTGCACGCCAATATTCAAATTGCCAGCTTTTATGCCATGCGTCTCGGTGCGGGGGACGGGCACGATCAGGGATGCGATACCGAGCACTACCAGGAGCAGGCCGGCAAATAGAAGGATTTTCATAAATGGCTCTATCACAGGTTGCAAAAACAGGGTGTGAAAACAATGGCCCGATTTTTCCGAGTCCTCTGAAAGCACGACTCAGATATAACCGTAGCAGCCTACGCGGCGGCTGACTTTCCCATGGCTTTCATGTAGCTGTCCATCGACTGCGTCAGCTGCGCATCGACTTCGTCCGCGATCGTCATGACGTCAGGCAAGAGCAGGCTGAAATCCAGAGATTCCAGATTGATCTGCAACGTGCCGAAGATGGTTACCTGCAATATCCGCGATTCGTGCACCAGCATTGCGGGCGTGTAGCGCTGCTGAAATCGCAGCTTGCCGTGGGCGACGGCGGCTGCGGAAAAGATGGCATCGCTATCCTTGTCGGTCGCGGCGGGTCTGCTCAGGCGAAGAGCCAGGTCTTCGACCAGCCTGGGAAGATGCCCGGTGCGCTCTTGATCGCTCAGCGGTATGAGGTTTAGTTCACTGCTTCGTTTGGCCCGCGCCAACCAGGCCTCCACGATGCTGTTACTGCACCGCAGCAGAATCGCGCCCACGCTTTCCTTGTCCGCCCGTTTGCTAGGTCTGCGATTGATTACTCTTTCCCGGACGAGTTCGGTGAAGCGACCAATCTCGAACGGCTTGACCACAATTTCATCTGCCTCCAGAAGGATGGCAGCCATTGCGCCCTGCACGTCGGGGTAGCCGCTGACCAGCAGCGTCAAGGCGTTCGGCTGGGAATGGCGCATGGCGGAGACTACGGTGAAACCATCACCAGGGTCAGGCATGTGCAAATCAGTGATGAGCACGTCAAAGCTCTCGGTCGCGATTCGTCTCAGAGCTTCGGTCACACTGGAGGCTGCAACCACCTCAAACTTCTTACGTTCGAGCCCTTGGATCATCATGGCGAGTACCGCGCTATCATCATCCACCAATAACACTCTGTGAACAGCACTTGCTTCGGTCGGAGTCATAAAGCACCGCCTCTAGTCACGGATAATGACAGTTTAGACTCTGTTTTTCACCAAGACTGTGCAATTTTGATCAGCAGTCCCATTCTGGCCAACGTATGATTCAACCTGTTCGACAGAGTGGTCATGGGTTAGTGTCGATTGACAGTGTCGACGTTCCGACCCTCACGACTGCTCTACTCTCTGTACCAAAACGCGCACGTTTCGGCCAGACCTCCCCCGGGGGTCTGGCATTTTTTACGTGTGGGCGCGAAAGGGTCGCGAGTCAGCTGGAGGATGCGAAGGCTAGTCGTGGAGAACGATATTGAGCAGCGAACTGTGGACTTGCAATCCGCCGTTGTAATGAATGAAACCCAATTTCCTGAACCGGTTCATGAAAAAGCTGACTCGCGAGCGAGTGGTTCCAATCATCTCGGCGAGAGTTTCCTGACTTATCTTCGGGATAACGGTCTCGGGTACACCTTCCTTGCCAAAATGAGCCAGCAACAAGAGCACTCGAGCCAGCCGCTTCTCACTGGAATTAAACAGCTGGTCGACTAACTCTTCCTCATAGCGGATATTCCGAGCCAACAAATACGCCACGAACATATCGGAAAACGCGTGTTCGCGGTGAAGCGCCTCCATCATCGCTTTCTTGTTCACCCGCAGTATTTCGCAATCGGTCATCGCAGCTGCGGACCCCATGCGAACCTTCTGACCCGCCAGCGAGGCCTCGCCAAAGAAATCCCCCTCTTTCAGAATGCCGATGGTCGCTTCCTTGCCTGCTTTGGATACGACGGTGAGCCTCACCTTGCCGGTTTGGATGTAGAAGACCGCATCCGCCCCGTCTCCTTGCGTGAAAATAGTTTGTTTTTTCTGAACCGCCAGAATCTTCCTGCCTTCGCCGATGGTCGCTAGAAAAGTACTGGGGTCGAATTCGCGCTTCATGATTGTCAGTGCAAAGCGAATCGTGGTAGGGTGCCCCCTCAACAAGGCCCAAGGACGAAACCGCTACGCTGGCTACTTCCTCAGGCTCTCAAGCGCACCCATACCGGCCATCATCCTAGCGCGGACCAAAGCGTACGGGTGAACTCTTAGCAGGTCTTAGTGCAACGCAGGCCAGAGAACTCATTGATAAAGCGCATCTTAATGTACGCATGCCTCAGCAGATCGCTGGCCTAGTTAGGATTCGCATAGATTTTTAGTTGCAGGATACGATTCTTTGTCGTACGATTTCCCGCGTACCGATTCGATAACCGATGAAGGGGGACACAGCGATGGGACGTAACGGCGCCGGCAACAACACCCACTACGCGTCGTTGAATCGATCTGATGTTCCGCAGGGCCGTAAGGGGAAACATCGGAAGGCTGTGGCCGACATTCTGGCCGACCTTTCAAAGCTGAGCACTGAGCAAGCAGTTAAGGTTCCGCTGAACAGTCTGAATGGCGAGAAGATGCAGAACCTTCGCTCTGCTTTGAACCGCGTAACCCGAGAGAGAAATATCCCCGTGGAAACCTCGAGCGACGATAAATTCCTTTATATTTGGCGAGCCGATGCGCCCAAGACTGACGGAGCAACAGAATAGCGGGCGCGCAAAAAGCTACAAAATTGGGGTTCCGCTTGTGTCCGTGCTCAATCGTGCAGAACCACATTGAGCAGCGAACTGTGGACTTGCAATCCGCCTTCAATACCGCCGGCGTATTGAATGAAACCGAGTTTCCTGAATCGGTTCATGAAGAAGCTCACCCGCGAACGGGTAGTTCCCACCATATCAGCCAGCGTCTCCTGACTTATCTTCGGGACGACGGTTTCGGGCACGCCTTCCTTGCCGAAATGCGCCAGCAGTAGAAGGACGCGGGCCAGCCGCTTTTCGCTGGAGTTAAATAACTGGTCAACCAGATCTTCTTCATAGCGGATATTCCGCGCCAACAAATACGCCACGAACATATCCGAAAACGCATGCTCGCGATGGAGCGCTTCCATCATTGCCTTTTTGTCGATGCGCAGAAGCGCGCAATCTGTCATCGCAGCCGCAGATCCCATGCGCAGCGCCTGGCCTGCCAGAGCACCTTCGCCAAAAAAGTTGCCCTCCCGCAGCATGCCTATGGTGGCTTCCCTGCCGGTCTTGGATACGACGGTGAGCTTTACCTTGCCGGTTTGTATATAGAAGACCGCGTCTGCGCCGTCTCCTTGCGCGAAGATGGTTTGCTTCTTGACCACAGCCACATTTTTCCTGCCATCGCCAATGGTTGCGAGGAATGTGGTGGGATCGAACTGGCGCAGCTTCTTACCGTTCGGTGCCTTAGGAAAACTCATCAGCGGCAATTCTAGTGCATCGAAGTGCTTAATTGGCATAAATCGTGACTAAGCTAAACGACCTATTTCTTTTCGGTCTAAAGTTCCAAAGTGATCCATTTTGCACAGTATTTCGCGGACAGATGAACGATCCTGAAGGCTTCGACGGCAAGAGGAGGCTTCCATGACGCAGGAAGTTCAAATCGGCACGATTCTGATTAGGGAAAATCCGGCTGCGGCGCAGGCGATTGGGTTCCAAAGCGAGCCTTACTCAGCCACATGGGGATTAGTCAAAGCGCTCGATGGCTTGGCTCTTGATCGCAAGATCCACGCCGCGGGATGGAGCTTCTTCTTCATGGCTGCGGAGGTGAAGGTAACTTTCTTCGGCGCAATCGGAGCGAAGAACATGCAGAATGCAATGAAGCGAATGTTTGGAAAACTAAAGCCGACGAATTTCAATTGCCTTGAAGTCACCGGAATCGTAGCCAAACGATTTCTGGGCGTGCCTTACACGGTTGTTTCGGCACACTCGCGCCATATCCAACAGAGCTGCTATCTCGATGGCGACGACGAACGGCGTATTTCCCAACACGATGCCGAGCAGGGTAGAGGCTGAGCTTGTTCCGCGCTCCCCACGGTTTCTTGAAACGTAGCAAGACTCTAAAGTGTCGACCGATTATTTGGTTGAGCCGCTATTAACGAGCGGAGCCAGTTACTTTTCCACGCCCGCCAGGCGCCGATCTCTATGCGGATCCGTTCGGGGTTGGCCAGTGCTAAGTTCGCACTTTTCTCCGGGCTTGGCTCCGCAAGTAGGACAACGAACCGCCAGCGCCTGTTTCCCTTTGGCTGTCATGGCTACATAATGCTGCGTCGCTCAGCAACAAACTGGTCAATTTTGATCAGTTCGTTCATTTCAGTCCCGCGATTCTTTCTCGTTTTCCTTTGTCCCGGTCCACTGAATTCATTGTGAGCGCTTTTGATCAGACATAAGTCTCCCGGGATGCGAAGCTGCATTACGGAACTCTTTGCGAGCGAGACTAACTCGTCAGTGCGTTTCGTTCGGAATCGCGCCTTTCATCCACGCAACCCGCAGCAGCAGAGCATCACCGGGCAAGCCAAGGATGATCAGGCCAAAGGAAACATAATGCGTTTCATCCCTTCTATCCGCTCGCTGTTGTTCGCGCTCGTAATGCTGGCCATGTCGGCTGCAGCGTTCGCGCAAATCGGCATATCCATTACTGTCGGCCCGCCGGCCCTGCCCGTGTACGAGCAGCCGCCTCTCCCCGCTCAAGGCTATCTCTGGGCGCCTGGCTACTGGGCCTACGGCCCGGACGGTTATTTCTTTGTGCCTGGCACGTGGGTCATGGCTCCGCAACCCGGTTATCTCTGGACCCCCGGTTATTGGAGTTGGAACGGCGGCGCCTTTGCCTTCAATGAAGGCTATTGGGGGCCGCACGTCGGTTTCTACGGCGGGATCAATTATGGCTTCGGCTACGGCGGTCAGGGCTATGAAGGAGGCCGTTGGAATAACGGACAGTTCGAATACAACCGTGCGGTGAATAACGTGAACGTCACCAATATTCACAACACATACAACACCACGGTGATCAACAATACGACAGTAAACCGGGTTAGCTACAACGGCGGCGCAGGTGGGATCACCGCCGCTCCAACGGTTCAAGATCGGACCTATGCGCAAGAGAAACACATCGCCCCTGTAGCCGCTCAGACCCAACATGTCGCTGCTGCCCGCGCGAACCCACAACAACGAGCTTCGGTGAACCAGGGCAAGCCGGCAATCGCCGCTACTCCTAAGCCGGGCTCATTCAGCGGCGGCGTACCGGCTAAAGAAGCGGGAGCGCCTTATAAGCCTGAAGTCAAAACTGCTGCAGCTCAACCGCCGGCCAAGACGCCGGCCGCACGCCCAGAGAACAACGTTCCGCGACCGGGCACTCCGGCGACTAGTACTCCAGCCGCGCGCAACGAGGTGCCTCGTCCACCGAGCACACCTGAGAAGGCAACTGCGCCGCGTCCCGAGAACACACCGCGTCCGGCTGAGAGCGCTGCGAGAAATGAAAGCAAGCCCCAACCGCAAAGCGCTCCACATCCGGAAGCCGCGCCTCGCACCGAGACTGCTTCGCGTCCGGAAAATGCGCCGCATCCAGAAGCAGCGCCTCGACCCGAGAATGCACCCCGTGCTGAAGGTCAGACTCATCCGGAGGCTGCTCCGCGGGCTGAAGCCCGTCCAGAGAACGCCCCTAAGCCGGAAAAAGAGGCTGCTCCCGAAGAACGACGACAACAGCAGTAACATCCCCTAGCTTCAACGCCGGCTCGCAGCGCATGCTGCGAGCCGCTCTCTTGCACTCTGGAATAGCGGCGTTTAGGTCTGAGTTCAAGTTCCCGCCATTATCGCAATGCCAAACGCATCGCATTTCCCTGGCGCTCAAAGTTGATCTGCAAGATCGCGGGATGGTCTTTGGTGAAATGCCCCAAGATAGATGCTGACTGTTCGTACATGTCAGGCGTCGAACGCACGCGAACAAGGATGCGGTGTTTGCCCGATGGTAGAAGGACGGATTCAGTTTCCCGGACATCCGTTCGAAATGGATTCCAGTGCTTCTTAATCTGACCGTGCAATGGGCGATCGTAAGCCAGCTTGTCGTCAATCCACAGCGAAAGCTCTGCCGCCGAGAAACGATGTTCAATGCGTACGTTGAGCGTGGAGTCTGCAACAGCTTTAGCAGGCGCCTTGGAATTGGAAACCTTTTCTGCGCTGTGCTCGATAGCATTTGGCTCGCTCACCACCGGAGCCGGTGGCCCACTCGCGCCGACGGCTGCTGGTGGACTAGTCTGACTTGAATTTCGCGATGGCAGATTCTTGTGATACGCGAAGAGGCCGATAACGATCGTCGCCAGCGAGAGCACGAGCCCTAAGCGTACCGCTGGCCGTCGCCACCCGGACAAGACCTGCAGCTGAATGAATGTGGATCCTCGTTTCGCGGCGTGCCCTAACACTTTGAAGAAACCTACCGGCACAGTCGAAGTAACGTGAGTCGTAACATCGCTAATCGAACGAGCCCCAACTTCCCTCGCTCCTGGGAGGCGCGACGCAGCGTTGGCACCTTTTGAAATTGTCTGGCCGCGCTCCCGAAGCTCGCGCAGATCGAGCGCGAACTCCAATCCGCGCTGATAGCGTTGCGCGGGATCTTTTGCCATGGCACGGGCGATAACGGAATCCAGTTCAGGCGGAAGCTCGGGGTCAAACGCGGTGGCCCGCAGGGGATCACGATTGGCAACCTTAAAGCAAACTGTGGTGGCACTGTTACCTTGAAAAGGGCCGAAGCCCGTAACCATGTGGTAGAGAATCGCACCCAACGAAAATAGATCAGAGCGTTTGTCCACTGGCTCGCCCTCCAACTGTTCGGGGGACATGTAGGCCGGTGTGCCCAGCGCTCGGCCGGGAATCGTGAGGTTCGCCAGGTTCACTTTTGCAATACCGAAATCTGCGATCTTGGCATGGCCTTCGGGCGTGACCAAGACGTTCGCAGGTTTCATGTCACGATGGACTACGCCCTGGCCGTGAGCGTGATCCAGCGCCTCTGCGAGTTCTTCCGACAAGCGAAGAGCTGTGTCGAGCGGTATTTTCTTTGTTTTTTCTAAAAGCAGTCGGTCCAGCGACTGGCCCGCTATGAACTCCATCACAATGAAGGCAATGTGGCTTTCTGGATCCTCGCCAGTGTCGAAAATAGTGACAATGCCGGGATGTAACAAACGACCGGCTGCCTGAGCTTCGTGAAAGAACCGCTCGCGGTATTCGCGCTCCTCCTCTGGATTCTGGCCCGAGAGCGAGATAGTCTTGACAGCGACAAACCGGTCGATCTTGGGGTCGCGAGCCTTGTACACCACTCCCATAGCGCCGCGGCCAACCTCAGCGATGACCTCGTATCGTCCGAAACGCCTGCCCCAGCGAGTTTCCATTAGGATCGCAGATTTTCTTGGTATGCCGGAACACACCCGACTCTAGTTTAGGGTTTCACCCCGCATACACAACGTTCGTCACGATACCGCCATGGTTACGGCGGTAATAGTTTTTCGAACCGATAGTCACTTCAGATCCCCGTAATGCCTGACTGCCGTCCGATGGAGAGGTTGCCGCGATGTGCGCCCATGGCGGTACAGGGCCTCGCGCTTCTAATTCTTCACATGTGAGCTATCTTGCTCAGACACGAATGTTGACACCTGTCATGATTCATTCTCCTGAGTGTGTCGAGAGGGCGACGAGCGCCAATTCGCAGCTCTCATTCTTAGGTCCGCTGTCGGTGAGCTCCCAACCAATTCACATCGAAGCGACCACACCAGCCGATTGGCATTCGTAATCCGTGTGTATGCCGTGGGACCTCCGGCGGGCACGATTCGACCCTAAAGCTCTCGAATATAAAAATGAGGGCAACGCCTCCGAGTCGTTGCAAGGCGTTAGCCCGCGAAACAAGAAAGGTCAAACATTATGCCGTTGATTCAGCTCCTAGAAGTGCTCGTCGTGGTGGGTGTTCTGTTGTGGTTGGTCAATCGCTTCATTCCCATGCAGTCATCCATCAAATCGATCTTGAACGGAGTGGTTGTCATCGCCGTGGTGCTGTGGCTGCTTAATGTGTTTGGACTATTTCATTCCCTCTCTAATGTCCGCATCGGAAAAGGATGACGAGTTGGAAAGAGATCGCTTAAGGCCTTTATCAGCAAGAAAAGATCGAGACAGCGTAACCCGGCAGACATCTGCCAAGGAGAAATAAATGAAGATGAAACTGTTGTTAGTGGCCGGAGTCGCACTAAGCATGAGCGCACTGGCGCAAACCAACTCTCAGGCCACGGTGGCCGTTGAGCCCATGGCGCAGACGCCCGCATTCCACGTAGTCGTAACCAGCCGCACCACACCCGCGGTCAATTATCGGCATCACAGCGGCGCCACCAAAGTGAATTTTGCGGGCACGGATCTCATGCCGTCGGCGAATGGTGAAGCCGAAGTGAACAGCAAGAGAGGGACCATCGAGGTCAAAGCGGAATTCGGCAATCTGCAGAGCCCGAAGACTTTCGGCAACGAATATTTGACCTACGTCTTGTGGGCGATTTCGCCTGAAGGCCGTGCCGTAAACCTGGGCGAGGTCTTAGTGGGCGGCAACGACCGCAGCAAACTGCACGTGACCACAGACCTTCAGGCTTTCGCCCTGATCGTCACCGCGGAACCGTATTACGCCGTGCGGCAACCCAGCAATGTCGTGGTTCTCGAAAATGTTATTCGCAAAGACACCAAAGGAACCGTCGAAACTGTGGATGCGAAGTACGAGTTGATGGAGCGGGGCGGCTACATTCCAACCGGCTACAAGTTCGATCCCGTGGTTCTGAATGCCAAACTGCCGTTGGAATTCTTCGAGGCACGCAATGCGGTGCGCATCGCTCAATCCGAGGGCGCCGAGCAGTACGCCCCCGAAAGCTATCAGAAAGCCCTCCAGTTGATGAATAACGCGGACGAATATGCGACCCGGAAGAATGTTCAGAACAAGCCGTTGATCGCAGTCGCGCGGGACACGGTACAAACTGCCGAAGACGCACGCGCCATCTCTGTCAAGAAGATGGACGATCAACGTATAGCCAACAGCCTGCAGAACTCGGCCGACGCGCAGGCTCAGTCACAAGCGCAAGCGGACGACGCGACCCGGCAGAAGGAACAAGCTCAGGCGGATGCGGCAAAGGCGCAGTCAGATATGGCCGCAAATCAGGCAACATCGGCGGCAGCCGTCAGTGCGGCTCAGGCCGATGCCGACCGGTCTCGTCTAGCTGCACAGCAGGCGGACAGTGATAAAGCTGCGATGCGCGCCCGTTTGTCCGAGCAGTTGAATTCAATTCTTCAGACTCGTGACAGTGCACGCGGGCTCATTGTCAGCATGTCCGATGTGCTGTTTGACACAGGCCAATATTCCTTGAAGCCGGGAGCGCGTGAGAAGTTGGCGAAAGTCGCCGGCATCCTGCTTGCTTACCCCGGGCTCAACATTGAAGTCGGCGGCTACACCGATAACGTAGGCGGCGATGACATGAACCAGAAGCTGTCCGAGAATCGTGCCGACGCAGTGCGCGATTATCTGGTGCAGGAAGGCGTAACCACGAATGCAGTCAGCGCGAGAGGTTTCGGCAATACTTTGCCCGTAGCCTCGAACGACAACTCCGCCGGCCGTCAGCAGAACCGGAGAGTGGAACTTCTCGTATCCGGCGACGCCATTGGCAACTCGGCCAACGTGACCACAGGAAGCTTGCAATAAGCAGCGTAAGTAACGATCGATGATGGAGGCAATACCCATGAAACTACAAGGAATTATCGGCACAGTACTTTTGTCCTTGATCCTTGCGGCTCCAGTCTACGCACAGGAGCAGCATGATCAGGAAGAGCAGAAAGACCAGAAGGAACAGACAGCAAAGCCCGCGCAGGATGAGAAAAGAGCGGAAACAGAGAAATCTGCGAAGCAAGATGAGAAGGGCGCGCAGCAGGAGAAGAACAGTAAGCCGGAAGAGAAAAATGCGCAGCAAGAGAACACTAAGCCCGAAGAAAAGAATGCGCAGCAGCAACACGCACAGCCGGCAAAGAATGGTGGTGGCGGCGAGCGTGGCCGCATTCCCGCCGATCGTTACAAGGCGAACTTTGGGCGCGAACACACGTTTCGAGTTACCCAAGGCGATTTTAACAATCACCGATTCCAATACGGTGGCTACTGGTTTGGATTCGCCGCTCCCTGGCCAGGCAACTGGCTTTACACGCAACAGGTTTTTGTAGTCGACATCGGCGGCGTGTATTACCTTTGCAACCCGACGTATCCCGGCGTCAATGTTGAACTTAACATCACACTCTAGCCGCGGAGCAAGCAGCTTAAGGTTGTCGGCGCGGGCCCGCTCTTCTGGGCTCACGCCGATTGAATTGTAGGGAATGGAGAGCACAACATGCTTGGAACTGCATTGATCGTGATTTTGGTCTTAGCACTCTTTGGTGCGTTGCCGAGGTGGTCGCACAGCCGGGACTGGGGCTATGCCCCGACCGGTGGCGTGGGACTGGTCCTTTGCATCGTGGTCATTCTTCTGGTTCTCGGTCGCATCTAAACCATGCACCAGCTGTCAGTATCGTCAGGCGCCATGGTTAAAGGGTGGCGCCTGCTTTCTATCCGGGTCGTGGCATCTTTTCTCATTGTACTGATGTGCAATGCTGGTTCGTCGGCATACTCCGTTTTGACCCACGAGGAAATCGTGGACTTGTTATGGGCCGATGAGATTCGGCCGCTTCTGCTCAAGCGCTACCCAGGATTGTCGGAGGACCAGATCACGGAGGCGCACGCCTATGCCTACGGAGGCGCTGTCATTCAGGATCTGGGCTACTATCCGTTCGGCAACAAGGAATTCAGCAATCTGGTGCATTACGTTCGCAGCGGCGACTTCGTTCGCGAATTGCTGATCGAGAGTCAGGATGTGAACGAATACGCCTTCGCGCTCGGCGCGTTAGCCCACTACGCCTCTGACATCTCCGGACATCCCGCAGTTAACCAATCGGTGGCGATCGAGTATCCGAAGCTGCGCGCCAAGTTTGGCAAATCGGTCAAGTATGCGCAGGATAAAACGGCGCACTTGAAAACCGAGTTCGGCTTCGACATGGTCCAGGTCGCGAAGAATCGTTATGCATCGCAGCAGTACCACGATTTCATTGGGTTCCAAGTGTGCAAGCCTTTACTGGAACGGGTTTTCCCGGTCGTCTATGGAGTGGACCTGAAAGACGTGCTTGGCCATGAGGATCTAGCTGTTGGTTCGTATCGTTACTCCATCAGCCGGCTGATCCCGGAGATGACCCAGGTCGCTTTGCAGACCCATAAGAAAGACATGATGCACGAGCAGCCCGACTTCGCGAAACGAAAATTTCTGTATCGCCTTTCGCGGTCTGAGTATGAAAGGAATTGGGGAAAGGATTACGTCAAGCCCGGATTCGGCACCCGGGTGCTCTCCACCCTTTTGCGATACATGCCGAAAATCGGTCCCTTCAAGGCGATGGCATTCAATAATCCAACTCCGCAAACCGAGGACTTATATTTCAAGAGCATCAACACAAGCGTCGATCAATACCGGGCTTTTCTCGAAGCAGTACGCACGAACTCGCTTGTACTCCCAAATTCTGACTTGGATAGCGGCAACTTGACCAAAGCAGCCGAATATTCGCTGACTGACGACACCTATGCAAAGTTGCTATCCCAGTTGTCCGCCAAGAAATTCGATTCGACGACACCAGACTTGCGTGCGAACATCCTCAACTTTTATTCCGATCTCTCTCTTCCAATCGAGACAAAGAAAGACCCGGCCCGATGGCAGAGCGTATTGACATCGCTGGACCAATTAAAGTTGGCCGCTCCTGCCCCGATTATCGCAAGTACCGTTGCATATTGATCCGCGCCGTTCGAACAGAGCCAAATGAAGTCAGCCCGTCCCCCCGCTGGCATCGTGTGTCGATCGAACTGAGAGGGCTCGCTCCCACACCGCACGCCAATCGGTCCGACATTCGCCCTGGCATTTGAACTCTTTGCCGGGCTCACCCAATCTTCCTCCGCACTCAGGGCACACACAATTCAGAATGCTGGATATCACATCTCCCAGCGATCTGACCGCGTTATACCTCTCGAAATGAATACGCGCCTCCCGAATGGCAGACAACCGACCTCTATCGGCGATGCACGTTCAGGTGCCCTCAAAGGCACTTCGACTTCCTGCGGCATTGGATCGCCGCCAAACTGAATCGCAGCCTGTTGAGTGCAGTTCCGGTTCCAAACTACAAAGACAGTCTGCGAATGCTTGATGCCATTTTCGCCAAAACGCAACCGAGTTGATTTCTGCCGCATCAAGAGAGCATATGACATGCGTTAAGAGCGGGAGTCGTCTTCGCAGTCCAGCCTCCCTCGATCTTTCATTCCACTGCGAAGGCGGTTCGCGCTCTCTTTTTTTTCTCGTAGCGGAATTGTGAGATCGCCCAGGCAAAAGGGGCCGACATGCGATGGAAACAAATCGACGACGAACCGAAGGTTTTTGCTCTAGTCTTTGAGACTGGCGACGAGATCGCAAGCGTGCTGCAACACTTCTCGAAGCACCAAGGTTTGGGGGGAAGTAGTTTTAAAGCTATCGGCGCGCTTTCTCACGCGAAGCTGGGTTGGTTCAACTGGAAAACCAAAAAGTACGATCCAGCCTGCGTCCTCGACGAACAAGTGGAACTGCTTTCACTTATTGGTGATATCGCTCTGAAGGACGGAGAACCGCAAGTGCACGCGCACGTGGTGGTGGGACGTTGCGACGGTACCGCCTACGGTGGTCATCTCCTTGAGGCTCGCGTACGTCCGACATGTGAATTGATTCTAGCCGAGAGTCCTAGTCGCCTTCAGAAGAAGCTCGACCCCGAGACGGGGATTGCGATGATTCAATTCTGAAAGAGGTATGACAGTCGACACATTGTGTCGCTGCAAAGAAGCTCGCTTTTTGAACCCGACGGCTGTCGAAATGCGGACGTTGTGTCAACCGCAGGACGCCGCACCTGGCCTCATTGGGGTATCTCTGAGCCCCCAGTTCACTCATGCCTATGAAAATAAGCAACTAAGTTGCCCGAAGGTGGATTGGAAAACGGCGTGCCTTTTCCTCCCATAGAAGGAGAAAGACATGCAAGTACCAGAGACCTACCTGGGAAGCGAACAGCAGCTCGCCGTCCGCTTCCTTGAAGCAAGTAGTCGAGAAATGAACGACGTTCTTGCGCGCTGCCTGCCGTCCTTTCAAAGAAAAGCTTACCGGTACCTGGGCAATGCAGCTGACGCCGAGGACGCAGTTCAGGATGCACTCCTCTCCGCCTACAAGCACATCGACCAGTTCAGGGGCGATGCGCAGATATCTACCTGGTTAACCGCCATTGTGTCCAATGCCGCGCGCATGAAATTGCGCAAGCGGCCACGGCAGATCCACGTGTCGATGGACGAGCGGTTCGGGGAGGATCAGGAATATTCCGTGTCGGAGACATTGGCGGCCCCTGGGCCAAGTCCAGAGGATAACTGCCGCCGGTCCGAACTGCGGGGACACATCCTCCGCTTCGTGCAACAGCTTTCGCCTTGCTTGCGCAGGACATTTCAGTTGCGCGAGTTAGACGGTCTGAGCACGAGCGAAACCGCGCACATTCTGGGAGTGCCCGACGGAACAGTGAAAGCCCAATTAACGCGGGCTCGCGCGAAGCTCAGGCGATTGATGTGGCGCGGGCTCGCCCCACAGCCTCACGCACGTCGAACCTGCACGACGCGAAGCATGTCCGAGAAATAGGCTCAAGCGGAAAGAAATTCTATGTGGATTGTCCGACTCGCATTACGCCGGCCGTACACCTTTGTAGTGGTGTCCATACTTATTGTAATCATGGGTGGGCTTGCAATTGTTCGCACTCCAACCGATATCTTTCCGAACATCAACATCCCTGTGGTCAGCATTATCTGGAGCTACAACGGTCTCATACCCGAGGACATGAGCGACCGCATCGTTAGTGTCACCGAGCGAGCTCTTACCACGACGGTTGACAACATCGAGCACATCGAATCGCAGTCTCTGTATGGGATTGCTGTGGTTAAAGTGTTTCTGCAACCGACCGCAAATATCCAGCAAGGCATTGCACAGATCACGGCTATCTCTCAGACTCAACTTAGGCAGCTGCCGGCAGGAACCACGCCGCCTCTCATTCTTGCCTACAGCGCGTCGAGTGTACCCGTACTCCAATTGGCCCTTTCGGGGCAGAATCTATCGGAGCAACAACTCAACGATTATGGTCTGAATTTCATTCGGACGCAGCTCATCACAGTGCCCGGCGCATCTGTCCCTTATCCCTATGGCGGCAAACAACGTCAGGTGCAAGTTGACCTCAACACAACTGCCCTGCAGTCGAAGGGGCTGTCCGCGCTGGATGTGGTTAATGCGCTCAGCCTGCAGAACCTGATCCTGCCCACCGGAACGTCTAAGATCGGCTCCAGGGAATACGATGTTTCCATTCCTAATGCGGCCCCGCAGACAATCGCCGACCTGAACCGCATTCCGATCAAGACCATCGGCAGCACTACGATCTACATAAAAGACGTTGCCTGGGTACGCGATGGTTTTCCTCCGCAGACTAACATCGTGAAGGTCAACGGCCAGCGCTCCGTACTATTGACGATCCAGAAAGCGGGCAATGCCTCGACGCTGAATGTGATCGCGGGCATCAAGTCGCTTTTACCTCAAATTGCGACGACAGTTCCACCTCAACTGCAGATGACCCCCTTGGCGGATCAGTCGATTTTTGTTCGGGGCGCGATCAGCGGGGTGGTCAGAGAAACATTGATTGCGGCCTGCCTCACCGCTTTCATGATTCTCACCTTCTTAGGCAGTTGGCGAAGCACACTTATCATCGCGACCTCCATCCCTCTAGCAATCCTCACCTCGATCATCGCGTTCAGTGCTATCGGAGAAACGATCAATATCATGACGCTCGGGGGACTTGCTCTGGCGGTCGGCATTCTGGTGGACGACGCCACAGTCGAAGTTGAAAACATCAATCGCAATCGCGAGGCCGAACCAGAGAAGGACATGGACGAAGTTGTTCTCGACAGCGCGTCACAAATCGCCACACCCGCATTCGTTTCCACGCTGTCGATCTGCATTGTGTTCGCTCCGATGTTCTTGCTTTCAGGCGTAGCGAGATATTTGTTTGTCCCGCTTGCCGAGGCCGTGGTGTTCGCCATGTTGGCCTCGTATTTTCTTTCGCGGACCATCGTTCCGACCATGGCCAAGTATTTGTTAGGAAGCGAGAAAAAAGAGCCAGGAGATGCGCCCAGCCGCAATCCGCTGGTGCGACTTCAAAAGCGTTTTGAAGCAGCCTTCGAGAGATTTCGGGGCAGCTATCGCGCCGTGTTGGATATCTGCCTCCATCACCGTACCGCATTCCTTATCGCGTTCTTCGTTGCTTGTCTTGGATCTTTGGCAATTTTGATTCCTTGGTTGGGCCGGGATTTCTTCCCGAATGTTGATAGCGGCACCTTCAAGCTTCACATGCGCGCTCCGACAGGAATGCGCATTGAGGAAACCGCCAACCTTTGCGATCTGGTCGAGCGTTCAATTCGGGGACAGATTCCGGCTGCGGAAGTACAGAGCGTCATCGACAACATCGGCCTGCCCTATAGCGGCATCAACCTTTCTTACAGCAATTCAGCCCCGGTTGGCACATCAGACGCCGACATTCTTGTAACGCTTTCCGCCAACCACCACCCCACGGACGACTACATTCACCGGCTTCGTCAGACACTGCCGAAAGAGTTCCCCGGCGTTACCTTCGCGTTTTTACCCGCTGACATGGTGGGGCAGATTCTCAATTTTGGGTTGCCGGCTCCCATTGACGTTCAGGTTGTCGGGAACAACCTGGAGGGAAACCGGATCTACGCCGACACCTTGCTTGCGAAAATGAGATACGTTTCCGGAGCAGCGGACTTGCGGATTCAGCAGCCTTTCGATGAGCCGTATCTGCGCCTAAGGGTTGAGCGTACCAAAGCAGAAGAGCTGGGATTTTCCGCTCACGACATTGCGCAGAATCTCCTGGTGTCACTGAGTGGCAGCTTTCAGACTTCACCTACGTTTTGGGTCGACCCAAAGAATCGAGTCAGCTATCAGATCGCGACCCAGACGCCACAATATCGCGCGGACACTTTGCAGGATCTTGAGAACGTTCCGATCACAGGCACCGACCCCAACGCTCCTCCCTCTCTTATGGCCAGTCTCGTGTCCACACAGCGCGGAGTGGGAATGGCTGTTGTCTCTGACTACAACGTTGCGCCAGTGATCGACATCTTCGGCTCTGTTGCCGGCCGCGACCTCGGCGGCGTAGCGCGTGACATTAACAAGATCATCGACGCCACTCGCCGGCAGTTGCCGCGCGGTTCTCGAGTCGTCGTCCGCGGGCAGGTTCAAACCATGCGAGCATCCTACATCGGTCTTCTGAGTGGACTGGTGTTTTCGATCGTACTGGTATACCTGCTGATCGTCGTCAACTTTCAGTCTTGGCTGGATCCCTTCATCATGATTTCCGCGCTGCCCGCGGCCCTCGCTGGCATTGCCTGGTTCCTATTCATCACGCACACGACTCTGAGCGTGCCGGCACTTATGGGCGCCATCATGTGCATGGGGGTCGCAACCTCCAACAGCATTCTGGTGGTGAGTTTTGCAACGGAAAAAATGACCGAGGGCATGGATTCCATTGCCGCTGCACTGGAAGCGGGATTTACTCGTTTTCGACCGGTCCTGATGACCGCTTTGGCCATGATCATCGGAATGGTGCCCATGGCTCTTGGGCTGGGCGACGGTGGTGAACAAAATGCCCCCCTTGGCCGGGCGGTCATCGGCGGTCTGCTTTTCGCCACCGTTTCGACGCTGCTTTTTGTCCCAGCATTTTTCAGCGTACTTCAAGGCTCGCGCCGGCATGCAGCCCAGGAAAAAGGACAATAAACGCCGAGCCATGCGGAGTTCAATTATGCTGCCTGAAACCGACAATCGAGAACAACCCGGCCGTCAGACGGCTCGTGGGAACGTGGACGTGGCGCGAAGTTCGTACAAACATTGGCTGGGCGTGGGACTTGCCCTCATCGTGGTCGCCGTGCTCTTGATATCCGGCATCTGGTCCCGAGTCAGGGCGCGCGCTGCGCTGGACACTGAAACAGCTCAAGCGGCTCTGACAGCGGTTTCGGTGGTGTCACCAAAACGAACTAGTCCGACGGATGAAATCATTCTTCCCGGAAACGTGCAGCCCTATATCAGTTCGCCCATCTATGCTCGCACGAATGGTTACCTGAAGAAGTGGTATTTCGATATCGGTGCGCGCGTGAAACAGGGCCAGCTTCTTGCGGTAATCGAGACGCCCGAAGTCGATCAGCAACTCGAGCAAGCCCGTAGCAACCTGCTAACTGCTCAAGCAAACCTCGAATTGGCTTCCATCACCAAAACCCGATATCAGGGTCTTTTGAAAAGTAATGCCGTCTCCCAACAGGACGTGGACAACGCGGTCGGCAACTACAATGCGAATGCGGCGATCGTGGATGCCGACAAGGCGGCCGTGCAGGAGTACTCGGCGCTCGTCTCTTTCGAAAAGGTCTACGCGCCGTTCGACGGCGTGATCACCGCGCGCAATACCGATATTGGCGATCTAATCAATTCCGGCAGCACCAGCAATGTGAAAACCGATCTCTTTCACATCGCTCAGCCCGGAGAATTGCGCGTGTACGTGAACGTGCCGGAGGAATACTCGCGAGGAATCACCGTCGGCATGAAGGCGGATCTCACTCTCGCCGAATTTCCGAACCGACAATTTCACGGAAAGGTAGTGCGCACTGCCGATGATATCAATGTCACAACTCGCACTCTACTGATCGAAATCGATGTCGATAATCCCAGCGGCACACTGCTCACGGGTTCCTATGCAGAGGTCCACTTAGCGGTCCCGACGCAGGCCTCCACGTTTTTAATTCCTGTCAATACCCTGCTATTCCGGACCGAAGGGTTACGCGTAGGAATTGTGAAAGACGGGAAGGTCGTGCTGGCTGCGGTCACTCCCGGGCATGATTTCGGCGACCAGATAGAAATCGTCTCCGGCCTCAAGTCAGATGATCAGGTCATCATCAACCCGCCCGACTCGATTGTTTCCGGCCAGGAAGTCCAAATCGTTCACGCAACGTTGCCGGGAGATACCAAGTGAAGCTATCTCGAAAGTTGATTTTAGGGTGCACACGGGAAGCTTGCGTTCTGCTGGCGCTCGCAGCATTGCAGTTGACTGGATGCGTAGTCGGCCCGAAGTATCGCCAACCCCCGATACAGGCTCCTCCGGCGTATAAAGAAACAGGCGACTGGAAGCCCGCCCAACCGAATGATCAGAGTCTGGGCGGCACGTGGTGGACGATATTTCAGGATCCGCAACTTAATGCGCTGGAAGAGCAGATCAACGTATCGAATCAGAATCTGAAGGCCGCTGCTGCGCAGTATCAGCAAGCACGAGCGGTACTACGATACTATCGGGCCGACTACTATCCAACCGTGACGGCAGGACCATCCGCGTCTCGTACGCGCATCTCCGCCAACGCTCCCACCAGCACAATCTTGCACGGTGCTACCTACAACGACTTTGTGCTGCCGTTCGATGTGTCCTACCAGGCCGACGTCTGGGGGCGAGTTCGAAAAAACGTCGAGTCTTATAGAGAGCAAGCGCAGGCGAGCGCGGCAGACCTTGCGACGGTCAATCTGAGCTTGCACGCGGACCTCGCCGTTGATTATTTCGAGGCCCGCAGCCTGGATGCCGAGGAACAACTCCTGAACTCTACAGTCACGGAATACGAGCAGGCTCTGGAATTGAATGAAAGCCGCTTCCAGGGAGGCATCGCCTCGGAAGTCGATGTCGAGCAAGCGAAGACGCAGTTGCAAACCACCCGCGCAGAAGCGATCGATGTCGGCGTGCTGCGTGCGCAGTATGAACACGCAGTCGCGATTCTCATTGGAAAACCTCCAGCGGAGTTCAGCCTTCCTGCGCTCCCTCTCACCATACCGCCACCACACGTTCCTCTCGGCGTGCCGTCGGAGCTTCTGGAAAGACGTCCGGATATCGCAGCGGCTGAGCGGCGAGTGGCATCCGCCAACGCCCAAATCGGGGTCGCGAAAACAGCTTACTACCCGCTGGTCAACCTCAGCGCCACAGGAGGCTTTGAAAGCTCCGCCATCACAACCCTCATCAACGGTCCGAGCGGCTTGTGGTCGATTGGACTTTCTGCCGTAGGTACAGTTTTCGATGTCGGAAGGCGGCGTTCGCTCAATGACCAGGCGCGAGCGGCTTATGACTATCAAGTCGCCGCTTATCGCGAGAGCGTGCTTACCGGATTCCAGGAGGTGGAAGACAATCTCGCAGCAGTCAGAATTCTGGAAAATGAAGCCAAAGTCCAAGATGAAGCGGTAGTGGCGGCTCAACGCTCATTGGACCTTTCCGTGACTCGTTACAAGGGTGGGGTCACAAGTTATCTCGAGGTGATCACGGCTCAAAGTGCGGCCCTCTCGGATGAAGTCACGGCGGTCAATATTCTGGGCCGTCGAATGGCGAACACAGTGTTGCTGATTCAGGCCCTGGGCGGCGGATGGGACCGATCGAGTTTGCCAGAGCGACCGGAATGCTGCGGTAAGCTGGCGAGCAACAACAGTTCACCCTAGTGCGACACTGTCCGCCCGTGGCTTAGCTTCCGGGCTTTGGGCAGTTTGCCTCACCGATTTGCTATAACTTTCGCGTTAATACCAATTGCGCTATCGGGTAAGCATGGTATTGCAGGCTCGTATGTTTTCGATTAAAACACAGCAACGTTTTTCTCTCCTGGGGTGTGCCGAAGCTGACATCAAGCTTTCACCTCCCCAAAGTATGTTCTGGGTGACCCCGGTCTTCGGGACGCTACTCAGCGTTACTCTTATCACCCCTCTTACGCATATGAAGTAGCAAAGGAGGAGACGTGAGCCACAAGAATTTCTCCGGAACAATCTCATTGCTTTCGAAAGCGGGCTTGACTGTGCTCGCGATTCTGGCAATAGCCGCAACCTCGTCGGCACAGGCTACCCAGCCGCCGCCAATTGATTTTCCACTTCCAACTGGCTTCCAGATTCCGCCCTCGGATGCGAAATGCATACTGGCAGGCCATCGGCTTGACCTTCAATGCATCATTAAGAACGATCCAGACGCAATCAGAATTCGCGCTGAAGAAGCCATGCTCGAAGCCCAGGCTCTGAAAGCGGCGAACTCAGGGAAACTGGATCCATACCACCAGGTCGAGACTCTGGGGGAGCTTGAGATTTTCGACCCGAACCTGTCCGTAAACAACAACGTCGCTTGCAGCTATTGCCATGACCCGAAGGCGGGCTATGCAAACGGTATATCAATCTTGAGCGTGTACACGGGCGGATCGAACCCAGGATCGGTTCCGATCACCGTGCCCGGAGCCTATCCAAATAACCGGATAGCGAAGCGCAACCCACAGAGCTACACTTACGCAACTTACTTCCCGCCTCTCCATTACAACCTAAGTCAAGCTGATTTCTACGGCGGCAACTTCTGGGATGGCCGTGCAACCGGGTACTTGCTGCAGAATTCGTCTGCTAATCAGGCACAAGGCCCGCCCCTGGATACCCAGGAAATGGCCAACCCCGATCCCGCTTGCATTGTCTACAAGCTCTCCCTGAGCAAATACAGCTCCTTCTTTGAGCAGGTCTTCGGTGCCGGATCGCTACAAATTAACTGGCCTTCCGATGTTGCGAGCATATGCAATACCCCGGCGGGGGCTGCGGTACTTGGAGGAAACCCGACTCCGGTTCAGCTCAGCACCTCGGATCGTACGCTCGTCACCAAAGACTTCGGTGAGTTCGCACAGGCCATTGCCGCTTATGAATCTTCCAATAGCGTCAGTCCCTTCACGTCGAAGTTCGATTACTTTCTTGCCGGCAAAACAACCCTCACAACACAGGAGCAGAACGGGTACGACCTGTTCCGCGGAAAAGGAAGCTGCAATACCTGTCACCTGGATGGAAGGTCGAGCACCCTCACGGGCGGAGCCGATACCGGCCAGGCGGCAAGCCTTCAGCCTTTGTTCACCGACACCACGTACAACAACCTAGGCCTGCCCAAGAATGTAGAGCTTCCCTGGTATTCGGAGGACACGCCGGACCAATGGGGATTTACCGCGAACCCACTGGGCTTTGGTTTCACCGACCTGGGAATGGGATTATTCCTGGACGGCTACTATGGCACTCCACCAAACTTGAGCTGGGCTGCGCAGTTTCCGAAGTTCGAGGGCAAATTCCAAACCTCGACGGCGCGCAACGCAGCCATGGTGCCACGCCCTGGCTTCGTGAAGGCTTACATGCACAACGGCTACCTCACGAGCTTGAAAGAGGTCGTCCACTTCTACAACACGCGTGATGTCTATCTCTATCACGTGCAGTCCGGCCACTGTCCAAAGGGAACTGTGGAGAAGGTGACCTGTTGGCCCGAGCCGGAAGACGCCGACAACGAAAACATGACCATCGGTAAGCTTGGCTTGACGTCGGACGAAGAAGACGACATCGTTGCCTTCTTGAAGACTCTCGTCGACGGCTTCAAGCCGTAAACACGGTTCGCTAACCCACGTGGGGCGAACCAGGTGGTTCGCCCCACGTCTCTAATCCTTTATTCAATGAACGACCACGTTGCGGGCAACACTCATAGGAGATTCGCATATGACCAGAGTAAATGGATCACGCCTCACAATCGCGATCAGCGTTGTGGCCATGGCCATATTGTTCTTACAACCACCGCTGGCCCGTGCAGACGAGGGTTCGAGCCCGGCCACAGTCAATGTCAGCCCGACCGTCGAATCCGCTGCCGACACGTTCGCTTTCATAAGTTGGACTACGCGCAATCCAGGCGGCACCATTCTGCATTACGCCATGGTGCACTACGGCAAAGATCCTAATCACCTTGACTTCACGGCCACCTCTCCTGTCAGAATCAACCCAGCTCGCCGCGACATGATCTTTCGGGTGCGCATGAATGATCTGCAGCCTGAGACTACCTATTACTACTGGGTGAGCTCGACCCAGGCTGACGGCAATCCTGATCCGGTGACGAGCGCTGTGCAACAGTTCAACACCCAGCCAGCCAATCGGACGAGTGCGGGGAAATAGGGCTGCGGACATACTTGGATTCTGGTGGGATCAGCAAATTGTTTTCCACGAGTTCGCAGAAACCCTTCCTCAATCTCCTCGTCCTTTGAGGAAGGTTGCTTTCGCAATGCTGCTGGAAACTCTCGCACCCATCGAAGGACGCTTCGGCAATGGGACTTGGCTTCAGGTCCTCTGAACTAGCGGCTATCCGATTGATATACCAACTGTCTGACCCTTCAGACTGGCGATGGGGCTGGTCGCCCATTGCGTGCCACCTGTTCCCAGAGTAAAGTTCCTGCGCTATTATTTTTCTCATTAGAGACTGTGTTTTCAGACACGCCCGACGAGAGCGAGGTGAGTGAATGACGTCTTCGACCGCCGCCACCGTCTTCATAGTCGATGACGATGACTTGGTGCGCGCCTCCATCCAGGGCATGCTGAAGTCGGTCGGCTTGCATTCCGAGACCTTCGGGACGGCGCAGGCCTTCCTGCGCGGCAAGCGGAGAGATGGACCAAGCTGCCTCGTCCTGGACGTAAGGCTTCCCGGAGTTAATGGTCTGGATTTTCAGCGCGAGTTGGCCTCCGCCGGCATCCGAATTCCCATCATCTTCATCACTGGTCATGGTGACATTCCGATGACGGTCATGGCTATGAAATCCGGAGCAGTCGAATTCCTGACCAAGCCATTTCGAGACGAGGACCTGCTGGATGCGATCCGCCAGGCTCTGGATCGTGATCGCGTGATTCGCCAGCAGCAGAGCGAGCTCGGCGAGTTGCGAAAGCGATACGATTTGCTAACCGCTCGCGAACGCGAGGTCATGGGCCTGGTGGTCGTGGGCATGCTCAATAAACAAATAGCTTTTGATCTCGGAACCAGTGAAATCACCGTCAAGATCCAACGCGGACACGTGATGCGAAAGATGCAGGCGGAATCGCTGGCGGAATTGGTGAAAATGGCAGCGAAGCTTGAGCTTTCATCCAGCAAGAAATCCCGCGGCCCGAGTTCTCAGCTCACCCCATCAAGCAAGACCGATCCTCGCGAATAACGTCAGCCGCCCACCGTACGGGCGGTATGAGGCCTCACATACCAAAGTATGATTGCGCACGCGTGACCTTTCCGCTACCGTTTCCGCTATGGCCATTGAAAGCAAGACGACGGGAAAGATGAATTTAGTATCGATTGTCGATGATGACGACTTGATGCGCGGCGCATTGCAGGGCATGTTGAAATCGGTGGGTTTGCCGTCGCAAGTTTTTGCGTCTGCGGAAGAATTCCTGATATCTGGTCAACAGCATCAGACCGCATGTCTCATTGCGGATATCCGCATGCCCGGAATGTCCGGGCTGGAATTGCAGGCCAGGCTGAGTGCTGAGCAGTGTCGGATTCCAACCATCTTCATCACGGCGCACGGTGACGAGAAAATGCGAATGCAGGCGTTAAGAGCAGGAGCGGTAGAGTTCCTTGCGAAGCCATTCGATGACGAAACCTTGCTCGAGAGTGTTCGGGCAGCCTTGAAAAATTGAACCCGATAAGCAGTGTACGCACGAGGGGGTGTCTGTGGCGGGTATCCAGATATCACGGACGGTTGATCAAGCTACTTATGAGCACAGATTCGAGCAGGTGATTGGGAACAGTCCTGCCCTGGAATCGGTGCTGGAACAGGTCGAACGGGTCGCGCCTACTGGTTCTACCGTCTTAATACAGGGAGAGACCGGCACTGGTAAGGAGCTGATCGCACGCGCGATTCACAACATCAGCCCGCGTTGCGGACGCCCATTCGTCAGGCTGAATTGCGCTGCCATCCCGCTTGATCTATTAGAAAGTGAACTTTTCGGCCACGAGAAAGGCGCATTTACCGGAGCCATTGTGCAGAAGATTGGACGCTTCGAGCTGGCTGACAAAGGCACGCTTTTCCTGGACGAGGTAGGTGATATTCCGCCAGCACTACAGCCTAAACTGTTGCGCGTACTGCAGGAGCAAGAGTTCGAGCGACTGGGTAGCACTCGGACTCACCAAGTGGATGTTCGGTTGGTGGCTGCCACGAATCGTGATCTCGCAGAAATGGTGAATCGAGGCCAATTTCGCAGCGACCTCTACTATCGCCTGAATGTCTTCCCCGTGCTCTTGCCACCGCTGCGCGCACGCACCGAAGATATTCCTGCCTTGGTGATGCATTTTGTCGATGTATTTGGGCGGCGGATGGGTCGGACAATCAATCACATTCCTGCGGAGACCATGTTTGCGCTCAACTCCTACCCGTGGCCGGGGAACATCCGCGAACTACAGAACCTGGTTGAACGCGCAGTAATTCTTTCAACAGATGGGGTGCTTCCCAATCCCTTGCCCACGACAGGGACTCAGCCCGTGACTGTCTCGACGGGTGCAACAACGCTGAGGGAGTCCGAGCGCTCTTTGATTCTTCAAACCCTGGAGGAAGTTCGTTGGGTGATCGGGGGCGCAAAAGGGGCAGCTACCAAACTTGGCCTGAAGCGCACTACCCTGATCCACAAGATGCAGAAGCTGGGAATTTCACGGCCTTCTCTTGAAAGCCAGAATGGGATGTCCCCCGCGCATCAGAGTCGGACTTGCTGATGCGTTTGGAATAATACTGAGAGCGGCGGTTTGACACTCTCCGAATCGCAATAAATCGGCAACTCTTGATCATCGGAGGATTTTTGAGGAGACATGGCCACCGACGAGGCCCCGAGGTTGGTTGCAATTGTAGATGATGACGAGTTGATCCGCGACGCACTGAAGGGCTTGATGAAAGAGGCTGGTTTCTCATCCCTGGTATTCCCGTCTGCGGAGGAATTCCTAAACTCCGGCGAACTGGAGCATACCGCATGTCTGATTGCCGACATCCGTATGCCGGGAATGTCAGGCTTGGAACTGCAATCAAAACTAAACGAAAATCACTACAGGATTCCGATCATCTTCATCACAGCGCGAGGTGACGAGAAAATGCGGATGCAGGCTTTAAGGGCGGGAGCTGTGGAATTCTTGACTAAACCCTTTGATGACGAAGTGCTGCTCGACCATCTACGAGCTGCGCTGGACCGCTGAGCTTCATTCCCGCCGGCAACGTCCTTCAAGGACAACATATACCGGTTCGATTCGGCAGACCCTCGGAAATCCTCTGCCTTTACCCGAGCCACTGTGGATTGGCGTACGTGCCGTCAAACTGGTGAGTGGTCTTGTAAAGTTCGAACTGGCCAGCCTCCGCCGCCTTTGAGGTTTTTGCAAGAAGCGCCGCCACTTGGGAAGAATCCATCGGCTGAAAAGTGCGGGCAGCGTGGAGTGCTTGCTGAAGGATTGGCATCGAATCGCAGCCGGTAATGACGACGCTGGTCGGAAGATTCATCGAGTACGAGAGGCACTCGGTTGGTGTGACGGTCTTGCTCTCAAGGATGATGTGGTCGCCCATGGGTTTCATGCCGAGCACCCCGATACCCTCCTCGATCAACACCGGGAGGACTTTCTTTTCGAAACTGTTGAAGTGAGCGTCCATCACGTTGATAGGCATCTGAACCGCATCGAACTTGAATCCGTGCTTCGAGGCTGTGGCCAGCATCTTCAAATGAATGTCTGGACTCTTGTGGCCGGTGAACCCTATAAAACGCACCTTGCCCGCCTTCTGAGCTTCGAGCACGGCCTCCATTCCACCGCCTTGGGCAAAAACACGGTCCGGATCCGAATCCCGAATCACTTCGTGGAACTGGAGTAAGTCAATTCGATCGGTCTGCAACCTCCGCAGCGATTCATTGAGTTGAGCTGTCGCGGCAGTCTTGGTCCGGCCATCGATCTTAGTCATCAGAAAGGCCTTCCCGCGGTAACCGTCACGCAGGGCTTTGCCCATTCGAATTTCGCTCTCTCCCCCGTTGTAGTCCCAGCAGTTATCCAGAAAGTTTAGCCCTTCATCGATTCCGGTACGAATGATCCGAATGCTCTCTTCCGGATCGGTCTGTCTGGCCAGGTGATACCCACCGAGGCCGATCAGGGAGACTTTTTCTCCAGTTCGACCCAGCCCTCGATATGGAATCCCATTCTTACGATCCTCCGCCGCAGCCCCGCTTAGCGCTGTAGCCATTAATAGGGATGCAGCTGTCATACCGATAAACTCTCTCCTGCTGAAACCGGCGTCCTGATGCGCAAGCAGTCTATCTGGCACATGCGACTGATTGGAACGATCCGGGCGTGATTGATTGGAATCATACGCATCGAGAATCATGGTGAACGTTCCTCCCGCGATTCGCCGGTACGAGCGGAAGTCTCATGAACGCTGGATGGTGAGTGTTGCATGGACGAGCCCCGCGCCGTGACCCTGGCGGCCAAATGAGAAATACAATTGACGAATTTTATAAGAAATCGAATTCAACCTCTCTACAGCGTTTACTGTATCGTCCTTCTGCCGCAAGATTCGCTTGCCGAGGCTAGTTCGATTTAGACGCACGGTAAAGACGTCATGATCTTTACAATTGCTCACTCCCGCGGCTCGTCCCCTCAGCCGCAATTCGAACCAGGACTGTCGGTGGCGGAACCGTTCATGCCGGCTTGAGTGGATTTGGTAACATTCGCGTACTTGATTCCAGCGGTCGCTATCGGCTTACAGATCCTCTCACCTCGGAACACGCGATCGCAAGAATCAATCACAAAGAGGTTGTTCGTCTCTTCCAATCCCGTTGCCTAAATACCGATGGCTCGCAGAAGTATTCCTGCCAAGCCTCCCCCGATGAGTGGACCGAGGATCGGCACAATTGCGTAGCTCCAGTCGGACGTCCCTTTGCCAGCGATAGGCAAAATCGCGTGAGCCATTCGCGGTCCAAAATCACGCGCCGGATTGATCGCATAGCCGGTGGTTCCCCCGAGCGAAAGACCGATACCCCACACCAGGGCAGCGACCAGGTACGCGCCCAATCCTGATACGAGGCCAGTTCCCGCCACTGCTTTCGAAAAGATTGCTCCAACCACGAAGACCAGGACAAGCGTTCCAATGACTTCGCTAACCAGATTTGCGGCGAAGTTGCGAATAGCCGGTATCGTGCTGAAACACGCCAGCTTCAGCGTGGCATCTTCCGTAACCTTCCAGTGTGGCAGGAAATGTATCCACACAAGGATAGCTCCCACGAACGCGCCCAGAACCTGAGCCACGAGGTAAGGCGCGAATTTTAGAAGACTTCCCGAAGAGACAGCGAATCCCAGTGTGACTGCCGGGTTTAGATGGGCATCACTGCTCCCGCAAGCGATGGCCGTAAAAACGCCGGCCATCACTGCGAATGCCCATCCGCTGGTGATCACCATCCAGCGGTCGCCCGCGCTGCCCTCTGCCTTTGAACGCTTCAACAGAACATTTGCGACTACTCCATCCCCTAACAGCACCAGAACCAGCGTACCCATGAATTCACCAAAACACTTCTGAGCCATGTAAGACTCCTTATTTTTATTTGGTGCTGTTGTCGGACCTAGTCCACCCAATCGAAGGATTTGTTTACCGCGCGCTTCCACAGCCGGTACATTTCCTCTCGTTTCTCATCTGCCAGATTCGGCTTCCAGGTGTGATCGACGGCCCAGTTCAAACGTAAGTCCTCAAGATCTTTGAAATAGTGGACAGCCAAACCTGCGGCGTAAGCCGATCCCAGCGCGGTAGTGGCGTCACGCGTGACCGGACGAACCACTGGCAAATTGAGAATGTCTGCCTGAAACTGCATAAGAAGATCGTTGTCAACCATGCCTCCGTCGGTCCGCAGCACGTCCAGTTTGATCTTCGAATCTTTCTCCATCGCCTCCAGGACATCGCGGGTCTGAAACGCCGTTGCCTCGAGTACTGCGCGGGCAAGGTGCCCTTTATTCGCGTAGCGAGTGAGACCGGCAATCACACCCCGTGCATTGTCTTTCCAGTACGGGGCATACAGTCCGGAGAACGCGGGAACGAAATACACGCCACCATCGTCGGAAACCGATTTCGCGAGAGATTCGATCTCGGAACTTTTCTGAATCATCCCAAGATTGTCGCGTACCCACTGCACCAGGGCTCCGGTGATCGCAATGCTGCCTTCGAGTGCATAGCGGGCGGGTTGATTGCCGAGCTTGTAAGCCAGGGTTGTAAGCAGACCGCAGTTGGAGTGGACTACGCGATCGCCTGTGTTCATCAGCAGAAAACATCCAGTGCCGTAGGTGTTCTTGGCTTCTCCGGGCCGGAAACAGGTCTGCCCTACCAGCGCCGCCTGTTGGTCTCCCAAGATTCCCGCGATCGGGACGTCCTTCAATATCGGGTCTTTGACGTGCGCGTAGACTTCGCTGCTGGAGCGGATGCGTGGCAGTATGGCCTCGGGGATGCCAAGAGCATCGAGGATTTCGTGGTCCCACGACAAGGTTTCGAGATTCATCAATTGTGTGCGGCTGGCGTTCGTTACATCTGTGATATGAATGCCGCCATGGGGACCGCCGGTCAGGTGCCACACCAGAAAGCTATCAATGTTGCCGAAAAGTACTTCCCCATTCTCGGCCAGGCTGCGTACGCCGCGCACATTTTCCAGAATCCAGCGGATCTTCAACCCACTGAAATAAGTGGTGAGCGGCAGTCCAGTTTTGCCGCGAAAGCGATCCTGCCCCCCCGCTTTCGCAAGCTCGCCGACGTAGTCTGCAACCCGCGTATCCTGCCAAACCAGCGCGTTGGCAACCGGCTTTCCGGTTTTGCGATTCCACACCACCGTGGTTTCACGCTGATTAGTGATCCCGATCGCCGCCAAGTCCGAGGGTCGAAGGTTTCCCTTCGCCATGGCCTCGACGACCACCTCTCGCGTACGTTGCCAGATCTCTTCCGGATCGTGCTCCACCCAGCCGGGCTTGGGGTAAATCTGCTGATGTTCTTTTTGAGCGATCGCCACCGTGCGTCCCGAGCGGTCAAAAACCATGAACCGGGTGCTGGTGGTACCTTGATCAATTGCCCCAATATATTTTGCCAATTTATTACTCCTCCTAAACTCTGACCTCTCGGCTCCGCTCTTCAAGCCCCACCGCCACCAGAAGTCGATTGATCTTGTCGGTGTATTGCTGGATAGCCTCTTGCGACTGGGCTAAAGACCAACCGAGTTCGTCAGCCAAACACGCAGCTACAATTGGCGCGGCAGTGATCGCATCTCGCCAACTGAACACCTGCAAGCCAATGCGCCGAGCCAAAATGTCTTCAATCGTCACGGCCATCTCACACCGAATGCTGTACACCACTTCCGCCAGGATCGAAGGCGAATCAGGCACGATTCGAGACAGAAGGCGTGGGTTCTGTTGAGCCGGAGCCAGAACGTCAGAGGCCGCCGTGCCGAACTTCTCGGCAAGGTGCTGAGCGGTGTCTTCGGACAGATGAAATTGGCTCGCGAGCTTTTTCGAGTAGCTCGCGTCATAGCCCTCGGAACCGGAAAGCGGATAGTGCGACGTGCAGCTGGGCGTGAGCGACTCGCCAAAATACCTCTGCACTGCATCGATCGTGTCTTCCGCCATGGCGCGATGAGTTGTCCATTTACCGCCGAGAATACTGATCATCCCGCTGTCCTGGTCCAGTTCGACTTCATCGTCTCGAACGAGCTTCTTGGTTGCCCGCGCTCCTTTGGCGCTCACCAACGGACGCAGACCGGCGATGCCGCTCGTGATTTGATCGAGAGAGAAAGGTTTTTCCAGATAGGAGTTCAAGTGTCGCAACAGATATTCCGCCTCGGTGCGCTTCACCACCATTTCTTCCTGCGAGCCGGCCTCGTCGTCCGTGGTGCCTACCTGTAATCTGCCGAGCCAGGGAAGCGCGAAGATGACGCGACCGTCCTCGGTTTTCGGTATCAGCAGTGCTTCGTGATCGGAGAAGCCGTTCAAGGGAAGAAAGATGTGAACCCCCTTGCTGGGCCGCATCCGGGTTTGAACGCCGGGGTGGGCAAGGCTGCGCAAAGTATCCGAGAATGGACCCGTTGCATTGACAAAAGCACGGGGGCGAACTGTGAACCTCTGGTGCGTGATCTGATCTTCTACCGTTGCCGCCGTCAACTTACCATTCGGTCCCTTTTCGAACCCGACTACTTTCACGTAGTTCAGGGCCTCGCCTCCGCACCCGGCGAATGTATGAATGAGTGTGATGTTGTATCGGGAGTCGTCAAATTGCCCGTCCGCATAGACGATCGCCCCCTTCAGCCGCTCACTTCTCAGAGACGGAAAACGATTGACCGCTTCAGCGCGGGAAATGTATCGGCTCGGGAATAAGCTGGCGCGCCCTGCCATCCGGTCGTAGATCTTCATTCCGATGCCGTAATAAAGCACATCGAACCAACTGAAGCAGGGGACGAGAAATTCCAAAGAACGCGTGAGGAACGGCGCGTTCTGTAGCATGAGGATGCGCTCGCGAAGAGCCCGCTTCACCACCCGATACTGATGGATGTCCAGGTGAGTCACTGCTTCCTGCAAGTAGCGGACCCCTCCGTGCACAATCTTCGTCGAAGCACTCGATGTGCCAGATGCAAAGTCTCCACCCTCCAAAAGGACCGTTCTTAGACCACGCAATTGTGCGTCGAGCGCACATCCCGCCCCGGTCGCTCCGCCGCCCACAACACATACATCGAAGGCATTGTTCTCGATGCTCCGGAATGCTTCTTGCCGAGTCTTCATCGAAGCCCTCCTTTCGGCACCATGGCGTCAGAATGTAACCTTAATACGGAAACCAGCTACGGCCGCATTTCCGCTACACGAATTAGTGCCAAGGTTCGCATAGTACTGCACCGCCGGTTGCAGAACGAGCCAAGGTTTGGCCTGCACCATATAATTCAACTCGAAGGCCTTCTCTGCGTCATACGTAGGAAGCATTTGCCTGCGCGGTATACCATGAAGCGTGCAACTTCCCGTCAACCCGCCGATCTTGCCAATGCTCGCGAAGCGAGTGGATGACTTACCGTCCGAGGGAGATTGGGTTTTCGAGCCGAAGTGGGATGGCTTTCGCGCGCTGGTATTCCGCGATCGTGATGAGATCCTGATTCAAAGCCGCGATGAAAAGCCACTGGACCGCTACTTCCCCGAGCTGCTCGACCCGATACGCACTTCGTTGCCTTCGCGCTGCGTCCTCGATGGAGAGATCGTCATTGTTAAGAATGACGAACTAGACTTCGACGCTCTGCAGCTTCGCCTGCATCCAGCCGCCTCGCGCGTGAATCTTCTTTCCCGGCAGACTCCGGCATCATTCGTATTCTTCGACTTGCTTTGCCTGGGAGACCGTGATCTTCGGGGCGAGCCATTTCAGCTGCGCCGTCGCGAACTGGAATCGCTGATCTCAATGGCCCCGCCACCGATACATCTCACGCCAGCTTCCAATGATCGCAGCATCGCGGCGGATTGGTTTCGTCGTTTTGAGGGAGCGGGTCTCGACGGCGTGATGGCCAAACCGATTTCAGGAACGTATGAGCCGAACAAACGCGTGATGCTCAAGGTCAAACATCAGCGTGACTGTGACTGCGTGGTTGCAGGATTTCGTTGGCATAAGAAAGGTGAGCGCACTCTCGTCGGCTCGTTGTTGTTAGGACTGTTCGATGATGCCGGTGTTCTGCAACACGTCGGAGTCTGTGCGAGTTTTAGCACGGCCAAACGCCAGGAACTTGCAGAATTCCTCAAGGCCTACCGTACCAATGCACTCGCCACTCACCCCTGGAAGCGATGGGCGGACGAAGAAGCGGACGAAGAAATTGAACATGGTGAGGCCAAACGGATGCCCGGCGGCCAGAGCCGATGGAGTCAGGGCAAGGACTTATCTTGGGAACCGCTGCGCCCCGAGTTGGTCGTAGAAGTTGCTTATGACCACATGCAAGGAAACCGCTTTCGTCATACCGCCCAGTTTCGTCGTTGGCGAACAGACAAAAAACCAACCGACTGCACTTTTGCCCAACTGGAAGTGGTTCCGCCGCAAGAGCTCGCGATGATTTTTTCACACGATCGCCAGGTCTAGCCAGTCTTCATTCCTTCTTTCTCGTGCCTGTTTTCCTGTTCCATTCACGCCACTCACGCGTCGGATCATCGTCCGGATCTGGCGTCTCCTGCGACGGCCGAAGGTCTTCCGGCACATGACGTAGATTGACTCGGATGCGCGTCCAGGTGGATGATCTGCCGCGCATGGAGTCGATCAGCACATCGTCTACCGCAAGGAATCCGGCTATCTCGACATGTTTGCTCTTCCATCGTTCGAGTCCAGCTAGCGCGGCGGCTTTATCAGGTGAATTCGCGACCACGATGAGCGGCATCTTCACCCGTGGTTTCTTTGGCGACGAACTGGCGCGCGACGGCGCGACTCGGGGAGCTTCCTCATCCGTCTTGCGAAAGTGCGGCGGCCACGGTGCATCGCCGAGACCGTCGGCTTTGTCTTTCTCCGCGAGTTCGAGCAACTTTTCCAGTGAACCAGGCACGGCATCCATTCCGGCATGAGGATCACCGATCTTTGCGAAACGTTCCGGAACGGTTAAGACCGTGAAATCGGCGGGGTCGCATTCCGGCACTTCGTTCCACAAGAGAGGCGCCGACACTCGTGCATCGGGAAGTGGACGCACCGAATAGGCAGAGCACGTGGTCCGGTCCTTCGCATTCTGGTTGTAATCGAGGAACACGCCATGACGCTCCTCTTTCCACCATTTTGAACTAGCCAGGTTGGGTACACGCCGCTCTATCGCACGCGACAATGCGACGGTGGCACGGCGGACCTCAGTAAAAGGCCAACGCGGTTCAATTCGCACATTCACGTGCATGCCGCGCGAACCGCTGGTCTTGGGCCATCCCCGAAGGCCAACCTCATCGAGAAAGCTCTGAACTTCGAGAGCGACCCGGCGTACATCGGACCACCTGACGCCTGGAATCGGGTCGAGATCGACCCGCAGTTCGTCGGGATGATCGAGATCATTCGAGCGCACCGGATGCGGGTGTAGCTCGATGCAACCAAGGTTAACAATCCAGGCAAGGCCAGCCGCATCATCGACTACGATCTCTTCCGCAGTTCGCCCCGAAGGGAATGAAAGCGTGACCGTGCGGAGCCATGAGGGCCGTTGTTCGGGCGCACGTTTCTGGTAAAACGCTTCTCCTTCAGCGCCATTCACGAACCGCTTTAGAACAATCGGACGATTCCGAATCCCAGCCAGCGCGCCCGGGGCAATGGACAGGTAGTAGCGAACCAGATCCAGTTTCGAAATTTGTGTCTGCGACGAAAAGTACAGCTTGTCCGGATTCGTTATCTGGACTTCGCGTCCATCGATGGAGAGCACTTCACTGGCTGCTTGTTTCGGCACCTAAACAGGCTACCACCGCGATGGCGTTTATTTTGATCCGGTAAATTCCCTGAAGTCTGCCGCGCCGGGAGGATGAGAAATCAACGTGTTGAGGTCTCTGAAAGTTTCAGATCCACCACAGCGACCTTGTTCACTCCACTGCATGCCAGATAGAGCCGCTGATCTGGAGTGGCCACCATATTGCGGACCGTACCGCCCCCGGATGGGATCGGCTTCGTACTAAAGCTCTCTGACGTGGGATCGAACCTGACCAGGGTATTGGGCTTTACGCCCGATTCGCTATACCAGACCTGGCCATCATTCGTGATTGCGATCCCATACGGTTCGGACTCCGAGCCTCCCGGCGACAACCATTCTTTGAGCAGCTTTCCGCTGGACGGGTCGAAATGCCCAAGATACCCGCGCGCGAAATCGGTGTAATAGATCGTGCCATCCGGTGCCATTGCGATCCGCCGCGGCCGCGCACTGGCTGCAGGCAACGAGTATTCTCGGATCTTCATTGTGCTCGGGTCAATACTGGCAAGCTTGTGGGCGCCGAACTCGCAAAGGAACGGCGTGTTGTTCTGCAAGATTAGAATGCCGTAAGGTACCGCGTGCGGGGTAGGCAATTTGGCCAGAGTGATCTTGCCAGTCTTCGGATCGAGACGCCCGATGTAGTTGGTCTCTTCGTTGGTAAACCACAGAACGCCATTGTGGTCGAATACGGGCGTGTGCGGGTCGATCTCGACGCCACCGGGCGCGCGAAATTCGGCGATCTCGCCTGTCTTTGGATTGAGCTTGCCGACATAACCCCCGGAGATCGCGGTGAACCAGATATTCCCCTCTTTGTCGGCAACCAGTCCGTGCGGACCAGAGTTAGGCGTCTTCAAAGAATATTCCTTAAATTCTCCAGTCCTCGGATCGAGCCGGCCAAGCTTGTTCGCTGCCTGCCCCGTGTACCATAGCGAGCCGTCAGGCGCGAGTGCGGGATCGTGCGGCCGCGACTTCGGCGTCGGCACCTCGTATTCCTTGATCTGTACGTTCAGCACTCCCACGGTTGTGGCGCCCGCAAGCGTGGCGGCTAACGCGAACAAGCACAGTTTGGGAAGGGACATGCACTTTCTCCTTCGCAGAAAATTGTAGCTCTTCGGTAAGCCGGTCGGCGAGAAGGTAGTCGGTTTTGAACCCCGAACGGTGGCAGAATCCCGTCATGAGCAATCTGGGCATTCTTCAGTAGACACCGTATTACCGGCCCCGATGCGTCGAGCTAGTTTTGTGAGTCATGTTTTGGCGCGACTTCAGGAGGACGATGCTTAGCGTTGGAAAACATCAATGTTCGAACATTGCCGCTGTCCGAATATTATTCGTCGTTCTTCTAGTTGCTTTGATTGCCGGGTTCACAGCATTCATGTCGCAGGCGCTCTTATCCAATGGTTGAGTTAAATCCCCAGTTCGATTTGATCGACCATACGGAGGAGCGACAATCATGACTACTCAACTGTGGCTCAATACCAATCTGGTTCGTCTTCAAAAAGCAGTTTTGTGCCCAACTGCGAGGTCATTAGCGAGGGCCAAAACGGTCATTGCGCTTGCTGTGGCAGTCAGTCCTTGCTCATCTCAGCAGAGTACTGCGAGGAACGATTGACCCGGAACTGTCCTTCGCTTTCGCGGCGCCTGCGCATGTCGTCAACGATGACATGTGCGTTCCTTTGTCGGCAGCGGCCTGAGCCGAGATCAAGTCGATTTCCGCCGCACCCACTCCACAGAATGTCATGCCGCTGGGTGTTTCTTCAGAAAGTAAAGATTATGCCGGGCGTCTTCGATGGCTTGCTGCTCATTAGCGTTGATCGGCTCGATGGCATTTTTCAGCCGGTCATCGATTGCTTTCTGGGCTGCTTCAATTTTGTCCAGTAGCTTGATTGGATCCAGCTCGACTACAGCATCGTAGTAAAGTGCTTGCCAGTTGCCGTCATCGCTCACTCGGTCCTGATTTCGATAACGTGCCGCTTATAGTAGCGGTTTCTTCGCGACAGTATAGCGCAAATGGTTTAACCTCCGAGGTAGAAAGCTTTAGTAGCAACGGATGGAACGGTTAATCAGACCGAATGTGCTCTCTGCTGAGCACCGAGACGTGACTTTTGCACCAGCATCCACCATTCCCATCGCAACCAGGAAGAGCGACGCATTCGACCTTAATGCTTCCAGCTCCACACCGGATTGCCTTTGTCGTCGCGCAACACCAGCGTGTCCGAACCTTTCACAACTTCCCGTGCGAGGATTAGATCCGCTCCACCGTATTTCACCTTCGATCCGGTAAACACCACTTCGTCCCCTTTGCTGAAGCTCACGCCCATGTCATCCATAAACGATTTCGGACAGAAGTATAGATCAACAACATCCTCGCCGTTTTTCATCATCAGGTGGACAACATCGTTCGCTTTTGGTGGCAGCTTAACCTCTTCCACCGTGCCTTTGAGCTTGGTCTCAGTGTGCAGGTCATACTTAGGTGGGCCGGTCTGCGCAAGCAACAGAGCACTCGGGGCGAGCACGAGAGTGGCAAGAAGAACAAGAAGAAGTATCTCGTGCCGGCGGTTCGATCGGCCAGACTTACCTGAACGATGCATGGCTCCCTCCCTCACGGAATAAAGAGAAACCGCTGTCCGTACAAGGACAGGTTCCCAATTCCCCGTTTTCGTAGATAGGATTAAGCCAATTTGCAAGCAACCCGACATCGTACTCCCAATCAGCCGATTATCCCAACACTTCTCGACTCCGACCCACAAACGAGCACCAACCGGCAGTAAGTTCGTGAGAATTGCGTTTCTGAGGCTACAGCGTCAGCCTAAGAAAAAGTTGGGGGTGGAGAACGTCAAGTCGTTAGATGAGCTTCTGGAAAGGCGGTTTCCGGAGTCGCGCAGGAAAGCGTATTACCTGATGTCGATCCATGAGCACTTGCCACCCCAGGCGAGAAAAGAGCTGAAGGAAGTGGGGTCGACGAACGGGTTGGAGTTGGCGAAGATTGCGAGACGGGACTGGCAGCACTTCGACTGTGCGACCTGGTTGCACAAAGCCCGCGAAATGCCCTAGGAAGAGTTTTAAGCAGGAAGTGGAGCGGGAGTTAACCGGGCAGGAAACAGAGCCGTGGGAGATTGTCTATTTTAAGCTGTACAAAAGCCAGATCACGGCCGTTGAGCAGGTGATTGAAACGGCGGCTCTGATGCTAGGCAGCGACAAATCCCGGGGGTACTGCCTGGAGATGATCTGTGCCGACTTCCTGGCTGGCACGAATCTGGAGAATGAAAATCCCGAGGTTCGGTTCTTCAAGTTCCTCACCGACGTAGAGAACAGACATTTCTGCATCACGTGACCAAGAAACCGTCATGAGTTTCGTCCGACCGAAAAGCTCACTCCCGCAGCTTGAGCCTGACCAGCACCACAGTCTCCGCAACCAGGTGCTCGATCGCGACAGCTGGCGATGCCAATCTTGCGGCGCGATGTCCAACCTTGAGGTCCACCACCGCAAGTTCCGGAGCCAGTCCGGCGATGACTCCGAGCAGAACTTGATCACGCTGTGCAATCCTTGACACGCCTCCGTACATCATAACTAAGCTGCTCTTGCCGGCCTCGGTACGGGACTTGTTCGGCCCGCCGGCTAACAAATCCTCTTCTAAACCGTGGGCCGTCCGGATGCGGATCGAGACCATTTGGGTTACTGAAAAGGCCTGACGAGTATACAATGGGGTCCGTTTTTGAAGTTAAGAAGGAGATTTCGGAACGAGGGGAACCCTAAATGGGTCTAAGAACGCTCTGCTTCTGCTCTGTTCTGTGCATGATCGTTTGCGCGGCCGGCTGTGGTGGTGGTCAAACTGCGCCTTTGGTTGGCAACGTGTCGACCACGGCCAATCCACAAGTGGCGCTCTATTCCATTTCGACCAGCGCGCCGGGAGATGTGTCTGTCCAGTTTGGACTAGACACAAACTACGGACTGACCACGTCGACGCAACCATCGACGCAGGGGGGGATGACCAACTTGCTGGTCGCAGGAATGAAGGCGAACACCCTTTATCACATGAGAGCCGTCGTGCATTTCACCGATGGCACGCAGTTCTTTGATAACGACCATTCGTTTACAACCGGTGCCGTCGATCCCAAGCAAACTCCGACGATAACTGCCACGACTACTCCTGGCATGACACCGCAGAGCGGCGTGGAGCTATTGGATTTGGTCAGCGGGAACTCGAGGCCCACAATCACGGATTTAAATGGCAACGTTCTATGGACCTATGATGCGGTGCCCAATGGAATCGTACCGAATCCGGTCAAGCTAGTCGCCAACGGCCATTTCCTCATTAATTTCAGCGGGGGAACTATTGACGGGCTCAACTCCGTGATGCAAGAAGTGGACCTGAGCGGTACCTTGATTTGGCAAATGACGGCCGCCGACCTCAATACAGCGCTTGCAGCGGCGACCTGTACGGGTTGCAATATCACAGTTGTGGGGACACATCATGATTTTGCGCTGCTGCCCAACAACCACTTAATCGTAATTGCCGCCATTCAGAAGGTCATCTCCGGCACCACGGTGACCGGAGATGTGATTATCGATCTGGACGAGAACCACAAGCCAGTGTGGCTGTGGAACGAATTCGACCACCTGGATGTCAATCGGCACCCGATGGCCTTTCCCGACTGGACGCACACCAATGCGATTCTCTATTCTCCGGACGACGGCAATCTGATTGTCTCTATGCGGCACCAGAACTGGCTGGTAAAGGTGGACTACGCGAATGGAACTGGGGCGGGAGACATCCTATGGAAACTGGGTTACCAGGGCGATTTCGAACTGGTTGGGGGGACTGATCCCACAGATTGGTTCTACGCGCAACACGGCCCGTCCTTTGCAACCGCAACCAGTACAGGTCAGTTCTCGCTGATGCTGTTCGACAATGGGGATGACCGAGTTTTCCCTTCCGGCGTAACGTGTGGGACTTCGGAAGCGCCACCATGTCTTTACAGCACAGTATCGCTCCTGCAACTCGACGAGACGACGAAGACAGCTACGCTTGCTTTTAATCCGACGACCCCCACCTACTCGTTTTTTGGGGGGAATGCTGCTGTGCTGAAAAACGGGAACGTGGAGTATTGCGAAGCAGCGGGAGGACCAGGTACGACAGGAGTCATCTACGAGGTAACGCAGGACAGCAGTGCGCAAACGGTGTGGCAGATGCAGGTTACAGGGCAATACGTTTATAGGGGCCAGAGAATTCCAAGTCTCTATCCGGGGGTTCAGTGGTAGGAGCCGCAATTTGTACATCGTACCCACGTGGCACTCGGTAGGTGATACACTAAAACGCCAAAATTCTGCTGTAAGAGAAAGGGTATGTTTATGACCAAGAAAAACTTGCTAGTCAATGCGATTCTCAGCGCAGTAGTATTTTGCGGTACTGTGACACTGGCTCAAGATCCAGTGCAAGACATTAGCAAAAGCGTACACCCCAACTTGGCAGAAGCGCAGCGCCGTGTTGTTGAAGCGAACGGCTACATCGCAGCCTCACAGAAAGACAACAGATACGACATGCACGGACACGCGTCGAAGGCGAGGGAGCTCTTAGTCGAAGTAAACCAAGAGTTGAAGGCGGCCGCTAAGGACGCTGACGAAGCCGCCGCCGCGAACCAAAGAAAGAAATAGATTTAACTCCGCCCATGGCAAGGTGGGGTAGAGCCGACAGACACTTTCCTTGTAGAGGCGGGGATCTCTCGATCGAAAAGTCACTTAGAGAAAGACGATCGACTGACTGTGCCCGCGTATTCATAAAGCTTAGGGTACGTGTTCCGCGTGTTGTCGTCGGCTCGGACACACCAAAAAGCAGTGCGTCGTCGGCATCCACCGTACGCGTTAAAATTGCATAGCGCGGTTGGGGCCATTTCTATTCGTGGCTTCCAAGCTCCGAATTTCTCGGACCTTCAGCGTCCGTCGCGACGGCTTCCGATCGCGATGGTGCAGCAACGTCGAGAAGACTTCAAGGCTGAACCCATGATCGATCGGAATAACCGCATCCGTAGCGACATTAGTATGTTGCCGTTTGAACGGAGATCTGCTCTCTCTTCCTGCTCTTGGCAGAGGTTCCCAATCCCACGCAACGCTCAGCGCCCTGGCAGGGCCTCGTCGGGAACCCGGTGCCTCGATTGACCTTCGGGACCGCTCTCGAGCGGTACCGAGGAACGAATCTTCAAGGGATGTTCCTTGATTGCATACTTGAGCATGCACCACAGTGCACGCATACCATCCTTCCAGCCGATCTTCTTGCCTTCCTCGTAGGTACGCCCCCAGTAGCTGATACCAACTTCGTAAATTCTGAGTCGACGCTTGGCAATCTTGACGGTGATTTCGGGCTCGAAGCCGAAACGGTTCTCTTCAATGGGAATCGACTGAATGACTTCGCGGCGGAACATCTTGTAACAGGTCTCCATGTCGGTAAGATTGACATTAGTAAGAACGTTTGAAAAAAGCGTAAGAAACCAATTGCCTACAGAATGCCAGAAGTACAGAACGCGATGCGCATGGCCACCTAGAAATCGCGAACCATACACCACGTCGGCCTTCCCCTGTATTAGAGGATCAAGCAGGATCGGATATTCGCTGGGGTCGTATTCCAGGTCAGCATCCTGGATGACAACGTAATCACCTGTCGCTTCCTGAATCCCCCGCCGGAGGGCAGCGCCTTTACCCATATTCTTCGGCTGCAGCGCTATCGTGATCTCTGAATGATGTCTCTGCAATTCCATGAGGATCTCAACGGACCCGTCGCGAGAGCCGTCATCCACACAAATCAACTCGATCTCAAGCGGGACGGCAAGCACCTTTTCCACCACCTTCTTCAGGGTAGCGCTCTCGTTATAGACCGGCATGACAACCGACAGTTTCATTTCTGGACTTCCTAGTTGGATTCGACCTTGTCGTACATTTCTACCATAATCGAAGGCGAGCCGGCGGTAGCCGGCCATGCCGAAACTTTTCGCCCAGTCGCGTATTCAAGCGCCCAGCAGGAATATAATCGCGCCGGAGGTGGCCATGAAGTTCGCCCGCTTCATCTGCCTGTTCGCACTTTCCGCCATCGCGACGGCGTTGGCGCAAACGAATCCTGTTCCCTGGGTAAACCAACCGTTGGTTCCGACAGCCACTGCCCCTGGCGGGCCGAGTTTCAAACTGACAATAAATGGTACAGGATTCGTTTCCGGGTCAGTGGTCAATTGGAACGGCACAGCGTTGACCACCACCTTCGTCAGCAGCTCGCAATTGACCGCGATGGTGCCGGCGTCGAACATCGCCACTGCCAGCGCAGCTTCCATCACCGTGTCCAGCCCGAGTCCAGGGGGCGGCATCTCAAATCTTCTGTTCTTCGAAGTCTCGGCCCCCACCGATTTGAAGTTCGCCAGTGTTCCGGTTACGCCTCCGGGTACCAATGATTGCCTCGCCATGGCCCAGGTAGTGTGCGCAAATCTCGTTATCGCAGACTTCACTGGGGACGAGAAACTCGATCTAACTTTTGACGAATTCTCGCCAAACTTTCCGAGTGGTTTGACTTCCTTGGGCAATGGCGACGGAACCTTTCAAGCACCTGTTTCCTCAGGCGCAAGTTTCAACTTTTCCGTCGCCGCTGACTTCAACGGAGACGGGAAGCCCGACCAGGTGGGAGTGGGACAGGGTTCCAGTGAGTTCCCTTACACTGCCGCTATCAAGCTTGGAAACGGTAACGGAACATTTTCCGGAGGCAGCACAATAGCTTCAGGTACCGACACCGACCTATACGGTTACCAAGTGGCAGCGGGGGACTTCAACGGTGATGGCAAGCTTGACGTGGCGGTCGGGGACAACCTCGGCATCGAGGTTTACCTTGGCAATGGGGATGGGACATTTCAGACTGGCCTTCCTCCCGTTGGCGGGGGGACGGCATTTGCGCAAACCGTCGGAGATTTCAACGGAGACGGGAAATTAGATATCGCCGAAGTTGTTGGCACAGGACCGAACTACCAACTCCAGATTCTGCTGGGCAACGGGGATGGCACGTTTCAAACCGGGGCGAGTTATCCGGGGTTTACTTCTTCGGACTCCGAAATTTTTGCAGCAGACTTGAACGGCGACGACAAGCTCGATCTGGTCGTCTTTCAGATCGCCGACACTCCTCAGGGCACCGGCTCAATGGCTGTCCTGCTGGGGAATGGGGACGGAACCTTCGGCACGGCTAAGAATTATCCTGTCAGCGGCTCTCTGGGTGGAGGCGCAATTGCTGACTTTAACGCCGACGGCAAACTTGATGTGATGTTGTCCAACAGTACGAACACAGTACCGAGCACCACCACCATGCTGGGTAATGGTGACGGCTCGTTCCAAAGCCCTCTGGTGCTCTCCGTTCCTGCAAATGGTAGTGTTGCCGCAGGAGACTTTAATAACGACGGTAAGATGGATCTCGCCGCCGCCACCGCAAATGGTTTGGTTGTGCTGCTCCAGGATTATGCCTCGGATTTCTCCCTCACTGCTGGCTCTTCAACCTTAGCAACTGTCACGCCAGGGCAAACGGCAAATTACACAGTGAATGTGGTTCCACAGGATGGGTTCAATCAGAGCGTGTCCCTCACCAGCAGCGGAGCCCCTGCTCAATCGACCTGTACCGTCTCGCCCAGCTCCGTCACCCTCAACGGCAAGCCGGTTCCGGTTATGGTATCCGTGGTCACCACCGCAGGTGCAATGGGCCTCACGCAACCTCTCAAGGCGCCGCCTATCAGCGGTACGTTCAGCCTAATGATTGCATTGTCCGGATTTCTCGGGCTGCTGATAGTGGCGACTCTCAGTGGCAGGCATCGTGCGCCAAGGCCGCAACTGGCCTTGGGAGAGACACTGGTTTGTCTTCTTTCCATCGGACTTACGATGTCGGCATGTGGCGGCGGCAATGGCAATGGCGGCGGGGGGAACGGCGGCACGCAAGCGGGAACGTATACGCTTACGGTAGCCGGCACTTCCACTTCGGGTTCAACCACGTTGACTCATAAGACGAACCTGACTTTGGTCGTGCAGTAAGGTCGAGACATTCCTCAGCGGATGGGGCCCTGATTTTCGTGGTTGCTGGATTCCGGGAGAGGCGCTATGAAATTCGCCAGCTTCGTTTGCCTGTTCGTGTTTTTCGCCATCACAACGGTGTTGGCGCAATCGAACCCTGTCCTTTGGTAAATCAGCCTCTGGTTCCGACAGCCACTTCACCCGGCGGGCCGAGTTTCACACTGACGGTGAATGGTACCGGATTCGTGTCTGGATCGGCGGTCAACTGGAACGGGACGCCACTGAGCACGACCTTCGTTAGCAGTTCGCAGTTAACCGCGACCGTCCCGGCCTCGAACATCGCCACAGCCAGCACTGCTTTCATTACAGTAGCGAGCCCTCCTCCGGGAGGCGGCGTCTCGAATGTTGTGTTCTTTGCGGTCTCTGCACCTACAAACCTCCAGTTCACCAGTTTTCCCAACGCGAACGTAGGTGACCCATTTTCCGGGCCGCTCGTAGCTGACTTCAATCGTGACGGAAAACTCGACTTCGTTGTATCCGCTACCTTTTACCTGGACGAGGAGCCAACCCTCTATGTATTTCTCGGCAACGGCGACGGCACCTTCCAACCGCCAAGGTCCACTAACACAGTGCTAGAAACGCTCGCTGTTGGAGACTTCAATGGCGATGGAATACCGGACTTAGCGGGAACCAGCTACAATAAGCAAAACTTCACCGGCACATTCTCCCTCCTGTTGGGCAACGGCGACGGAACATTCACTGACGCATCCGATAATTCTCTTCCTGCGGTTCCTGCGAGTCTGATGACAGGGGACTTCAACGGCGATGGTAAGCTTGACGTTGCGGTAGCGGACCAGGCTTCCGGTGTCTATGTTTTTCTTGGCAACGGGGACGGGACATTTCAGAATCCGGTAATTTCGAACATTGACAACCTTACTCTCGCTGGGGCGGTGGGAGACTTCAACGGAGATGGGAAGCTCGATTTTATCGGAATCGAAGGCTTGCAACTCGGGTGGTTTAAGGGCAATAGAGATGGTACGTTCCAGCCCCCCTCGACCTTTTATTCCGTGGGCGCTAACTCGGACTCGGTTTTCGCAGCTGATCTGAATGGCGACGGCAAGCTGGATTTGATTACAGTCCAGGAATCTGCCGATACCTACACGGTGATGCTGGGAAATGGCGATGGCACCTTCCAGCCCGGGGCTGTTTATTCGGTCGGCAATCCTCTTTCCAACGAACTGGCGATGGGCGATCTTAACGCTGACGGCAAACTCGATCTGGTTTTGGCCGCTGATACCAACAAGTCGGGCACTTTCATCTTGCCGGGCAACGGCGACGGTACATTTCAAACCCCAATTTTGTTGCCGTTCACCGCCACATTTGCTGTCGGCAATGCCGGCGATTTTAATAATGATGGGAAGCTCGATCTGATTGCGCTCAGCTCCGTCGGAGCCATGGTGACCCTACTCCAGGATGTGCCGCAGGCTGGCCTTTCCCCCTCCAGCCTGACATTCCAGCAGTTAGTCGGGACGACCAGTCCGCCTCAGAACGTCATTCTAACCAACAGCGGTATGGCTCTAATGACCATATCGGGCATTAAAATCATGGGGCAGGACGCTGCGGATTTTTCTCAAACCAACAGCTGCCCGGCCAGCCTTGCAGCTGGCGCGAACTGTCAAATCAGCGTTACGTTTACACCCCCAACAGCGGCAACCTTCAACGCATCCCTCGCGGTTACTGACAATGCCGTCGGAAGTCCACAGAGCATTCCGCTCTCCGGCACGGGCACAACCCCGCCCCCCGTGCCCTTTTTGTCGCCGGCCAACGTTACATTTCCTAGCCAATATGTGGGGACCTCGGGCCTGCCCCAGACCGTCATGTTAAATAATCCGCAGAGTTCTCCTCTTGCCATCACCAACGTGACGGCGACACCTACCGATTTTGCTCCACTGAGCACTTGCGGCAACACGCTCGCGCCTGGCGGGAGTTGCTCCATTGGCGTATTTTTCGACCCCACGGCAAGCGGCACCAGGAACGGAACGTTAATGGTCACTGACAACGCAAGCAACAGTCCGCAAACCGCAGCGCTGACCGGGACTGGAAAGGATTTCTCGCTTGCGCCCGGCTCCCAAACGACGGCTACTGTTTCGCCTGGCCGGTCAGCCAGCTATAAGGTGAACGTCGTTCCCGAGGGTGGTTTCAATCAGACCGTGAAGCTGAGCTGCAGCGGAGCGCCGCTGCAGTCCACCTGCTCGGTGTCGCCCAGTTCAGTTACACTCAACGGATCCGTCTCGACGGCTACCGTGATGGTGACCACTGCGGGAAACTCGGCGGGCCTCACCCTACCGATTGACGGCCCACCGACGACTAGCATCTTTGCGTCATTAGTCGCGTTGTCTACCACGCTGGGGCTGGGGATGTTGGTAAGTTTGGCGGGTTGTGGTCGCGAACATCATCGTCGAGTACTGTGCGGAGTGGCTTTTTTGTTTCTGCTTTCAGTTGGCGTCACAATGTCGGCATGCGGCGGGGGAAGCGGCAGCAACAGCGGAGGAGGTGGAACTCAGGCGGGAACCTACAATTTGACCGTCACAGGCACATTCAGTTTCGGCTCAACCAATCTGACACACAAGACGAACCTGACTTTGGTCGTGCAGTGAGTTGAGTTTTGTGCTAGCGCTTTCGCGAAAGGTGCAGCAAGATGGCGAGTCAATATCGAGGAGGACCTGTGAGACTACATTTTGGCTTCGTGTGCCTGATGTTGGTCAGCACGTTTGCGCTGGCACAAAACAATTCTGTTTCTCCTAGCCGTCCGAACCAACCGGGAGAGCCCGCAAACGTTTCTGGTTCCCCGCAAGGTTTCTCTTTTGGGCAGCGTGGGACTAGAGCGCACAAGGCCACTGCGCGGCAGCGCGAAGCTTCGCAAGAGCTAGGGTTAGACTTTGCGAATGCGGTGGTTTACGGCTCTGGCGGGTACGGCGCTGAATCAGTCGCGGTAGCCGATTTAAACGGGGATGGCAAAGCCGACCTCGTAGTAGCGAACTGTGGGTCCGGTGGAAGCAGCGCATGTAACTCGCCCGGTTTGGTGGGCGTGCTGTTGGGAAACGGTGACGGAACTTTTCAGACGGTGGTGACTTACGGCTCGGGTGGGCTGGGGGCCTATTCGGTGGTTGTAGCTGATGTGAACGGAGACGGCAAGCCCGACTTGGTGGTGGCCAATAACTGTGCCAGTGCCAGCAATTGTGTGTCCTATGGCCCCGGCTCAGTGGGAGTGCTCCTGGGCAACGGCGACGGAACCTTCCAGACAGCAGTGGCCTACGGCTCGAGCGGGTTTGACGCCTTTTCGATTGCTGTGGCGGATGTGAACGGGGATGGCAAGCCCGACCTGGTGGTGCTCAATGGGTGTGTCAATGCCAGCAGTTGTGAAAACTATGAGCACGGCTTAGTAGGAGTGCTACTGGGCAACGGGAACGGAACTTTCCAAACGGCAGTGGCCTACGACTCGGGCGGGTATGTTCTGTATGGAGGGGCAACGGCGCTGGCAGTAGCGGACTTGAACGGAGACGGCAAGCCCGATGTCGTTGTGGCTCAATGTCCCCTACCCATCTGAAGGCTGCATCGATCAAGGCCAGGTTGGTGTACTGCTGAACAACGGGGACGGAACCTTCCAGCCGGCAGTGAACTATGGCTCCGGCGCGGACTTTCCCACTTCAGTAGCAGTTGCAGACGTAAACGGCGACGGCAAACTCGATGTGCTGGTAGCAAACGGGGCCACGGGCACACATGGCGAAGAGGATGGTGCTGTGGGTGTGCTCTTGGGCAACGGCGATGGAACTTTCCAGACGGCAGTGATCTATGACTCGGGCGGGGGTAGCGACCCGTCAGTCGCGGTAGCGGATGTCAACGGCGACGGCAAGCCCGACCTTGTGGTGATCGATTCCGGCAATACCGACGGCCAGTGCAGCAACAACAGCTCTGCGGCGAGCGTGCTGCTGGGCAACGGCGACGGCACCTTCCAGACGGCGGTACTTTACTGCTCGGGCGGGTCTTCGGCCGATGCGGTGGCGGTAGCAGACGTAAACGGGGACGGCGAACCCGACCTGGTGGTGGCGAACGCTTGTAGCGACAGCAGCTGCGATACTGGTTCGGTAGGCGTGCTTATCAATACCAGCGCCATCGCCGTACTTTCTCCGATTAGCTTGGGCTTCGGCAGTCAGAGTCTGGGCACAACAAGCGCTCCTCAGAATGCAACGCTCACAAACACGGGGAACTTTAGCACCACTTTGAAAATATCTTCTATTGGGATTACTGGAGCAAATAGCTCTGAATTCGCTCAGACCAACAACTGCGGCCCATCGCTTTCTCCGGGCGGAAGCTGCAGCGTAATGGTAACCTTCACTCCAACCGCGTTTGGCAGTGCCAGCGCCTCACTCAACGTTACTGACAATGTTACCGGCAGTCCGCAGAGTGTGGCTTTGACCGGCTTTGGTCAGGGCCCAGGCATCAGCCTGTCGCCATCGAATGTTTCGTTCCCCAGCCAGTACGTCGGAACTTCAGGCCTTCCGCAGTCTGTCAAGCTGATGAATATTGGGAATACCGCTCTTACGATCACCAATGTGGCCGCAAGCACCCGCGATTTTGCTTCGCTCAGCACCTGCGGCAATTCCGTCGCGCCTGGCGCGAGTTGCTCTATTGGCGTCTTTTTCGATCCGACAACGAGCGGCACCCGGAACGGAACCCTGATGGTCACGGACAGTGCCAGTGGAAGTCCGCAGACCGCCGCGCTCACTGGGATCGGACAGGATTTTTCCCTTGCGCCCGGATCCCAACCGACGGCTAGTGTTTCGCCGGGCCAGTCAGCGAGCTATAAGGTGGTGGTTGCTCCCGGCGGAGGGTTTAATCAGACTGTGACGTTGAGCTGTAGCGGAGCGCCGGCCCAATCCATCTGCTCCGTGTCGCCGAGTTTAGTCAAGCTCAGCGTATCTGCCGCGATGGCTACCGTAACCGTGACCACTGCGGGAGGCTCGGCTGGCCTGACACAACCGATAAGCGGCTCACCAGCTGGCAGCATGTTTGGATCGTGGCTCGCGCTCTCTGGCGCGATGAGGTTGGCGATGTTGGGGAGCTTGGCGGGGTGGCGCCGAGAACGACGTCCTCGGTTATTTTACGGAATAGCTTTCCTATGTGTGCTTTCCCTTGGAGTCACAATGCCGGGATGTGGCGGGGGAGGGAGCGGCAGTAGCAGCAGCGGAGGCAGCGGAACTCAGGCGGGGACTTACGATTTGACGGTGACCGGCAGTTTCACGTCCGGCTCAACCACGCTGACTCACAACACGCAGCTTACTTTGGTCGTGAAGTAGCGCACGTTTAAAGACAGCGCGGGGCACTGCCGTGGGCGCGGGAGTATGAAGTGATCGATACAAACTCACAGATCAATCTTCTATTGCACGGTCAATGAAAGGATTTGAGACTGGCTTAGTGAGCCCGAGGTTGCTGTCACAACCAGCTCATAAGTGCCTCGTGGAGTTCCGGTTAACGAGCTGCCGCCGGCTGATCCGCATCCCAACAATAAGAGGAGCAGTAGAACCAGACCAATGAGTGCGGCCCACCTTCTCTTGCAGAAGTTGCTCAACCCTACCGGCAGCGGCATCATCCAAAACACAGACCCGGCGAGCAATGCGCATGATTGCAGTCTAATCGGCGAACTAGCGACGGTTTGCTTATTGGCGCCGGCCTGGGCAACGGTACTTCCGGTCGTGGTTACGGTAGCTGTGGCTGAGGTGGACTTGTTTGCGTTCAAACCAAGAGGATTCGGGGCAACGGTGCAGTCGGACGCGGTCGGTGCCCCGGCGCAGACGAACTGCACATTCGAGGAAAACCCGCCGACGCTGGCGACAACTAGCTTGAATGACGCCGTGTTTCCGGCAGCCACCGTGGCCGACGCCGGAGATGAACCGGTCGATATGGTGAACCCTCGGTTACCTTCTACAGTACTGGCAGTCCATTGCGAAACCGGGATCCATTGAAGGTTTCCAAGCAGATCATTCCGGATCAGCGTTATCGAACCATTGATTGCCAATTCGGTCATTCCCATCAAGTTGATATTTCCACCTGCAGCAAAAATAACTGCTCCGCCGATGCTGAAAAGGGTGGCGGTCTCTCCAGGACCAAGAGAACTCTGAATCGTAGTAATCGGCGTCGTCGATGCATTCAGGCCCACAGAATGGGAACCGCCGATATTGATCGTGGCAGCCGGGTTAAGACGCGCTGTAATGCCAGAAGTGATTGGAACGTTCGTTGTTCCTCCAAAGACGTTGTCTTGATAGATGACCTGCGACATGCCGGTTACCACAGAATCGGGAGTGCCATAAATCTGGTTATGAACAAAGCGAATACCCGAGGCTGCCGGTGTGGCGACGTCTAGCAGGAAACCCTTTCCGTTGTTGTTACCCACATTGCTGAAGAAACTGCTGTTGGCGATCGTGATTCCTCTGGTTCCGATCTTGGTATTGTTGGTGATTTGATATGCTCCCAATAGGCCCTCGTGATGAGAGGTATCAAACGTAACTGACTGAGCTCCGTCAAGCTGCACTGCCAGAGTAGATGCTTGCGATGTTAAGCCTCGAAACGTAATCACAAAAGGAAAAGAGAAGGTGTTTCCGGGAAGACCACCGATGTAGATGTTGGTGCCATTTGTCAATACCTGCCCATGAATGAGGCAATCCGTGAAGTGCAACTCAAAGTTGGCCCCTTCTATCCTGATACCGTTGCCACCGCCCACAACACGGAACACGACCAGGTTATTGAACACCAGGAACTGATTCCCCGCTCCAAAATTGCTGTTGGGTCCTCTCAGGTGAACGCCGACCCCACTGAAGCCTGCAATATAAATGTCGTCAAAAGTCGAAAACCATAAGCCGGCGTTGACGAGGGTGCTGGCGTCAAGAAAAAACGCATCCTCGCCCTTGTTGTTAACGGAACCAAGTACGCGAAACCCAGATAAGAAGACATTCGCAGCTGGCTGGTTATTAGCCTGCGGGATGATAAACACTGGATTCTCACCATTTACCGACTGCAGCATCGTGCCACTCGAGTTGGCACCCGTACCGATGATTCTCAGACCTCCGCGCAACGTGATCTGAGTCACGTTGTAGGTAAAGGGACCGAGATACAGAGTTATTACTTTGTTTCCAGGATCAATGGTCCCCAGATTAAGGTTTACCGAGGGAGAGGCGGCATAAATCGTACATCCAGCCGCCGGACAGGCCGCGATCGCATCAGGCACACCCCCAGGAAACTGATCGGCAAACAGCGTGTTCGCCAGGTTCTGCATAGTCACGGTCCCGTTGGAGTCGCTTATTTGAGAATTTTCTATGTCCGTGCTTGTGGAAAACCGCGGGACTGCGTTCACACTGCCTCCCAATGTTGTGACAGGTTGGGGAGTAGAGCTTGGCGAAGCTTTTCCTTTGGTTCCTGCGCCGCTCGAATTTTGCGACGTTACTGCATTGATCGCCGGGCCGTACGCTGCAGATCCGGTAGGAGCAGCCTGCAAAAAAGCTGATGCGGGTAAACCGCCCAACGTTTCAGCATCTGCAGCCTTGAGAGCATAAGGGACGCTCACCAACAATACCCTAGGCTGTTCAACTTGCCCTGGAATAATCGGTTGGATACCAAGCCATCGAGGCTCGGCGCCGGTAAAGATGTCGAGGGGAACCCCTTCGTTCTTGGTTACGCCAAGCACAACCTCAAAATTTCCCTGTTGGTCGGCCGACACGTTCTGAGTTTCCTGCCATAGCGGTGCTCCTCCCGTAGATTCGCGGTAGACGGAAAACGTGACTCCCACGGCGCCGGTAGCCGGATGTCCCTCGGCGTCTTGCAGCGTCCCATTGAACTTGATTAAGTGAGGTACCGCTTGGCCACACCCATCAGCGGCATTGGTGCACTGGGCACATGTCCAATTGGCCAGGAACAAAAACGACAACAATGCGGCTAGTAGGGCGCGAATTCTCATACGCTTTCTCCTGCGGCGTTGTGCAATCGTGACGGCTAACTGTTCAATAGTTCAGGAGCGATCTAGCAAGATTCCCCGTAAGAACCCGAGAAGTCAAGATCTTTGCGACCAATCGTAAATTCTAAGTAAACCGCCAGATACTTCTTACTCAAAGCCAATGAGCAATAACTCAAAGTTGATCTGCCATACGGGATAAAGTCAGGCGGTCGCTCCCACGTCGCACGACCTTCACCGTGCACAATAAAGACAACACCGGAACTCCAGGATCCTTGAAGGGATGTTCATTGGCGGCTTGCGAACCAAGAGCACGGGTTAATACATGACGGATTTTCTCCGGTGTTCCAAACCATACCCAGTAGGCGCCAAGATAATACAATATCCACTCAATGGGATAAACGTAGCGAGTAGAGGTCTGAATAATGTAGTAAATCGATGGGTACAGCAGTAGGACACTGACAAAAGAGAAGGCGACAAAACGGTCGTGACGACCTAACACGAGCAATCCAGGTACAGCTACAAGCGTGAGCGCAGCGAAGGCCAGCGTTTGTAGAGCACGTGTCGTCTTCGGGAACCAGGTGTAGAAAATGCGAAGCACGGTCAGTCGCAAGAACCCTCTTGGATGAGAAACGATCCAATGCGTGGCTTGGTCTCGCATTTGCCGGTTGTAGTTGACTTCACCCAGGCGTGAAACTTCCAAAAGCTGTGCTTGGTTTGCGTGCGGGTGATACATCGCCATGGCCCGCCCATTGTCGACGGCGTTGGGAACGGCCAAATCGTTATTTGATACGTTCAGCTCGATGCCGAGGTTGGATCGAGTCCAAACGAATGCCCCCAGTTCGAAGTAGTTGCGAAGGGCCCAGGGAAACATAACAGCCATCATGGTTAGCACTACACCCAAGGCAAAGCATAGTTGATGACGCCTCGATTCATAGGGGACGAACGCCAAGCCGACCAGCAACAGTCCAACCATCACGATGGCGAGCAATGGAGAGACCAGGGCGGCCAAACCGCCTACTGCGCCAAGAATGAGGGTGGACCGAACAGAAAAGTCGCGGTTACGCCAACACCTGATGTGTACTGCGAAGAGCACGACTAGACTCAGGCCTATGAGGGTCGTCTCGAAAGCACCTTTGGTCTCAGCAACACGGTTGATGGGAAGCACTGCTCCCCCAACCCCGGCCAGTACCCCAACCCGACGGTCTGTACCGCAAACTCTACTTACTAACGGCATCAAGCACCACAGCAGCGATGCCATCACGCAATTGAAAGTCTCTTGAGCAATCTGTCCCGCTTCGCCAGTTCCGAAGACTCGGAAAATCCCGCTCAGCAGCAAGGGATAAAGGGGAGAAGTGTGAGCGGTCGGACCGCTGTGTGGGCCAAAAACATTGGCGAACTGCCCGTCGGTTGCGAGGGACTTGGCGATGCTCACAACCTCGCTCGGGTTGGGATCGAGGTAACTCCGAGTCAGCCACAACAGGGTCAAGCGTGGCACAAGCGCGAGAAAAAAGATGCATAAGCAAACGACTAAAATGGGTCGCGCTTGCAACGCCATCGGCCGAGGTCGTATCACGGTCTGCATTGTGAATGAGGTGCTCGAAATTGGTCCGGCATCTCGGTGACACCTGAGCTACGCGCGCAAAAACCTTCAACATGAAAACAATCAGAAACGCCAGTTATCTTGTGACAACAAACGATTTCGGCAGACCTAAGAAGCGTTCCGTTTCTATCGTGCTGCGAAATATCTGATGGAAGTTCTTCTTGGATAAGCACGTAACGTTATACCTGTAAGGACACCCGAGCAGCCACCCGTTAAGAGTGAAATACCGAAGAAAAATCGGCCTCAGAAAGGACTGTGGCAACCAATGCAGAAAAAATGCGCTAAGGTGAGGATCAATGGGAAATGACCGGGACGGGGTCTGACAATACACCCGCTTCCCAACGCACAACATTTCGGCGGCAAAGCGCGATTGATTTTCGAAGCTGCCCAAATGTTCGACGACCGAATTGGAAAAGGCTAGATCAATTGACTGGCCCCGCAACGGCAGCTCGCAACCATCGGCAACCGCATAGGGGATCCCGTCGCGCTCCGGCGTAGCCCAGATATTCAAGTTGAATATCAAGACGCCCTCCTTTCGCCCGATGAGCGTCCAAAGGTTATCGTCCCTGCTGATATCGACGATCGTGCGGCAACTCCCAAACCGCTCACGGAAATTGGCGAAACGTCGCTTTCGAAAAAAGGTGCGGACCGGCGTCAGGAAGGTATAGGCTGATCAATCTATTACGAGAGTTCACGGCGAAACCGATACCAGTTTCCAATCGTTGCCCAAGTCGTTCCGTACAAAAGTGACCGAAGATGGGGCTTGTAGTTTCAAACTGTGCAATGCCCCTAGCTCAACGTTCCCACCAGTGCCGAAAAACACAGTCCCGCGTGTGGGGAACAGGGTAACGTACTCACCCGCACCTTGCATTCCGCGGATGGTCATGATGGGAGTGGGTGATGGCGTCAATCCAACAACGTGCGCTCCTCCGATATTTATGGTGCCTGCGGCTTGAATTTCGGGAGTAGCCGCCGATGAAGCCGGAACACTAGATTTCAAGCCAGGAAAATCGTTGTCGTGCGACGTGATTTGAGCAAGGTTGCTTCCCATAATGAAGTGGTCAGGATTACCGTAGATCATGTTGTCTCGGACTATGACACCTGTCGCCTGGTCCGTAGAGACTTTGACTATGAAACCGCGACCAGAAGCCGCGCCAACATTGCCGTTGAAACTGCTATTGGCTATAACTATTCCGTCGTTGGGTACGCGTGCTCCGTTGGCTCCATAGGTGATCAGGTATCCTCCGTCGAGAAGTTCATGGTGGCTCATATCAAACTCAATGTTGGTACCGCCATCGAGCTGCACAGCGGTCCCAGCCCGCTCCGAGGTCAACCCGCGGAAGTTGATGATATAGGGATATCCGGCAGTACCCGGTCCAGGACCGCCACCGATGAAGACGTTAGTACCGTCACCCTGCGCCTGTCCTTCAAACATGCAGTTCTCGAAGAAAAATTGATACTCGCCACCTTCGATTTTCAGAGCTGGCGCTCCATGTGATGCACGCCATACCGCTATATTAATGAACGTCAGAAACTGATTCGTACCTTGATGGCCGCTGCTTGGGCCCCGGAAATGAAAGGCGCTTCCGGCGAAGTCTTGAGCGTAGATATCCACGAAAGTCGAATACCAAAGCCCACCGCTATCCAGGTTGCTCGAGTCAATGAAGAAGCCGTCTTCGCTCGTATTGCCCTTGGAACCATAGAGACGAAATCCTTCAAGCTTTACATTAGTAGCCGCAGCGTGACTTACTTGGGGAACAACGAATACCGGGTCGTTGCCGTTTACCGACTGCAGAGTGGTTCCCGGGTTCGAACCACCCATCCCGATAATTTTCATTCCTCCTCGTAAAGTGATTCGCTTCACAGTGTACGTGTACGGGCCCAGATACAGGGTCAAGGTTTTAGTTCCTGGATCGATGACGCCCAGGTTCTTGTTCACGCTTGGTGCTGTTGCGTACACGATACAGCCGGCTTGCGGACACGCGGCAATGGCCGCCTGGACGTCTGGATAGTTGTGAGCCATTGTCAGTGCACCGTCACCTTCGATCGTTTGAGCACCCAATAAGCCCGCTGTGCACACACAAAAGCAAACCAAGCCTGCGACCCAAACAGCCGAGAGTGCTGCCCTCCGACCTGATGGACAGGTTGCGATGAGAGGCAAGGAAGCCCCTAGCTCGTCAGAACACTGATTCTCGGGTTCTAGCCATGCAGCGCTATGGATTCCACTCGGGAGGATCTTATTCTCTGATTGCATCGTGAATTCTCCTCATGACGCAGAACGTAACACTAGAATGTCCTGATAACTCATGTATGACTTCCGCCCACACCATGAACCGTAGTGGATGGGTTGGAGCAGGTTCAGACCCGCGCTGTTGCACGACACCGCAAAATCTGCTTCGGGTATTCCAACCGCAGTCTCGGGAAATTGTGGGTCGAGGACACGACACCCGTCCATCTCATGCAGCAACGGGATTGAGCCTTGCCCTCTATGAATCAAGTCCAAGGATTCATCATTCAGGAGAAAGATCGTCATAAGACAATGCCCTGAAGGTTTCAAAACCCGATGTATCTCACCCAAGTAATGGCTAATCGTGAGTGGCATAAGATGTGTAAAGACAGATTTCAGGAACACGAAGTCAAACGTCTTATCTGGGTATGGAAACTGGAAGGTGTCTGCCGACAGTGTCCCTTTGGGATTGTAGTGTTTGTTGAACAAATCAACATGAGCAAATGAGAAATTGGGGAACTTCGAACTTATGTGGCGGGTAGCCCAGCTAATACCTGTAGGGACTATGTCGAAACCAAAGTATGCTCCAGTAGGACTCAGGAACTTCGTGAGTCGCGAAGCCATGACGCCTATACCACAGCCGACGTCAAGTAGGCGATGGTCGGGCTTCAAGCCACCGAGATCTATGAAATAGCGCAAAAACTCTTCGTTTACCGTCTCATAATCGTTCTCTCCGCCAACGAACCAAAGACCACGGGGCGGGATCAACGGGTCGCGCTTGTGCGTAATTCGGTCATAAGTATCCCGTGGAAGGTTTAAAATTCGGCGTACCAGGAGCCGGGATTGAAACCCGGGAAGTAGTCTCTTTGCAGCTACGCTTACTTTCATAAGGGAATAGACTCCGTAACTAACCAGTCCAGCCGAAATTCATTGTGTTGAGAAGTGAACTGCCGAATTAAACCGCTCGACTCATCAGACGAAGTCTGCGTCAACTTGGCTTCGCGAATCAGTAGATCCGAGTGAAGCACGAAGCATGGGGAGAGCAATTATTAGGGGTCTGACGAAGCGATAACCTTCCTAACGCAGAGCTCGCTCCCGGTCACGTTCGTGGGACACCAAGTGAGATCAAGCATTCCTTTCAGCTTTTTCAGCGAGAGTCCGGCGAAGCTTCGAATGACGTGAATGGCTCCAGCGCCCCGAAGTTTTTCGGCATTACTGTCTCTTGCCACTCCTAAGCAGTTCAAACCGGCACCTCTCGCAGCCTGCACTCCAGACACCGCATCTTCGATGGCCAGCACACTTTCAGGTAGAACATTCAAGCGGCGGCAGGCCAAACGATAGATTGCAGGATCAGGCTTGCCGTTTTCTACATCATTCCCGGTGAGGACAACGCTGAAGTAATTCTGCAACTGAAGGCGTTCCAGTGTCGAACGTGTGCGAGTTTCGCTCGCTGAAGTGGCCACGGCCGTCGCTAGCCCGTTCTCGTTCAGGTGAATGAGAAACTCGGTGATACCGGGGATTGGCTTAACTTCCGGTGCCGACTGTTGAAAGAACTCGTCTTTACGTTTCCCATATTCCACAAGTTTCGCTTCGGAGACCGGCCCGAGAAAGTGACTTAAAATATCCCGGCGTTTACGACCGTCGAGGATAAAATCTAGTTCGCGATTGGTGACGTCCCTGCCAATCGTTCGCAGGAACCGACGCCACGCCTTGCGGTGCGCGGGATGACTATCAACGATGACGCCGTCCATGTCAAACACCACAGCCCGGAGTAAGTCGATTGACCGTGTCGCGGGCGCGCTTGTTGTCATGTGGGCGTCCCCTCGGACAAGTGTCTTAGACCAGGCCAGGAGTTTTGTGCCTCTTGGTAGTTCTCCAAGGTTCCAATGTCAATGAGATAGTCATAGACGGGGTAACCTATCATGCGGCCGACGAGGCGCGGGAGGATGTCAAAACCGATGTCGGCTGGCAGCCGATCTGGAACGCTGTCTAAGATCGTCGGACTGGCGATCATGAGCCCGGAGAACACCCAATTGCTGCGCGGCTTCTGCGGTTTCTCCTCGAACTCACGGATCACGCCCGCGATATCGCAGATCGCCACGCCGCACTGGGAAGGATTAGTCACTTGATAGAGACCGATGGTGGCGACGGTTTGACAACGATGGTGGAATTCGGCCATCCGCCGGAGGTTAGCGGTAGTGAGGACGTCGGCATAGAGGACCCAGAACGCGACTTCGTCCCTAACCCAATCCTGGTTGGCCTGCAACGTTCCCGCCGAACCGAGTAAAAGGTTTTCCTCCACAACGCGTACTCTCACTGGGGTTTCTCTGTTGCGGAGGACTTGGCGGACGACGTCGGCGTGAGTATGGAGATTAATCAGAACTTCATCGATCCCGTTTCGCGAACACAGTTCGAGCCATATCTCTAACATCGGAGTACCACGAATGGGTACGAGGCACTTGGGGAGGGTGTCAGTGATAGGCCGCAGGCGTGTACCGTGACCGGCGGCAAGCAGGAAGGCTTTCAATTCTGACCTCAGTTTTCCTAGGGGCCACAGTTCTTAGCGACTCACGCGGCTGAGATCGGTGAGGCCGGCTTGAAGGTCCACTTCAATCCGGCCCGGTCGTCGCCATCAATAAAAGGATCGTTGACAATGACTTGTGCGCCGTGGAAATCGAGAGCGAAGGCCATTTCTTGGATACCCTCCCGTTGCAAGGCCAAACGCAAGGCTTCCTGGCGCTCTTGCTCGCAGTATAGGAGAAGGAAACCGCCGCCGCCGGCGCCGGTAATCTTACCTCCGAGGGCGCCATTCCTTCTTGCCAACTGGTAGAGATGATCAATCCTTTCGTTCGAGATGCGGTGGGAAATCCGCTTTTTCGCTTGCCAAGCTTCGTCAAGAAGACTGCCGAAGTGGCTGAGTTCGCCTGCTGCGAGGGCATTTCGCATCTTGACTGCGTACTCTTTCACGTCATGCAAGGCTTCGACGGCGGTACCGGAGTGAGATCGGCTTGACTTTTCCTGCTCCTCCAGAATCGTCCAGGAGTGATGCGAAGAACCAGTGAAGAACAGCAGAAGATTCGACTGTAGTTCCTGCACTAAGTCAGAATCCAGATTCAAAGGACTTACACTCGTAGAACCGTCGGGATTGAAAGAAATATAATTCAGCCCCCCAAAAGCGGCAGCATATTCGTCCTGCTTGCCAACATAACGCCCTAAAGTGTGACGCGCGATTGTAAAAGCCCGCTCCGCCAAATCATACTTGGAGAGCGACGATCCAAGATAAGTGGTGAGCGTCTTAAGGATATTGACGCAAACGCTTGCTGAGGAACCCAGACCCGTGCCGGGCGGGATCTCCGAGGCAAGGAACAGGTCGAGCGAGAAATCGGCGGAAAGATCTTTGAGGACAGCCAGTGGAATCTCCAGTCCGCTGACCTTTACGTCCGTAGCGGCGATGTCATGCCAAGTTTCAAAAATGCGAAGATCGGAAGAAATAACCTGAATACGGCCATCCGAACGCTTGCCTAAGATAGTGTAGAAATACTTGTTTATCGAAGCGCTTAGTACCGCACCGCCAAATTGCTGATAATACGCAGGCAGATCGGTTCCACCACCGCCGAAGCTAATTCGCACCGGACTGCGCCCGATGAGCATTGTGCAGAGTCTCCAAGGCCACTTGGTCGCCGGGAGGCTCCGAGCCTGCCTCTGGAGACGCATGACCTTCGTGGGATTTGGCCAGACGCGAATAGTCTACCAGGCGGGTGACCAATGTCCAAAGGGTTTGCACGACTAGGGACAGGTCAGCCAGGGGCGAAGGATGAAGCAGATACTGCAAGTCGAAGCGCGCTTTCTCCTCTGACGAATGTTGCTCGCGGAGGCCGTGAACTTGGGCGAGTCCCGTCATTCCTGGACGCACAGAAAGCCGCTGACGTTGCCAATCGGAGTACCGGCGCGCACGATCAGGCGATTCCGGACGAGGCCCGACCAGACTCATGTCCCCGCGTAGAACGTTCCAAAGCTGAGGTACCTCGGTAAGGCTTAATTGCCACAGGATCCTTTCAACCGGCGTATCACACTGAGGATCCCGATCCACATTCAGACGCAACATCGAGAACTCGCGTCCCTGCCAGCCACACCGTTTCTCCCAGCGGAATGCTTGCCCCCTAGTCAACTTCAACGCAATGATGATGGGTAAAAGGATGGGAATAGCAAGTAGTGTCAAAAGAGATGATCCACTCACATCCACTACTCGTTTCCACTGGTAAAACATGTCCGAGGTCGACGCATCTCGCAGCTGAAGCAACGGAAGACCATCGAGGTCTATCAGGTTGGGTTTGGACATGTAAAGCTCGTAGGGTTGAGGAACCAGGCTGACACTAATTCCCTGTTTCTGGCACCGCGCCACGAGGTTCAGGACTTCGGGCATCGCGGGTCGGGGCAGGGCCAGAATGAGCTCGTTCACCCGCTGCTCATGCAGCAGTTCGGTCACCCCTAGTGTAGAGATACCGGTGACGAACGTCCCGTGACAGACGCAAGAATCCACGTCGACCGTATCGACCTCAGAGGATAGGAAACCCACAACTTTGCATAACATTTCGGGATGTCGACCGAGTTTCAGAGCAAGCTCGCTGGCGACGGGACCGGACCCCAGGATTACAATCCGGCTAACGTCTCCGCGACGATAACGGCGCTGAAGCCAGCCCAAGGCGATCCACCGAAGTTTGAGGAAGCCAAAAAAAAGCAGAACGCCGAAATAAGTTAGCGCCAAACGGGAAACATAGCGCTGCGACAGGTATGCCCCTGCCAACAACAGAATCATGAGAAACGCGACCGCGAGAGAGAGATGTGTCACAATTGCCGAGAAACGCCAGCCTCTACGGAAGCCGTCTAGCTGCATAACATAGGAAAGCAGCCCCCAGACAAACCACGTTGCGACTAGGAACGGGATCAGATTCCGTGCTCCCAGACGCTCGGCCTTTTCCCAGTGCAGCCCGTACCGCAGCACTGCCGTGACCGCTAAGGCGATACCAGCCCATAGCAAATCGGCAATCAGTATCCAATTGTGAAGTTGTCTTGCTTTCATGAGGCTTTCATGCAATGAGGCACTTTAAGCGTGTACTCCCTCTGCTTGGCAGATCCGGCGGCGAATAGCGGTAAACATCGAATGCGCAACGCAGAGATGCAGATCCTCAATGACTTGCATATTGTCCGAAGGGATGATTACACAGACGTCGCAGAGATCTCTCAACTTCCCGCCCCTGAAACCGGTGAGCCCCACAGTCGTTGCGCCCAACTCTTTGGCGCTGCGCAACCCTCGCAGCACGTTGGGAGAATTACCACTACCACTAATGGCAAAGGCGACGTCATGCGGTTTCGCGAAGTTAGCAAGTTGCTCAGCGAAGATGTCCTCGTAGTTTGCATCATTAGCCCAAGCAGTAATCATAGGCACGCTATCGGTGAGAGCCAGTACGCGAAACCGCTTGCCCGTGCCGTTTATCGTTCCTTTTCCGAGATCGCAGGCGAAATGCGAGGCCAACGCAGCACTGCCCCCGTTGCCGAAAAGATAAATCGCACTGCCGTCGACGTATGCCTTGACGAGGATGTCGGCCAGGACGTCAATCGAGTCAAAAGGTAGGCTAGCAATTGTGTTGGAAAGACAGTCGAAATATGAGTTGATATCAGAAGTCTTTAACATTCGGCTTACAGGCCCCTGTCTGTTAATAAGATTTGCACAGGAAAATCGATCTAGCTTCCGACCGTCAGAACAACACCTGATCGACGCATATCAGCATAGGCGTCTCCAATTTGCTCGGGTATTCCGCCGATCTCCTCGACCCATGCCAAGAAGTCATCCAAAATAGCATGGAGATCACGTTGCGGTCGCCAACCCAGCTTCTTGAGTTTCTCGACACTAGAAACGCTGTGACGGTTATCGCCACGACGGTACTCGCCAGAAACTTTGATTCCGGCAGAAGATGGTATGCGACGCAAAACCTGCTCAGCGTATTCGCGAATCGTGGTGGCCGTACCACTCCCCACATTGAACGCGTGGAAATTAGCCTCGTCGTTCCGCAAGACTAGCATGTGGGCCTCTAAAACATCTTTAATATGTACAAAGTCTCGCGTTTGGTAACCATCTTCGTAAATTATCAAAGGCTCGCCCCGCATGGCGCGGCTGCAGAAGATTCTACATACCCCGGAGTAGTGGTTAAAGAGAGACTGGCGAGTTCCCTGTGTGATCGAGTAGCGCAGCGCGACTGTTGGAATCCCGTGTAGCCAGCCCAGTCCCAAGGCGGCCTTCTCTTGTGCTAACTTGGAAACCGCATACTGGTTGTAAGGGTTCACTTGGGGTTCTTCCAGTCTGCGGGCTAGGGATGTCTGCCCGCACACCGGACAGCCAATCTCCCAATTCTCCTTTTGCAACTGTTCTTGGGAGCGCGGTCGCGGCAGGAAGGATCCGTGTTTCTCACATTCATATTGACCTTCTCCGTAGATGGCTTGAGAAGAAGCCACGATTACCTTCTTCACAGGCAGGCGATGCTGCACGATAAGCTCAAACATCAGGGCCGTTCCGACCGCGTTGACATGGAGGAAGCGTGAGAAATCCAGCATGTAGTCCTGATACGCCGCTTGATGGGACACCACGTCCACACCTCGTAGGGCGAAGAGCAAGATATCGCGGTCAGTAACGTCTCCGTGCAGAAACTCAATATTCCGCGGAAGATAAGATGGCAGACCGTTTGGGTGAACCTTAGGGTCAAGGTTGTCGAGGACGCGGACCTGGAAACCTTCTTGCAGGAAACGATCGACGAGATGAGAACCGATAAACCCAGCCCCCCCTGTCACAAGAACTTTCATTCGTGAACTCCGTGGTCTGCAAACATAGGCATTGTTTCTTATCTTTTGGATATTCTATTTGCCTGACCCTACGAACACCTCACGTGCCGTTTTTAAAAGTATCTTCAAATCAAGCCAAAGCGACCAGCGTTGTATGTATTCCAGATCAAGTTTAACCCACTCATCGAAATCGCGGACTTGGTTTCGTCCATTCACTTGCCAAAGGCACGTGATTCCAGGTCTAACGACCAACTTCTGGCGCTGAAACTCGGTGAACTGGGCGTATTCGGTCTGAAGCGGGGGGCGCGGACCGACCAGGCTCATGTCACCCTTGAGGACGCTGTAAATCTGAGGAAGTTCGTCCAAACTATAGCGTCGCATCCACGCACCAAACGCAGTAATCCGAGGATCACGCGCCAGTTTGAAAACTGGACCTGTCATCTCGTTTTGCGTCATCAGCTTGGCCTTCAACTCATCGGCATTTGACACCATGGAACGAAACTTGTAACCCACGAAAAGCTTTCCATCCTTGCCTACGACCTTCCAGCGATAAAAAACCGGTCCCTGCGACGTAAGCCTTACGAAAAGTGCCAGTAACAGGAATACTGGAGAAAGTAACACTAAAAGCACGGCAGAAACCAGTACATCGAAAACACGCTTGCCAATGCTGTACGCAGGTTTGTTCCAGTTCTCAGACAGGATAACGGGATCTTGCATCTCTGCTGCGGAGGTAAACATTGTGTGACTACAAGCCCGTCGACTTTGCAAGTTCTGCGGACTCCCTTCGCCCCGCCACACCCAACGTCTGCTGGTAGAAGAGAGCATGCTGGCGAACCACATCTCCCCAGCGATAATGCTGTTGTGCCCGCTTCCAGGCTCTGCGACGGTATTCTCCCACCAGAGATGGGTTGTCGAGCAGCATTTGCAGCTTACATTGGAGGGCCTGGGCACCTTTGGTACCACAATAACTAAAACCGCTATCCGCGATTACTTCCAAGTTCGAAGGTGTGTTATTCACCAGGACACAGTTGCCGAAACCCATTGCCTCGACCAAGGCAGGGTGAGTTCCGCCAACCTCATCCGGTAGTACAAACGCATAGGCGTTCTGCTGCAATTGTGAGTATCCATCTCCATACACACCACCAGTGAAGACAATACGAGGATCGAGCGTGGCCTTCAGCGAACGAACGTAAGCTCTTTCCCACGGATCGTCGCCAACGATCACCAGTTTCTTTTCGGTGCGCGTCTTTTCAAACGCCTGAATAAGATGATGTACGTTGTTCTCGGGCACAAGTCGGCCAACAAACAAAACGTACTCTCTCTCCGATAGCTCGAAACGATCGAGCACGCTTCGACTTTCGGCTCGATGCTCGCACATGCCGTACACGATGCAAGAAGTGGCCGCAGCATACTTCTCCTGATAGTAGCTCCCCACATCCCGTGAATCAGAAATGAGTCCGTGGCAGAAGACTACTGCCAAACGTTCGGAGAATCGTAGATACCACCTTGCAAACCGACTCCATTTAGCACGCTGCCAGTCGGTCCCATCTACTGAGCACACAACTTTCTTGCCCATCAGCCGGGGTAGCAGGGCAAATAGTGTTGCCCCGGTCGTGAAATAGTGCACCACGTCCGCCCGTCGGCACATGACATGCAGGGTCGAGAGAAAAGCGTGAACAATTGTGCTCAGGTTTTTTGATTTGAGGGTTGGCAAGGTCACCAACTCTACTCCCTCGTACAACGTTCCCGAGTATGCGCTCATACCGGAACGGTTGTAGACGACCACTTGATGACCGAGCTTGACTAGGCCGCGGGAGATCTCATCCGCAGCAGTTTCAAATCCCCCAAAGCGAGCGGGGATGGCTTTGATACCGATCATTGCGATGCGCATCTAAGGTTTATGGTCAACTTCCAAGCAATGGTGCCAGGACTCTCTCGCGATCAACTACGATGACCTATCCTTCACATGTTTGCAGCATTCCGGTAAACAGCTAAAGTATCCATCGCAGCCCGGTCAAAGTCGAACTCCTTGCTTCTGCGAATCCCTGCGCGCCCCAGTTCTCGTCTGAGTATGGGATCCCCAAGGAGGCGTTCCAGCGCGGAACTAATCGAACTCGTGTCGAGCGGGTCCACAATGAGCGCCGCTGCACCTGCGATTTCCTGTAAGGATGACCCCATCGACGTGACCACAGCAGTTCCACACGCCATTGCCTCGAGAACCGGCAAACCGAATCCTTCGAAGATGGAGGGATAGGCGAAAATGTCGGCCGCACTGTAAAAATAAGGAAGGTCCTCTGCCGGTACGTAGCCGGTTAATAGTACCTCTCGAGCTAATCCCAGTTTCGAGATTGTCTCCAAAATGCGCTGTGCCATCCATTCCTTCTTGCCAACTAGAACCAACTGATGCTGGGCGCCCCGGTCACGAACCTGAGAGTAGGCCTCTACCAAACGTTCCAGATTCTTGCGCCCTTGAAGCCGGCCAACATACAGAATGAAGGGATGCTCGATCCCATATCGCCCGGCCAAGTACTCTCGTGCTTGACCTTGATCTCTGGTATGGAATTCGCTTCCGGCCGCTTCATAGGTGACAGTAATTTTGTCGGGGTCAATTTTGTAACGTTGCGCCAGATCTGCTTTCGAATATTGAGACACCGTAATAACATGGTCTGAACGCCTTGCGGACCATGGAATCAATTTCTTCAACCAAGCCACCTGGTAGGGTGGGAAGAATTCAGGATAGTGTTCAAAAGCGATGTCCGGAATCGTTGTTACTGTACGGCACATCAAGAATGGGGGGACGATGAACTGCGCGTGAAAGACGTCCACCGGCTGAGACAGAAGTTCGAGTGGAAATATAAACGGAATACGAAGGTAAGGGCTGGCCGACCTCATACGTCGCGATGAGAAGCGATCGTTCGTCAGTCCCAATTTTTCAGCTGCTCCGTTCTTGGTGTAGTAAATAGAGTAGTCGTTTTCAATGTCGACGCGCGCCAACGACTTCAGTAGGGACCTGTAATACGTCTCATTCCCACTTTGGCCACTCCCGAGACAGTGTGCATCAATGCCGATTCTCATGCCGCTTATTTGAATGCAACCTGTTTTGAAAAATTGTTTGGACCCGTGGTCGCCTTAAGCTCTTCCGGCAGCACCGAAGTGCCCGGCATGAGCAACATCCTCCAGAATGCGAGGACGCCCTGCAGGATGGAAATACAAGAGCGACGATCGTGAGTCCTAAGACTGATCAAAATCATCTTTGGTAGATAGTAGCACCCGAAAACCGGCCAGAAACTGATCCAGTGATAGATTCGAGCGTGTTTATGCATGACCCAAAGCAGGTTGCGCGCCGCCATAAAGGCGCGTACGTGCTGGCCGACATTCTTTCGAATGTCGACGCTTTCTTTATGCCAAAGTCGAGCGGTTGGAACATACCTGATCGGAAAGCCAACTGCGCGCATCCTAAGTGACAAATCTACGTCCTCACCGGTGTTGAATAGCTGTTCGTCAAACAGTCCCGTCTCGCGTAGCGCCTCTGTCCGTAGTAGCATAACGCAGCCAGTGGCCCAGTCTAGATCACGAGGCTGATCGTTGCGCTCGACGTCAGTTTTCCGCAGGTCGATATGCGTTGCGAGCCCCGTCCACATGTTGAACCTACCCCCAGCCCACCAGATCGCATTGGACGGATCGAAGTAGTAAATCTTAGGGGACAGAATGCCAACTTGCGGATGCGCATGGGCCTCCTTCAGCAGTTCCTGCAGAAGGAATGGATCGACAACAGTGTCATTGTTGACGAGCAGAATATACTCTGCACCATCCTCGGAGGCACGCCTCATGCCAACATTGCACCCTCCTGCAAAGCCGAGATTCACTTTGTTGGCAATGATTTCTATTCGAGGGAAGGCTTCCCGCAAAAACTGCACTGATTCGTCTGACGAACCATTGTCGACGACAAGTATCTTAAAACTGGCTCCGACCATTCCCTCCAAGCTGCGAAGACACTCAGCCGTCACTGTAAAGTTATTCCAGTTAAGAACGACGATATATACACTCGCGGAGAAGGACGTACCTACCATGCCGCTATCGATTGCCGTCTGTTTATCGATGAGAGTGCACGGACGCGTAGGATTCCTGCCTTTCTGGCCAACTCTCGACCATGAGCCGCGACCAATCGATCGTCGGAGAAAGAGAATGCCGATCCAAGTGCGTGGCGATCCCTGGAACTGGTATCCACAGCCCCGCGCTGCGTCCAAAGAGAATCTGTTGCCATCCGTGCCACCACGCTTTCAACAAGATTCTGCCATAGAATTCTCGCCGAGCTACGTAACCAGCCAACGCAAAAAGATCGAAGACACGACGTTTTGTCAGACTCAACCACAAAGAACAGTCGTCATTACCGCGAACGTAGCTACGGAAAACGCGTTCATAGCGCATCAAAGTTTGTTGCCTGGTGAGAAACGTGAGACAAGTCGAGGAGGCTGTCCGCCAGTGGTGGGATGCACAGACCCGAATCCATTTCGGCTCGTGATGCAAACGTACGGTATAACAGTCCCTATGGTCGTAGGGGGAGACAAAATGAGCATCCGCGTTCTGGTTCAGAAAATCCACCATCAAGCGAAACTGATTCGGCAGATAGAAATAATCGTCCTCTGCAAAGTAAACGAGCGGTGCGTTCTGCTGCTGCATTAAGATTTCAATTTGCCTGCCAAAGCTGGCGCGGTTGCCCAGGGAATCGCAAGGCACGAGTACCAGGTCATCATCGGCGAAGTAATTCCGGAATAACTGATTGTATTGGCCCGGGCATCCGTCCAGGATAGCCCAGATCTTGACCCGCAGCGGGCCGAGCGATTCCTTGAAGGAACGGAGGCATACCTCAGAGAGCCGATATTTGTCCTCACTGAAGGGTAAGCCAAGGGCCGGACGAGAAACGATCGGATAAATCCGATAGGCGACGGCCAGATCGTGCGTGTGAGTTGCGGTCATGGTAGCTAGCTAGGTGATACGGATAGCATGTTGCGGCTCCTGCCTCGAACGACCGTCGTCGCAGCCGCCAGCAAGCCGATGTGAATCCAAGCGAAGGAAAGGTTCGTGGCATCGGTAACTTGAAACGTAATCGCGTACAATGCTAGCCCAGCCAGCAAAGCGGTCAGGATCAAGCGTATCGAGTCTGGAGCACTCCGAATGACCCTACGCACCTCTAGTAGGAGATTAGACAAGAATGCCAAGAATACCGCAAAGCCCACAATACCGGTGTCGTGCAGGATTCGCACTGGCGTATTTCCAATCCAGGCTCCCCGTTCATCTTCATCTCCCTGGAGTGTTTCCGGCAGAGGCCAGTAATCTGCCCAGTCAAAAAGTAATCGGAAGCTGTTAGTGCCAGTTCCCAACCAGGGGTGCGTTCCAATGTCAGTCAATGCGAAGGTAATTCCGACCAGGCGTCGGGTTGTGCTGTCGTCCTCTACGATCTCCGACGCGTTTAGAGTGCTAAAGCGCTCTTGCACTGATTGCAAGACGACGGGGCCGAAAAGCAAAGAGAGCGCTACTAACACTCCAGCCAAGGCAACGACTCCGCGCATCTGGAATCGACCTTTCTTAGCCGCCAGCCAGATTACGAAAGCAGCTGCAACTGGAAACGCCAGAAAGACCGCACGAGCTAAGCTAATGGAGGCGCCCAGGATGGTGATCGAAAAACCCCACAGGTACCAGCGCTGTCGCGCCTTTTGGTCCAGAAGGTACCCCGCCAGACACATGAGGGCACAACAAGCGGTATAGCTTCCGAATAGATTGGCTTCGTACTGTGACCCGTAAATCCCTGGCATGGAACCGTATTGCTCCAATTCAACTCCGAAACCTGTGTTGAAAAGTTGATGAGAAAGAAAACTCAGCGTGCCATAGGCTGCTTCAACAATTCCGACCACGAGTAGCATGCGGAAAACTGAAACAAGAGTTTCTTCCTCGACGACCAGCCAGCGGACTAAAAAGTATGGCGTTACGCCGAACGCGCTAAGCAGAGCCCAGCGCAGAGTGAGGTGCGGCTCGGGGGACGTAAGCGCTGAAGTGACGAAGTTGACCGCGAGATAGCCTAATAACCAAAAATCAAAGGCTCGCCAGGTGACGTGTGCGACCGAACTGCGCGTTCGGGAACGCAACAAAATAATTCCGGCCACTAGTGCTATTGCCAGGTGTTCAGGCCGCACATGCAATCCGGCAACGGTCCAAGTGAACCGTGGCATTGCGCTAGTAATTAACAGCGTCAACACCGCACCGAAGGGCCAATTCCATCTGCTAATCGCCACAACAGCAATTACGAGCAGAAGAGTGGTAACCATCTGCGGGATTCCACCCAAGCCCTCCGTTGCGAACAACCAGCAAAGCAGAAGCGCCTCACCTCCGATCACGACAGCCTTCAGCGTTCGCAGGGCGGCGCTGCTAGTCATCGAGATTGTGGCCGACATAACAAACTCTCAGCCCTCCCCTCGATTGGTGGCAAACAATGACGACGGCAACACGATGTGTATGACGCCCGCTACAACACGCCCCATCGCTCGCATTTCTTCGCCGCAGGTCAAGGCTAACGGCCCAGTCACCAGGAGCCAATAAAGGAGAGTGCGAAAAGCAATATTAGAAGTCCAGAAAAACGCCAGCCACAAACTGATAGCTGACCAGGCAAAGTTAAGAATCACCAGCCCAAAATCTCGCCAGGACTCGCCGGTTAAAGATCTGAGTCTCCACGCATTGAACAGCCAGAACATACCAAGTGAAACAACTTGCATGGCGGCCACAAGCAATAAGGAGCCGGACAAAAACACCGCAGTCCCAGCTAACGCCAGGCTGAAAGCTACAGCGATAATCGAATAGATAAGGAAGCGTTTCTGTTTTCCGTACAGATTGAAGAGGCTGCTTTGGAGAATCTGAATCGCCGCAATAAACAACACTCCAAGCAAAAGTGTTTGAGCCACAGGCAAGCTCTCGACGTAGGCGTGGAGAAAACGGTGGACAAAGACATCCACGGCGAAGTAGTACGGGAGAAGTACACACCATACTACAACGATCAACCGCGTTGCCTGTCCGTAGATCTCAGGATGCTCTTTCCTCTCACGTGCAGCGAGGTGAGGGAAAAAGACACGGGCCGCTGCGGAGATAATCGCGAGCGGCACCATCATCGTGCTGGCCGCAAGGCTGTATTGAGCAAAGTGGTAGATCGAAACCGCCGAACTAAGAACGAAACGATCTGAGGATTGGACGAGGCCGATAGCGGAATTCGCCAGAGTGATAGGCCACCCAATTAGCACGTATCTCTTACCAATTGTCCATGCAGAAATATTGGAAACAGAGCCAAGCGGGCGAACGGTACTCCAAAGGAAACCCAATACGATCAACCATGCAAGGAGATAACAACACACTAGAACACGATAATCGGGCTTTGCTCGAAGCGCCGTGAGCGCTGCGAAGACCAGAAAAAGCCCACTCGGCGCTGCGGCGGCCACTGCCACCGGACGGAATTGCCGAGCCGCCTGTAGAGCACACTGTAGCAGCACGGCAGTATTCTGCAACATCGCAAACACAAGCACTGCAATCGCAATAAACCGAACACGAGGCGGAAACAAAGCAACAGCAGTGAGGCAACCGACTATCAAGAGCAACGAATGCAATACGACTAGGAATTTCAGCGAAGGCTTCAGTTCTTGGCGAAAAAGTCCCAGTGATTTACCGGCCCAGCAAAGCAGCGCTCCTTCGCCGAACCCTAAATGAAAAAAACCTACATAACCCCCATAGAGGAGAAAAATCCGCCAATATCCGAAATCCTCGATTCCGGTGATTCGAGGCACAACAAAAACTAACATCGCACCAAAAATTGCGGCGAGAACCGACCCCAAAACCAGAGTCCCCATGTCGCTGGAGAAACTGCTGCCTCCTGGATCGGAACTCGACTTACTTTCTGGGTATTCGATTATTGCAGGTGAATTCATCGAGAAGCTGCAGTTATCTTACGCTGCTGGAGAACAGTCGAGCGGAGGTGAGAACGGGTCGGCCATCTTTGCGCTAGCGACAATCAAATATTGACGCGTAACAAAGGGATCCGCCAGTCCGGCGGTCGCGAAATGCATTAATTTGACCCTGGTCGACCCAAGAAGAGAGGATACTCGGCGCAGTTCATATCCCGTGGACTGAAATAGAGTATCGATGCTTTTCCTGGTGAAGAAACGCAGATGGGTGCTGTCCATAATGCCGTATTGTTCGTATTCCCAACGGCCGAAAAACAGGTTGATTAAAACTCTGGAATGTTGAACATTTGGAATGCTGGCCACGATAACACCATCACGACGCAAGAGAGTTTTGGCTCGCCTCAGCATCCTCCAAGGATCGACGAGATGCTCTAGGACATCCGCAAATATGACGCAGTCGAAATAATTCTCGTAGGGCAAGTCGATCTGCTCGACGTTTCCGACTATCACTCTGTCCAACACGGCCGCGGCCTTTTCCGCAGCAGACTCAAAAAGTTCGACACCGACTATCTCCAGCTTGGAAGCGGGACGAGCAAGACGCAATGATCGGGCAAGGCCACCTTCAGCGCAACCTATTTCCAGTATCCGTGATGCGTTCGACGGCACCAGCGGGATCAGGTCACTCCGGGGACACGAGAAGTATCCGTTCGGTTTGTCATCGAAGTACACTGCCGCCACATCAATCGGCGGAGCTGTCTCTGAAGACCCCACAATCGCGCCGTGCCCCACACCAGCTGTACCAATTGAATTAGGGGCGCGCTTCCTTGTGCGATAGCGATACCGCCAGAGCCAGGGGGCAGTCGCTAGGGATACCAGGACGCGAGTGCTACGGGACAGGTCTGCCGATCTGACCTTGATCTCGACCGGACCCCGCTGCAACTTATCCGGATTACCGCCCAGCATATGTTGGGAGCTAAGCTCCACGGTCGAGTCTCCCGAGAACAGCCCACCGATCTTCCCTTCATACCCCAAATCAGACGCTATTTCCGAAGTTAGACGTTGTGGGTTTGCTGCAAAATCCTCATACCTCAGTGTACGATACTGCGAAACTTGACTTTTCAAATGCTCACAGCCGATCGTCAAACCGATCCAGCCAGCGGTTACGTTAAGGGCGGGTAGCTTGGGAAGATATACCTTTGCTTTTCGATAACTGCTTACAACTCCACGGGGGTCACGGATCAGATGAATGACAGACAAATCGATCTCTGGTATCCATGACAAGAGCTGAGCATGCAGGGGGGTTTTCGAAGAGTCAACAATGACCCGAGCCGAAGTCTTCTGCGCTAGCACGTAGTACAACCTGCTCATGGCCTCCAGGAGTCTCCGAGCTTCTTGCTTGTATTTCCAGCGGTAGAACTCCAGGAAAGGCAGATTCCGGAATCGAAATAGTCGCGCATGAGCCGAGGGCTGTTGTTCGTGAAAGCCTACGTCTCTCCAAAAAGGACAAGCGTTCACTCCCAGCCCGCACCCACACGGGGAATTGACAGAGTCGTCGAAACGAAAGAAGTGCGCAGCTGCCTCCCCGACCGCTAGGAAACCTGGCAAAGTTCCAAGCATGCGGGACAACAATGTACTCCCACATCGAGTATATCCCGCTATGTACAAAACTTTAATCCGCTCCATCTTTGGTCTCAACCTCGACTTACCCTCATCACGGACTCCGGTTTCGATCAACCTCGATAACAATGCGTTAGAGTACGCATCCGAACACTCTATCTGTCCTCGTCTCCATGACTCCGAAATCCGAAACTCCTGAAGCGGGCTACCGGCAATCTGCTCATGATCTGCCTCGCCCGTCTTCGCACGCTCCCGTATACGTTCTGCAATAGCAATTTGCGGGGATCATCTGCGTCAACTTGTTGCCAGCGTTCTGCCCCGAGCAACCAGAAACAACCGATTATCGTGCACAGAATCGTCGACGCCAGAATTATCAGCGTTCGGGGAGGAAACGATTTCTTCTGTGGTAGGCTCGCAGCATCAACAACACTGACCACTGGGATTTCTTTAGCCTCTTGTAACCGTGCGAGCTCATATTGCTGGGTTAGCAACCCGAAAACCGTTTCTTGTACTTTCATCTCACGGTAAAGATCAGCCCATTCGACACCGAGCAAGGGAAGTTGTCGAATTGGCGGATAGAGCTGTTTGTCATCGGGAGACAAAGCGTCTCCTATCCCTTTTGGGGAGTCGCTGCCGCCCATCCGCAGTAATTGCTTCTGCAATTCCTTTATCTGGGCCTGCAGCGAACGCACGCGAACATTGTTTGCCGTATAGATCTGCTCAAGGCTCTCAAGTTCGGACTGGGCAGCAATAAGCTGTCCTTGAAGAACAGCTGCGGCGTCAACCATGGCGCGAGTCTGTTCCTGAATATCGAGGGCAGCATTCTTACTTGCAAATTTGCTAAATTGGTTCTCGGCAGTTTCTAGGTCCTGGTTTACTTGTGTTAGTCGCTGTTCAATGAAGATGCGCTCACGACGTGCGGAGGACGTGCTTACCTTGGCGAGCAGTTGATTGATTTGGTCCACGTAGGCCTGAGCCAAGTCTCTAGCTCGCTGCCGATCGTGGTCCGTAACTGTGATGGTGATGACGCCGCTCTTTCGATCCTCGACGGCTTCGGTTCGGCTACCCAAAGCTTTACAAGCTTCTTCTTCATAGCCAGACCCATAAACCTTTTGCAGATTGAAATGCCGGACTAGTTCACTTTGTATCGTACGACTGTGCACCAAAACCGTGATCAGAGTGCCGTTGCTCTTGGTACCCAGTAAGTCTCCTGCGAGGCCAAGAAGCCCTCCGCCAGAAGAAGAAGACGAGGAGGAAGAACCCCCGCTGGCGAGGGCAGCCAACATCGCCGCACCACCCGACTGTTGTGTCTCAGACGGAATGATACGCGTAATCGACTCGAATTTTACGGGGATCAAGAAGACAAGCACTGTGCTCGCCAACAATGCGAACCCGGCCACCCTTGCAATCGGCCGCCGATGTTCCCACAGTCGCCAAAGTCTCGAGACGGTAGAAGACCGATACTGCGGTCTCGCGGTTTCGTTTTCGGACAAGTGGTCCTCTAACCCCTCAAACACTTCTCCCCCATGCACCGCAATGTCACTGGCAGCTTCTTGCCTCAATGAATCCACAGCCTTGGATCCTTCACCGTCGCTGGTGTCATTCTGGGTACGTTGACCCTCATAATTTACGAACTAGATCGGTCTTGATCGATGCTGGATCAGCGTCGCTGAGTCCAGCCTCGTCACTGCGCTGCGACGTAAAGGCAGGTGCACCAAGCTTACTTGCAATCGCCTCGCAATCGAAATCGCATGACATAAATGCCACACTCGAACCGGGCGTAGTGTAGACCTTTACGACCTGGTTGAGTTGCTTGAGCCACTTGGTCACCCCGCGACTGAGACCGGCGCGTCCAAAATCATGCCAAGCGATCACGCTTCCGGAGTGGCAGCAGTAGAGAGCATTCAAAGTGTCTGTTCTGACGTATTCATAGGTGTGCGCACCATCTATGAAAAAAAGATCGATAGCGCGCGAGTACGGCGAAAAGTCAAAGTTTGCACTATCCCCGTAGAGTCGGTGAATCCTTCTCCCCAAGGTGTGTCCAGCGAAACATGGTTCCACCTTGTGACACCATTTGGCAATGTCTCGATCGCGAGCGGTCAGAGAAGTAGTTGTCTTCGAATCCCCTGTGAGAAGATCCAAGGTCCAGATCTGGGCCTCGGGCGGACTGTTCGCGGCCAGAAACAGGCTGGAGTAGCCCGTCGAGGTGCCGATCTCGAAAACAGTAAGAGGACGGACTGCAGCGCAGAGCAAACCAAGATGCACTAGATCCGCAAGATACGAAGGGTCTTCCCATTTCCACGCCTGGTCCAATTCCGGGAAATTAAGTTTGGCGTCGGTCAGGAGATCTGGGAACACCTCGGAAACGTTCCGCTTGTGCAGCATCTGCTTCCCCATGGACCCTCGCAAGAATAGGCATGCGTTCCAATAGAGATAGGCGTGCTTGGGTCGGGATAAAAGAGGCATAGAAGCGATGTTGGCTCCCAACAAAAAGCTTCTCATTCCTGTATGAACGCATCGAGCCATTTCTTTAAGGCTATGCATTTATAGAAGCCTCAAGAAGGTTTCGCTTCAAATCGAAAGAGACGACTTCGAACGTCGCAATGCAGTCACAATCTTGGATCATCGCTCAATCCGCCACTTGGGATAATACGTCAGCTGAATCGAAGCCGTCACATCGGATTGCCGGGTGGCTGAGAGAATGGGGAAGTTCCATTGCTCATACTGCAAGAAGCCAGAAAACGCCAGTTCGTGAGATAGCATGAAGTTCCCGGTTGCTGAATAGTCCACCAGTCGCCCCCCTCCGGTCAGATTCTTGGAAACTCCCTGAAGCCGGTACCCTAACTGCAGCTGAGTGCGAGGTGAAAACGAGTAGGTCAACCACCCCTGTCCCCCGCGACCGGCTCGTCCAATCCAGCTTGCCAGTAGGTTGCCGTCGTTGGTGTAGCCGGACAGATAGCGACGATAATCCGAATAAACAAACCCGGGCGGGAACTCAGTCGTCCGAGATTCGTTGATTCCCTCGGCTCGAAACTCCAATTTAGGTACCTTCGGTATCTGCGGCATGTAAATGCCAGGATTGACATTAGCGCGAGTCGACCCAATTGGCGAAATCTCATCCACGACCAAAGAGTCCATGTAAACGGTCAGCCAGTTCCTCAGACCAGGCACTCGATAGGTGAAATCCGCTGCCGATATTCGTTTGCCAGGATTGTTAGCAGCATTCGGCGAGTGGATGTAGTAAGTGCGAAAGAAGTTGCCGAACGTGACGGGAAGGCCAGGTCCACCGAACATCGCCGTTACTCCCATGCCAAATTCAAGGTTTGGGCTGGGTTGAAAACTGATCTTTTCCCCGTGGATGAAAGGCTGCGGTGAAATGTTAGGGCCAACCACGCCGGGGTATCCGGGATACGACTTGCATGTCGGCGCGGTACACAATTCCCATTGCTGTCCGGAGAGCTGCCCAATGAAAAATTCCGTACGGAAGGGCCCGAGTATTTTTGAAAGTCCGGGAATGTTATGTGGCGCGACATCGTCTATCTTAAACGTCGGGAAGGGCGCCGCGTTGTTGCTCATCAGCAATGAGCCTGATTCGCCGGGACCAAGCCACTCACTCTGCTCGCCGAAGGAAAACTGCACATTATCTATGTTGAGCAAAACAGCGCTGTTCATCAGCTGGAATTGATTGGCCGTGGCCGTTCCATTAGGCAGTGGCGGCGTAAAATTGGCTGCTCCAATCGCTGCCAGCACTTGTGGAGGATTGGAAGGCATCGCGGGCGCGTGTTGGTATTCGCCTTGAAAAGAGAAAGCCACTGGGCCCACCTCAGCGTCAGCCGCCACACCGGTTATGTTATTGAAGCCTTTCCAATAGGGTCGCCCATAATCGTTGATGATGGTCTGGCCAAAGTTGAAGCCGTCCCGCAGTGGAGTGCCGGAAATTTCCGTAGCCCGAGTGTAGACAGAGTCGACACGCGCGCCCACATTCGCGGCACCATCCAGGCGTGTGATTTCGGTAGCAAACTCGCTGGTCAACGCTCTGTATATCTTCCCCGCTTCGCCGGCTTCGTCATTCTGAAGCTTGTCGCCAGCGTTTTCCAGCATCTGTGCACATGCCATGCGCGTCCAGGGGCGCATCCCAAGCATGTTGGATTGCATATAACCCATGGCGATCAGACGCTCTAAGGAGGGATAAATCCAACTGTCGATGGGGACATAGGGCGAGGCCATGTAGTTCGGATTGCGAGATTTCTCGTCGGTGCTCTCAGGCAACAGGCTACCCCATGGCGAACCACCCAACTCTGGGTCGTGGTGCGCGCGATAGACTTGGCGTCCGAAGTACCAGCCTAGGGCGCTGCCGATGATTACATCGGACGGGAAGTGCTGCTTGGCAGTCACGCGCGTGATCGTGATTGCGGTGGCCAACCCATACGCTGCGGTCTGGCTGAGCCAGCCAGGATATTCGTGCGCCCAAACGCTCGCGACAGACCACGCGATGGCAGAGTGCTCGGAAGGAAACGAAGAACCTCCCTTAAAGAAGTCTCCATTTCCACTGTCTTGAAGAGGGCGCTGTCTTTGCGTCATCTCCTTGAACAGGTACGCTACGCCAGTAGCGTTGATGGCAGCCTCCCCGGTCAGAAGTCCGGCTTCTTGCAGGTGATCGTCATGGGTCATGTGACCGAACAAAAAAGACGCTCCGGTCAAACCGATCATGGAATAAGCGCCGTAATCTGAAATATGCAGGCTGGTTTGCATGTGACTTGGGTTGACTTGCCTCGACCACCAGCTGTCGCTTGCGATGAAAGCTGCGGTAATCCCAGCCGCCGGGAGAATCCATTTGAGATCCTTTGTGCGGAAACGCGCGGGGCTGGTCCAGAACTGCTTTTGATCGCCTACCAAGTGCTTGACAAACGGTGACACCAGCCGGTTTTCAGGATCCTCGCCCGGCTGCAGTTCGTAAGGGTCCTCGGGAGCGCTCGCCTTTGGCGACTGTGTGGAACCGTCCGATACGATGCGACTGTCAGATTTCTGTGTAGTCGCGGGCATGGCGGATGTAGCAGTTTGCGCGACGGCAGAAACCATCATGACAAATAACAGTATCGCGAGCTGAAAGATCGCAATCTTAACCCCCGAAAGAATCAAACGACGTCCTACTCACTAGAAGTTTTTGGCGTATGAAGCACTGATAGCAATTGCAGTGACAATCTGGGCGGCTATCGCAGTATTTTGCCATGCACGACTGATAGTGAATATCTTCTCGGGCACAACCACCATATCCCCAGGTTGCATCGCTGCACTCTCCGCACCTCCCCCAAACAGGCCGCTAGTGCCGCCAGCCACGGAACCGTCGGCGCGGATTACGAAGACACCCTTTTTATTGGCAGTTCCCGTTGGACCACCAGCTTGACTGAGGTACCACCCAGCGCTCTTGCCGGACTTGTAGGTAACGCCAGTAGGATTGTAAACAGCGCCGTCTACTAACACGACACTGGGCCTCTTCGGAACGTAAATCGTGTCGCCAGCTCGCACTTGGACATCAGATGAAGTATTCACCCAACGCTTCATATTGGTTGAGATATGAATAACCATGCGCCCTTGCGGAGGAGCATTTTGCAGCTTCTGCAGCGTGGTCTGATACTGTTCCACCGCGGCCTGCTTGGCCAACATGTCTTCCTGATTTTGCTCAGGAATACCCTTGATATTGGCGGCTTCGCTCTGCACTCGATCCAGCAAGTCAGCTCGATTTTTCTCCTCCAGGTCTCTTATCTGCTGTCGCTCAAATACCGCCCCATAGGGGTAAGCATCGTTTCGGAAACCGCCGGCACGTTGAATGATGGAACTTAGACGCTCACCCTCCTGGATCCCGTACGTGCCTGGATGAACAACCTCACCTGTTACAGCAATCGTCGCACCAACATCTTTCCAGCCGGTAAGTTGCTTGATCGCCAGAACGTCGCCATCGCGAAGGCGGACGTCAGCGTCCGGTTCGCCTTCCATCGCTTTGGCAATCGGAACTATAACGTGGTCACTCACAACTTTGCTGCCTTGCTCTACTTCGTAACGCGTCAAGTCTGCTTCTTCTTTGTAGGCACCACGTTTGAAACCACCAGCAAGACGGACCAATCCTGCGGCGGTCATATCGTCGCCCAGCGGATACTTACCTGGACGGGCCACTTCACCTTCGATCGCCACAGTGGGCGGGTCAAGCTTGTTGAGATCTCGGTGGATGAAAACTCGATCCTTCGGCTCAAGTTCGATATTGTCCTTCGCATCTCCTTCGAGCGCCTTGCCTAGATTCACGTTGATTACTTCCAGCTTGCCGTCGCTGGTTTTGCGAAAAACCTGCGCATCGGTGAGCAGAGCATCCCGGGTTATGCCACCAGCCAGATATACGGCGTCGCGTAGGTGAGGCACCCCATTTGTTAAATGGTCCCCTGGGTCCCGCACCTCGCCTGTAACCGTAATCACTGGCGGGTCTTCGAAGTCGAACCGTCCGAAGACGCGAACGATATCAAAAGGCTTCAGTACCAGATCCTGATCTTTGCCAGCGAGGGCATCGCCTAAATTGAACGTCAGTACCTCTGGTGCGAAGTCGGGCTGGGACAGGCGGATAATCTCGGCGTGAGTGATTGAGGGTTCGGGCAATACATCCTTGTAGGACTTGATGAGGTCGGTGACTTTCATGCCGTCCGTGTAGGCAAACTTCCCGGGACGGGAGACGTGGCCGTCGAGGTAAACAGTCTTATCGGCGTAAGGCAGGATCGGAGTGATCTTGATCTTGTCTCCGTCTTGAACGGTGAAATCCTCGAGCGCTTTGTTAACACTGGCGTCGCTATCGGTCTCGGGAATGTCCAGACGCAACATGGTGCGGTCTTCGTGACTTTCCACGCGTTCCACATCCACATGGCGCAAAGTTCCGGAAGGTAGAACACCCCCGGCGAGTTCCAAGACTTCGGCCAGATCCTTTTCACCATTCAACTCGTAGATCGCGGGCCGTCGCACCATCCCTTCGATCGTGACTTGTCCTTTCAACGGAGGAACCTGGATTGTGTCTCCAGCCTGCAGCCGCTGCACATCGCCACGAACACCGTGGAGCAACAGGTCGTAAAGGTCGACCTCCTGAATGAGCTGTTTGCCACGATAGTGAAGGACAACCCGCAACGAACCTTCTGAAGTGGGGCCACCTGCGAGATAGAGAGCGTTCAGCGGCGTCGAGAGTGAACTTACATCGTAAGGTCCGGGCCGCTCGACGTCGCCAGTCACATAAACGCGAACTGTCCGAATGCGGGAAAGAGAAACATCGGCGTCGACACCACGGAACTGGCCACGCAGAACGGTCTGCACGAGATGTTGCACGTCACCCAAACTCCGTCCGGATACTTCGACGGCTCCGACTTCAGGCAAAGCAACGCGACCCTCGCGATCCACCACGCGCTGTAGTCTCTGCGAGATTCCTCCTGTAAGACTGATCGTCAGACCGTCGCCGGGGCCAACGACATAGTCTGGCCCGGCCGGTAAATCCATGGGAAGCTCGTCGAGGTTCCCCGTCCCATTGAGGAAAACATCTTCTCCGAAACGCTCGAGTCGGGGAGTACGCCTCGAGTACTGGGCGTACAAATCGTAGAGCGAAGGCACGTCAGCATACGGATTGGGGCGATGACGCAGCATCGGCTGCTGGGGCGGTTTGGGATATGAGTACTGCTGGAGAGGAAATCGGGTCTGATCTTCAAGACGCGCCTGTTGAGGAAATCCAGAGACTCCGTTTTGGCCTCCGAGCAAAGAGCCAATCGACGAACCGAAAGGGGAACCTAGGGAAGACCCTAACGAAGAGCTTAAATCGGGGGACATTGACAAATCCGAAGCGTCGGCGCCACCCGCTCCGAGCCCCTTTCGGGACATTCCTGAAGAAAGACCCCCGCCCATCTGGCCGGCGCTCAACAGGCTGGGCAGTTCTTCAGGCTGGATGCTCGCCATCTCGCTCTGATCACTGTCCATGCCAAAGTAGCCCTGGGATGGCATTTGCGTCATTTCAAGCTGACGGCGGTAGTCAGTCGGCCCCTGCTCGGGAGACTGAGTTGGCGGGTATTGTTGCTGGGGAAACTGTTGGAGGGGATTACGCTGTTGCGGATATTGCTGCTGGCCGGGATACTGTGACGCCGGGTTTTGTTGCGGAGAAAGTGCTTGGTTGTACTGTCCTTGGGCAGCAGAGTAAGGCGCCACTCCATAGGGAAGATATTGGGTCAGATAGCAATCCAAGTCGTCCTCATGCTTGAGCCAGTACTGCTCCTCCTGGCTCGGGAGTGGCTTGGGATTCGTGCTTGACGTTGCCTGATCCGGCTGTTTAGTGGCGAGGGCCTCAGCACCGGGCATTGGTTGCCGACAAGGTAAATTCCGTGCGAGTTCCTCGCGCGTGGGTTTCGCTTTGATATATGAACGGTCAACGATCTCTTTTGTCGCGATGATACGGATGTTCTGATCTTCGCGGATTAACGTGAACAGAGTGTCATCCGTGAGGTCATTCGGATCGAGTATTCTTCCCTGCTCGAAAGCTTTTCGAACAAGCGCCTTTTTGATTTGGAGCAGCAATCCCGGCTCGTCTCGAAGGATAAAGAGAATTCTGTCGGCTGACAGTGAAACCAGCTGTTCCGCTTCGTGTTCTGCGCGAGAATTCTTTTGGTCGATTGCAGTGCTGCGGGTGTAGGACGCGGGTTGCTGACTCCATGCGACCGCAGAGAACACTATTCCGACGCAAAGCAAGACCAGCTTCGGGCAACGATGAACACTTCGGAAAGGTCTACTCATAACACCTCTGCGCGGCTGCCAGCAGCCGAAATTTTCTGATCTTCAGTAGCGACTCGCAACCGGTTGCGAAACATGTCAGCAAGGCTCGACATCGGCCTCATCTACTTCCACTGCGACCGAACGCATGATCAGATCGATGGAAAGCACGACGCGAAACTTATCTTTCCGGCGTACCAGGATGCCTTGTGCGCCCGTGAGCGGCCCGTATTTCACACGCACGCGGCGCCCAACCTTTAAATACGGGTGAGGCTCGGCGCGCACACCCCCGGCTAATCCGTTGTTCAGAGCCTCGATCTCACTGTCGGGGAGCGGCGCGGGGTGGCCATTGAAACTCACAAACCGAACCACACTAGGCACCTGCAACACCCGCAAGCGATCCTTCAAATCGAGGTGAACGAAGACATAACCTGGGAACAACACAAGATCTAATTCCTTGCGCCGGTCCTTCCATCGACGAACGCTGCGATACACAGGCAAGAAGCAGCTCACCCGTCGCTCCTCCAATTGCCGGGCAACTTGCTTCTCATGGCGCGAACAAACGTGTGCGGCATACCAATGAGATTGAAGCGATGCGACGGATTGCGAGTCTAGCTGCAAAGATTCGGCAGCGACCATGAGATTAGAACTCTCCGTCAAACTCGATTGTCCCTTTGAATCAGAGTCTCCAGCTACAGCTTCGCCCCCTCACTTACAGGGCATCTGTGAGCTAACCCGTATTGATTCCGTTGGTTTACTGCTCCTGCGAACTTTCAGCCGGCGTCATCACAACAACCAACCTTGTATCCAAACCCCTCTCAACGCACGAAGTCGCGGAGAGATGAGCGCGAGCGGCTAACTACTTCGCGACCTGGAGAACTTTCGAACGCGTGGCCACACGCGTTCTCTGACTACATCTAACTTTGATTTCGTCTTATTCGTAATCCGCATCCGTGCGTCTAAATGCCAACCAACTCTGGCTTGCTTCGCAAAACACCTAAGATGCCCTGCTCGGATGATTCGACAGGCATGGAACGGATATCCACAAAAGCCCAATAAAAGATGCCGCTGTTCCGTTCTGCGGCCAGCGCAAGAATCTTCATTTCCGGATAACGGCCAAGCAAAAAGCCGCTCAAACCCGGCCGGACTTCGGGGTTCTCCAACGCGATGATCAAATAGTCAGGACGCGTGCGTTCCACCAATTCCGTGATTTCCGCTTCGTCCTGGGTTTCGCCGACCACTTCGATATCGGGTTGATCCCCAATTGTCGCAAGGACCAAATCCTTCATCAAGCGCGGCCGATTTGCGACCAACACTCTGATTTTTTGCACGATCCTCTCCGTGCCGGGCAGTATCTCCTGTTCTCCGCAAAAAAGTAAGGCTCAAATCAGGCCCAGAGATTCAAGATAGGCAGTACCAAGAAGGTCCTACGAAACACAGCAACCGCGTCAGCTTCTGCAACAGATAAGTACCGCAAAAGTACCAATGCCACATGCGGCATTGATCATGCGACTGCTCCGGGCAGGCGGCAGAGCTCTACCGCTCCCAACCGGTCAGCAGCGCCAAGCTTGCGCAGCATCCGATGAATGTGGTTCTTTACTGTCTGCTCCGAGAGGTTCAACTGCGAGGCTATTTCCTTGTTGGTGAGTCCGTGGCTAATCATTTGAACAAGTTGTTGCTCTCGGCGCGTGAGACCGAGATTGTGTCTGATCACAAAGCTGGCAGGATGCGCGTTCTGATTCTGACTCGCCACGCGCTCGAACAACGCCATGCAGAGGCTGGGAGGACAAACAGCCTCATGATTCGCCACACAACGAACGGCTGCAGCCACCTCCATGGCGGAAGCGTCCTTTAGGACGAAACCCACAATTCCGTCCCGTACCGCGCGCAGAAAAGTTTCTGGGTCTGCGTCCATGCCGATCATGACCACCTTAAGGCCAGGGATCGCGGCACGTACTTCTGAAATCAGGCGTAAGTCCGAGAGAGCCACCGCGGCCGAATCGGATAGCAGAACATCTGGACTGGCACTACTGATTTGCGCGACGACATCAGGCGAGAAAGCGGACGCTCCGACCACCCGGATGTCGTTTTTCTTGCCCAAAATGCGTGTAAGGGCTTCACGCAAAAGCCGGTTCTCAGCCAATATGAAAACTTGTACGTTCTCTGAATCAGACATAACGACCTCTGCCCCCTTCGCATGCGCCCCCTCACGCGATGGTTGTGCTGCGCTCTGTTAGAACCAGTGTTTAGTTTCACCCAAGGATATATGGTTTCCGCGCAAAACGCGAGAAGGATAGCAGTTAATATTTGCATCCCTCTGCTTCGTAAATGCTTGAGCCCCTGATTCCGGGCCCGAAATGCGAACCGTCTGCTTAATGACTAAAGCATCTTACCAAAATTCCAAGGATCGATTCGACAACGCCGAGCCCGAGCGATCCGCCATTTTGTTATACAAGTAGCCAAATAATGGATCATTTGGAACAACGCGGTTAGCGGACAGCTAGAACCGAACGGCCAGTCCGGAAGACAGGCGAAGGTTACGCCGCTCAAAGTCCGGCGACCCTGTCTTGAGTTCGTCGGCCTGAAAGCGCCACCCGAGCAGCCGCATCAGCCGGAAATCGATTCCCACCCCGAGATCTTCAGCAAAAGAGGTATCCGACTTGGGTACAGAGCTGTTTTCGCTTGAATGCACGGCGCCGATCAGGGCCTCTGCAAACGGCCGAAACCTTCCGATCGGGGCTCCGCCTCGCACACCAAAAAAGAAATTAGTCTGATTCACTCCACCGTATAGTCCGCTGAAATCAGCAATCACTCCAAAATAGCGGAGGTACTTTTTCTCTACCGCTGCATTCCAGCCATTCAGGTTAGAACTCCGAGCTGAAAGTGGATCGCAGACAACGACCGTGCTAAAAAAGATGGCCTGGCAACGCGATGCCCCGGTGTGCGTGTAACCAAAAAACACATCTCCGTGGTCGGGAATCTGCGTTTTGGAGGTCTCGTGTGCGGAGACGGCCGATTTCTTGTCACTGACCAGGCTCATCCCTTGCGCATCGCGGGAGGCACGATACCAAAGGGGCTTCCCGTGAAGAACATTCGCTCCTCCTCGAATCGGATTGAGAGCGACGCGGACGGTGTCAATCAGCAGACGGTTCTGCGTGTCATCCTCGACCCGTCGCACAACCTTGCTGTCCAGAAAGTCTTCCCCTATCAGCCACCCCGTGCCTCCCAGCGGTGTCATGACGATGTCAATTTGGCCCACGCCAGTCAAGCAATGATGCGAACAAGGAAAGGATCCGTCGTGATTCCACGGCGGCCTGTCTTTCGTGCCATACTTTTCAACCGTGACCTCACTCACCGGTCCAAGATTCCACTGCGTACTGTAGGCCGCATTCCACAAACCAGCCTTCAGGCGACTCCACCAGTAAGCCTTAGTCTTGGAAAATTCGAGCTTCTCCCCCTGAGGATCATTTTGAATTTGAATGAAGCCGGTCAATGCTCCCTGGATCGGGTGCCCGACGTATCCGAACCAATTGGGATCGCCGTCATTCCAACCCGAATGTGTCCACTCGGAAAGGGACTGCATGTAGTCGCGCCAATAGTGATTAAACGGAATTCCATTTTCAGATACGACCCAATTGAAATCGGTGTGCACAACATAGGCTTGCTCGATCACAAGGAAGGTGGCTGATTCCGTTAGAGCTCTGCGCCAATGAAAGTGTTCCTGCCTGGTCGGCTCTGGGGCGACCGTGGTCCCGCCAGAATCTGACACACCGTCCGTCGTGGCCGGCGAAATCGCTGACAGTCGCACGCGACGATCCGCAAGATTTTCTTCGGATGTAAAGACTTGATCGGGCGCAATCTCGATCTTTGTTAAGTAAATACAGTCCTTGAGTGGGCTACCAGTTGAATCACAGCGAGACGACGGCAACTGACTAAAGCAGACAGGACAAAACAGCAGTAAGAGAAAAACGGAACTGCCCAGGCTGACTCTCATCGTTCGAGAACCGGTCACGATATCAAACGCATTGCCTTTTCGGCGTAGGCACCACCTATAGTGAAACACAATCTGCAACGAAAGTTTCCAACGTGCAGGGAGAAATTCACTGGCTCGCGGCAAAGGGTCGGATGGTTTTCTTTTGACCGCGCCGCGCAGGAGTTTACAATCGTTTGGCACCTGATATGGCGTTGCTGACATTGGTCCTTGTGGCTCTACTCGTTCTGTTGCTGGTTGGCTCGTGGGTTTACTGCGTGCTCAGCAGTGTCGCCGCGCGCCGTTACCTGGCCATTCCTTCGCCGCCACTCACAGACCCGCCACCCGTCAGCGTCCTGAAACCGCTTTGCGGACAAGACGATCACCTGGAAGAAAATCTCCGCAGCTTCTTTACCCAGGATTATCGCGACTACGAAATTCTGTTTGCCGTCGACCGAATGGACGACCCGGCTGTGGCCATAGTGGACAAAGTACGCGGTGAGTTTCCGCAGGGCCCGAGAGTTCATCTGATTGAAACCGGAGATCCAACCGTTCCCAACCGGAAGGCGCACAGTCTGGGGCGTCTGGTGCCGCGCGCTCAACACAGCATCCTGGTCATGAGCGATAGCGACGTCCACGTCCCGCCTGACCTGTTGCGGCGTGTCGCAGCTGAGTTCCAGGACCCGAGCGTGGGTGTGGTCACCTGCCCTTACCGCGCTGTACCCGGGCACGGATTTTGGTCACGACTTGAAGCCATCGGGATGAACACGGAATTCCTCGCGGGCGTGCTGGTAGCGTGGCTGGTCGGCGAGATGAACTTTGCCCTCGGCCCCACTCTCGCCGCGCGCCGTGAAGTGATCGAAGCCATGGGCGGCTTCGCCGATCTTGGCCATTACCTTGCCGAAGATTTTGAAATCGGCAACCGCGCACCCCAGCTTGGATACCGCGTAGTCCTTTCTTCTTGTGTGATCGAGCACCGCATCGGCAGCCAAACCCTCAGCGAAAATCTGCAGCATCGCCTGCGCTGGGCGCGCAGCACACGACGCTCTCGTCCCGTAGGTTACTGGGGGCAGATCTTCACCAATCCCCTTCCGCTCGCGTTGCTGCTTTGGTTGGCTGTCCCGAAGCTGTGGATTTTGGTCGCGGTGACCGCTCTCTTTCGCGCGCTGGCTGCATGGAGCACGGCGGGTTGGGTACTTCACGACCCGCTCACCCGCCGTAGATGGTGGCTGGTTCCCTTTCAAGACCTGATCAGCGTTTTCGTTTGGGTCGCGGGATTGTTCGGCAACACCATCGATTGGCGCGGACGTCGATACACACTTTTGCGCGACGGCCGCTTTCAATTCTTCGGAAACGAACCAGGAAAGACGGACGCGATTCACGGGCTACGAACTTCCACAGAGTCATTGCGCCAGCCTAATATCGGGGCCAACAAGACGGGCGCGAAATTCCTTTGACGGTATTTGATAACCTTTCTAATGTGGATCAAACGAAGGAACGTGGTGCGGCCGCTTCCAAAGAGCGACATGTCACGTCTGCTCTCCGGGTCTTTCGGTCTGATTGGATCATTCTAGCCGCGGCAAGCCTCGTTTTTCTCATAAGTATCGCCAGCCCCCCGCACCTCATGGACGACGTCGATGCGGTTCAGGCCCAGGCTGCTCGCAACATGCTGGCCTCCGGAGACTGGGTCACCGCCCGACTCGACGGCGTCGCCTATCTCGAAAAGTCGCCCCTCAATTACTGGATGATCGCGGTTGCGTACCGCATCTTCGGCGTCCACGACTGGGCCGCGCGACTTCCGCACGCTCTGGCAGTGGTGCTTTTATGCTGGATCACTTACCGCTTCGGCCGCTGGGCTTTCGGCGAGACCGCTGGACTCTACGCGGGCATCGCTCTCAGCACATCTGTCGGCCTCTTTCTGTTCACGCGCATTCTGATACCCGACGCCACTCTAACCTTGACGATCACTGGCGCGATCTGGGCATGGCTGCGTCTGCTTGAGCCCGACACGGAGTCTGGGCTTACTAAGTCTGGGCTGCCTTGGTCCATCCTGCTGGGCTGTTGCCTGGGAGCTGGGCTGCTGCTGAAAGGCCTGATCGCCGCCGTATTCCCTGTGATGGCGGCTCTCATTTACATGGCAGTGACCCGCAACTTGTTCTCTTGGACGGCATGGCGCCGTCTTCATCTCGGACTCGCGATTGCGGTTGCTTTGGTCATCGCGGTTCCCTGGTATGCGATCTCAACTGTGCGCAATCCACCTTATTTTGTGTTCACCCTGCACAGCGGTCCCGGTGAATATCACGGATTCTTCTGGTTTTACTTCTTCAACGAACACCTGTTGCGTTTTCTGGGTTTGCGATATCCGCGCGACTACGACACGGTTCCCAGGTTCTGGTTCTGGATTCTGAATCTAGTTTGGATCTTTCCGTGGTCTTTCTATTTACTCTCTGCGCCGACCCTCGACTACAAGCCGACTTCTCGCGCAGGCAGAACAAGGTTGATGGCACTTTGCTGGATCGGCGCCGTATTGTTGTTCTTCACATTCTCGACGACGCAGGAATATTATTCGATGCCGATCTACCCCGCGCTGGCGTTGCTGGCAGGGTCGGTTCTCAGCGCTGGCGGTCGCTGGGTGCGGGCGGGAACGTATGCCGTGCTCGCCGTATCTGCGATCTTGTTCGCCGTGCTTTCATTCTTACTCGCTTCAGTGTGGCGCGTTCCCGCGCCCGGCGACATCTCACAGGCGCTGACACAACATCCTGAACTCTACACGCATGCTCTCGGCCACATCTGGGACCTGACGCTTAATGCTTTCGCCTACCTGAAGTTGCCCCTGGCCCTTGCGGCCTTTGCCTTCGGAGGTTGCGCAGTGGCGCTAGCGTTTGGCCGAAACAATATCCGGAGAACAGTTTTCGTCATCGCCATCAGCATGATCATCTTTTTTCAGGGTGCCCGAATTGCCCTGATCCGCTTCGACAATTATCTCGGCTCGTACCCGCTCGCGGAGCGGCTACAACAGAGCCCGCCGGGCCAGTTGATCGAAGCCGACGCATACTATGCCTTCTCTTCCGTTTTTTTTTACACTGATCGGACTGCGCTGCTTCTGAACGGGCGCATGAATAACCTGGAATATGGATCGTATGCGCCCGACGCTCCGCAAGTGTTCATCGATGACAACAAATTCGTATCGCTATGGCAGGAAGAATCCCGCTGGTATCTTCTAACCTACGGCACGGATGTGCCGCATCTGGAACAAGTCGTCGGCCGAACCAACTTGCACATTGTAGCCGAGAACGGCGGAAATTATTTGCTCACAAACCACCCATTGCCCTAGAGGACTCACGGGATTGAGTTACCAGCGCGGGCATTGCAACTCCGCGAAATCCTCTGTTCCCCGCCGTGTCCTTAGTGGCTCTCGCATTGGCCCCACAGCGACGCAAAACGACACACAGCTACATAAAGGAAAAACAAACAGCCAGCGTGACGAACGCGTGAACGACCTCCGAACAAAGCGCCAGGAGTCCACCCGCCGCGAACTGATATATTGGCTTCAACGACTTCCCCGCCCGCCCGGGTGGCGAAACTGGCAGACGCACGGGACTTAAAATCCCGGGTCTCGAAAGAGACGTACCGGTTCAATTCCGGTCCCGGGCACCAAGAATTTAACGGGGCCACGCGTGTGCCGCGCTGTTTTCGTTTTGCGGCATAAGTATTCGGATGGCCCGTCAGGGTCTTTTAGCTAACGGTCCATATTCATACCGTGCCGCTACCAGTTCGCTACGGGTGGCGGTGTGCCCTTCCAATGCTCATGGCCAACTTCCTCGGAAAAGAGGAGCAGCCATTGTCGCTGCTCACTTTCTCCAGCCGTCGCGAGTGATCCAGATCGCATATTCCTTTTCTGTTCTGCCGTCAGAGCCCTTGCGTTCGTATTCGATTTTCTAATGAATTTTCGCCACCCAGTCGTCGCCACTCGGTTCGACGGTAAGAACACTAGCGTCGAATCTTGTCAACGTTATGTCATGCGGATACGAGGAAATGCGATCGATGAACTGCTGCCGGTTAATCTGCGATCCAAAAGCTGGACGTACAAATCCGGCTCCAGCATCCTCTCGAATGCGTTCTTATCGATGGCTACCCGAGCTTTGCCCCACGTAATATTGCCGTCTTCAATCGCTTTTGTCGCTTCGGCGCGACTTACGGTCTGGAAACTCTGTCCGACGAATATAACGGGAATTGTGGCGGCCAGAAGAGCGGCGGTTGTGATGCGACGAAGTAGATTCATGTTTTTAGGCTCCCGTTAAATTCGCAAATTATCCGGCCCAGGCACTTTCAAGCTTTACAAGCGATCGAGTTTTGTGAGACATTATACTTCGTTAGTTAGCTAATTGTAAATTTAATTGGAACAGGCCATGACTGTCTACGAGAAACTTGACGCTCTACACATCGCCCTTCCACAACTGACGCCGCCAGTGGCGGCATTTCTGCCTTTCCTGCGGACCGGCAATTTGCTTTTCTTGTCTGGCCATATCGCTAAGAAGGACGGCCAGCCATGGGTCGGCCAGCTTGGAGCGAATCTCACGACGGCACAGGGAAAAGAGGCCGCTCGTGCAGTGGCCATTGATCTCCTTGGCACGCTCCACACCGCGGCGGGCGACCTGAACAAGATCAAGCGCATGGTCAAGCTGATGGTACTGGTGAACAGCACTTCCACGTTCACGGAACAGCATCTGGTCGCCAACGGCGCTTCGGAACTGTTCGAACAAGTATTTGGGGATATGGGAATGCACGTTCGCAGCGCCTTTGGGGTCGCTCAAGTGCCGTTCGGATCCTGCGTAGAAATTGACCTGATCGCGGAGGTTAAGGATTAATGCCCGGAACAAAGTCTTACCGCTATGTAGTCGTTGATGTTTTCAGCACGGAACCCCTAGCGGGAAATCCGCTCGCGGTATTCCCGGACGCAGCTGGAATCGACGAAACCACCATGCAGAAGATCGCCAGAGAACTCAATTTGGCGGAAACCGTATTCCTTCTTCCGGCAACGCACAAGGATTGCGCGGCGCGTGTGCGGATATTCACGCCTACAAAAGAGATGGCATTTGCGGGCCATCCTACCGTTGGTGCTGCGTTTGTGCTGTTGCAAGAAAACATCGTCCCGCGAGACAGCAGCAGTTTCATTCTCGAAGAGCAGGTTGGCCCGGTCCCGTTGCGTGTTGAAGCAGGACGACGGCCGCTTATCTGGTTACGGATGCCTCCGGTTCGCGAAGAAAAGTTCTATGACTCCGCTCTTTGTGCGAGAGTGCTGGGGCTCGGAGCACAGGATCTGCTTCCAATCGAGCCGCAGCTATTGAGCGCGGGCAATCCCACAGTCGTTGTTGCAGCGAAAGATAAAGCAATAGTCGATCGAGCTTGGCTTGATTCGGCGGGTCTGAAGACTCTCAAGGGCGCTGAGAACGAACCCTTCTGCGTCTTTCTGTTTGCGTTAACCCCTGATGGCGTCTATTCCCGCATGTTTGCGCCTGAATATGGAATTCCAGAAGACCCGGCGTCGGGAAGTTGCATGGGGCCTTTGGCGGTTTACATGATGCGTAACGATCTCATCCCGAACCCTGGGGATATGCGCTTTGTAAATGAACAAGGGACAAAGATGGGCCGCCGCAGCTTGCTCCACGTAGAGGTTCGCGGAAAGGGTGCTGCGGATGGAATCTTCGTGGGTGGTCATGTCACGCCGATTGTTGAGGCTGTTATGACGTTAGTTTCTCGTTAGGATTCAAGGCCGAAACGCGTTCACCTCGTCTAAGTGAACCATGGCAACCAGAGTCGGGCCAGCGTTTTTGTGGTTGGGCTGCGGCAGGTGCGGGATCCAATCGGGCATTCTGCTCCGTGGCAGGTCTTTGCCGCGTGAGTACAGATTCGCGCGCGTTCTTTGCGCGTATGAATTCGCGCGATTCTTGGATCGTATCTACCAAAAAAGAGAGCTGGCCGAGCAGGTTGCCGCGAGGTGAGCGTTATAAAGACCCAGAAGCTGCAGCTTGGGCTTCCAGGGGAGGAGAATTTCTCTGTTTGCGAAGCTCGCTCAAAAAGCTTTCGGCAGTAAAGTCGGTGTTACGCTGAAAAAGTTCGAGCAAGGGATCGTCGATGTCATCGAGCGCCGAGGCCGGAGTGCTCACTGGTTCAACATCATTCATGCCTTCAGGTTCGACCACTAGCTCGGGTTGCGCCCCTTTATGATTCTTGAGCGCGTGAATGAATTCTTCCAAGTGTTTGCGCTGCTGGTTGGTGGTCCGGGTAAATTCCACGCCCATGCCGATTTCTGGATGCATCACCCGCACCACGCCTTCGACGCGACTCTCCAGCTTTTTCAGGCGCATGATCAGGATCACCCTCGTGTTCATGGGAAACGGCGCGGCGATCTCCAGATAACAGCCACCCGAGCTGAGATCGGTGAGCTTACAAGGAGCCGGGGGATCATCGACCTCCATCTCTGGAGCATGCTGGGCCAACCACACCTTGAGATGGTCCCGTTGTTCTGAGGACAGATTCGCAAACCGAATCCCCGCCTGCGAGCCATCGCCTTCCCACGCAACTTCCGCGGCACATTCGATGCTGTGGTCGGTTCCTGGCAGAGTGAACTTGATGCGCATGGGACCGGAGTCCTGCGCCCGACGCGAGACTTTGAGCGACATACCACCTTGACTGATGTCTGTAGTGAGCGCCTTTCTCTGCCTCGCCCCATTTTCGGTCACCAGAGCCACCGGAATCTGCATGGGCACGCGGGTATTGCGCCGGCGTTCGCACTTCATCAGAGCCCGCGCCGCACGAAAACTGGTTCTGGCACGTTCTGCGGAAATGGGTTTATAAAGAGCAAAATGCGCGCCCAGGGCGAAGGCACTGCGTACGGCCGTTTGACCGTCAATCATGGCGACAGCGATGGAGCGTTTGTTACAGGGAGCGGAACGGACACTCTTGAGGACTTGAGCAGCCATGTCCTCGTCGTTGCAATCGACGACCACAGCTTCGAATCTCCGGCGAGTCAGTTTGCGGACGGCCGAATCTGCATCGCCGCAAAACTCAACGGCGATTTCCAGATCGCTGAGGATCCGTCGCAGCACCTTCGTGGTCTTTTCGTCAGAACACAGAACCAGAGCTTGCAAACTCATCGCGGACGAACTCCGTTAAACTCATCAGCCGCCGATCGCGGCTCCTTCTCCGTGGGCTTCTTCTTCGTTAAGTAAATGGGCTACGCTGCGAAGCTGCTCAGCGGCGGTCTGCAAGGCTTCGATTTGTTTACCCAGTTGTGCCTGCTCGGCTTGCTTCTTTCGGAGTACTTCATAAATATCCTTCACGATACTGCCTCCTTCATGAAATGTAGGTTGGTACCCTGTCGGGGTCAATGATGCGGCTCTTCGGCTGGGTTACGGCAGTAATCTCGCCGGACGTGAAGCGCGGAACTGAACAGCGGATTCTACCGTTTTACATAGATCTCAACTTCACCTGGATCTCAGGATCCGGAGAGCCGCACAAGTGGCTTCGTTCTCCGAACATCCTTAGCTATCATCGATTTACCCGAACATGCTTCAACCCATGCCTACGATTTTTGTTGACTTTTGCGAAAAACACCCATAGAATCAGAGTCTTCCGGTTAGTCCAACGGGTCAGCTGTGCGGGGCTTGATGCGATCTGTTAGCCGTCGGCGGAGGTGTGAATCCCTCTGCGAGGCGGATGAATCTAACTTTCTACCGGTGTAAGTTTATCTCACGCACGAGGCATTATATCTATGGCAAAGCGACGCGGAAATCCTAACTGGGGTAAGCCGGAGCCGATCGGTCCGATTACTCCTACCATCACTGAATTCGAGCAAGTGGTCCGCGAGTACAAACTTTCCCCGGACCAATACCTGCGCTCCACCCGGTTGCGCGAGTGGGCTCGGCGCAATAAGAATTCCAAGTACATTCCTGAACCTTTACTTGAAGCTTGGGGATTCGAGATCGAATCCACACTGTAACAAGACAGGAATAACAATCCTGAGGGTCGCCCACCTGGCGACCCTTTATTTTTGCGCCGCAGATCCGGAGTAAGAGGTATATAGAGGTACAGTGCCCTCCGCCCTCACCGTTACGAGCATCCCGGCAAGTGAACTGGTGGCTTTACTTGTAGCCACGAGCTTCGCAGCCGGACTCAACGTCTACGCCACTGTCGCTACCCTCGGACTACTGGCTCATGCGGGAGTGTTGCCGCTGCCGCCAACGTTGCAATTGCTCACGAATTGGTGGGTGATAGCGGCCAGTAGCGTTCTGTTCGCGGTCGAGTTCTTCGCCGACAAGATTCCGGCTTTCGACTTGGTCTGGAACGCGCTACATACCTTCATTCGCGTCCCCGTCGCGGCTTTGCTTGCCTACCGCGCCACTGCAACGCTTTCCCCATGGGAGCAACTGGCGGCCACGATAGCCGGCGGAGCGATTGCTCTCGCGGCCCATGGAGGCAAAACCGCCGTCCGCGCGGCGGTAACGCCCTCACCGGAGCCGATTTCGAATTGGACTTTAAGTCTGGGAGAAGACGGGCTTGCCATCTTCCTCACCTGGTTCGCCACCCAGCATCCGTATGCGGCGATCGCGATTGTCGGGCTGTTGCTCATCGTCATTGTTGTGCTGGCGCGCTGGGTCGTGCGCTCGCTGCGGGCGCTCTTCCGGGGAGCCGAGCACGAACTAGCGAAGTAGCAGGATCGCTTCAATCGGGGAGGTGCCCCTCACGCCCTTTTGCTACAATTGCCTTGGAATGACGCCCCAATCGGCATTCACGGATGTCCCTACCGCCATCGAGGAAATTCGCTCCGGCCGCATGGTCGTGGTGGTCGACGACGAGGATCGCGAGAACGAAGGCGATCTGACCCTCGCCGCTGAGAAGGTAACTCCCGAGTCGATCAACTTCATGGCCAAGTATGGCCGCGGCTTGGTGTGCCTGGCCATGACCGAGGAGCGCCTGGACCATTTGCGCATCGGTCCCATGAGCGCCGAGAACACTTCGAATTACGGCACTGCATTCTGCGAGGCGATTGATGCCCGCGACGGCGTGACCACCGGAATTTCAGCTTACGATCGCGCCCGCACGATTAAAGTCGCAATCGATCCCGCCACTCGCCCGGCAGATCTGGCGCGTCCCGGACACATCTTCCCACTGCAGGCTCGCAAAGGAGGCGTGCTGGTGCGCGCCGGCCAAACCGAGGCCTCGGTCGATCTGGCCCGCATGGCGGGGATGGTTCCCGCGGGCGTGATCTGCGAAATCATGCGCGACGACGGAACCATGGCGCGCGTTCCCGACCTCATCGAGTTCTGCAAGACCCACGACATGAAGATGCTGACGGTAGCCGAGCTCATCCGCTACCGCATGCAGCACGAGCGCTACGTGCATCGCGTCGGTGAAGCGTTGATCGGCACGCAATACGGCGAGTTCCGCCTGATTGCCTATGAGAGCGAAGTGGATGGCGGCGAATCGCACGTTGCGTTAGTGCGCGGCGAGATAGGTCGCGAAAACGAAAATCGCAGCGAACCCGTGCTGGTCCGCATGCACTCCCATTGCGTGATGGGCGACGTCTTCGGATCGACTGCCTGCGATTGTCACGAAACCATCGAAGGCTCGATGCAAGCCATTGCACGGGAAGGCCGCGGCGCGTTGATCTATTTGCATCAAACGTCAAAAGGCTTTTCGGTCGAGAAGATGGGGGAGCGCAGTATGCTCACCTTCCATCGCGACAAGCGGCTCCCGTCGCTACCGGAGAGCGAGCGCAAGACCCAGCGCGAGATCGGCATCGGAGCGCAAATCCTCTCCGATTTGAATCTGCGGAGAATTCGCTTGCTCACCAACCATCCCCGAAAGGTCCCGGCGCTAGAAGGATTCGATATCGAAATCGTCGAGCAGGTCCCGCTGCTGCTGGACCGTGTGAAGACTCAGCGCTGAAGCGGCAGCAAGAACATTCCGATGCCGGGCGCCTGATGCGGGTGGGGATTTTGACTTTCCCCGTTTGGCTTGTGACCGCGGCTGGCGCAGCCTTCCTACCTGAAGCCAGCCAAAAGAGCAACTAGTCCTGGAATCCGGTTCACACCTGCAAGAGTGAGCAGGGATCGAATCTGTGTGCGGACGGTGGTCACGGTGACTCCTCTATCGGTTGAGATGCGAGTCGGCGAATGCCCGCTGACCAGAGCTGCAGCAACCTCCGCCTCCGCCTGCGTGCAACCCAGAGCTACGCGAATTTGTGCGACATCGGTGGGGCGTGATTCCGAAGGCTGCCGAACGAAAATCAGCGCGCAACTTGCATAACGAGCATCGAAGGGATTGTCGGTTGACACGCCGCCAGGAACAACCTGAATCATGCAGAAGCTCTCGTCGGCAGGGTTTGTCATACGCGTCAGTCCCCCGCCACCGCCGCTGGCTGCGAGGGCTACTAACTGGCGCAGTTGCTTGGTTCCCATTGCGGAAGCCGCAGCCAGGCGACCTCCGAGGCTCACTTTCAGCGAACCGCCGCGTGCAAGCAGCGCAGCGGCGGCAGCGGAGCAATCGATAAGTTTTGAATCCCGATCCACCATAACGCAAATGAGGCCTGCGTTATCGACGGCTTGTCGCAGCATCGCGCCTTGGCTCATGCGCTCGGCCAGTTGCAGGCTCAGTGAAACTGCGTGGCGGGCATGCAGCGCCATCGAGCCCCAACGTGCCACCTTCTTGCGGTCGAAGGGAGCATCGCGGGCCTGCATCGTGAAAGCTCCCTGTATTGCCTCATTGTTTTCCAGGCACCACCCGCCCATGTAGCGGCCCCCAAGTGGAATCAAATGGTCTTGATAAAGTTCGTTCTTTGCGGCCACGTCTGGCGATACGTACTCATGGCACAGCAAAAGGCTTCCAGTGGGACGGCTAGGAGCCGCTGACTGCAGTAAGGGGTCGACCTTGTAATAATGAGTCAGGTAAGCGCGCAACGCTTCCGGGCTGAACACGCGGCAGCCTGACAGGAACAACCGGGGCTTCCCACGCTTCTTGTCGATCACTGACAGAATTACATCCCGGCACTGCGTGAGGTCCGCGAATGCCGCCAAAGCGCTCGGCCAGAGGGATGGATTAATAGCGGCTTCGTACAACAGGCTGATGGTGCGATTCCGGCCTACCACAAAAATCTCCGCGCATCATCAAAATTGATGATGACTTGGCCCGAATTGTTCCCTAGAGTCCCTGCTGCGAGACGGTGCGGGCTAGCATAGTCCTATTTCAGCTATGACACAACAGCAGCCGAGGTTTTCCTTGGCTCTCGAGGGGGTGTCAGTACCGAATCCCAATTCCTAATTCCCAAGAACCTCGAACCCAAGGAGAACCTAACAATGAATAAGAAGAGAAGAGACATGACGCATCATGACAGGGCAGCACGAAACGTAATCCTGGCGATAGCGGTCACGCTGCTGCTGGTCGCATCTGCGCTGGCAGAGGACACGGAGACAGTGCTCCACACTTTCACCGGGAACAGGGACGGTGCTGTTGGTGGAATTCAACTGGTTGCTGACTCTGCGGGCAATCTCTACGGTACGACTTTCGGGGGCGGCAACAAATCCGCGAGCTGCGAACCCTATACGGGCGTCCCTGGATGCGGTGTGGTGTTTAAGCTGACTCGCGATGCTCACGGGGACTGGAAGGAAACCGTGCTCCACACCTTCACCGGGGGCAAGGACGGAGCAATAGCCGCCGGGGGTGTGATTCTGGACTCCGCTGGCAATCTATATGGCACCGCGTCCTTTGGTGGCAACAAGAAACTAGCCAATTGTCGCTTGGAAAACGTCCCCGGATGCGGCGTGGTGTTTAAGCTGACTCGCGATGTGCACGGGGGCTGGAAAGAAACCGTGCTCCATACCTTCACCGGGGGCAAGGACGGGCGCGAACCCTGGGCTGGCCTGACCTTCGACAAGGCAGGGAATCTCTACGGCACCACCACCCGCGGCGGCGATACCCACTGTAAAGGAAGGACGCCCTACGGATGCGGTGTCGCCTTCAAGCTGACGCCCACCGCCGAAGGCCCGTGGACTGAATCCGTGATTCACACGTTCGAGACCACAGGCACGGGCGGCTATTTGCCATATGGTGGCCTGACGTTCGATTCCGGAGGAAATCTTTACGGCACAGCATACTTGGGCGGCGACAATTCTGTAAGTTGCTTCGGGGACTCCGGCTGCGGTGTTGTCTATGAGCTGATTCCACGTGCGCACGGTCCCTGGAAGGAGACAGTACTTCACGCCTTTACGGGCGGCACGGACGGCGGTATTCCCCTATTTTATGTAACGCTTGACTCCCGCGGTAACGTCTATGGCACCACCATCTACGGGGGCAATACGACAGCAAACAATTGCCTTGGAGGAGACGGAATCGGGGTCCCCGCCGGCTGTGGTGTGGTGTTTGAGCTGACGCAAGGAACCTGGGACGAGACCGTCCTCTATGCTTTTGCTGGTGGTAGCGACGGGGCGTTTGACGCCTCGCCCGTGGTTTTTGACTCATCGGGGAATCTCTACGGCAACACCGGAAACGGGGGGGACCTGGCTGGCCCTTGCACCTTCGGCACGGAAAACAACGCCGGATGCGGCGTCGTCTTCAAGCTAACCCCCACCAGCAAACCCCCGTGGACCGAGAGCGTCCTTTATGCCTTCACTGGAAGCGCTGACGGTAGTAGTCCCGAAAGCAATCTGCTTTTTGATTCAGCCGGAGACATCTTCGGCGTCACTGAAGGCGGCGGCAATACATCGGACTGCTCTGGCTACGGCTGCGGGGTTGTCTTCGAACTCACGCCATAATCAGGGCAGGTGGCCCAGGTTGGCGCCCGTTTCTTGCATATTCAGGCTCTTAACACCTGTTCTTCGGGCGCTAACCTGGGTTTCGCCACATTTAGCAAGGAGACAGCCCCAGATGTCACGGCTATAGATCGTCTTGCGCCAGCAGTCCCACACAGCTCGAGCCCTCTACGTTTTCCATTTCGGGAACCGCCTTCAGGGGCCATCGACTTTCCCCTTGATCTCATTTCCTACTAGCGATATTATAGAACGACACAGGTTATCTACAAGATAATCTCGTTCTTTGACAACCTGACAAGGTCGCAGCTCTTGGCCATTGCGTCCACTACATGCGCCAACCACTGAGTCCGACCAACAAGACGAAGGCAAAACCTTCGTCGGGCGATTTGCTGTCGTTCAGAGCGTAAGCGCAACCAGCCGAACAGACCTTAACTCCAATGTTTAGAATATTTTGCCTGTAACTACCTTAAGAACCATAGATCTACGAGGCGGAATTTTTCCCGGTCCTTTGTTTTCTAGATTTTGGACGGAATTGAGTGATTTTTTTGCAGGAGATTCTGCACCAGAATAGGTGCAGTCGGCGGAATGAAGAAGCCGGCCGTCATCCTCATGTGGGCGGCGTCAGAACGGTTTTCGGCTTACGACCTGGCTGTCGTTGATGAAGAACTGCGCGGGACACTGACTGGAGCCGCAAATTACCGGCAGCAGTCCGGCGAGTTGTTTGCGCGTGATCAGGCCCAGCGTGCCGCATTCGGGGCAAGAGAGCACGGCCCAGTAGGGATCATCTTTTTCTCCGACGCGGCCGGCGTTCTCCAGCACAAAGATGGTGCCGGGGAGCATCTGTTCCGGGATCCATTGGCTTAGGACGTCCAGTTCTCCAACCATTTTGCCTCCTTGTGGGGCCACTATGTGGAACCAAACTTCCCTGCTTATGAAGCCTGTCTTAACTTGCGCAATAAGCTCGATCGACTCGTGCCACTATTTTTTTTAGCGCGGATTTCGGCGCGCACCTGCCTAACCGTGTCGCTGAGGCAAATCGTCAGCATGGGCTGGCGCGCGTTTTTCAAGATGTCCACAATCTGCCGCGGCGAAGTTTCGAGATACAAAGTCTTGCCGTCGGTGAGCAAGTGATATTCGGACGTGCCGCTAACGGTCTCGGCCAGGCGCTTGCCGAACTCCCGCTGAAGAAAGCGCATGACCTTGCGGACGCGCTGCAGAGAGAATCCGCGATGGCGCAACTCGCAGATCACCGCGACCTCGGCGAGGTCTTCCATCGAATACAACCGGCGGCGGCCTTTCCGCGCGGGCACGACAATGTGGCGCTCATCCCACCACTGCAGTTGCCGGGGCGTGATGCCGGTCAGCGAAACCACATCGCGAGATGTGAAAGGTTGCTGCATGTAGAGACCGAAAATGTTTCAAACAATCCAAGAGCTAAATGTTTGAAACATTCTAGGCACGGATTGGCGCATGTCAACTGTGGATTTCTGCAGCAAGGGGGTAACTAGACAAGTTCCCTTCGTGAGATTTGCAGGTGCGAGCGGATGGTTTTGCAGTTAAGAGTTTCCGGCTCTCAGTTCTCAGATCCCCCGCCGACGAAGTGAACGATCTCCAGACAATCGCCTTCAGCCAGGCTGGTTTTTGCCCAGAGATCGCGAGCAACAATGCTCCGGTTCAGCTCGATGGCTACGCGGTCGGCCTTCATTCCCAGTTGATCGACAAGTCCCGCGAGGGTAAGCGGAGGATTGAAATCCCGAGGTTCGCCGTTGATTTGTAATTTCATTGTCAGACGGATTTTCGCAGTAAGAGCAGGCCGGCTGCAAGTGAAGCCGTTGAGCTAGGCTTCGACCTTGCGCAACTGAAACTTGCGGGTTGCGGTTCTTCCCGAGTAGTTGGCTTGCACCAGCACAGCAGAATCCGGGAGCGAGAATTCATCGACGTCGATCTTCATTTCGGCATCGCCATCGCTGCCCGTGACCACCTGGGTGTAGAACGGAGCGGCATTAGGGCGGGCAAAGCGAACCGTCAGCCGCGCACCCTCGACCGCCGAGCCGCCTTCAGTGACGCGCAGGCGCAGCGTCAGATTGCGATCCGAATGTACCGAGCCGGCGTTGAGCCACAACACATCGAGTTCCTTGATCGCGGCCAGAACTTCGGGCGCGACACTCTTGTCGAGAACGGCCTCGACTCGGCCGTCCCGGATAGAGTCGAGGACGAGACGATGCTGCTCGCGCAGAATCTGTTCTTTCTGCTGGTCGGTGAAACCGGACTCGGCTGCCTGGTCCGAGTAAGAAGTGGCGCGCTTGCCGATGCAGCGTCCGCGAACGAATACCTGCGTCTGCAGGAGCAGTTCGCTCTCGCGCGCTTCACTCTGCACGTGGTAAACCGTGTCCTCGTGCTTCACATCGGTGTTGAAGCCAAAAATCATGCTTAGCCAATCCTACTCAACCATCGGCAAATGTTCGTAAGAATGTTAAAAAATCATCGCAAAATTGCGCGGTCGCTTGACACTCCCAGCCGCGAAATCTAGTCTAGAATGTTTAGTTAATACTTGGCTGCGAATTATATATAGCTCCTCTATGCCCGACAATTACTTCGCGCGCTACCTGCCATTATTGATTCACCTCATCGTAGCAGGTGCTTTGGCTTCGGCCATCGTGCTGTTGTCCTGGTTCATTGGTTACCGGCGGCCTACGCGGGCCAAGATGTCCCCTTATGAATGCGGCATGACCCCAGTCGGGGACGCGCGAGAGCGCTTCTCGGTGAAGTTTTACCTCGTGGCCATGCTCTTTATTCTGTTCGACGTGGAAGCAGTTTTCCTGTATCCCTGGGCAGTGATCCTGCGAGAGCTTAAGATGTTTGGTTTCTGGGAGATGCTGGTTTATATCGGCATCGTTCTGGTGGGCTTCGTTTATATCTGGAAAAAGGGTGTACTGGACTGGGGTACTCCGTCGGTGAGAAGAGGCGAGGTTTAATGCCGCTGACTCCCGCCATCACCGACCTGGCCGCGCTGAAAGACCATCCTGCAGTGGCAAGGCTGCGCTCGTGGAACTCGGCTGCGGTCGAAGCAGCGAAATTCGATCGCGATGAGATGACGATCTACATCGAGCGCTCTTGCATTCGCGAAGCTTGCGTAATTTTGCGTGACGACCCGACTTGTCCCTTTAATTATCTTTCGGACGTGACTTGCGTGGATTGGTATCCTTCGCAGCCGCGCTTTGAAGTGGTGTATTCGCTACTGTCGATTCCCAACAAAGAGCGGGTGCGGCTGAAGGTGCGGCTGGACAACGACAGTCCGGCTGTAGAATCGGTCACTTCGGTTTGGCCATCGGCGAATTACTTCGAGCGGGAGGTTTTCGACCTGTTCGGAATCCGGTTTACCGGACATCCTTATTTACGGCGCATTCAGATGCCGGAAGATTGGGAAGGGCATCCGTTGCGCAAGGACTATCCGGTGGAGGGCTATCGCTAGACGCGCTATGGCCCACATGACCTCCACTCCCGTGCTCGAACCTGGTCAGGATCGGACCATGATCCTGAATATGGGCCCGCAGCACCCGTCCACGCACGGAGTGTTGCGCCTGATTCTCGAGATTGATGGCGAAACCGTGGTTCGCCTCATGCCCGATATCGGCTATCTGCACACCGGGATTGAGAAGACTTGCGAGGCCAAGTTCTACCAGCAAGTCGTGCCGCTTACCGACCGCATCGACTACCTGTGCCCGATGACCAACAACCTTTGCTACGCGTTGGCGGTCGAGAAACTGCTCGGGCTGGAGATCCCTCCGAAGGCGCAGTGGTTGCGGGTGATGATGAATGAGTTGACTCGCATCAACTCGCACCTCGTATGGCTGGGCACGCATGCCATGGACATTGGCGCGCTGACCGTTTTCCTTTATTGCTTCCGCGAGCGTGAAGATGTTTTGCGATTGTTTGAAGCGATCAGCGGCCAGCGCATGATGACTTCGTATTTCCGCATCGGCGGGGTGGCGCTGGAGCCGCCGCTAGGATTCTTCGACCGGGTGCGAGACTTCGCCAACCGCTTCCCTTCGAAGGTGGATGAGTACGAAAATCTGTTGACGGGTAATCCGATTTGGACGATGCGGACCAAAGGCGTAGCACGGATTACGGCGGAAGATGCTATCGCATTGGGCGCGAGTGGACCGACGCTGCGAGGTAGTGGAGTGGATTTCGATTTGCGCCGGGACATGCCTTACTCGGGCTACGAGAATTTCAAGTTTAAAGTGCCGGTATCGCAGGACGGCGACGTGTTTGCCCGATACATTTGCCGAGTGCAGGAGCTGCGTGAATCGATTGGGATCGTGCAGCAGGCGCTCGACGGGATGCCGGAAGGTCCGATCAAAGCGGATGCGCCGAAAGTTGTATTGCCCGACCGTGAAAAGATGAAGACGCAGATGGAAGCTCTCATCTATCACTTCAAGATCATTACCGAGGGCTTTGCAGTTCCGGCCGGGGAGGTTTATCAGGCGGTCGAATCGCCACGCGGCGAGATGGGGTATTACGTGGTGAGCGATGGCACGGCCAAGCCGTATCGCGTGCATATGCGGGCAGCCTGCTTGGCGAATCTGCAGCTGCTGCCAAAGATGTGCGAAGGAAGATTGCTGGCCGATGTGGTGGCCGCTATTGGCAGTATCGACATTGTTCTCGGGGAGATTGACCGGTGATCGGGATTAGAAAGACGTCACCTAATCAAGGTCAGGGGAGCGACAAGAGACTTTAAATTTGTCATCCCGAGCAAAGCGAGGGATCTAGGTTCTTGCGGTGCAAGCGCAAACCAAGATTCCTCGCTTCGCTCGGAATGACAATCGATGTTATTACCACGCAATGAAATTTTCCGACCAATTCGAAGCGCGCTTCTCGGATATGCTGACCCATTATCCTACGAAGAGGTCTGTCTTGGTCCCGACGCTCTTGTACGCCCAGGATGAAGTCGGGTATTTGAGCCCTGACGTCATTCACGAAATTGCGCAGCGCTTGGATCTGACTGAGCTCGAGGTGAGCAACGTGATCAGCTACTACTCCATGCTCACGACTAAGCCTCGCGGTAAATTCAATGTGCAGGTTTGCACGAATATTGCGTGCATGTTGCGTGGTGGCGAGGAGCTTCTCGATCACTGCAAGACGAAGCTGGGCATCGGACACAAAGGCACGACGCCTGACGGAACGTTCTCGCTGGAAGAAGTCGAATGCATCGGGGCATGCAGTTGGGCTCCGGCAGCGCAAGTGAATTATGACTTCCACGAGAACCTGACTGTAGAGAAGATGGACAAGGTCCTGGACGAATACAGAAAGAATTGAGTCAATGACTCGTTGAATCATTGACTCACTAAAATGGCTGACTTGGTTTCTCATCCCGACGAAGTGAAAGTCGTCTCCAAGCGATTTGGCAAAAGCGCGACCAATATCGATCGCTATCTGGAGCTCGACGGTTACAAAGCCGTTCAGAAAGCACTAGGGATGCAGCCGGATGCCATCGTTAATCTGGTGAAGGATTCTGGCCTGCGCGGGCGTGGCGGCGCTGGATTCAATACGGGAATGAAATGGTCGTTTGTTCCCAAACAGTCGCCTAAACCGAAATACATTTTGTGCAACGGTGATGAGAGCGAGCCGGGAACCTGCAAGGATCGTTTAATTTTCGAACACGATCCGCACTCGGTGATTGAAGGCGTCGTCATCGCGGGAATTGCCACCGGTTCACATGCCGGATATATCTATATTCGTGGCGAGTATCGATATTTGCTCGAGATCATGCAGAAGGCGATCAAAGACGCTTATGCGAAGGGATTTCTCGGCAAGAACATTTTCGGCAGCGGTTACGACTTCGAGGTCTACTGGCACGGCGGTGCGGGCGCCTATGAAGTAGGTGAAGAGTCGGCGCTGATGGAATCGCTCGAGGGCAAGCGCGGTATTCCGCGAATCCGTCCGCCGTTCCCCGCGGTAGTCGGACTGTGGGGTGGACCGACAGTCATTAACAATGCAGAAACTTTGGCCAGCGTGCCACATATCCTGCTTGGCGGTGCAGAATGGTTTGCTAAGTTAGGACCTCCCAAGAATGGCGGGACCCGGCTGTTCTGTTTGAGTGGCCACTTGAATCGGCCCGGAGTGTATGAACTGCCCATGGGCTACAACCTGAAGAAAATGATTTACGACGTGGGCGGCGGCATTTCCAATGGCCGTAAGTTGAAAGCCGTAGTTCCGGGCGGATCGAGCTGTCCGCTTTTGACTGCGGACGAAATCGATGTCTCGATGGATTTTGATTCGATGATGAAAGCTGGTTCCATGCTAGGCTCAGGCGGCGTTGTAGTCGTGGACGAGACCACCTGCATGGTGAAATTCGCTCTGCGGATCATGAAGTTTTATCAGCACGAGAGTTGCGGATGGTGCATCCCTTGCCGCGAAGGTACCGACTGGTTGAAGAAAACTCTGACTCGATTTCACCACGGCGGCGGGGTTAAGAAAGATATCGATAACATCCAATATCTGTCGGAAAACATGCTGGGACGTACCTTCTGTCCGCTCGGCGACGCTGCGGCCATGCCCACGATTTCCATCGTGAAGAAATTCCGCAAGGAGTTTGAAGATCATTTGGAAGGCAAGCCGTGTCCGTTTGAAAAAGCCGGTGCGGCTGAGCGGGTTCCGGTGTTGGCACGCTGACATGGTATTAACGGACAAAAGGCAAAAAGCAGCGGAGTTGCTACTCAACTTTTATGAAGGTCGGGTAACAAACTATCAAATGGGTGATGCTTGGCCGTGCGATGCGGCAGATCCTGCTTTGAGCAAAGTTTTCTGGGCAAATTGGGGGTTGTATTCGGATTTGCGAGAAGAATATGTCGAGCCTAGGCTCAGGAAGAACTACACAGCATCGAAGGCCATTCATCGGTGCCTCGTGTTCCTCGCGTCCGGACTCGAATACGAATGGGTTGGTTTTGGATTGTCCAGAGGCCTGGTTCCCCGGATACTCGAACTGCTTGACGAACATCGTCGCGAGATCAACAGCGCTGGCGACCAGTCGGTCTGGCCGTTCTATCACAAAGAAGACTACAAGCGAGAATGGAAGTTACGGAACTGATTCTTTATGGCAGACGTAAACATCACGGTAGACGGCAAGAAGGTAACAGCTCCGTCTGGAACCCTTCTGATAGAGGCCTGCAAGAGCGTAGGCATCGAGGTGCCCTCATTTTGCTACTATCCAAATCTGTCGCTGCAAGGCGCCTGCCGAATGTGCCTTGTCAAAGTCGAGAAGATGCCCAAGCTGCAAACCGCGTGCACGACCGTGATCGGCGAGGGCATGATCGTCTCGACCGATACGCCGGAAATTCATCAGGCGCGCAAAGGCATGGTGGAGTTGCTGCTCGGCAACCATCCGCTCGATTGCCCGGTCTGCGATGCAGGTGGCGAATGCGAACTGCAGGACATGACTTTCTCCTATGGCGCCGCCGAATCGAAATACATCGACGCCAAGAATCATAAAGAGGAGCAGCAGTGGTCGCCGGTGGTTTTCTTCGACCGGCCGCGTTGCATTCTTTGCTACCGCTGTGTCCGAGTTTGCGGCGAGGGCATGGATGTTTGGGCTCTCGGCGTTCAGAATCGCGGAGTTAGTTCTATTATCGCGCCCAACCAGGACGATCATCTCGATTGCGAAGAGTGCGGCATGTGCATCGACATCTGCCCCGTGGGTGCGCTCACGTCCGGGGCATATCGCTACAAAACGCGCCCCTGGGAGATGAAACACGTGGGCACGACTTGCACGCACTGTGCCGACGGCTGCAAGACGACCTTGGGCGTGCGCCGCTCCGATACCGGCATGGAGATTGTGCGCGGAGACAATCGCGACAAGAGCGGCATCAATGGCGATTTCCTTTGCATCAAGGGGCGTTACGCTTTCGATTTCGCGCATCACGAGGACCGGCTGACACAGCCATTGATCCGCAAGGATGGCCGCCTGACCCCGGCCACGTGGGAAGAGGCGTTTGAACTGATCGGGAAACGTTTCAGGGAAATTTGCGACCAGGTCGGGGGAAAAGCGATCGGAGTTTTCGGCTCGAATCGAACCACCAACGAAGAGAATTATCTGCTGCAGAAATTCGCCCGCGTCGTGCTCGAAACCAATAACATCGACCACCATCGCACCGCAGACTTCCCTGCTCTGGCGGCGGCGCTCACGGGCAAACCGGAAATAACGGCGAGCATGCGGGATGTTTTCAATGCGCCTGCGATTCTCCTGATCGGCAACGATCCCACCGAGCAGCATCCGTTGCTGGCATGGCAAATTCGGAACAATGTCCGGCTGCATCGGGCCCGCTTGTACGTAATCAATTCGCAACCAATTAAGCTGCGCCGGCAAGCGGCGAGCTTTATCCAGATTCCGGAAGGATCGGAAGGGAAACTGTCGGCGTTTCTCGCTGGCGAGGACGCAGCGATCGATGCGATCACGAGCGAAGAAGTCAGCCGCAATGCGTGGATCACTTTGCGCGACAAACTGCGCGGCGAACCGAACCTCGTAGTTGTTTTTGGAGCAGAGATTCGGGGTGCGGACATCGCTTCGGTGGCGAAATTTGCTGCTAGCATTCAGGGCGCGAAAGTTGTTTGCCTTAGCGATTACGCCAACTCGCGCGGCGCTGCCGACATGGGACTCTACCCAGACCTGCTTCCGGGGTATCATCGGGTTGCGGAGACGGGCAAGTTTCACGAAGAGTGGGCCACTGTTCCGCGAGCAACAGGCTTGACTCTGCCTGAGATGGTAGAAAGTGCGAAAGCCGGCAATCTGAAAGCGCTTTACGTCGTGGGCGCGAACCCCGTCGAGCAATTCGCTATTGATCCCTTCGCCTTTGCGAATAGTTTTGTCGTAGTGCAGGACATGTTTCTGACTGAAACAGCCGTAATTGCGGATGTGGTTTTGCCTGCCGCGAACGCGTATGAGAAGTCCGGAACCTTCACCAACACCTGCGGTGACCTGCAGGTAGCAAAAAAGGCGGGCGAAGTAACAGGCACGAAGTCAGATTTCGAAATGATTGTGCGAATTGCCGGGGCGATGGGTTTCGACGTTCGACGGTTGGTACCGTTCGGACGAGGAGTCGGCACAGATATGGGGCAATCGCGAGGAGCGCAATCGGGCGAAGCGGACCGTCACGCGGTATGGCTTGAAGCCAATGGACTCGAGCCGAAAATGAGCCCATTCGATCCCATGGCGATTCTCGATGAAATCCAGCGCTTGGTGCCTGGCTATGATGTTTCCCGGATGAATATTCTGGCCGGCAACGATCAGCATACGACTTTGTCTTCGAGCGGGCCTGGAGCCTTGCACGATCCCAAATTGATTATGCCCGCGCAAGATAATCTTTTCAGTTCGGGCACACTGGGCCGTTATTCCCGCACTCTGAATTCGGTAATTGAGAATCGACACAAGCAACCAGCGGAAACGGAAGTTGCAGCCGACTGAACCACCAACTCTCCTCGTCCTTTCTTCCGAGCGGCATTAGCCGCAAAGGATTTGGCGGGGAGTATCAAATAACACGCGGTATCACGAGCGCGAATCCGTCGTCGGAGAAGCTGATGAGGATTGCGCAAGTTGAGCTTCTCAAAGAAAGACATCGTTGAACCTAAGCGTATTCATTCTCGTTTCCGTCATCAAGATCGTAATCGCGCTCGGCATATTACTCACAGCGGTCGCGTATACGGTTTGGCTTGAACGCAAGGTTGTCGGCCACATTCAAAATCGCTGGGGCCCCACGCGAGTCGGCCCGTTTGGCCTGCTGCAACCATTAGCGGACGGCGTGAAGTTTATCTTCAAAGAAGATCTGCTGCCGCCGCACGTCTACAAACCGCTGTACATCGCGGCCCCCATGATTGCGCTGATTTTCGCGCTGACCTCGATTTCGGTCATTCCCATCGGCAACTGGGTGACGGTGCTCGGGATCCACACACCGCTTGAAATCACCGACGTCAACATTGGATTGCTCATCGTGCTCGGCATCACCTCGCTCGGCGTGTACGGCGTTGCTCTGGCGGGGTGGTCATCGAACAGCAAGTACTCTCTGCTCGGTGGATTGCGCGCCAGCGCGCAAATGGTAAGTTACGAAATCTCGTTGGGGCTATCGCTGGTGGGCGTGCTGATTATGGCGGGGAGTTTCAATCTGCGGGAAATCGTGGATGCGCAGAGCGGGACGTTTTGGGGATTCATTCCGCGCTGGAATATTTTCCAGGGACAGATCGTGGCCTTTTTTATTTATCTGATGGCGGCTTACGCGGAGACCAATCGCATTCCGTTCGATTTACCCGAGGCGGAAACCGAACTCGTAGCCGGATACCACACCGAATACAGCGCCATGAAATTCGCCATGTTCTTCATGGCGGAATACGCCAACATGATTACGGTAGCGTGTCTGGCGACGTTGCTGTTTCTCGGCGGATGGCATGGGCCACATCGCTTTGGTCCGCCTCTTCTGCAGGCAGTCCTGCCCGTATTCTGGTTTGCAGTTAAGATATTCGCGTTTTTGTTCCTTTATATATGGGTTCGTGGCACGTTGCCACGGTTTCGCTATGACCAGTTGATGGCGTTCGGATGGAAATTTCTACTGCCGCTGGCTATCGCGAACCTGGTCATCACGGCTTTGATTGTTGCATTGAGAGCATAACGCAAAAACAAAATGCTTCATCTGCTCGTATTTTCGGTGTTTGGGTTGATCTGCGTTGCCGGTGCGATAAATCTGCTGGTGCAGCGGCATCCGATCAACAGCGCCTTGTCGCTGGTCGTTGTGATGGGTTCGCTCGCCGTCGAATACTTACTATTAGGCGCTGAGTTCGTGGCGGCTGTGCAGGTGATTGTCTATGCCGGCGCGATTATGGTTTTGTTCGTCTTCGTCATCATGCTTTTGAACGCTGGCGTGGAAGAGCGCAGCAAAGGCAGCCGGGTGGCAATGCTTTTTGGAGTTCCCGGCGTGCTTATCGGTACTGTACTTGTCGCATGGGTCCTGCTTGCACGGTCGGGAACGGGAAACGTCGCGGTGGGCGCGCTTCCAGGTCCTCCCAAAGTAATCGGATGGTTGCTGTTCCATGACTTTCTGCTTCCATTTGAAGTAACGTCGGTGCTGGTACTGATCGCGATTATGGGAGCCGTAGTTTTGGCCAGCCATCCCGGGTCGAAACAGCCCGACAAGAGGGAGGGCTGAATGGTACCCCTTTCTTATTACCTGGTCCTCAGCGGGATTTTGTTCGCCTGCGGCGTCACCGGGTTTTTGATCAAACGCAATATCATCACCGTATTTATGTCCATTGAGCTGATGCTCAACGGAGTAAATTTGTCGTTCGTCGCATTCGCGGCGCAATGGCACGCGCTCAGCGGACAGGTTTTTGTGTTCTTCGTGATGGTGGTAGCGGCCGCCGAAGCCACAGTTGGACTGGCCATCATCATCGCGGTATACCGCACGCGAGAGACTCTCAATGTGGATCGGATAAACCTGCTCAAACTATGACGCCGAACCTTAATCTCTGGCTGATTCCGGTGCTGCCGCTGGTGGGAGCTTCCATCAATGGCCTGTTCGGCAAACGTTTTTCCCGGCAGACCGTATTGGCAATCGCGCTTGGATTTTCCGGTGCGGCGTTTGTCATGGCGCTCTGGATTGCCGCCCAGTTTTCTTCTTTAGCTCTACCTCATGTGGAGAACCTCGCATCCTGGATACGAGCTGGCGATTTTCAGGTGGACTTCGCGTTTTACCTCGATCAACTTTCATTGGTGATGTTACTCGTCGTCACCGGGGTCGGCTTGCTGATTCACATTTATGCCGTTGGCTACATGTGGGAAGAAGGCGGATTCTACCGCTTCTTCTGCTATCTCAACCTGTTTATGTTTTTCATGCTGACGCTGGTGCTGGCCAGCAACTACCTGCTGATGTTTGTCGGCTGGGAAGGGGTAGGGCTCGCGTCGTATCTGTTGGTCGGATTCTGGTTCACCAAAGATTCTGCTGCCTCAGCCGGCAAGAAAGCATTCATCGTGAATCGTATTGGCGACTTTGGATTCTTGATCGCCCTGTTCCTGATGATCAAGCATTTCGGCTCGCTGAACTTTGCGCAAGTGATTCGAATTGTGAACAGCATGCCCGCAGAAACCGCCGGCGCCGGATTGCTGACTGCAATCGGTTTGTTGCTGATGGTTGGAGCTGCAGGGAAATCGGCGCAGATTCCCCTCTATGTTTGGTTGCCCGACGCAATGGAAGGCCCAACGCCGGTCTCCGCGCTCATCCACGCGGCGACGATGGTAACCGCTGGAGTTTACATGGTGGCACGATCGCACGTTGTTTTCGACCGTGCGCCGCAAGCTTTGATGGTGGTGGCGATTATCGGAACGTTGACGGCTTTGTTCGCTGCCACGATTGGCATTTGCCAGACTGACATCAAGAAAGTTCTTGCTTACTCCACAATTTCGCAACTTGGCTACATGTTCATGGCTTGCGGCGTGGCCGCGTATTCGGCGGGGATCTTTCACCTGATGACGCATGCGTTCTTTAAAGGCCTCCTGTTTCTCGCGGCAGGCTCGGTGATCCACGCCGTCGGCGGCGAGCAGGACATGCGCAAGATGGGCGGTCTGCGACACCACATTCCGTGGACTTTCTGGACGATGACGGCGGCGACTTTTGCGATCGCGGGATTTCCTCCGTTCGCGGGTTTCTTCAGCAAGGACGCGATCTTGTGGAAGGCTTTCTCGAGCCCCTATGGAAGCTGGGTTTACTGGGCGATCGGCGTCTTCACGGCTTTCTTGACATCCTTTTATATGTTCCGGCTTTGGTTCCTGACCTTTTTTGGCGAGTACCGCGGTGGAGCGGAGGCAAGCCACGGCGACGATCATTTGCAAGTGGTCGGCGGCTCGCGGGCCGGGGCGCCCGCGCCACTGCAGCATGGCCACGACGGGATTCATGAGAGCCCGAAGATCATGCTCATACCGCTGGTGATTTTGGCGGTGCTTTCGGTTTGCGGTGGTTGGATCGGAGCTGAGCGCTTCGACAAATTTCTTTCGCCGGCGCTTCATGCCGGCGTGACTGCGTATTCGCCAGAAGAAGCTGCCGCGGCGACTCCGGCGCCGGAACCGAAAGAGCAGGGTGGCTCTGAAAGTCTTCTCACAGCCATTTCAGTTCTTGCTGCCGCTTCAGGATTATTTCTCGCGTGGCTTTTGTATCAGAAACGCCCGCAGTTACCGCAGGAGATTGCGCACGCGTTGGGCGGCTTTTATGAAGCCGTCGTCCACAAATACTACGTAGACGAGATTTATGCGGCTGTCTTCGTGAAGCCTCTGATCGATGGCTCGACGCGGATTCTTTGGCAGGGCGTTGATCGGGATGTCATCGATGCTACGCTGGATAACAGTGCCGAGGGCGCACGCGAAGTTTCCGATGCCATGCGCCACATGCAGTCGGGGAATCTGCGCTCCTATGCCGGCTGGATCGCCGCAGGAGCAGCCGTGGTAATCGCTTACATGGTTTGGACGGGAACAAGATGAGCACAGCCTTGGATAACTCGATGCTCACGCTGGTGACGTTTATTCCCCTGGCGGGTGCGCTCTTGCTGCTGTTTTTTCCACGGCGCGACCGGGATATTCGTCTGTTTGCTCTCGTAGTTTCCTTGCTCGATTTTGTTCTTTCATTGCATTTGCCGGTGCATTTTCAGCGTGGGCAAACTGCCTTCCAGTACGAAGTAAACAATCTGTGGATTTCGAATCCCAATATCCATTACCACATGGGGGTAGACGGAGTTTCCATGTGGCTGGTGGTGTTGACAACGTTTCTGACTCCGCTATGCGTGCTTATTTCGTGGAAGTCGATTAACGAACGGGTAAAGGAATTTTTCATCCTGCTGCTTGTTCTGCAGACGGCGCTGATCGGCGTTTTCGTCGCGCTCGATTTGTTTCTCTTTTACTTCTTCTGGGAGGCCACGCTGATCCCAATGGCTTTGCTGATCGGCGTTTTTGGGCATGGACGCCGCGTCTATGCGGCTGTGAAATTCTTCCTGTACACCATGGTCGCGTCAATGTTCATGCTCGCGGCGATCCTGTGGCTTTACGCCAAGACGGGCACGTTTGATTTCGTCAGCATCCAGACTGCAATTCACAACGGCCAGATCGAAAACTTTGGCGGCGCGGCGACCTGGCTTTTTCTCGGATTCTTCATCGCGTTTGCGGTAAAAGTTCCGGTCTTCCCTTTTCACACCTGGCTTCCTGATGCGCACGTGGAAGCGCCCACGGCAGGTTCGGTTCTGCTGGCGGGCGTGCTGCTCAAGATGGGCACGTACGGCATGTTCCGATTTAATCTCGGCCTGTTTCCTGAGCAGTCGCGGAGCAACGCTTCGTGGATCATGGTGCTGGCTCTGATCGGAATCATTTACGGAGCGCTCGTCGCGATGGTCCAGCCGAATATGAAAAAGCTGATCGCGTACTCTTCGATCAGCCACCTGGGCTTCGTCGTTTTGGGTATTTTCAGTTTTACCCAGGCGGGACTGGATGGCGCAACCTTCGTCATGCTCGCGCATGGAGTCTCAACGGGCGGCCTGTTCATGCTGGCGGGAATTCTTTACGAACGGCGCCATACTTACGAGATCTCGGAATTTGGCGGCCTCGCCACTCCGATGCCCGTCTACGCCACGTTTTTTATGGTGATCATGCTCGCGTCCGTGGGATTGCCTTTGCTCAATGGTTTTATCGGTGAGTTCCTGGTACTGAGTGGCGCGTTCCGCGACCGCGCGGTCTACGGAATTTTGGGTGCAAGCGGCGTGATCTGGAGCGCTTGTTATCTGCTCTGGATGTATCAGCGAGTCTTCTACGGCAAAGTTACGCACCCGGTCAATCTCTCATTGCCCGATCTCAGTGGACGCGAACGCGCTGCCCTCTGGCCAGCAGCGGCTGTCGCTCTGGTGATGGGCGTCGCTCCGCTGCTCTGGCTGAACGCGATTGATCCCGCCGTACAAACTGCATTGGCGCCGTTCGCGCAACTCGCCAGCAAGATGGTGGGCCGGTGAGCAGCGCCAACGACATGACGCAAGTAGTCCCTCAGGCGGTTGATTATTTTCGCGTCATGCCAGAAATCGTGCTGGCGGTTTTTGGCATGATCGTCATGCTGCTCGATCCCTTCCTGGACCAACGCCGCAATCAAAAGACGCTCGGAATCGTTGCACTGCTTGGCTCTCTGGCAGCGCTGGTCGCAACGTTGTTCCAGTCGCAATATCCCGG
>Ga0206956_1003_pt1 | contig 107689 bp, 83 predicted proteins | sample Alteio_BWOrgHeat_35_FD_153252 | JGI IMG/M metagenome (GOLD analysis project Ga0206956, IMG submission 153252) | Enriched cells from forest soil in Barre Woods Harvard Forest LTER site, Petersham, Massachusetts, United States -... | ecosystem: Environmental > Terrestrial > Soil > Temperate forest >...
CTTCCGTAACCGCTTGCTTCGGCCCGGCCGTGAAATAAAAATCCAGGAGGTTGTGAAGTCCTGGCCGATCGCCATGGGAGGCAATGGGCACTGCCACCAGGAACGCAAAAGCCAGCAAGAGGGCGTGGTAACCATACAAGCGCAGCGTGCGCGCCCACAACTTTCGCGTCATGGCTCGATAGCCGTCGTGTTCCGCGATACGGAAATAAATCCGTCCGGTGAAGAGCGCAGAGAGAAAAATAAAACCCTCCGCGGCCCCCACGAAACCAAAAGGCTGATTTACCCACGAACTCGCAGCCGTGGGCAGATGCGTCAAAGCGATCCAGATAAGCATCACTCCCCGCATCGCATCAAGTTCTAATCGGCGTCCCGCGCTCACCCTACTTAGACGCCATTTGACAGCCAACCGTCACTCGAATTCGACACTCGAATACAGAAACAGGCGGCTTTCGGCCAAAATTACGTGCTAAAGTCTAGCCTCGGGAGAACTTGGTGGCTTTTTTTTCAAAAGCGCTGATAACATTTCTGTTTCTCTGCCCGCTGGCTCCGTTCCCGGCTTACGCAAGAAAGCACGAGACGGGGTTCCTCGACCGCACCATTACGATTCAAGCCGTTAATTTCAAATATCAGGTATTCGTTCCGGAAGATTGGACGCCTCATCAAAAATGGCCTGTGATTCTTGCTCTTCATGGCGCCGGCGAGCGTGGGGACGACGGCTTGCTCCAAACCGATGTGGGCATCGGCAGGGCGATTCGTTCCAACCGTAGCGCCATCAAAGCAATTGTAGTCATGCCGCAATGTCCGAAAAAATTCTGGTGGATGCTGCCGCCCATGGACGACTTAGCCATGGCCGCGCTGGAACAAGCGACTAAGGAATTCCATGGGGACTCTCAGCGGACCTATCTCACCGGACTATCTATGGGAGGCTTTGGCGCCTGGTATCTTGCTCAGAAATATCCAGGAAAATTCGCGGCCCTGGTAGTGATTTGCGGCGGCATTCGCCCTCCGGCCGCAGCCCTGAATGCCTACCCTGGTCTTGTGAAAGTGACGCCACCAGACTCACCCAAGAGTTATTTGGCCGCAGCAGAGCGAGTTGGCAAGACGCCTGTCTGGATCTTTCATGGAGCCGACGACGACATTGTTCCGGTCATCGAATCTCGGCGGATGACCGAAGCAATGAAGCAGATCGGCGCCGAAGTTCACTACACCGAATATCCGGGTGTTGGACACCCCTGCTGGAACAAAGCCTATGACGAACCAAAGTTATTTCCATGGCTTTTCTCCAAGTCTCTGCCGGATTAGTGTTTACGGATTCTCGACGTAACACGCCATAGCGTGGCTTCCGCGTAGCCGTCTTGTCAGAATCATCCGCGTCCGTTGCGAAAGTCGCCTTAAGGAGGTTAGGTTGCAGTGTCGAGATGGAAGGGCTCATTGTATGGTTCGACCGGATAGCCCTTCGCTTTCCACGCCTCCAATCCTCCCTTGAGGAATTTGATCCGTGAGAAATGCAGGGCACGAGCTCGATGCAAAATTTCTTGGCTGGTTTTATCACTCGGGCAAGTGCAGTAAACAATCGAGTCTTTCTCTTTCGGGATGAGCGCCGGGTTCTCAAGTATTTCTTTTGGGGGTATCCTCTTGGCGCCGGGGATGATCTCATACCTGGCTAGCAAGTCGAGAGGCTGGCGAACATCAAATAGATGTACTTCTTGATTGGCGGCTAACAATGTGTGGAGCGCCTCCGGTGTGATGCTGTACCGTTCCATCTCATTTCGGTCTGTTCTGTGCTTGTTCCAAATTACGATCAACAGGCACATCGCCAACACGCAAACGACGGTCAGGATCAGGACCATTTCTTATTCCTCCTTCACACCCCCGATTACAGATTCCCCAACGAAGTGAAAGGATTCTTCGCGCCTGTCGCATTGTTCCTGACTAGATGTAAGCCGGAAGTGATTGACTGCCGAACTAGGCGATTGCACGTTTCGAGTGGTTTTGAGCGTGACCGCGATATTAGGCCAACCATCAACTAGTTCGGGTCTGCGGCCGATCTCATTACGACGTTGCCTCAGGTAGGCTTTCCACGTCCCAGAGATCAACGTCGGAGCGGTTTCGCTTCGTGACAGAAACAATCCAAGATGATGTGCGCAGCTCTCAGCCGGTTTCAAGCGCAATCGCCTTCTTATACCTGCTGACTACAACACTTGACTTTCGTGCTCAGACCAGTCGAGGTGACCGGCCAACCGTGCGGACGGTCTCCAGCATGTACGTTCTGGATGTCACTTTTTCTTCCACTCGGTGGCCTTGGTAGTCAAAACGTGTAATCCCTTGGTTGCGGCAGAGAAGCGGGAGCTACGGCACTATGCGAAACACTGTGCCATATGCGGATGGACCGCCCCACATCGTAGTGCCGTACAATGCGCCGTCCGGCCCAAATACTAAAGGAGCCACGGGTGTAAGTCCATCTAAGTAGTTAGAGTAAAAGTCGTGCAGCACTGTGATGGTCCAGTTATTGTTTGAGTGCTTTAACTCGTACGCCGTACCATCACCCTGGCTACCTCCTATCGGCGTAGTTCCGAACACGTTTCCATCCTTGTCCAAAATCACGCCTGAGATCGGCTCAGCTCCGTCGGAGCCATTGAAAGTATGAAGTATCTCTTCTTTCCATCCCTCGCCAGAACGTGAAAGTCGAAACACCGTACCGCAGCATGCAGCACCCGCCGCTGTGCCATAAAGGTTGCCCTCTTGATCCAGCGTCAAGGTGCCCGATGGATTGGCATTACTGCCGCCGGGAAATCTGAAGAGAACCTTGTGTTGCCACTTTCCGTTGGTGGGAACGAGCTCGAACACGGTGCCATTACCCTGGCAAGCATAGTTGTAGCAGTCTGCGGTAGCCCCATAGAGATTACCGGCCGAGTCCAGGATGACTCCAGCCCAGACATCGGCACCATCCCGACCTCCGGTAAAAGCGTGAAGCGTCGTCTTATGCCAGCTCCCGTCTTGGCTTTTGCTCAACTGAAAGACGGTTCCACAGCCGTACCCCTGATTACACGACAGGTCGCCGCCCACGTTAGTAGTGCCGTAAAGGTTGCCAGATGCATCGATAGCAAGTCCGGCGTCAGGGCTGTATCCATCACTAGGATCCTTGAGGCCGTAAATGACCTTTTCTTTCCAGTGACCGTCTGTGGTAGGCGCCAACTCGAAAATAGCGCCGCAGTCGAGGTTGGAGAAACATTTTCCTCCACCGGCTAAGCTAGTGCCGTAGAGATTGCCTTGTCTGTCGAACACGACGGGGGCATTCGGCTCGCCGCCATCTTTATCGGTGAATAAGGGCCACTTAAATAGCGTCTCTTCCTTCCACTGTCCGTTGGCCTGCGGCATCAGTTCGAAGACGCATCCGTTCCAAAAGTTTGTAGTGCTATACAGGTTGCCGAATTGGTCGAAGGTGACAGGGGCTTCGGGATTGGGACAGGCACCTCCCTTGTCGGCAAAACTGTGCAGTATTTCGTAAGATGTGCCTGCCGACGCGGTCCCTATCAGAATGAAAAGCAACAGTGAGGTCAGAGCAGTGATTGCAGTTGTGCGCCGCATTCATCACCTCCACGGCGGAGTTCGCACGACCCGATACCACGTTGACGACCCTATCGAGCGGCTCCGGCTGGGAATCAATGATACCTCTTCATATGCATCTTTGCACCGCTGAGCTGGCCGATGGTTGGGCAAAATATCAGGACTGAAAGTGATGTACACCTTCTGCGGAATCTGCGGCGAGGGAACGTCGACTCGGATTTCGCTCGAGGCTGTGCTCTCTGTTCCCTTTGCACGCACCGCTTTTGGTCACCTAAAAGTACGGACTGTCAGTTTGGTCGCGGTTGACGGGCCCGAACTGTGTGTAACGAAGACTGGAATGCGGAGATTATTCCCGAACCGCAAGAGAAAAAGAGGAAGGAATCCTTCGCTCACTGGAGCTTTGCATACTCCGACTTGGCTTCCTTCAGGATCGGAATGTCGGGGTCGGCATCTTTCCAGAGCGAGAGAAAATCTTTATAGGCGGCGAGCGCACGGACGCGGGGGGTGTTGGCATCCACTCCCTGCGATGTACTCGCCTCTAAAGCATCGGCGCGCGCTAATCCCAGACGCGCTAGCGCACCCGTCCAGCAGTTCCAGACAATACCCCCATGGTCGAGAATTTTCTGAAACTCTGCGGTAGCCGCATTCCCCTGCCCGGCCGCCAAGTATGCCTCTCCGCGCACATAGACGGGATAGAGACACGAGAGATTGCTGACGAACACAATCTGCCCAAACTCAAGCGGTGAAGCAGCTTGCGTGATATTCAGAGCGACAGCCGGGTCTTTTCTATCCAGCGCTAATTGTGCCCGAATGGCGGGCAGCCAAAGCGACTGCATCTGGGTATCCAATGGGAAGCGTTTTCCCAACTCGCGGGCCAAGGAATCCGCGCGCGCCATTTCTCCCGCCATGGCAAACGCAAGCGCGGCTTCGCTCTCAACGCCCTGACTTGCGGGAGCGAGCTTCAAGGCCTGTGCCGCTAACTGTCTCGCTTCCGCAGAATTGCCGTAAGCCGCTTCCCGCAGAGCAGCGTTGTCTTGAAAAATGGCGCCAGTCTCCTTGCTGTCTGCCCGTATCGCAGAGTCCACCGCCCGCTTGGTCAGTTCCCGCGCCTTGCGCAGGTGACCGGTATAAGCCTCGCTGTCAGAAGCCAGTGCGAGTCCGTAGTTCTCGGTATCCGGCTTACTCGCAAACCACTGTTGCTGTTCGTCCATTGCCGCAGAGTCTCCTCCGAGGAAAGCAAGAGCATAGAGTGCATCGTGGAATGCGAAATCATCCAGTTTTGGCGTCGCCTCATGAATGATCTGCCGGGTTTCGTCAAAACGCTGCAAGGCAAGAGCATAGTCGGCGAGATTCACGTAAGAAGAAACCTGATCGGGTGCAAGGCGTATAAGTTGTCGTGTGGCATCCCCGGCCTTCTCATACTGGCCCTGAAGCGCGAACACTACGCCCAGATTGCCATATGCTACAGGCGAACGCGGGTAGCTCTCAATCTCCTCCTGATACGTCTGCGCCGCTTTGTCCAGTTCCCCGGTCACATTCAAATAGAAGTCGGCGGTGATGGCTAGCCTTTCGCGTTCGCTGGCATGATCGCGTAGTTGAAATGCTTTACCATAATATTCGTTAGCCCGTTCCAGTTGGCCCAGGTTGGAGTAGTCTGCGCCCACCGCCGTGTAGGCCATGGCAAAATTCGGATCAAGCTCGACGGCACGCTGATGGTATGGCAGGGCTGCGGCATCGCCTTTCTCGTTGCCCTCCTTTCTGCCAAGGCTCATCGCTCTTAGCGCTTCGAGCGAAGGTGTAGTTGCCTGTTGCAGCGGAACATCGAATTTCTGCACCGTAGCCAGCGATTCGCCCAACTCAGTCCGCAGCTTGGACGCCGCTTTGCCCAACGCGTCCAACACCTTTTCCTTCGACCCTGCAGTCACCTGTTCCTGCGCCAGCAGGTCTCCGCTCTGGCAATTCACCGCCGTCAGCCCCAGCACATATTCCGTGCCCAGGCTGCCAATGGCTCCAGCGATATAGGCTTTGCTCCCAGCCCGCTGGCAAAGTTCGCGCGCCACGTTGGAAGTGAGTTTTGTGTCGGCAGGACGAGTCATCAATTGCAAAGTTTTCGCCACTTCGCTGTCCGAGAGCATGAGCAGAAAGGGTGATTGCCGCAGGGAGACGCTGAGCGCGGTCTTCAACGCATCGTCAAACACTGGATCACCCGTGCTGTTGGCAAAATCGGCTAGAACGACTGTGTCTTTCTCGGTCAGGCGCTTGGCCTGATGTCGCAAGCGATAGTACAGCCCCCCCGCAACAAGCAATGCGACAACCAGGACAGGGAGCGCAATTTTCCAAGCTTTCCCTAGTGCGGCGACACAGGCATGAGTCAAGACCGCCTTACCTGAGACCGCTACGGAACCCAGTTCGCTCTGGAGGTCCCGCTTCAGCCTTGTCAAATCCGCGCGCATGTCGGCGGCGGTCTGGTACCGGAGACCGCGATCTTTCTCGATCGCCTTGATGATGATTGGTTCGAACCCGGCTGCAAGCCCCGGATTGAGATCGTGTATCGGTCGCGGGGTCTGGCGCAAAATGGCATCATGAACGACCGCAGCTGTTTCCCCGGGAAATGCGCGCCGACCCGTGGCCATCTCATACAGCACCAGGCCAAACGAAAACACGTCCGTGCGGGCATCGAGCGTCTCGCTCCGCACTTGTTCTGGTGACATGTAATGGGCCGTGCCCATGGTCGTACCCGTCCGAGTCAATCGTGGATTTGTAAAAGCGCTCGTGGGTGCACTCGACGCCGAGGTTTCGGTCAGGGCAGGTTGCTTCCCGGCAAGGAGGTTGCTGGCGTAATCTTGTTCGACTATCTTCGCCAGCCCGAAATCGAGGACCTTGACCTCGCCTCGGTGCGTAATAAAGATGTTGGCCGGCTTGATGTCGCGATGGATGATGCTCTTCGCGTGTGCTGCTTCGAGTCCGGTGACAATTTGAAGCGCCACATCGAGGATCTCGTTCGTAGACAGCTTCTTCTGCTGGCTCGCGCTGTCAATCTTTTCCTGCAGGGTTTGGCCCTCGAGCAACTGCATCACAATAAATGGTTGCCCTTCGTGTTCCCCGAGTTCGTAGATCGGACAGATATTGGGATGATCGAGGGCTGAGGCCGCCCGGGCTTCGCGTTCCAAACGCTCGAAAGCCTTCGTATCGCCGGCCATCTCGGCAGGCAAAAACTTCACCGCCACCTTGCGGCCCAGCTTCAGATCTTCGGCCTTATATACGACGCCCATACCCCCGCCACCGAGAACCTGCAGAATCCGGTAGTGGGATACTTTCTTCCCCACCAAATTCTCGATACTCGGCGAGGGCTCCTCCACCGGCGGAGCCGAAACTATCGGGGTGACTTCCACTGCGGGTGCGATGAACCGATATCCCCGACCGGTGATGGTCTGCACGAAACGGGGTTGCTCCGGATTGTCCTTCAGTACCTGGCGGATTTTCCGGATGGCGGCGTTGATGCTGTTGTCGGTATCGAGGAAGACATCCTTCCCCCAAATCCTTTCGATGATTTGATCGCGCGTGACTAACTGCCCCCTCTTCTCTACCAAGAGGAGCAGCAGTTCCATGGGAATGCGTTCCAACTTGAGAATCCGCCCGGCGCGGCGCAGTTCGTAGGCGCGCAGGTCGAGCTCAAAATCCTCTCCAAACCGAAATTGGTCAGCGACCTTAACCGGGTCAGACGACATGAAAGCGCCCCAAACGATTGGTCGCAATTCTACAACGGTTGCTGGACTCCTTGACAAGCCCAATCTTATCCGCGGGTTACGGATTCATGTGGATTAAGCGAATCTTCAGGCGTTCACCATTGTCAGCTCAGGTCGGTTGCGGCAGTATGCGCCCACGTAAGCACGTGGCATTTCACCAAAGGGGACGTTATGAAAAAGCAAACGTGGCAAGCAGCATTTATCGGAGTGCTCTTGATGGCGACGGCGGCAGTGGGTCAGAGCGATCCTGCGGTCCTGAAAGCAGACATCCCGTTCCCGTTCGTGGTGGCGGATCACACGCTCCCAGCCGGGCGCTACGAAGTCAGCAATCTAGGCGACCAGACCATTCGTATTGTCAATTCCCACCAGCAAGGAGCCTTCGTCCTGACTTCAAAGATGAGCGGACGCGCTCCGGAGAACTCGGGAAAACTGGTTTTCTACCGCAACCAGGGCAGCTATTTTCTGGCCCAGGTTTGGGGAGCGGGCAGTGCCTCAGGAAGAGCGGTTTACAAGTCTCCCACCGAAAAGGAACTGGAAAACAAACAGAATCGCGGAGAGATTGCCGTATTGCGACTTGAGAAGTAACGCGTTTTACCTACCGAGTGGAGATGGGGGTCGCAACTCCATTCCCCAGAGAACAGCATTAATCACAGAAAAAAGGAGAATTCCAATGTTACGACATATTTTGCGGTTGACCCTTTGCCTCTCGCTGATTTGTTGCGTGCTCCGCGCTTCCGCGCAGCAACCGGCAGCCAGCGGGATCGTGCCCCCGATAGTGAAGTTTGGCGGCGCTCTAACCGACGTCAACAGCAAGCCGCTCACAGGTACCGTTGGGGTTACTTTCTCGCTTTACAAAGATCAAGAGGGCGGCGCCCCGCTCTGGATAGAAACCCAAAACGTGACGCTCGATAAGACCGGGCATTACACAGTCTCGCTCGGATCTACCACTAGCCAAGGCCTTCCCGCTAGTCCGTTTGCGGCGGGTGAGGCGCGTTGGCTAGGTGTGCAGGTGCAAGGGCAAGCCGAACAAGCGCGCACGTTGTTGATGAGCGTGCCCTACGCGCTGAAAGCTCTGGATGCGGAGACCATCGGCGGAAAACCGCTTTCCGCATTGCAACTGGCGGCGCCCAATGGCGGTTCCAGTTTCGCTAACTCGAATAACGCACCCGCCGCCAACACCATTACTTGTTCCACCTCATCCGCATGCAAATCAGGTCACATTCCAGTATTTGCGAGCAACGGCGGAGCCGCAAAGGTCAAAGATTCGATCATCCAGGAGAGCGGCTCGACCCTTAGCGTCGCCGGCAGCGCAAGCCTCACCGGATCAATCAGCGCATCAACGACAAGCAGCAGTAGCGCCGCGGTTGTGGGGTACGACAACACCAGCGGAGGCTCGGCTGCAGTCTCCGGTACCAGCACAAACGGTACTGGAGTAGTGGCTACCGGTGTCACCGGGCTGTTGGGCACCGGTGCGGGAGAGGACGGGGTTGGAGTATCTGCGAGCGGCAACTTCGGAGTGTACGCCAACGGCATCGCCGCCGGAGTGTACGGCGTGAGCACGACCAGCACCGGAGTGATCGGTACCAGTACGAGCTACATTGGCGTTTACGGCTCCGGCGCAACCGGAGTGAACGGGGTCAGCAGTGCCGGCAACGGCGTGAGCGGCATCAGCTCCGGCGGCCCCGGCGTCTACGCGCAATCCGACACGGCTTGGGCCGTGGATGCTTACGGCACTTCAACCGCGACTGGGGTTCTGGCGGGCAGCGCCTCCGGCTGGGCTGCGTGGTTCAACGGAAACGTGGATGTCGACGGCAATCTCTCCAAAGCCGGTGGTTCGTTCAAGATCGATCATCCGCTCGATCCCGCCAACAAGTATCTCTACCACTCGTTCGTCGAATCGCCGGACATGATGAACATCTACAACGGCAACGTGATCACCGATGCGCAGGGCGATGCCGTAGTTCCTTTGCCGGATTGGTTTGAAACCTTGAACCGCGATTTCCGCTATCAGCTCACCGTAATCGGCCAGTTCGCGCAAGCCATCGTGGCCAGTGAGATAACCGACGGCCGATTCAGCATCAAGACGGACAAACCCAACGTGAAGGTTTCCTGGCAGGTGACCGGCATCCGGCAAGACGCTTGGGCCAATGCCCATCGCATTCCGGTCGAAGAGTTGAAGCCGGGGAAGGAGCGCGGTTCCTACCTCCATCCCGAGCTATACGGCGCACCGGAAGAAAAAGGTGTCCTGTGGGCGCGTGATCCAAAAACTATGAAGCAATGGAAAGAAGCCCGTACCAAACCCGCGGCAATCGCCGCAACCACAAATAAAACGCAACAGTAACCACAAACAAAATAAGGAGAATCCCATGATACGGAATATGGTTCGTTACGCACTCTACCTCTCACTGATTTGTTGCGTGCTCCAGGTTTACGCGGAGCAACCAGCAACCAGCGGGATCGTGCCGCCCGTAGTGAAGTTCGGCGGCGTTCTCTCCGATGCCAGCGGCAAGCCTGTCACCGGCACCGTAGGAGTTACTTTCGCTCTTTACAAGGATCAAGAGGGCGGCGCGCCGCTCTGGACGGAAACCCAAAATGTCCTGCCTGACAAGACCGGACACTACTCGGTAATGCTCGGCGCTACTAGTAGCCACGGACTGGCCGGGGATCTTTTCGTCTCTGGTGAGCCCCGTTGGCTGGGTGTCCAGCTGCAGGGAGAAGCTGAGCAGGCGCGCACGGTACTCATGAGCGTGCCCTACGCGCTAAAAGCGGCCGACGCAGAAACCATCGGCGGCTTGCCACCCTCCGCTTTCTTGAAAGCCTCCGCGCCTGGATCTGCAGCCGCAAGCAATTCGAGCCAAGCTGTGGCCGGAATCACCGGCACTGGCACGACCAACCACATTACAAAGTGGCTAAGCACGACCAAGCTGGGTAGCTCGAACATCTTCGACGGCTCCGGCAAGGTAGGCATCGCCACGACCTCTCCCGGCGCCACCCTTGATGTCAATGGCACGGCCGTGATTCGTAGCAACGCGACGATCGACGGCAGTCTCGGTGCTGGACCGATCACCGCTGCTTCCACCAGTTCTGGCGGCACCGGGGTGTACGCCAACGCCGGTTCCAGTGGCGGCAGTAACGGGGTAATAGCCATCGGCGCGACCGGCGTAGCAGGTTACACGACAGTTAATGGCAGTATCGCACTGTACGGCAATGCGGGAAGCAGCACGGGCAGCAATGGCGTGGTCGGTTATGGTGCCACCGGCGTAGCCGGCAACAGCACCATTAATGGCAGCTACGGAACATACGGTAGCGGTTCCACCGGGGTGTGGGGCAACAGCACCGGCACTGGCGCAAATGTGGGAGTGTTGGGATTGGGCGGTACCGGCGTCCAGGGAGTTGGCAACGTTTGGGGAGTTCTAGGGCAATCAAGTAGTACTAGCGGCAGCGGCGGAGGCTTCAGCAACTCCACTACTGGAGACGCTCTGTTCACCTACAATCAAAGCGGCGGCTACGCGGCGTTTTTCGATGGCGACGTCGACGTCGACGGCAACCTTTCCAAAGCTGGTGGTTCGTTCAAGATCGATCACCCGCTCGATCCGGCCAACAAGTACCTCTATCACTCCTTCGTCGAATCGCCCGACATGATGAACATCTACAACGGCAATGCGACTACGGACGCGCTGGGCGGCGCGGTGGTCCAACTGCCCGAATGGTTCGAGACCTTGAACCGTGATTTCCGCTATCAACTCACGGTCATCGGCCAATTCGCGCAGGCCATCGTGGCCAGCAAAGTGGCGAACCACCAGTTCTCCATCAAGACGGATAAACCTAACGTCGAGGTCTCCTGGCAAGTCACCGGCATCCGGCAGGACGCATGGGCGAATGCACATCGCATTCCCGTGGAAGTGGAAAAGGCGCAGGCGGATCGCGGACTCTACTTACACCCCGAACTTTTCGGCGCGCCGGCAGAAAAGAACATCGGGCTCGCACACCATCCGATGATGCAGAAGCTGATGAAGCAATTAGCGGCGGACAAATAATAACCTCACCGAACAAACGGGCGCCCTCGCGCGTGCTGCACAAAACTTGAAAGAGTGCAACACCGGGGGCGTACCTAAAACATGTCCAAGCGGAAGTTCGGCGTTTCCAATCCACACCGAAGCGCCGCCTTGCTGATCTTTGTACATCGCAAATGCGTACTGCGGTTGACGACGCTAAGGACGGCGACTGCTGGGCACTGGACGCGCATCGAGCCAGCGCGTCCAGTGGGCCAGTTCCACGGAACCCGAATCAGGGGCGTGGCTGCTACCTGCCCGCTGCAACTACTGTTGCTCTTTGCCGCGCCGAACTACACCAGGGAGAGGCTCGGTTCCAAAATGCATTGAGCCCGGCGTGCCGAACGTCAATGCAACATTGGAAAACTTGACGGTGGTGCCGCCTGTAACGTCCACCTCCAAGGGCGTAGGCGAAATGGGCGCGGGGCTTCCATTGAGGGTAACAACGGCAGTACCATTGATCTTGAATCCGCCCGTAATCGCCGTAACCTGGGCATTGAGCATGGTTATGTGGTGAGTGTGGGCGCCCCTGCCGTTCGGATCGAAGTTCCCATCGCCTAACGTCAACACCCAACCGTCAGACAGTACCATGTTCAGGGCGGCGAAAAAATCGGCTTTCCCTGAGTCTCCCTTTAGCTGCAAGCTCCATGGACCTCGAACTTCATAGGGACCTGTAGTGGTGGATTGAGGCGAATAGGCATTGATCACCCCGTTAAACTTAAGTTGAGAGGCTCCATTTTGGGCCAGTGCGCCTATGCTTGCTATCAGCACGAAAACCCCAATCCGTGCCGCACATCGCAGATGCTTGCTCTTCATCACAGACCTCCAAGTCTGAGTAATTGCTAGCGCGCTTATGGCTCAAAGACTGTGCGCGAAGCAATGCAGGCGCTATGAAGAAGAGATAAAGGTTAGATAACCCCCTAAGTTGCTGGTGCAGTTGCTTCTTGTCGGATTGTTGGCGCATAATTTCGTGCGACGAAGGCAGGAAATATCCAGAGGATTTACGCCCCAAGAATTCCATTTCGGAGATTTCACCCTCGATCAGTCGCGTTACCGGCTGCAACGAGGTACACATTTGCTGCGCCTCGAAAAGCTCCCAATGGAATTATTGATTTTGTTGGTTCAACGCCATGGGGAGTTAGTGTCGCGTGACGACATTGCCGGTTGCCTTTGGGGCAAGGACGTCTTCCTTGATGTCGATCACAGCATTAATACCGCTGTCCGCAAAATCCGTGTGGCGCTGCGGGACGACCCCGAGAAACCTCGATTCATAGAAACCATAGTCGGGAAGGGATACCGCTTTGCCGCCACAGTGACCTGCAACAATGGGAATCCGAATCCGCAAGTACAGCCGCCGCCGGCTCCGGTACTTTCGGAGCTGGCGGTTTTATCTACTCAAAAGAGGTTTTTTTCTATCCGCTTGTGGGTGCTGCTCGTGGTAGCAGCGATACTGGCGGTAGGCGCAGGCCTGTGGTTTAGGAGGACGGAATATTTTTGGCGAGACCCGATCGCAGCGGCGCGATTTCAGACGGTCACCGAGTTCGAGGGCGTGGAGCAGGCTGCTGCGGTATCACGCGACGGACAGTTTGTGGCATTTCTATCGGATCGGGACGGGCAGATGGACGTTTGGGTCACACAAGTGGGTTCGGGGCGGTTCCACAACTTGACCCACGGGAGTCAGGCCGAACTGGTCAATCCTTCGGTCCGAACTCTGGGGTTCTCGCCCGATGGCTCTCAGGTTACATTTTGGGTTCGCAAGAAAGACGCTTCGGGCGAAGGTGACATTAGCATTTGGGCAGTTCCGACGCTGGGAGGACAGCCAATGCCGTACCTCGAAGGCGCGGCAGAATTCGACTGGTCGCACGACGGCTCGCAACTCGCCTACCACACGGCCGGACCCGGAGATCCGTTGTTCGTGGTGGATGGCGATCGGCAAGCCAAGGCGCGGCCCATTTTCACCGCGCCGGCTGGAATCCACGCGCACTTTCCATCGTGGTCGCCCGACGATCGGTTTATCTACTTCGTCCAGGGTGCTCTCCCCGACAAATTGGACATTTGGCGCATCTCTCCATCCGGCGGAAACCCGGAACGGATCACATCCCACTCTGCGCAAGTGAGTCATCCTGTTTTCCTTGACCGACACACATTGATGTACCTGGTGGGCGATCCAGAAGGCACGGGGGCGTGGATTTATAGCATGGATGTCGAGCGCCGCATTCCTCACCGGTTAAGTTCTGGCCTTGAGCGGTACAAGTCCCTGGCGGCAAGCGCTGATGGTCGCCGTCTGGTGGTCACGCTCGCAAGTCCGATGAATACACTTTGGCGGTCGCAGATCGCTGATTCACCCGCTCAAGCGTCGGCCCCAGCTCGAATCTCTCTGACGACGGGCAGAGGTTTCTCTCCACGACTCGGTCCAAATTTCTTTCTGTATGTTTCTGCGACGAGCACGAGCGAGAGCATCTGGAAGCTCGTGGACGGGGCGGCCACGGAGTTATGGAATGGCCAGGAAGCGCAAGTCTTCGGCGGTCCCGCGGTCGCTCCCGATGGAAATCACATTGCATTCTCGGTCCGCCAACGCGGGCAAACATTTCTATACGTGATGCAAGCCGATGGCGCGAACGCGCGGGTTGCGACCGATGCGCTCGACCTGCAAGGTGTTCCAGCGTGGGCACCCGACGGCCAGTCGGTCACCTCAGCGGCGAACGATCATGGCGTCACACACCTTTTCCGTGTGCCGATCGATGGCCGGCCGCCCACCGCATTTGTGCAAGAGTACTCTGTCGATCCCACTTGGGCGCCTGACGGCCGCTTCCTTGTTTACTCGGGAGCCGATATCGGCACGTCATATCCAGTTAAAGCCGTTACTGCTGATGCCGCGGTGTATCCCTTGCCTGCCTTAACACTGACTCGAGGGGCGCGCCACCTGGCATTCCTGCGCGGAGGACGGGAACTCGTGTTCCTGCGTGGAGATATTCGACATAAGAATCTGTGGTCAATGGATGTGGGGACGGGCGCGGAACGGCAGTTGACTTACTTCCCTCCCGACTTTGATATTCGCGACTTCGACATTTCCGCAAACAGCCCTGAAGTTGTCCTCGAACGGGTGCAGGAGCATTCGGAGGTGGTGCTGGTGGATCTCCATCGACCATAATCTGAAATAGAAAATCGCGACCTGCCGTCTCCTCTTGGCGTTGGGATACCGGTGGAACCTGGCTACGTTGGGTCTCAACCGGCTTAACACACATTACTTCGAACACCCGAAAACAATACGGACGATCGCCAATGGTGTGTGTTTTCAGAAATTCCAGTTTTACTCTGCCGGCCAGAAACGTCTTTCCCGCTGCTTTGCCTTTTCATTCTTCAGATATGCCGCGCGGACAGACTCCTGTTCAGAAACCTCTGCAATCGGCACATCCCACCAGGACTCATATCCGGGCACGCGGTCATGGTAATCCGTCTCCACAACGATCACCGATGTCTTCTTTTCGTTCTTGCAGTTCTTGATCGCTTCTCGCAATTCCTCGATTGTCTTCACAGCGATTGAACGCGCTCCCAGGCTCGCGGCGTTCGCCGCAAAGTCTATTGGGATATTGCCTCCTGAAAGACTGCCTCCATCACGATAACGGTATTCGGTTCCGAAGCCCCCGCTTCCGCACGCACGGCTCAGTCCGCCAATGCTGGAGAAACCGTGATTGTCCAACAGGATGATGTTGATCTTAATGTGCTCTTGCAGCGCGGTCACGATCTCCTGTGCCATCATCAAATAGGAACCGTCGCCGACCAACACGTAAACTTCACGACTCGGGTCGGCCATCTTAACGCCGAGTCCACCGGCAATTTCGTAGCCCATGCAGGAGTAGCCGTACTCCATGTGATATCCCTTGGGATCGCGAGTGCGCCACAATTTGTGGAGGTCTCCGGGCAAGCTTCCTGCGGCATTGACAATGACATCCTTCGGGCCCAGGGTCGAGTTCAGCAGCCCAATGACTTCACCTTGGCTTAACGGCGGACCGATGTGGCGGCTGTAGATTCGGTCGACTTCCGCGTCCCACTCGGCGCGCAGCCGTGCGACTTCACTCGCATAGTCGTCGCCAACCCTATGTGAAGCGAGAACACGGCTCAGTTCCTCGATAATCACACGTGCATCGCCAACCAAAGCCAGCGCGGATTGTTTGGAGGCATCGAATTCAGTTACGTTGATATTGATAAAGCGGGCTGCCGGATTCTGAAAAGCTGTTACCGAGGTGGTGGTGAAATCGCTGTAACGCGTGCCAATTCCGATGATCAAATCTGCTTGCGAGGCTAATCGATTGGCGGCGGAGGTGCCAGTTACTCCGATTGCACCGACGCCTTGGTGGTGATCAAAAGCCAGGGCTCCCTTTCCCGCTTGCGTTTCTGCGACTGGAATTCCGGTTTGAGCTGCGAAACTCGAAAGAACCTCCGTCGCAGCGGAATAAATGACTCCGCCTCCGGCAATGATTAACGGTCGCTTCGCGACCCTCATGCGTTCCACTGCTCGAGCCAGCAGTTCCTCATCCGGCCTTGAGCGAGGCACGGACCACTTGCGCGGCTCGAAGAACTCGTCAGGAAAATCGAAAGCTTGAGCCTGCACGTCCTGGGGTAGAGCCAGAGTTACAGCACCCGTTTCGGCTGGCGAAGTGAGCACGCGCAATGCTTCTGGAAGGGCAGTCAGAATCTGTTCCGGTCTTTGAATTCGATCCCAGTATCGAGAGACTGGGCGAAAACAATCGTTGACCGATATATCTTGTGTCGAAGGCGATTCCAGTTGCTGCAAAACAGGCGCCACATTGCGACGTGCAAAAATGTCACCCGGCAGGAGTAGTACCGGCAATCGGTTGATGGTCGCTCCCGCAGCCCCAGTCAGCATGTTCGTAGCGCCGGGTCCGATCGAGGTAGTGCAGACCAGCGCGCGCAGCCTGTTACTCATTTTTGCGAACGCTGCGGCGGTATGCACCATCGCTTGTTCGTTGCGGCAGAGGTAATAGGGGAAGTCTGGGTTCTGCTGCAAGGCTTGGCCAACTCCAGCGATATTGCCGTGGCCAAAAATACCGAAACACCCCGCAAAAAATGGTTGCTCTCGGCCATCGCGGGCTACATGTTGCACCTTGAGGAATCGAATAATTGCCTGGGCAGTGGTGAGACGTTGCGACATTTCTCTGCTGGCCTCGATAGGGTTTGATTGCGCTTGCTTAGATTCCAACCGACATAAAAGCCATTTTGCTGGTGCAATAACCGCGTCGATCTTAAACCGTCCAGGGATCGATGACTACCTTCATCGAATCTGGTTCGACGGATTTCTTCACCGCCTCATCAACTTGGCGCAGCCCGAAGCGATGCGTTACAAAGTCTTGCAAAGGATAATGCTGTGCATAGCGAACCATTTGCCGCATACTTGGCCCGTAGGCTGCAGGCTCATCTCCGCCGACTCCGATAATTCGCACGCTGTTGGTGCAGAGATGGCGATTGGGGTTGATCGAGACATCACCGAGATCGGAAAAATTCCCGGCTTCAAGCAACAAGCCTCCCATGCGCAACATTTCAAGAGCTTCAGGAATGACCTGAGGCACACCTGCAGTCTCGATAACCACGTCCGCGCCCCGGCCATGAGTTAATTCGCGGACGAATGCCAAGCGTTCCGCTTGCTTAGAAGTCTTCGCGTTCAGCGTATGATCTGCGCCTAGCCTACGAGCAAAAGTCAGGCGGTAATCGGAAAGATCTACAGCGATAATGGTGCCGGCTCCCAACATGCGAGCTTTCATTAGGAAGCACATGCCGAGCGGCCCGACACCAAACACGACCACTGTATCGTCGAAGCGGAACGACTCGTTGGGAAAGGCAGAGATCTGCTTGGCGCGATCAAGTCCCACTGTCACCGCCATGATTTCCGCAAGCACCGCCATCTCGGATGACAGATTGTCAGGCACGAGGGCCACGAAGCTGTTGGGCAGAACGTAGAGATACTGAGACCAACCCCCAAAAAGATGCGGCGCATTCTTCGAGCTGATGTTATTTCCGTAATCGACCGTCTTCGGACAGAAGTAATAAGGAAAATCATGGCGGCAGTAGTAGCATTCCCCACAGCTTATATTCGGACCCACGACAACGCGATCGCCGACCTTTACAGGAACTCCTTCGAAATCGGTGCAGTTCTGATTGCCTCCAATGGCTGCGATCGTTCCAACGTTCTCGTGGCCTTGAATGATGGGGAACGGAATCTGTTTTGGATTGCCCGAGCCTGCGTACTGGGTAGTGAAACCTTGATACGTATGCTTGTCCGTCCCACAGATTCCTGAGACTTGCATCTTTACCAACAGGCAACCGGGCTCAGGTTCGGGCAGCGGATACTCGCGCAATTCGTATTTCCCAGGTTCAACCAGCGTTGCAGCTAAGACTATTTCAGAGGCCATCTCATTCGCCTTTTTGGCTTGTTTAGCAGTCTTCTGCGCGCGCTGGAAAACGACATCGAAGCTTCGCGGGACAAAATAACCAAGCTGTTCCGTTCCTGACGCAGGCAGCTATCGTTAGCATTTATAAAAACACATTGCGCAAACGACTACTTGACAAGAACGAAAGTGCGGACCACTATAAGCGCTTAGCTGGTTGGGCGCAAGCGCAATGTTTTCCGGTTTGGCGGTCTGAAATAATAGCCGTCGCGGTCCTGGCCACTACATTTCTTTCGATCATCGGTTCGGCAACCCCGGCCTTTGGGCGTCCAAATCATCATTAGGATGAGGTGGTATGGCGGAAAAATTCGGCGAGACAAAACCAGCGCCTGTTGTAAGCGATGAGCAGGTCCTCGAACGCTTCGGCTACCGACAGGAACTAAAACGCTCGTTGGGATATTTTTCCGCTTTCGCGCTGAGCTTTTCAGTCATTTCCGTTACTACAGGGCTGTTCGCAAATTATGGCTCCGGCCTGCAAATTGGCGGGCCGGCGTTTATCTGGACCTGGCTCATTGTTGGCGCAGGGCAACTGCTGGTCGCACTGGTATTCGCACAACTGGCGCGGCAAATCCCGCTCTCCGGATATGCCTATCAGTGGACTCGGCAACTCGCGGGAGATCGCCTGGCCTGGTGGGCGGGTTGGATCATGATTGTGCAATTCATTGCGGGCATGTCTGGCGTTTGCTATGCCATGGCGAACTATCTCATTCCGTACCTCGGTCTCGCGGACAAGAATAGAAACGTCGTCGCAGTTACCGTCGCCATCCTTGTCGCGATTTCGTTGATCAATCACTTCGGCATTCGACTGTCGAGTCTGGTCAACGATTTCTCAGTGGGAGCGGAAATTCTCGGTACGGTTGCGATTGGGTTGCTGTTGCTGGCAGTCGCCCTGATTCGAAAAACTCACCCTATCGGTTTTCTCCTCAGCCATCCGGCTCAACCTTCGGGACTTGCCTACTTGCCGGCGTTCGCCTCCTCCGCGCTGATGAGCGCGTGGACGATCGGCGGCTTCGAGGCGGCCGCAAATGTTGCCGAAGAAACGCACATGCCACAGACCCGGGTGCCAACAGCAATTGTCCTTTCTGAAGTAGCTTCAGTATTGCTGGGATTTCCTGTTCTGATTGGTTTCACTCTCGCCATTCCTTCATTGGCCGTTGCCAGCCAGCACTCAACCCCCTTGCTTTACATCATGCAGCATTACTTCCCCCCGTACGTAACCGACGTGGCAATGCTGCTTGTTTTCATTTCGATCTTTGCCTGTGCGCTGGCGAACGTTACAACCCTGACGCGGATGGTTTGGGCAATGGCGCGGGACGGACAACTGCCTGCGTCGCGATGGCTGGCTCGCGTCAGCGTACACAAAGTTCCGGCCAACGCGATCTGGACCATGGCCGTGGTCGCTGCCGCCTTCACTTGCTGGGCCAAAGTTGAAGTGGTAATTACGGGAGTCTGCACTCTCTTGATGTACGTTGTCTACGGAATTGTCGTAGGCGCCGCGTTGTGGGGAGCCAGCAGACAGTCGCAGGCAAATAACGTTGAGGAACCGCTACTGGATATTGGGCCCGGGATGGCTCAAATCGCGGGGCCGCGCCGGTTGCAGGTTTCTCGAACCCTCTGCGTTGCCGCGCTCATTTGGATCGTGTTTCTTCTGGCGATCATCAGCCTTCCACGCTCGGCTTGGATTAATTCGGTCGCCAGCCTCGCCGCTCTGGCCCTGGGCGCGTGTTGGTATTTCTGGGGACGGCCGCGAAAGCCCGCGGCTGACGCGGGCCCCAGCCCAAAGCGGGGTTCAGACACTTTTGTCCACAGCACAGGCGACGGAATTTAGACACGACGTCTGCGCAGCGACGGCGATCTCGACTGCTCGCAGGCCATCCGTGCCGGTCACTCGCGGATCTCGGTCGTTGAGCATGTTGTCCACGAAATCGCGCACCTCGGCAAGATAGGCGTCGGCAAATCGCGTGAGGAAGTGATCCGCCACATCGTAGCTACCCACGTCAGCCCGCAAGAATGTGGCCGAAGTCTGCCGTAAGCCTCCCACGAGAATAGATCCCTTCGAGCCGATTATTTCCGTCCGGACATCGTACCCGTAAATACATTGGGCATAAGACTCGACGTTGCCGATCGCACCCTTTTGGAATTTCAGATTCACAACTCCGGCCACGATATCTCCACACTGTTCCAGTTCCGGCCGGATGGCGACGGTCATGTAGGCGTGCACTTCTGAGACTTCGTCCTGCATAAGCCAGCGCGCCAGATCAAAATCATGAATGGATGATGCGAAGAACAGCATTCCGTTTAGTCTAGACTTGTAATACGCGATTGGTGGGGCATCCTTGTCCCGTCCAATGGATTTGAAAATAACCCGTTCGCCAATCTCGCCAGCCTCAATCCGCTTTTTTGCGGCGGCATAAGCCGGGTCATAGCGCCGCATAAATCCGACTTGTAGACGCACGCCTGCCTTCTCGACCGTCTTCAGAGCAGAACGCGCGTCCTCCGAATTCAGAGCCAATGGCTTCTCACAGAGAATGTCTTTGCCGGCGGCGGCGGCGGCGCGTACCGCGTCGGCGTGAAACTTGTCCGGAGTGGCAATCACGATACAACGAATATCTTTTCGCTCGAGCATGGCATCGAGACTGGAATACGAGTGCTCGATCTCCAATTCAGCCGCCACTTGTTTGGCGCGTGCGGCATCGGCATCGGCCACCGCGACGAGTTTCGCTGGTGGAACGAGGCGACGCAGATTTTCCGCGTGACGCTTTCCCATTTCTCCGACTCCAACGACCCCTACGCCCAACTTGCTCATGAAACCATCCCTCCTAAAAGTGGAATGCTGTTGTCGATGCCAAACGTGCTGCACCAGTGATTTTTGCTAATCCCTTTTACCTCATCTTTCGGCCGACTGATTGTAGCAACAGAACCCCACGGAATATTTAGGAAAAACGCTTGACAACCAAAACATTGTGAACTATAAGCGCTTAGCAAGAACGACAACTGTAATCGAGAATTACTCGTTTTAGCAAACTTTTAGCAAGTGGGGCTGTAGAGGGAAACGGTCATTTTGCGTGACAGGCATATTCGTTAAGAATAACCGGATACCGCGGACGCTCGCCCCATCCGGACAGGGAGAAGGTGCCATGATCAATAGCAGACAGGCGTGCGGAGGTTTGCAAGCGTTGACTTTTCTCTCGGGATTATTGATTTACCGGAAGTCCCATGAGTGGATGATTGAAAGCGCGGTTAAAACGATCGAGAAGAATCAACCGCTGCAGAGTCGTGCTGGCGGCTTTCGTGCTCGTATGCGGCAAACCGTTGCAGCCTTGCTCCCTCTCGTGATGGTTTGTCTTTTGAGTGGACTGGCGCTCGCCGGAGTGACTGCCAGTATCTCTGGCACGGTCAAAGACGGCAGTGGAGCCATCATTGCTGGCGCTACGGTTTCCGCGATAAACGTCGGGACGGGAGTTGTCCAAACCCAGCACACCAACACCCAGGGCTTCTATTCCTTCCAGTCCCTGCCCTTGGGAAATTACGACATCCAGGTGCAGCAATCCGGCTTCAAACTATTCCGCGAGTCCGGGTTAGTCCTCGATGTAAACGCCGCGTTGATCGTCGATGCTGTTTTGCATGTTGGCGAGGTTAAGGAGGTTGTACAAGTCTCAAGCGAAGCCCAACACGTGGAGACCAGCAGCACTCAACTAGGCGAGGTCATCGGTGGCGAAGAGATGACCAGTGTTCCGCTCGTCAGCCGCAGCTACACGGATCTTCTGGCTCTTCAGCCCGGCGTCGTATCGACTTCGTCGGGATTGTCGGGGGCTCTGGCTGGCCCCTTCAACTCGACCGGTGTGGTTATGCCGCTGGTTTCGGGGGACCTGAATGCGGGAGGACTTTCGGTCAATGGCATGCGTGAAGCGAACAACGGTTTCCTGCTCAATGGAGCTACCGTTCAGGAGCCCGGGTTTGGTGGAACTGCTGTCATTCCCAACCTGGATTCGATTGCGGAATTCCGCATTTTGACCAATAACTTCGACGCGGAATATGGCAACTACAGTGGTGGCCAGATCAATGTGATCACGAAGTCCGGCACGAATGGATTTCACGGAGACGTTTTCGAGTTCCTTCGCAATACTGATTTTGACGCTGCCAACTATTTTGACCAGGGAAATCGCGGAGCCTACCACCAGAATCAGTATGGTGGCACGCTAGGTGGTCCTATAAAGCGTGACAAGATCTTCTTCTTTGCGGATTACCAGGGAAACCGCGTCGTGCAAGGTGTAAGCCAAGGTCAAGTCGCGGTGCCCTCCGCCGCCGAGCATACTGGAGATTTCTCGGACCGTGCGAGCCAACTGACAGGTACTGTCGTCGGCACGGCGTGGGCACAGACTTTGCAGCAGGAGCTTGGTTATCCAGTTTCCGCCGGCGAAAATTACTACTCAGCAGGATGTACGAGTTCAGCGCAGTGTGTCTTCCCCAATGCCCAGATTCCTCAGAGTGCATTCTCGGCGCCTGCGAAAAACATCCTCCCATTTATTCCGGTCCCGAATAGTGGCGCGTTCTTCTCAACCTCGAGCCAATCTCTGCGGCTGAACGATTACAAAACCAGCGGCCGCCTGGACGGCAACACGCAGTTTGGCATGCTCTCCGCTTACTACTTCTTCGACAACTACAATCTCACCAACCCTTACCCAACGGCCTCAGTCCCGGGTTTTGCTGCAGCTGGCACAGGACGCACCCAAGATATCAATCTGGGAGACACCAAGACGCTCGGCAATACCTCAGTGAACGAGGCTCGCTTCGAGTACGTGCGCAATAACATTCTGGTGAACCAACCCTCAAACGGCGGCGCCGTGAGTATGAGCTCTCTGGGTTTCACCACCGGCGCGAACACACTCGGGATCGACGTGCTCAATCCAGCGATTCAGGGCGTGCCGGAGTTGGATTTTCAAACCTTTACTGTGGGCGTCCCCAGCCGGCCGAATCGTTATATTGAAAACACCTTCCAGTGGCTGGATAACTTCAGCAAGGTTATAGGAACACATACGCTTCGGTTTGGTGGAGCGTACCACTACAACCAGATGGATCAGCAACTCTCCAACGTAGTCAACGGAAATTTTGTCTTCAACACTGCCACAGAAACAGGTATCGATTTTGCTGATTTCATAATTGGTGCGCCCGCGCAATACGTGCAGGGCGTTGCCCTGCCGGGAAACGGGCGCAGCCATTACATCGGCGTCTACGGTCAAGATAGCTGGCGCGTCCGTTCCAACTTCACCGTGAACTATGGATTGCGCTGGGATGTCAGCACTCCCTGGTCCGAGCAACACAACGAATTGGAAACTCTGGTTCCCGGTAAGCAGTCTGCAACTTTCCCGGGTTCGCCGAGGGGATGGGTGTTCGCAGGAGACCCCGGAATCCCGTCAACCTTGGCGCCCACCCGCTACAACAATTTCGCTCCGCGGCTCGGCTTCGCCTATTCACCAAGCTCCAGCGACGGATTTCTTGGTAAGTTGTTTGGTGGCCCTGGCAAATCCAGCATTCGTGCCGGTTACGGGCTGTTCTTCAATTCGTTCGAGGGCGCGACCAGCTTCAACCAGATCGGCGCAGCGCCATTTGGATTCTTCTATGTCGGTAACAACCCCTCGTTCACTACGCCGTTCATCAATCGTCCGACCGGGGTAAGTCAGTTGCAACGGTTCCCGGTAGCCTTTCCGCCTCAGAATGCCAGCCCCAGCAATCCGGATGATTCCGTCAACTGGTCGGTGCTGCTACCTATAGTGAGCTCGCCAGGTATCGATATCCATAACCGGCTCCCTTACGCTGAAGATTATGAGTTGTCGATCCAGCGAGAGTTTTCCAAAGACACGCTACTCACCCTGAGCTATGTCGGCACGCAGGCCCATCGATTGCTTTCCGATCTTGAGTCCAATCCAGGAAGTCAGTCTCTGTGCCTATTCCTGTTGAACCCATCCTTGTCGCCCGGAGGAGTCAACCCTCACCTCGCTCCGAACAGCCCAGGGTGCGGGCCGGGAGGCGAGGATCCGGGCGTCGGCAGTCCCATCACTCTAGCGAGCGGAGTAACTGCTCCGGGATATCCTGGAGTCGGCACTTTTGCTACGACTCGTTTGCTCGCGGGATTTAACGCGCCGAACTCGGATTCGTTCCAGAGCAACGGTTACTTCACCACCATTGGCAATTCCAACTACAACTCCCTTCAGGTCAACCTACGCCATACCAGCAAGCGACTGCAGACGTTGGTGGGCTACACCTACAGCAAGTCGATGGACGACGCTTCCGGCTACGGCGAACAGATCAACCCCTTGAATCATGCGGCCAGTCGAGCGCTGTCCGCCTTCGACGAAACCCATAACTTTGTTGCCAGCTACAACTACAGCTTGCCCCTTGATCTGCTGAAGGGACCCAAGCGGTTGACGAATGGCTGGCAAATGAGTGGCATCACGCGATTCACAACCGGGCTGCCGGTGGTGATCTATGAGTCGGACGATCGTTCTCTGCTGGGCACAGCCTTCACCGGGCCAATCATTCTCGATGTCGACACGCCGAATTACACGCCGGGATCTTTGAATTTCAAGAATCCCCGTTCCGGACAACCGTTCTTCAACACTTCTCTGTTCAGTTTGGAAACGCTGGGACAGTTGGGCGATTCCAGCCGCCGTTTCTTTCACGGTCCGGGAGTCAATAATTTTGACATGGCCCTGGTGAAGGACACGCAACTCACAGAGAGAATGAATCTCGAGTTCCGGGCGGAGTTCTTCAACATTTTCAATCACGCACAGTTCCAGAATGTGCAGGGAAACATCAACGCATCCAACTTCGGACTCGCGCAATCCGCCGCCGCGCCGCGTATTGGACAACTTGCTCTCAAACTATTGTTCTGACACGCTAGGTAGAAACGGTTGAAGAAGCGTCCTCAAGAGTTCGGCAAACATCAGAGTGCCGCCCAGAGATTCGCGTGTGAACCCTCGGGTGCGGAGCGCTAGAGGTTTTATAAAGAAACGGCACGAATGACCATCAATAGGGAGACCAACGAATGACAGCAGTAGCTTCTCGATTTCACTTTGCGTCCGCGCCAGACAGTTGGGGTGTGCTCGATTATCCCGGACCGTCGTGGGAGCAGTCCTACCAAAAGATGCTGGACGAGATGGTGGACGCCGGTTATACAGGAACCGAACTCGGGCCTTATGGCTTTTTTCCTACCGATCCGAAGATTCTGAAAGTCGAACTGGCAAAACGTCATCTGAGGCTTTTGGGCTCGTTTGTGCCGGTGACGTTGAGCGATCCGGCCTCCACTAAGGTCGTGATTGAACAGGTGCGCAAGGTCGGGAATTTACTGGCGACCCTGGGCGCTCCATTCCTGGTCCTCGCGGACGCTCAATCCACCGAACGCGACCAGATCGCGGGCCGCGTCCCCAGCGATGGAAGCGCCGGTCTCAATGCGCAGCAGTGGAAGCAAGTAGCGAGGGTCGTAGCGGATGCCGCGCAGGTCACCGCGGAGTACGGGCTTGACCTGGTTTTCCATCCTCACATCTCCACTTACGTCGAGACCCCTCAGGAAACCGAGCGCTTCTTCGACGTAACCTCATCGACCAAGATCGGCCTTTGTCTCGACACGGGGCATTGCGCTTACGCCGGCGGAGATCCAGTCGCCGAAGCAGAGAAGTATCGTGCAATTCTGAGATTCGTTCACCTCAAGGACGTGGACAACAAAGTACTGGCCGAAGTCTTGCGCCAGAAAATGAATTTTGAGCAAGCGGTGGAAGCCAAAACATTCACCATTATCGGCAAGGGCTCGATTGATTTCCCTGCTTTCTTCCGTGTCCTGGCGAAGAACGAGTATTCCGGCTGGATGGTCGTGGAACAGGATGTCAAGTTCGGCGCCACCGCCGTGCCGCCTGCACAGAGCATTGCTGCCAGTCTTAAGTATTTGCAGGGTGTAGTCAATCAGTTGGTGCCTGCGTCAGTGGGACCTTGATCACAGAGAACAGAATATTTGATTCAGAGGATCGGCTTTTCACGGCGTCGAATCCAGAGGATTTATCCTCGCATGACAACCACAACTTACAAGAGTCCGCTGTATGAAATGACTCAGGCCACGCCGACCTGCCTTTGGAATGACTCCGCATCCATTCAGGAGCTTACGTACTCGATCGAGCACGGAGCAGTCGGCGCTACTTGTAATCCCGTCATTGTGCTTGGTGTCCTTAAGAAGGAGATGAGTTTTTGGAAAGATCGCATTCGTGAACTCATCGACGAAAAGCTCCGGGCCACGGAAGATGAGATCGCGTGGCAGCTTGTTGCCGAGATTTCCGTTAATAGCGCTGCCCTGTTGAAGCCCATTTTCGATGCCCACAAGGGAAAGAACGGAAGACTCTCCATACAAACAGACCCGCGACTATTTCGTGATCCGGAGGCGATCATCGGGCAGGCGCAAGAATTCAATCGACTCGCTCCGAACATGATCGTGAAGATTCCGGTGACGCGCGCCGGCGTTCCAGCGATCGAGGAAGCCACCTACCTCGGCATCAGTATCAACGCGACGGTTTGCTTCAGCTTGCCGCAGTGTGTCGCCGTGGCCGAAGCCGTAGAGCGCGGCCTTCGACGCCGCGAGCGCGAAGGAAAAGACATCACGACCATGGGACCTGTGTGCACGATCATGGTCGGCCGCCTCGACGACTGGCTGAAAGTCGTTCTAGAAAAGGAAAATATCGCCATCGACCCTGGATACTTGGAGTGGGCCGGGGTTGCCGTTTTCAAGAAGACGTATCAACTCTTCCGCGAACGAGGCTATCGCATTCGTTTGCTTTCGGCAGCTTTTCGCAACCACATGCACTGGAGCGAGTTCATCGGCGGCGACGTCGTCATTTCACCGCCGTACTCGTGGCAGGTCCGTTTCAATGCCAGCGATATCGAGGTTCGCTCCCGCATCGACAAGCCGGTAGATCCCCAGATAATAGAGGAGCTCTCGAAAAAATTTGCCGACTTCCGGCGGGCATACACGGAAGGCGGCATCTCGATTGAAGACTTCGACTTGTTCGGCCCGAGCCGTCGCACTCTCCGGCAGTTCATTGCTGCATGTCACGACCTGGACGGGTTGGTGCGCGATATTCTGCTTCCGAGCCCCGACGCGTGAAAACGGTATTGAAGCATGGGGCCTGAAATGTTTTGCGCTGTTTAGGAGGACTGATGTCCCAGGACGTTGTTCACTCTCGCGACTTGCCAAACGGCAAAGCGGGAGAGCTGTTAAGATTTTCGCGCCAAGACGCAGGCTGGGAGTGGATGGGATTGTCCGTGAGACGCCTGGCTCCGCGCGAGGTCTGGGAGTTTGCACATCCCGCCGAGGAAACAGCGTGCGTGTTGTTGTCAGGCAAGTGTGCAGCCGCTTGGGGCGGGAACGAGTACAAAATCGGAAAACGTGAAAGCGTTTTCGAAGGTCTGCCCTACGCCGTTTATTTGTCCGCAGGCGAGTCCGTGCGCTTCGAAGCAGAGACCGTATGCGAACTCGCCGTCTGCCATGTACCTTCGCAGCAGAAGTTTCCGTCCCGGCTGATCACTCCCAAAGACGTTACGGTTTCGTTACGCGGAGGCGGAAATGCCTCACGGCAAATAGTGGATGTCATGCGCCCTGAGTTTCCCGCCGAGCGCATCATCGTGGTTGAGGTGTACACTCCGGGCGGAAATTGGTCCAGCTATCCTCCCCACAAACACGACGTCCACAATCCTCCCTCCGAGGTTGACCTGGATGAGATTTATTACTACCGGATGAACAAGACGAATGCATTCGCACATCAGCAACTTTACAGCGCGGACGGAACGCGGAACCGCGTAGTCACAGTTCGCGACGGCGATGCAGTCTTAGTTCGTGAGGGATACCACCCAGTCGTGGCCGGACCAGGCTACGATGTCTACTACCTCAATTTCATCGCTGGAAGTTTGAGATCACTCGCCATCACCGAAGATCCCAATCACATCTGGATTCGCTCTACTTGGAAAGAAATGGATTCGCGTCTCCCTATCGTTCGCGGCCCCGAATAGATCGGGATTAATCCACCCTCAGAATTCAAATCGCTTCTTGCATGGCCTTTCGCGAATGCAGCATGAATCCGCAAGACTCGCGAACTCGCAATTGCGGAGAAAGTGTGATGGTGACGGAGCGCGTCCGTTTTGTTTCGATTCGATCGAGGAGCAACCGAACTGCCGCAGCCCCCAGTTCGTATTTCGGAAGCTCGATCGTGCTCAGTCGAGGGCGGAAACAACCTAGCCATGGATAATCATCGAAGCTGACCAGCGCGAAATCTTCCGGACAGCGCATGCCTATTTCGTCGGCCGCGCTCATGAATCCCACGGTCATCAGATAGTTGGTGACCAGCACTGCGTCGGGTCTGCGGGGCAGCAGCGCCAACCCTGCCCGATGGCCCGAGTCCACACGATAGTCCCCTTCAAACGTAAGCTCGGCAAGGTATTTCAATCCATTGGCCTTTAAAGCGCGGTTGTATCCCTGCCGACGAGCACGCGCATTGCTAACGTTGACCGGTCCCCCTACAAGTCCGATCTTCTTGTATCCGATTCGCGCCAAATGCGACACTGATTCAAATGCTCCGAGTTCGTCATCGGTCTGCACCAGATCGGTTCGCAGCCCCGGGCAGGTTCGCATAAGCAGAACAATGGGCACATTGGCATCGGATAGCATTTGCCGTTGACTGCTCGAAAGTTTTCCGGGGGTCTTGTTGAGAATAATTCCATCGACGCGTTTGGAAAGAAGCAGTTCCAGGTACTGGGCCTCCTTCGCTTCCTTGTCATCACTGTTGCATAACAGAATGCTGTACCCGGCGCCCTGCGCAGCATCCTCGGCAGCGCGAACAATAGCTGGAAAAAACGGATTCGCGATGTCCGTCACGACGATGCCGATCGTGTGTGTCCTTTGATTAGCCAGGCTGCGCGCCAGCAGGTTAGGCCGATAATTCAATTTGCTGATTGCGGCCTCAACCCTCCGGCTAAGCGCAGGACTCACCCGTCCCTTCTTGTTCATCACCGCCGAGACAGTGAACACCGACACGCGGGCTTCATGAGCGACATCGTAAATACTCGGCGCCTTAGATCCGTCGGACCGCTTATTGGAGTTCTTTCTAGGCATAATTTCCTGAAGTCAGCTAACCGCATCGGAAGTGAGGCACTCACTCCGATCCGATCCTTCTCATTGAAGCACCGAAAAACGTAAACAATTCAAAATACGCCTTATCCCCGGAAACTCAAAGCCGCTAATCCATTAAGAAGGCCATAGCCAAGACGAAAATCGAGACCGGTTAGTTCCGCAAAAACATGAATCCCTGATTGAGTCCGGGCTCTCGGCCTAAGCGGTTTGCGCCATCTGCCATGGAAGGAGTGTTCCACGAAAGACTCTGGCACGCCGGGGAACGGCAATTGCTGCCACAGACCCTTCGAATTTCGCTCGGCCCATCTCTATCCACGGTGTATTTGTTCTCTCGGCGACACTAACGCTCACCGTCGAATGATCGAGGCCGTCGATCCTTGCTTATCGAGTCGCTGATTTTCGGAAACTCCTGTCGCCACCGCAACCCACGTCCATGATGACGGCTTGCTGTTGTATCGAAATTTTAGATAAGCTCCAAGCTGCATCACCGCCGCGCCCTACTGTCCGCGATATAACTGCCATGAAAATGGGGAGTCGACACACGAGAATCAATGACCTATAATCCGCTCACCATTTATGCTGCGTGATGCGCCGGCGGCCCATGACGCGTGTTGCCTAATCACCGTTTTCACTCATCGAGGGGTTCTAAGCACTATGGGCTGAGTAAGTGAGGAAAATGGGCGGATCCACCGATTTCTATGGATCGAATAGGGCAACCGGATGAACGGTTGCCCTCGCGTCATTTGACGAACTCTAGTTAATGACCAGGGTGACGGTCAGCGGATGAGCCGCAGTATTGCCACCGTTTGTGCCAGCCGTTCCGGTCACGTCGAGTTTGACCGAGTAGGTTCCTGCCGGCGTGCCACCGCCGCCGCCACCACCGCCCGACACACTACCGCCGCCGCAGCCGACTAAGCTCAGAATAAGCGCCAGTGCTAGGACGCTAAGAAGCACGATCGCGCCGTGGCGCTTACGCTTCCTTAAGTCTCCGACCAGGACGATCCCCATCAATCCGAAGCCAGTGAGGCTCGCCATCAAGCCAGCCGCGCCGCTATTCGGCTTCACATCCGCCGGAATCAACACCGCGCTCGTGGGAGCGGTCGTCGTAATTGTAAGGGTTGTGCTTTGGCCGACGGTGGCAGTGGATGGGCTAAAGCTGCATGTGGCTCCGGTGGGAAGAGCTGAACAAGCCGAAGCCGGGAAGCTGACCGTCCCGTTGTAGCCGTTGGTTGTCGCGAGTGTGATTTTGTACGTCGCCGTTGTGCCCGAGTTTACGGTTTGGCTGCTGGGGTTGGACGCAAGCACGTAGTCCGGTACCGTGACCACCTGATTCACAGGGGCGGACGTTTTCGCGGCGAAATTAGCGTCGCCACTATACGCAGCCGTGATGCTGTTGGTACCGGCCGGCAAGGTGCTCACAGGGAACGCTGCCACTCCGGCGGAGCCGAGCGTGACCGAACCCAAAGCCGTCGTGCCATTGTTGAACGTTACCTTTCCCGTGGGAACGAACGGTTCGCCGGTTACGGTGTCAGTCACCGTCGCCGTGAGCGTGATCGATTGTCCGGGCGTTGACGGATTGGCGGACGAAACCAGCGCGACTGCGACCACGCCGTCGGCCTTGCCCACTGATTGATCCAGGACTGTCGACACCGTGGGCACGAAGTTTGTATCTCCGCTATATTGGGCGGTGATTGCGTGCGGTCCATCGGCCAGAGCGCTGCTGGCGAAAGTTGCCACGCCGCTGGAACTCAATGTTCCCGATCCTAATTTGTTGGTGCCGTCGAAGAACGTTACCGTGCCAGATGGAACGTTGGTAACGCCTTTCACGTCGGATGCGACAGTCGCGCTGAAGGTGACCGAACCTCCGGGCGTCGACGGATTGGCGGAGGAAATCAATGTGATTTTGCTCCCGCCATCATTCAGCAACGCAGCAACGCCTGAGAACTCAATTGAGTTTCCACTTGCAACCACATCCGCTGCACCGTCCCCATTGATATCGACGACCGCCAGGCCCCAAGCCCAGCGATCGGCGGCGAACTCCACAGGACTATAAAAAGCGCCCTTCCCTGCGCCGTACATCACGCCCACGGTGGACAAATGGGAGTTGGTGTACACCAGGTCCGGAATGCCGTCCTTATTTAAGTCGACGATCTGCACGTAGCCAGGAAGCGGTGGCGACGCGAATTGGGGATTTTGTGAACTGCTGCTAAGCAACGTAGGCGTTTGAAATGTCCCATCGCCATTACCGAAGGCCACTGCAATTCCCTGATTGAAATTCTTCTGATCCTGAATCGTCACGACGAGGTCAACTTTGCCGTCGCCATTCACATCGGCTACGGCTGCGGCATAGGGATTGAGGTACATGCTCGATCCATTGACCAGAGCTAGGTCCGACCCTTTACGAAAGGTTCCGTTGCCGTTCCCCAGAAGGATGGCCACAGCGCTGCCCGGCGCGGTGCAACTTCCCGGCTGACAGACACCATAGAGCGGCACCACGAGGTCGATTTTGCTGTCGGCGTTCACATCGGCAGCGGTGAGTTCAGTTGCGACTGTCGAGAGCGGATAGGTGACAACGGGATTGAAACCGCCCGTTCCGTTGTTGATCAGTATGCCGACATTAGCGCTGCTGGCCGGCGAACCGTGATTGTTGATAATCGCGAGATCGGGTTTGCCGTCACCGTTGAAGTCAGCAGTCACAATTCCGACAGGATTGGGGCTCGCAGCCGTATCCGTGGCAAAACTTGATCCGGCGGCAGCGGTAAATGTACCGTCGCCGTTGCCGGTGAATATCTGAACGATTCCGTTCTGAGTATCCGTGACTGCAATGTCCAGTTTGCCATCGCCATTGAAGTCGGCGACTGCGACATATTGCATGGTGCTCGTGCTCTTGGCGGGAAAGTAGTTGACGCCTTGCTGCAGGGTTCCATCCGCATTCGAAAGGAACACGGTGATGCCTGTCGTGCAGTTCGAACAGGCGAAATTGCCGATCACAAAATCGGGAATACCGTCGCCGTTAAAGTCGCCGGAGGCCAGAGCCACGGCCTCGGATTGAAAGCCGGTCCCGTGCTCCGCGTAGTAGTTAATGCCGGAGCGGAAGGTTCCGTCTCCGTAGCCTCGGAGATAAACAAAGTTCAATTGGTTGTCGGGCAAGACCACGTCTACCGGGTTGGATGAGCCATTGAAATTTCCCACCAGTGCAGGCACCAGAGGAGCTCCGCCCGTTGCGTAGCCCACCGTTGGCAGATTGACGGTGCCGTCTCCATTGCCAAGCAAAACTTTGATGTCAGCAGCGTTGAGGTCAGTAACGACAATGTCGTTGTGACCGCTTGTAGTAGTTTGCGCGATCGAGACCGCGGCCGGAGTCGAAAGTCCGATCTCAGAATTGTTGCCTTGTGTCGGGTAATAGAGACCTTGTGCGAAGCCACCGCCGCCATTGTTTACATAGACCGTGATGTTGCCAGCCAGGCAGTTGGCGCTGACCAGCTCATCCTTGCCGTCGCCAGTTAAATCACCGCCGCCGAGGAAACAGGAATCGTAGACGCTGTCGGAAGTGGTAAGGGCAACCGGCGCTGAGTAGCTGGTACAAGGATTCGTACCGCTGGTGCAGAGATAAACATTGATCTGATTGCTGGTAGCAGCTGGGCCCGCGAAGTCAATGAAGCCATCGCCGTTGAAGTCAGCGAAAACAACCGGGTTGCCCGGGACGCCCAGCGGGGGCTGGCTCGGAGAATAGGGATTCAGCGCGCCCGTGATCGCAACAGAAGTTGCCGACGAAAAATCACCTTTGCAGTCCGAAGGCACGGTCCAAATGTGGCTCGGAACTGTCGTGCCAGCGTCGGCGAGAAGAATGTAGGGGCACACACTTCCATTCTTGGGCACTACAGTCGCCCAAACAAAGCCGTTGGTTGTGACCGGAACTCCGCCTGCTTTGGAGGAGGTGAAAGTTCCATCGCCGTTGCTGAGGAATGCCTCGACGGCAGTCTGACCCGGACTGACAGCCGGATGGACGAGAACGACGTCATCTTTCCCGTCCCCGTTCAAGTCCGTAACAAAAACTGGATCCTGCTCGGGTGCCAACGTCGGCGTCAGCACAGAGTTAAAGGACCCACTCCCGTTATTCATAGCCGCGACAATGTTGTATTGCGGGATGGCGGTTCCAGTATTCGCGATCGTCACAGCATCCAGGATCCCGGTGCCCGTAAAATCGCCCATCGCTCCCGGGAAGATTCCGAAAATTGCGCCACCCGTAGATGTCTGGGGTGCGCTCAAAAAGCCAATGTGCGTCGTCGGAGCTCCGGGATTATTCATCTGCGCCGCCCATCGGGCAAACGCCGCGCGGCTGATGGTGCGCTTTTGCGATTGGGACGTGTGAACCGCTTGTGCGCCAGATGCACCGAGGTTCTGTGCACTCGCCTGGTTATCAGAGCTAAGGCTGAATAAGAGCACCATCAACGAAAGGACACTAAGGCAAGTAACTCGCCTGATCATTGGTTATCGCACTCCCTTTTGCAGTTCACTTCTTCTTAGATTGGTGGCGTCTTCGCGGGTCGGGGGCTGACTGCCGATTCAGGACAGCGCAGTGTACCTGCCAAACAACTGCAGAAAGTCTAACGGTCGGTTCCGGGAGCTGTGAATTCCACTTTCGTACCATGCAGGGTAAAACTTCGGTACCCTGCGGTAACCAGTTCCTTTATCTGAACCGTTCTCGGCGTTACGAAAATGCGTTTGACATTTCTTGGGGGGGAAGTGACTGTGCTGCTGCATACTTCTGTCGGCGGGAGGCTCTTTTTGGCTTGCGCGAAGCGAAAAACACAGCGCTGTCGAATCTAGCATGGCGGGGTCGTATCCCGCCCATCGGCCCACCTAATCAAATGGAGAAGACGGAGACCCACCAAGCCTCTGAGAGCCATCCGAGTCGAACTAAAGAAAGCGCGCTGAGAGGGATGGAACTATAGGGACCAGACGAGTCTTGCCGGACGGCCCCGATGTCTCTACTCGATAGCTACGACGCTCACCTTTTCACGACGCTTAGCGTGATGCTCGAAGGATATTGCGTCGAATGATGGACTTCGTTGTGGGCTACGATGCCATGGGATTCATTGAAGTTGTCGCCGCCAGTGTTGAGGTTGCGGTCGAATTGGGGGAAATTGCTGCTGCTGATTTCGACCCGCAACTGGTGTCCGGGCGCAAAGTAGATGCTGGTTTGCATGGGCTGGAACGTGACTTTGTAGACTTTGCCTTTTTCCATCCAGACAGGCGGCTTGGTATACCCTTCGCGATAGCGGGCACGCTGAATATTTTCTTCGATGTTGTACGCCGTACCGTCGGGCAGCACCTCGATGAGCTTCACGGTAAAGTCCGTGTCCTTGGCGTCGCTCGATACATAAAGCGTAACGTCGATGGGGCCGCTGACCTCAATACCATCCTTAAGCGGACCTGTGCTGTAAACCAGGACATCGTCGCGCACTTCCAGACTGCGCTGATCGAGCGCGCCGGCCTTGTACTCGGCGCCCAGACAGCAGAAGCCTCCTCCGTGGGTGGGAACGGGGTTCATGGGATCGTAAACAAATTTGTCGGGGCTATCTTTGGACTCCGCCGCGGCAAGCAGAGATCCATCTCCGTAAAGCGAATTGGCGTGTCCTCCGCTAGCCAGGTAATACGTTACGGGCTTTGCGCCTTCAGGCGGCCAGGAGTCAGACGACTGCCACTTGTTGCTGCCCATCGTGTAGTAGTGAACTTTGGGATTCTTGGCGAGAATCCCGTTGTCGTCGCCCTTGAGGAAGTGGTCAAACCATCCGTAGGTGAGGGCGTCGTAGTCGAGGCGGGCGTCGCCCATGTCGCGCTCGCCGACGATGGTGTGCTCGGCGGCGCGTTTGTAGCCGCAATGGCTGACGGGCGCGATGACCGCGTACTGCTCGGCAGCGACCGCCGGGCTGGCCGTGCTACGGACGTAATTGTATGCAGCCAGGTTCGGCCCGATGCTGACGTCATACCAGGTCATGAGCCAAAGTCCGGGAAGGTCAATGTGCATGCTGTCGTTCCAAAGTCCGCCCTGGTACCAGGATGGATCGTTGGGCGTGCGCGTGATCATCCCCGGCTTGCCGGAAGGAGTAGTGTCGGCAAAGATGCCGCGCGGGCCGCCGATGGCGGCATAGATGTCTTTTTCCGGCAAATGCTGCAGCGCCTTGGACCAGTCAATCGTAGGTGGGTGCGCGGAAAGATCGTAGGACTTGGCAGCAGTCACCAACTCTTCCTGCGTCATGCCCGCCGGAAACGTAGGACGTCCATCTTTGACGAGGAGCCCGTAGTCATAGAGCCATGACCCGAAAAGCATCTGCACCGCTCCGCCGCGGAACCAGTTGCCCTGTTCATAATAAGGGCCGACGCGGCCGACGCCGGCGCCAAAGCTCTCCGGGATGAACGTCGCGAGCGCCTTGTTGCCGCGCGAAGCCACGGCTAACTGCCATTCGGCCGTCGAGGAGCAGCCGATCAGGCCGACCTTGTCCGAAGACCAGGGCAGCCCTCCCATCCAGTTGAGTGCATCGTCGGAATCGGTAAGCGGCACGCCGAGAATGTCGTAGTCGCCTTCGGAGAAGTAGCGGCCGCGCTCGTTCATCTCGATATACGCGTAGCCGTGCTTGACCGCTTCCAGTGGGGTGGTCATGTCGCGAGGCGCGCCCAAATCCAAGTCCCAGTAATTGAAGTTGTATGGAGTGCGGACAAAGATGATTGGATATTTCTTGGACTCGTCCTTGGGACGGTAGATATCGGCCTGCATGCGTTTGCCGTCGCGCATCGGCACCATGACCTTGCGTTCAATGATGGCGATGGATTCGAGTTCGCTTTCGGTTTCGTTGCGACGGGCGACCGCGGCGGCGTCTTGCTGCTGCCGGGCTTGCGCAACTGCGGACGGGACGATGCCCGCGAAGATCGTGTGACATAAAACCGCCAGAGACGCCAACTTGGCAACTCGGTTCATTCCGGCCTCTTCCTTTACGGGCTGTGTAAGGAACTAGAATCCCGTGGCAGACACTATAACCCAGACCGCTCTGGTCACATAAAAGTATGGGCTGGCGGTTTGGTCGCGGTTGACGGGCAAACCGCGTGTAACGTGGAATGCGGAGATTGTCCACGAACAGTAAGCGGGAAGGATGGAATCCTTCGCTCACTGCAGCTTTGCGTACTCCAACTTGGCTTGCCTGAAGATGGGGATGTCGGAGTCAGCATCTTTCCAGATCGTGAAGAAATCGTGATACTGGACGCGGGCCTTCGAGGCATCTCCCGTCGCGAGATACGCTCTGCCTAGTTGCAGATGTACTACCGCCCCCAGCACGAAGTTTTGCACCACGCCGCGGTGATCGATCAACTTCTGGAACTCAGCAACCGCTTCCTGCGCATCTCCGTTTTCAAGGTCAGCCTGTCCGCGGACGTAACCGGGATAGAGAGTGCCAGCGATCTGGACTTGCGGATTGGGTTCACCCAGCTCGCAAGGGGAGGCCGCCTGTAGTAGCCGCAAGGCATTGTCCGGATGGTGGCGGGATAGTTCCGTTGAAGCGCGAATCGTGGGCAGCCAGTAACAGTTCAGCAGGGTATTCGCGGGCGCGCTAAGGCTTAATTCGTCGGCCATGTTTTGGGCTCGCGCCGCATCTCCAGAGCGGGCGAGCGCTAAGGCTGCCAGCACTCGAACATCGCGAGAAGAGAATAAGGACATGGCGGAAGAAGTTTGCTCCCGAGCCTGTTGCGGATTGCCGATCTCCGCTTCGCGCAGCGCTGCGTTCAGCAGCCATTCCGCAGCGGTCTCCTTTTTTTCATTTCGGCTGGCCGAGTCCGCCGCTTGCCCGGAGAGCTCGCGAGCGCGATGAAAATGCCCGGCATACGCCTCCGTGTCCGACTGAATGGAAAGAAGAAAATCCTCGAGCCCCGACTTCCCCGTGATCCCAGCTAATTGCCGTTGCATCTCTGCACTGTCGCCCTGGAGAAAAGCTACGCCGTAACGATTGACGTGGAGCAGAGGATGATCCACTTTGCGCGCCAGTGCGGCGTTGTAGGTCGCGATTGCGTCCTCTACGCGGTTCAAAGCAGCGTAATTGGCGATCAAGTTCAGATAAGAGGAAGAACGGTCCGGGTCGATACGCAGACCTTCATGGAGTTCCGCTACCGCCTGATCATACTGACCAACCAGATTGTGATTGAGCGCTAGAGCGACCAGAGGATGGACGTCGCGAGGGTAGTCATGTGCCCATTGCTCGAGCACCGCGTTCGCCTTGTCCAATTCGCCGGTGACGTCGGCGTAGTAGTTCGCCGAAATGCTATAACGTTCCAGTTCAGTGGCACGGTCCCGCAGCTCGTAAGCCTTCTGCATATTTTCGCTTGCCAACCCGTACTCAACCAGATTGGAGTAGGACGTGGCCAGGGCGATGTAGGCTTTGGCGAAGTCTGGATCGAGTTCGACGGCACGCTTGAAAAACGGAATGGCGGCAACATCACCTTGCTGGTTTTCGACCCGAAGTCCAGCGGTATATTGACGCAGAGCCTGGAGAGAAGAAGTGGTAGCCTGATCGAGCGGAAGGTCGAACTTTTGGACCGTGGACAAAGACTCGCCCAGCTCGCCGCGCAATTGGCTTGCGATGTGGCCCAATCCGTCCAAGATTTTCTCTTTGGCAGGTGCGGTGATCTGTTGCTGTGCCAGGACTTCGCCGCTCTGACAATTCACAGCCTTTAAACCCACTACGTATTCTGTACCCAAGGCAGCGATCGCACCCGCGATATAGGCCTGGCTGCCAGTGCGAAGACAAACTTCCCGCGCCAATTCGGAGGTCAGCGTCGTGTTGGGCGGAAGTGTCATCAATTTCAGTGTCTCGGCAGTCTTGTTGTCAGAGAGCACACTGAGGAACGGCGATTGGCGCAGGGCAACGCTGAGCGCCTGCTTGAGGGTATCGTCGAAAACCGTGTCCCCGGTGGAATTGGCGAAGTCGGCCAGCACCACCACATCTTTATCGGTAAGACGCCGTGGATGACGGAAGTAAAGATAGCCTCCAACCGCCATGAACACCAGCGCGAGGACCGTACCAACCATCACCTTCGAGCCCTTCCTCTTATGGGATGGGGTTTCGGCTGGTACAGCAACTAATGAGCGTGAGGACTCCGTGTCCCGCTTCAGACGTTGGAGGTCGGTACGAATATCCGAAGCATGCTGGTAGCGCAGGTTGCGGTCTTTCTCCAGACACTTGGCGATGATCCGTTCCAGATCGGCTGGCACGTCAGGATTGAGTCGCACTGGAGGAACCGGAGCACGATTCATGATCTCGTCGAAGATCATCCCTGTACTGTCGCCACGAAAAGGCAACGTGCCTGACGCCATCTCGTACAGGACCGTCCCGAAGGAGAACAGGTCGGTTCGGGCGTCGAGTTCCTTGCCGCGGACTTGCTCCGGCGACATGTACGCAAGCGTGCCTACGGTTGCGCCGGGGCTGGTCAAGTGCTCTTCCAACGTGACCGTCGATTGCTCCGTTGCTCCAGACACTCTGGCGCTGCCGAGGATAGGTGTAACTTTTGCCAACCCAAAGTCGAGAATCTTCGCGTGACCGCGCTTGGTCACGAAGATGTTCCCAGGCTTGATGTCGCGGTGGACGATGCCTTCCGTGTGGGCCGCGTCCAATCCATCGGCGATCTCAATTGCAAGCGAGAGAACGGTTTCGTTGTCTAAAGGCTTTCCCGCAATGCGGTACTTCAGCGTCAGCCCGTCCAGAAACTCCATAGCAATGAAAGAACGATCTTCATATTGGCTGATCTCGTAGATTGTGCAGATGTTCGGATGGTTTAAGGCAGAAGCCGCCCGAGCTTCACGGCGGAAACGCTCCAAAGCCTGCGGGTCTTGCGCAACCTTGTCAGGCAGAAACTTAAGCGCGACAAAGCGGCCGAGCTCGGTATCCTCAGCTTTGTACACCACGCCCATGCCGCCACCGCCAAGCTTCTCGATGACGCGATAGTGCGAGATAGTTAGACCAATCACACGGACGCCCGCCCCAGTGCGATCATGGTATGGGCCAACTGCAGGCAAGTCAACGCGACCATGGGATAGATATGGAGGGCGGGAAAATTCCCGCAGTCCTGCTTTCCCATCGCCCCTGCGAAGATGAGTTTCAGTCTCTGTCGATCCCCAGCGCCAGATAATTACGCCAGCCGCTTCAGATCGGACTTCAAATTGAGGTTCTTGATCAGACGATGCAGGTACTTGGGATGGATGCCCAACAGCCGAGCGGCTTCGATGTGATTGCCTTTCGCGTTATCCATCGCCGTGATGACCAGTTGCTTCTTGGTCTGATTGAGTGTGTTGTGATACAGCGCTGCGGTCTCCGACAATTGTTCTTCGAGCAACGGCTCGGGAAGTTCTTCCGGCAGGATCTCGTCCGTCAATCCCAGGACGATTGCATGTTCCATGGCGTTTTCGAGTTCGCGAATGTTGCCTGGCCAGCTGTATTGCATCAGCAGGGATCGCGCCTCAGCCGAAATGCCTTTGAAGCCGCGCTTGCCCTTCGCCGCGAACTTACTGGCGAAATGCAGCGCCAGAGCGGGAATGTCTTCGCGATGCTCGCGCAGCGGCGGCAGCGCCACCGAAACCACATTCAGTCGGTAAAAGAGATCCTGCCGGAATTCGCCCGCCTTGATGGCATGCTCCAAATTCTTGTTGGTTGCGGCGATCACGCGCGCGTTAAGAGGCATCAAACGCGTGCTCCCTAGACGCTCGAACTCGCGTTGCTGCAGAACCCGCAGGAGTTTGGCTTGCAGCAGTGGAGGCATCTCGCCAATTTCGTCGAGTAGCAAGGTTCCGTCCTCAGCGGCTTCAAACTTGCCCTTTTTGGTCGCAGCCGCACCAGTGAAAGCTCCCTTCTCATGCCCAAACAGTTCGCTCTCCAGCAAAGTTTCGGGAATCGCAGCGCAGTTGATGGCGACGAACGGCTTGGTGGCGCGTTGACTATTGGCATGAATGGCGCGGGCTACCAACTCTTTGCCGGTTCCGCTTTCTCCCCGGATGAGCACCGTCGAATCGCCCTTCGCCACGCGTCGGATGAACTCGGCGACCCGCGACATCGTCCGGCTCTCGCCAATCAGCGCGTCTTCGCCCGCATCCGCTCTGAGCCGCTGGTTCTCAGCCCGCAAAGAATCGAGCTTCAACAGGTTCTCCAGCGATACTGCGGCAATGCGGGAAACCGAGCTCAGGAAGTAGGCGTGGTCCTCGCCGAACGCCGGTGAGGTCGCCGGCGAAGTCAGATAGATGACTCCAAGGATGTTCTCCACCCCAACCAAGGGAGCGCACAATACGTGTTCGGCCAGTGTCGGTACTGTAGAAGCGGCTGTGTAGACGGCACAGCGTTCCCACATGGCCCGTTGCGCCCACTCCTCCCGGATAACTATTTCTTTGCCGTCTTCGTCGCGGCTCCACATGCAAGCCGGGTTGGGTACATCATTCGTCGGCTGCAGCACAATTACGCCTTGTGCGGCAGGTATCACTTCGAAAATTAGCCCCAGCAGTTCGCGCTGTAAACCTTCAATGTCGTGGAACGAGTTTACGAGATTGGCAATTTTGAAAAACGCCGACAGGTCGCGTGCCATCCGGCCAATGCCGGATGCGTCCGACGGCAAGCCCGAATCCTGATCGAGGAATACCGCTGTCAGCGTGCTACTGGTCGTTTGTGTGCCGACGCTCGATGACAGCCGATTGGCGTCACTATCCTCGCCGGTGAGGAACACAAAATCGCTCGTTCCTACGCGAATCTTGTCTCCGTGTTGAATGGGAGCACGGACTACTGGAATCCCGTTGACGAGCGTTCCGTTGTGACTTTCGAGATCGGAGATTTCATAAACGCCCTGGGATACTTGGCTGATGGTACAGTGCTTTCGCGAGACCGCGGAGTCTCCGATCGTGACCTGATTGGCAGCGTCGCGTCCCACAGCGAGCGGATCGTCAGTTATAGCCCAGACCCTCCCTTCCAGCGGTCCGGACATCGCCATCAACCTCGGATTCAGCAAGTCTCCCTCCTGCGGAACAGTCTAGCCGAACTTACTTGCTTCGCGTCACCGAATTGACTGGCTCAACGCACCCTGGATAACGAACTCTAAACCCTCTTCTGTTTCAGAGGATCGTCGCTACGGAACCTGCAGGTTACTCGCCGGTAGCCGATCGGCTACCGCCTGCCAGCATGCGAGCAGGTCGACGCTGTCGGCCAGGATTCATGTTGTTGCAAACACAGCGGAATGTCCGGCGAAAAAGCTCGACACGACTTGGCATCACGCTTGCCTTAACACAATGCGTCGCACCAAGTATTCAGCGGAGGCGTTGAAGACTTCGAGAGACAAAATTCAGTTAGGTTCCACTGCAAGGAACCCAAGGAGGATGTCATGAAACGCAACCTTATCACGATCCTGTCGCTGGTGGTCATGTCCCTGATGCTCAACGCCACCGGTGCTTACGCTCAGTCCTACGCCAAGGCCAATGTGCCGTTCGCCTTCAACGTTGGGGCGAAACAACTCCCGGCCGGAACCTACGAAATCAAGGCCTTAAGTCAAAGCCCGAACTTGATTGCGATCCAGAACACGGAGACCGCGCAGGCCGCGATGTCAATCGCCAGGAGCGAGGATCCGCGCAGCACGGAAAGCAAGCTGGTATTCGACCGCGTCGGTACCCAGTACTTCCTGACCGAGATTTGCAAGGGCTTCGGCGCAGGTAGCATGGTCGTCCCGACCTCCAAACATGAAAAGGAGCTGAAGAACGAGTTGCAGCTCGCAAAAGAATCTCCGGCGAACTACGAAAAGGTCGTTGTCGCTCTTAAGTGAAAGCGCCCTAGCAAAACAAGGAAGCCGGAGCCGAGCGCTCCGGCTTTCGCGTGTCCGGTCGGACAAATCGATGGCCTGACGATTCTCACATTTCGCACAGAATCGTTCGCAACAGACTTCTCCGCGAGGCACACCTTGGCCCCGACCCGGCCGAACACTGCCTTCAATAACGCAGCGAGCTCAGAGGCCCTGATGGATGGTGCACAAATCGGTTCCGCTTTGCCAAGCAATGCGCCGATCCCGCGAAGACCGAAAAGCCACTCACGACGTCTTGTGGCAAGCCCAAGGTGAAGAAAACGAGTGCGATGGTGATTCCATGCCAACAACCTTTCTGGGGACTCTCCAATGTCGCCCGCTCTCGTTGACTTGCCTGTTTCACAGACGTAAGATTCGCGCCATGATCGACCAGACCATCTCGCACTACCGCATCATCGAGAAACTAGGCGGTGGCGGTATGGGCGTGGTCTACAAAGCCGAAGACACTGAGCTTGGCCGCTTTGTCGCACTGAAGTTTCTTCCTGAGGATGTCGCGCAAGACCCCCATGCTCTTGAACGCTTTCGGCGAGAAGCGCGTGCCGCGTCCGCGCTGAACCACCCCAATATCTGCACGATCTACGAAATCGGTAAGCACAATGGTCGTTCATTCATCGCCATGGAGTTTCTGGATGGGCTGACGCTGAAACACCGCATTGCAGGCAGACCACTGGGGGTCGAAACTGTTTTGCCGCTCGGTATTGAAATTGCCGACGCGCTCGATGCCGCCCACATGGAAGGCATCATCCACCGCGACATCAAACCAGCAAACATCTTTGTGAGCAAGCGCGGGCATGCCAAAGTTCTCGATTTCGGTTTGGCCATGGTTATACCCGTAGTCAGAAAGGTTGGGATGGATGGGGCGGCAGAGCAATCGACGTTGACCTTGGCCGAGCGCCTTACTAGCATTGGCTCTGCGGTGGGCACTATCGCTTACATGTCGCCTGAACAGGTCCGAGCCAAAGAACTGGATGCCCGAACCGACTTATTCTCATTCGGAGTAGTGCTCTATGAGATGACTACGGGAATATTGCCTTTCCGGGGCGAAAGCACAGGGGTGGTTTTCGACTCGATCCTGAACCGGGCACCGGTTCCTCCAGTGCGCCTGAGTGTCGATGTGCCCGCGGAATTGGAACGGATCATCAACAAGGCGCTAGAGAAAGACCGGAAACTGCGTTACCAGCACGCTTCGGAAATGGCCACGGACTTGAGGCGTCTAGATCGAGACACCGATTCAGGCGGGCGCGGCACGACTCCAGTGGGGGCAGAGAATGTCGCCGCGATTAGCACCGCGGGCTCAGCTGCCACCCGCAGTTCAACTATCCGAAATCGCGCCCTTCTAATAACAGCAGGGTTCCTGCTCTGCGCCTTGGTGCTGAGTATCGCGATTTTTCGCTATAGCCATGGAACTGGGCGAAGAGGCTTTGGTTCTAACGTTCTCAGTCAGAAGAACCTCGTCGTGCTTCCCTTCACGGCGGTCGGCAGTGGCCCTGGCGAACAGGTCTTCTGCGATGGCTTTACCGAGACCGTCACCGCGAAGCTTGCCCGCGACGCCTCACTACAAGTGCCCTCGGCTCTTGAGATACGTGCCAAGAATATTACGAGTATCGACCAGGCGAGAACTCAGTTTGGCGCGAACCTGGTTCTCGTCGCAAGTTGGCAGCGTGTTGAACACTCTGCCCGCATCAACCTAAGTCTCATCGATGCCAAGACCGGCCAGCAGCTTCGAACCGAAACCATCACCGGGCCTGCTGACGATCTGTTTTCCCTTCAGGACCAGGTTGTCTTAAAGACTTTTCAGATGTTACAAGTTGCGCCCTCGGGCATTGCGGCATCGTTGCTGACTGATCACGGCACAACTATTCTCAGCGCTTACGATTTCTACGTTCAAGGGATCGGCTACCTGCAGCGGTATGAACGGTTGGAAAATGTCGAATCTGCTATCACCCTCTTTCAGCGTGCGCTTAACGAGGATCACAATTACGCTCAGGCCGATGCGGCCTTGGCGCAGGCTTATTGGTACAAATACAGCGCCACCAAAGATCCTAAATGGGCTGAACAGGCGAAAGCTGCTGTAACGCGGGCGGGGAATCTTGACAGCCGAATACCAGAGGTACAGTTAGCGATTGGGAATCTGAACTTTCGAACAGGTGCTTTTCCCGCCGCTATATCCGCTTTCCGAACGGTTCTCGGAATTGACCCTGACAGTTCGGATGCCTATCTCGGTCTCGGAAACACTTATGATGCCCTCGGACGCACAGCTGAAGCGGAGCAAGCGTATCGCCATGCGATCGAAATTCGACCCGGCTGTTGGAGTTGTTACAACCTGCTGGGCGCGTTCCTGAACAAACATTCACGCTACGGCGAGGCAGCGGACGCGTGGCGGAAGGTTACCGAACTTGCGCCTGACAACGTATGGGGTTACATGAATGTTGGCGACGCTTATTTCAATACCGGCCAATTTGAGATGGCGGATCAATACTTTCGACTAGGTCTCCAAGTTGTGCCCGACGATCCAGACCTTTACTCCAACATTGGAACCGTGAACTTCTTTTTGGGTCGCTTTGCCGAAGATGTGGAGTATACGAAAAAAGCGGTTGCGCTGCGGCCTCAGAAGTATGACTATTGGGGAAATTTGGCAGACGCTTATCGGATGATCCCCGGCGGAGCCGACAAGGCACGCACATCTTATAAGCAAGCAATTTCTCTGGCCGAAAAATTATTGGCAGTGAATCCGAGCGACAGTGACGTTCTCAGTTCACTTGCACACTATCATTCGCGCATTGGCGACCGAGTCCGAGCCGGAGCGTATCTTAATACGGCGATCCGAAATAGTCCGAACGACCTTGACATTCTTCTGACAGCTTGTCTTATTCATCTTGACGCAGGAGAAAAGCGAGAATCGCTTAAGTGGCTTGAGAAGGCCGTTCAGGCAGGCTACCCACGTGAGCAACTTATTGCCAATCCCGAATTGGCTGGCCTGCGGGCTGAACCAGAGTTTGTTCGACTAGAGGGGGAAGCTGTCTCGTTCAAGTAAAGAGACCGCTATTGTTGCCGATTTCATCGCGCGTGGACTTAGAATCCGTGACGAAGGAGAGCTTTATGCCTATCAACTGCAAGTTCGAACTAAGTTGGGGTCTGTTTATAGCATTAGCGACAAGCGTCGTCGGAATGAATTCACTAGCTGTCGGAACAACTTCTTGTCCTCCGCCATCCCCTGCTACTCTCCAGTCCGTGACGATTGATGTCACAGCGAACCCCACGTCATACAAGGTCGGCGGGCTTAATGCTTACCGACTGAACCTTGACTACTGCGAAACCGTCACATGGACGGTCACGACTCTCCAAGACCCGACGACCGGGAAACACCATCCATACCATGTAACGATTGTTTTTCCAAAAGAAACTCCATTACTCGACCCGACTACGAACCTTCCTGCGTATGCGATTGTTGGTTCGGATAAAACCCCGATTTCTGCGATGGCCGTTGATGGGAACGCAATTGGCGGCTATGAATACTATGTGGTAGTCGTCGACGATCTCACACATCACACCTACCCGGATGATCCCAAGATAATTGTTGGTACTGGAAAAGATAGCGCGACAGCGAACATTTCATCCGCGCTTGACGACGTGAAGGCGGCACGTACAACGGTGTCGAACAAGTCCAACAAACTACAGGAACGGCTACAAGAGCAGATGGAGTCCATCGAGAAACAATTGCGTCAAGTGCTTGATGAATTGAATGACTCGAAGTAGAGAAAACGCGAACTTGCTCTGACAGCAAAGTAGCGTCCCTCGGCGATTTTCAACGCATAGACTATCTTTGCCCGGCACGCACTCCGTGTTCTTCCATCGCCGTCAGGAATTTCGGAGTGTGGTTCTTCAACAGTTTCTCGATACCAGGTTCAAACTCATGCAAGACGTTCGTCCCAACGTCGTTGCCAATGGTCGAACCAAAATCGCTGAACGGTTCTGCAACACGCCGTCTCCAATATGGAGTTGAGGCCGTGTCTTTGGCCACTGAAGTCAACATTCGCAGCAGATATGAAGTGTTCAGCGTGGCTTTTCCGAAGTCATCCCGGGTGATCAGAGTGCGCGAAGCCGCATAAGTCGCCCGGCGCACCAAGCCCTCGTTCGCAGGATGATAATTCAAATTCGGTTTCGGCAACGTCGGATACAAGTGCCTGGCAACAAAATCGCGGGAGCTATTCTGATCGGACGCTTCTTGATAGAAAGCAAAATTGCCGAATTGCGCGCTGCCATTAATGTTCGCTTGCGCTGAAGCCTGTACCACTGGTGCGTCCGGCGGCGAACTCGCGTTGTCCTGACCGTGCTGGCACAGCGCCCCACCAGCCGCCAACATCACAAAACAAGCGGCCCGGATTGGGACAGAGCCAGCCATACTCCAATTCCCACACTGGCAACCGCGCTAAGGTCCTAAGCATGAGCACGTTGCCTCCGTCAATGTCAGCATTCCAGGTGCCGTTCTTCTTCGGCTGCAATTAGTTGAAAAAAAGGAACCTTCAGGTTGCCCCCGCGCGATCGCGAAAATCCTCGGCGGCAAAGATGTAAAGTCTTTCACTCAAATGGCATTCTGTTTTGGAGATCACGTCCACAATCAGACGCAAATTGTCTTTATGCGCAAGCGCCTAACCACTCCGCGTCCGATTCTCCAGAACGCCCCACCCCCCGACGAAGGCTGGCTAGACCTCGACCGTGCCGCCTCGGTCGAGGTCATATCGGAAGAGAAGGGTTAGCCCGACCGAGATTCTAGCGGGCGGGATCTCTGCCCATGTCTCAGTATAACGTTGCGAGAAAGCGGCAAAGAGGGTGGCAGTTTATGGGCAATTGTTGGTCATCATCTTGCGACAGTGGCGCGCAATCTGTTGCTCTTCCCGTGCCGGGACGATTCGAATTTTGTCTGGGGTCAGCCCAAGACGTTCAAGCCCTTCCGTTGCTTTGGATCGAATGTGGTCGCTGTGTTCTCCGATTCCTCCAGTAAAGACCAGAAGGTCCGCGCCGCCCAATAGGGCCATGTAGGCTCCGATCATCTTTCGTACAGAAAGAGCAAAGACATCCAGCGCAAGACGAGCTTTTGGATCGTTGGCCCGGACGCGTTCCTCCAGCATCTTCACATCGCTAGTGCCCGACGAGAGACCGGACAAACCGCTCTGATGATTGAGGAGATCTTCAAGTTTGTCAGCGTCGAGCTTTTCATTGCGCAACAGATAAAGGAGAATGCCAGGGTCGAGGTCACCCGAGCGCGTCCCCATCGGAATGCCACCAGTAGGAGTGAGGCCCATCGTAGTGTCGATCGATTTCCCGTTTCGCAGTGCACAGAGACTTGCGCCGTTGCCCAAATGGGCAAAGATGGCTCGTTCAGGAAGGGTCGCACCGAAGTGGTGCACTAGTGACTCATAAGAAATACCGTGGAAACCGTAACGTAGAATGCCTGCGTCAAAGTAGCGCTGCGGGAGAGCAAAGTGCGATGCCACCTCGGGGATAGTTTGATGAAAAGCGTCGTCGAAGCAGGCGAACTGCGCCGCCGATGGGAAGATCGATTGCGCCGCGGCGATGAGGGTCAATGCCTGTGGGATGTGCAGGGGCGCGAAGTGGGTGGCGGAACGTAGTTGGCCCAGCACCTGTGGCGTGATGAACTGGTGCGAGCGAAGATGAGGGCCTCCGTGGACCACGCGGTGGCCTACCGCCACGGGGGTGCGGGAGAGATGCTCCGACATGGCCACAGCAAGAACTCCTAGTGCATGGCTTTGCGATTCGTGAACACTCGCGCGCTTCACCAGCGACGTTCCGTCCGCGGAACGAATGTGAAAGCTACCATTGCTTTGGCCGATACCATCCGCGTTTCCGGTCAGCAGAGGTTCCTCATCACTTGCGCCACAGGAGTAGACACCAAACTTAAGTGATGATGAACCGCTGTTAAGTGCAAGAATCAGATCGTCTTTTCCGGCTGACTTTTCCATGCCCCTACTTCGCCCATTTCCAGTTGCGAATTTCTCCTTTATCAATGCCCTCTGCGTGGGCGAAGTTGATGCTGTCGATGATCTGATCTTTCAACCATTCTTTGACGTGCGCGCCGACCGGACGCAGGCGCGGAACGCGGTCGATCACATCGATCGCCAGATTGAAACGGTCAATCTGATTGATAATCGCAAGCTCGAGGGGAGTATTGATGTTGCCCTTTTCCTTGTATCCGCGCACGTGAATGTTCTCGTGATTGGTTCGGCGATAGCTGAGCTTGTGGATGAGCGAGGCGTAAGAATGGAAGTTGAAGATCACCGGTTTGTTGGTGGTGAATAGAGAATCGAAGTCACGGTCAGAGAGCCCATGTGGATGTTCGGTCCCCGGCATAAGACGGAAAAGATCGACGATGTTGACGAAGCGTATTTTCAAATCTGGGAAATGCTCTTTTAGAATTGCGACCGCCGCGACTGACTCCATAGTTGGGATATCGCCGGCGCATGCCATCACTACGTCGGGCTCCTCGCCGTTATCCGTGGAGGCCCAGTCCCAGATGCCGATTCCCTTGGTGCAGTGGGTTACAGCATCTTCCATGGTGAGGTACTGCAGATGCTCCTGCTTGTCGGAAACAATGACGTTTACATAATCGCGCGAGCGGAGGCAATGATCGGTTACGCTGAGCAGGCAGTTTGCGTCGGGCGGCAAATAGATACGTACCACATCCTTGCTTTTGTTCGTGACCACGTCGAGAAATCCTGGATCCTGGTGGGTGAAGCCGTTGTGATCCTGCCGCCATACCAGCGATGTTATGAGAAGGTTGATCGACGGCACTGGCGCTCGCCAAGCCAGCTCCTTCTTTGATTTCTCCAACCATTTGGCGTGCTGGTTGAACATGGAATCGATGATGTGAATAAAGGCTTCGTAGCTTGAAAATAAGCCGTGGCGACCGGTAAGAACGTAACCTTCGAACCAGCCTTCGAGCGTGTGCTCGCTAAGCATCTCCATGACACGCCCGGCGACATCAAGTTCGCCGCCGTCGGCGTCTTCCGGCTTAAATTCGGCAAGCCATGTTTTCTTTGAGGCGGCATAGATGGCGGTGAGCCTGTTGGAGGCAGTTTCGTCAGGCCCGAAGACGCGGAAAGAAGTCATGTTACGGCGCATCACCTCGGCGAGAAAATGTGCAAGTATATCGGTCGGCAAAGCATAGGCCACGCCCGGCGCTTTGACGGGAGTGGCGTAATCACGAAAATCTGGCAGTTCGAGTTCCTTGCGCAGCAGTCCCCCGTTTGCGTGGGGATTAGCCGAAATGCGTCGCGGGCCAGAAGGTGCAAGCTCCTGCAGTTCTGGTATGAGCGTCCCATTCGCGTCGAATAACTCTTCAGGCTTGTAGCTGCGCAACCAGTTTTCCACTATTTTCAGATCTTTCTTATTCGTGGCTGGGTCGACGACGGGAACCTGATGCGCCCTCCACGACCCTTCCACCTTGTGACCATCAACTTCTTTCGGACCGGTCCATCCCTTCGGGGATCGAAGTACGATCATCGGCCACCGAGGACGCGTGGCCTCCCCGGTTGAGCGGGCGTGCTCCTGAAGGGCACGAACTTCCAGGATGCATTGTTCCAGTGAAGATGCCATTTTTTGATGCATCACAAACGGGTCATCGCCTTCGACGAAATACGGCTTGTGGCCATATCCGATCAGCAATGACTCCAATTCTTCGTGCGGAATGCGCGCTAGGACGGTCGGATTCGCGATCTTGTAGCCATTGAGGTGCAGTACCGGCAAGACAGCCCCATCGCGAATCGGATTCAAGAACTTGTTCGAATGCCAAGAGGTCGCGAGCGGACCGGTCTCCGCCTCGCCGTCGCCAACTGCGACGGTGACGATGAGATCAGGATTGTCGAATGCGGCTCCATAAGCATGCGAAATGGAGTAGCCAAGCTCACCCCCTTCGTGAATTGAACCGGGCGTCTCTGGTGTGCAGTGCGATCCGATACCCCCAGGAAACGAGAATTGCTGGAAGAATTTCAGCAGACCTGCTTCATCGCGGCTTTTATCCGGATAAATCTCGGAGTAGTGGCCTTCGAGATAGCAGTTGGCGAGGGTCGCCGGCGCGCCGTGACCGGGCCCAGAGATGTACATAACATTCAGATCGTACTTTCGGATGAGCCGGTTGAGGTGTACCCAAATCAAAGATTGGCCGGGATCTGAGCCCCAATGGCCAAGGAGTCGATTTTTGATGTGCTCCGGTTTCAGAGGCTCGCGGAGAAGTGGGTTCGCGCGAAGATAGATCATGCCCGCCGACAGATAGTTGCAGGCTCGCCAATAAGCATCTATCTTCCGCAGCTCTTCAGGAGTCAAAGGCGTTAAGATTTCGGTTGCGTCAGCCATCAGATTTTCTCCAATAATTCAAGACCCCTCGCGGCGCTGTCCGCAACGAGTCAGAACCCCCATACACTCACAACTGGAATCGGCACCGCGCAAATGATTGCATAGCCGTGGATCCGGAGGTTGCCACCATAAGGGTAGCACTCGGTAACCGGCACATGCGCCTTCGTCTACTTCGCAGCATGGCTGAGTGCTCCAGGCAAGTCACCATTGCCGAACAACCCCTCCGCCTTGATATCCTGTTGGAGCTCGCCGAGATGCTGAGAAGCGTCGCTGACCAGCGCCTCTTTCCACTCTGGTTTAACGTAGCTGCCGCAAGCCGATCTGATCAATCAGCTCTGCAGCAATCAGCGCGCGCTGCCTGAACGCACGCTGAGCAATTGCTTGGACTTGGTGCCAGTTGGTCTTCAGTAGTCGATGCGTGGCTTTTGCTGCATCGATAGGCGGGGTTACCCACATCGAGTTGAAGAGCGCAACAGGCTGAACAAGCTGCCCAGCGGGGCAGAGGGCCACGGCTGATTCAGTTCGCCACGAAATTCAGTTTCTAGAAATGATTTATGATTTCTGAAAGGCCGCTCTCTTAATTAGCAGAGTGAGCAGAGAAGTTCTCTCGTTTGCAACGCATGGGGGCGCGAGAATCATCCTAGAAATGTGGGAAGCAGACCACACGTCCCGCGGACGACTCGTTGAATCTCGGAATTCACCAAGACTCGCATACCGGCAGGTTGCGAAGTCTGTTTGCGGAGTATTGTCAATTTGAAACTGAGCTATTCAGCGCGTGAAGGCCTACTGACCGTGTCGATCTTCTTCTGTGCGGCTTTTTGCCATGGTCAAAGCGCTGCGCCGGGTCAAACATCGGATACTGTTCAATCCGCCCAACCGCCTGCGACCAGTCCTCAGAAGCAGGACAAACCCGCGGACCAACCGTCTGCCGCGAGTAATTCCCAGGATCAAAACAGCCCGGACCAACAAAACAGGAAAAAGAAGAAAGACGACCGGATGTTTTACGTGATGCCGAACTACTTGACGGTAGATAACCAGTCGCAGGTGCTGCCGATCTCGTGGAAAGAGAAGTTCGCCATTACAGCGAAAGGCACCTTCGACCCGTATGAGTTCGGGATCGTAGGCGTTGTGGCAGGCATACGTCAGGCGGAAAATGCCTATCCGGGGTTCGGACAGGGAGCGAGCGGATATGCGAAACGGTATGGAGCGGCTTTCGCCGATCAGGTGGATGGCAATATCATGTCCGGCGCCGTTTTCCCTTCGATCTTAAGAACAGATCCTCGCTATTTTCGACGGGCGAAGGGCCGGTTTGGACGCCGCTTTGGCTATGCCGTCAGCCGCGTTCTCGTCACCCGAAAAGACTCCGGCGGTAATTTGTTCAACATTCCCGAGTTTGCGGGCAACGCAACTGCGATTGCTATTTCCAACGTCTACTATCCCGCTTCCGATCGGAGTTTTACATCGAGTGTCTCGGGTTTTACGGTTCAGATGGGCATCGACGCCTTCGGGAATGAGCTGAAAGAGTTTTGGCCCGATATTCACGGCTATTTGCAGAGGAGACACGCCCGCCACCAGAAGAAAACAGCCGATTGACGCTTCCCAATCCGGAATTCCAACCGACTCATTTTCTTCTTCCGCGGCGAGTTGCATGTATCCAAACGCCGATTCAAACAATCCAACTCTAAGAGATCGGGCGCAACTACGTAGAAACCAGAGCAGATGGACCTGAAGGCAAATATACGGATGCGAGGGAAGATTTGAGAGCGATTCGACCGTTTTGCATGGTGATAGCGCTGGCGGGAACATTGGGAGCAGCGGCTGCTGTTCAAGCCCAGGGGTCAACGAGCCTGCTGGAACAATCGCAAAAAGGAGCGCAGCCGAACGATGTTGCGGTGCTCGCCCGAGCCCAGCAACAGAGCACCACAACGGATGGAAAGTCCTCCGTGCCATCCGCACCCACGCCCAACGTCCCCCCCGCACAGGCCAATAACTCCGATGACCAGTTTGGCAAACAACCGAAGAGAATTCTTGGGATCATCCCCAATTACCGGGCGGTCAGCGCCAACACGCAGTTGCCTCCGCTGAATTTCAAGGGCGAGCTCTGGCTGGCAACCCAGGATACGTTCGACTACTCCAATTTCATTTTCACGGGAGCGCTCGCGGGAATAGCCATGGCCGGCAAAGGGCAGCCGACCTTTGGGCAAGGCGCTGAGGGCTACGGCAAATACTACTGGCACGCCTTTGTTGATGGCGGCATAGAGAACTACATGACGGAAGCGGTCGTCCCGTGGGCGACGAAAGAAGATCCGAGATACTACACCATGGGCAAAGGCGGATTCTTCAAGCGGACCGGTTATGCGGTAACTCGGTTGTTCATCACCAGGGCCAACTCGGGAAAGAGCACGTTCAACCTGTCCGAGGTCGTGGGGGCCGGAGCGGCCGCGGGCATCGGCAATGCATATTATCCGGCAGAAAACAATCAGTGGGTGAAAACGTACCAACGTTGGGGAACGCAGGTGGCTTTGGACGGCGCGTTCAACGTATTAAAAGAGTTCTGGCCGGACGTGAATCAGGCGATATTTCACGGAAAATACTGATTCTGGCTTAAGTCGGAGGCTGCCGTGCACCGGCAGACAGACCCTCATGCGAACAGCTCAAATGCGGGTGCCCATCCTCTCAACGATCTCCCTGTTTACCTTTTGTGCTTTCGTTGGAGGCACGGTTCGAGGGCAACAGTCGTGCTCGGTTACCCTGGCGCCGGTTCCAACCGCGGCTCAGATTTTTAGCGTTCAGCAAGAACGAGCACTCGGTGATATCGAAGCAGAGTGGGTGGAAACCGATTACCACGTCGCTCAAAATGAGAAGTTCGCGGCACATCTCAATGCGATCGCGGGTCGTGTTCTTTCCCAGTTCCCGCGCCAACAAGCACGGGTTCACGTCATCTTAATTGATTTTCCTGCTGCGGAAGCGTTCAGTACCGGCCCCGAAAGAATCTACATCTCGAGGAAAATGGTTGCGTTGCTCAGAAGCGATGATGAACTTGCCGGGCTCCTCGGCCATGAACTGGGGCACATTGCAACCCATCAGAACGCCGTCATCGTGAGCCAGTTGTTTCGCGCGATTCTGGGGGTTAACGCAGTCGGCGATCGGAAGGACATTTCGGAGAAGTTAAGAAGGATGTTGGATAGTGTCGATCGCGATAAAGCAATGCTGAGAAAGGCTGCTGATGTGATAGAGCGGCGGGAAGAAATCAATCAGAATGGGGCCGATCGCGTGGCCCTGTGTGCGGCTGCGGCCAGCGGTTTTTCGCCACGGGCCTATGTGGAACTTTTTGACCGTACGGCGGAAACGAATGGAAATGGGGGGAGCGTTCTCGATGATTTCTTCGGGACGACAACCTCGAATCGAAGGCGTCTTCGGGAGATGAAGAAAGCTCTCAAACAGCTCCCGCAACCGTGCCGGGAAATTGTACCTGCCGCTTCGGCAGAGTTCCGCACATGGCAGGCCGCAGTGTTGTCGGACCCTGACTTGGCCCGCCGATGAGAGATGCAAGCAAGGTCTGCACAGACAATCATCGTCATTCCTCTGCAATGATTTCTTCGGTGTCCGGAGATGTTCTTTGCGTCCATCGATTATGAGGATGCCCGATGCAACACCTGATTGTTGCGGGTCGGCGGCCCGATCACTACATCGGTTGCTTCTGCTGGGCATAGCTGATAACGGTCGAAAAGATGTTGGCCAAGAGGAATGCGATGGGCAATCGAGACGATATGGTGCTCCCTGAATTTGGCGCAAAGAATCATACCTTGCCTTCAGAAACAGATGCTAACCTTGCCGCCACGGGGAGTCCCGATGCCGTAGCTAGGTTGGTGTCTGGCGTTGGCAAACTGGGCGACCTGTAGTACTCGTCAGGATCACAGCCAACCCAACGAAGATCGCGACTATCTGTTAGCGGAGATCAAGGAAATCGCGGAGAGGCCAACGCTGGCAGAAATTGCGGGAGCGGCTGCACAAAAGTAAGCCGGTTTCAGCTCGGATCGATAACGCTCACCCTGGTGCGAGAAGAGCGCGAGGAATGGGCGCGTAAAGATGGCACTTGCGCACATTCTCTTTGACTTACGTAGCCATCACCCAGCGAATTCGCCTTATAGGAATTGCTGCTACAAGCCAGTCTGCTTTCAACGACCATAAGTTCATGGCTGAGCTAAGGAATAAGGTTCGCTCGCCGATCTTGAATCGAAGAAGGCAAAAAGACGAAGTATGTCTATCACGCAATCGGGTGTTGGCGCGCGTCGGCAAAAGAGCCAGCGACAGGACTGGCTAGTGAGCGGCGGAAAAATGGGAGAACTGGTCCAGTCGATGGACTGGACAAGACCCCGCTAGGCCCTACCGAATCATGGCCCGAGAGCCTGCGCACGACCGTCAGCCTATGCCTCGCCAACTTTCCCATCTCGCTGGCTTGGGGCCCCCAAGCATGTGCAGATCTACAACGACTGCTACTGGCCGATCTGCGGCCAAAAGCATCCCCGCGCCATGGGCCAGGACTTCACAGAGTGCTGGGCTTCGGCCTGGCCCGTCATCGGCGAAGCTGGTATTGGATGTTGGATGAAGCGGGGCAAGTAGTTCTGGAACAGAAGCTGAGCACGACTCCGAAAGTGATGGAGAATTACGCTTGGACAACCCAATGGCATTCCTACTGGGGACCAAGCTCAGCCTTTGGCGTGGAGTTGGAGGCGGAGCGGAGTCGCGCAGGCAGCTCTCGGATCGCATACCCGGCAAGGGCTGACATGATGGACCCGGCGAGGGTGAGAAAGAGCGAGCTAGCGTAGCGCGAGAACCATGCGAAGCTGGAGGACGCTTCTACCGGAGCGCTGCCTGACTCTTGCCAAGAAAGCGAGAGCGAATTGCGCCGGGCTGAGACAAGGAGTTCTCTTTCGGTGTTACGGGCAAACTCTCCGCTGATACTGTCTTCCTGCCTCGCGGCGTCGTCCGGCTCGATCCGCACGCGGACATTGTGCTGGCCGGAACGCACCGGTATTATTTGTGACAAACTGCCCTGAACCGAGTCGGTGGGAATCAAGCCGAATCTCTTTTTAGCGGAGCCAGTGACTTTGCGGGAGAAGGCGAGATCGCCGTCTACCCATACCGAGAGCTGCGCGTCGCGGAAGCCATGTTGCAGCTTCAAGTGCAGATTGGCATCCTTAGCGGTGAGCGCTGTGTGGATTGCCATGAGTAGAGCGGCGACCAAAAACAATCCGAGTAAAATGCGAGCCTTGACGGGTACACGTTCGACCCTCAGCCGCGTCTGTTGGTAGAGCGAACCTGCTTTGGCACGAAGCGGTACTATGGACTCCCGATTCATTGGAATAGTCTATTTTCGCCCGGAAGAGGGAGTCGGCTCCAGTTACCAAGGTGTGAGTTCAGAAAAACTTCAATCAAGTTCCCAGTGTTGAGGTCCAAGGCAGCCCGCGTCTGCTGCGCTGGGACGTTAATAGGACTCACTCACAGAATTTGAAACCAGAATGGCCTCAGGTCCATGCAGAAAAGTGCATCGACGAGAGGCCATTGAGAAAACTTTGTCAATCGGCCAGGCCAACTCTCATCGCTTAGGGCGTCCGCATGAATCCGTGCACGGCGCCCGCGGAGTCTGTATAGAGCCCAAGCCCTGTGACGCTGGGCGATTTTCAACCCACAGACTATCTTTGCCCAGCACGCACCCTGTGGTCTTCCATCGCCGTCAGGAATTTCGGAGTGTGTTTCTTCAACAGTTTCTCGATACCAGGTTCAAACTCATGCAACACATTAACCCCAACGCCGTTGCCAATCGTCGAACCAAAATCGCTGAACGGTTCTGCAAAACGCCGTCTCCAATGTGGAGTCGACGCCGTGTCTTTGGCGGCGAGACCTGCAAATACCGTAAGATTGTCGAACCACCTGTCAAGTGGTGACAGCATAACTGGCATAACAGCTCGTTAGTGTTGAAAAAGTCACTGAGTTGGTGCTTGCGAGGGCGAGAACAGCATCAGCGGAATCGTTCGCAACCTCTTAGTCTACCTTTATGGGGTCGAATTCCTGATTGACGCGCAGAAGATCGCCAACAGATCGCTTGACTGGGCCACAGCTCGGCAAAACGAATTCATCTCCAATTACCCGAGTCCCGAGCGTTCCTCCGAGGGTAAGCGGCACCGATCCGGAGTGAATGCCAAATTCGTATGTTCAATTTTTTAAGTCTATGGAGACAGGGCACTTATTGGGTTCGTTTCGTAAAAAGCTCACGTCGGCACCCCTGGCGCGGTGACAATTTTCAGCGTCTCAGGAATATATATATATATCGTATCACGATATATCACGTAAGGAACGAGTGGTTGCACATCGTGCAACCACTCGTTCCAATTCCTTCACTCCGATGAAACAACGTAATCTAGTTTGCAACCTGTGCGATTTGCCTGGCAGTCGCAGTTACTCCTCTCGTTCGCGTCGTTTTACGCCTTTCACGTCTCTCCATTTGCACTGTCCGCAGCATCTCGATCGTGCGGTACGGATCGCGCCTCAGTGCGATTCGTAGCGGTCATTTTTTCCAGAGCGTTCCCAAGACAGCCAATGCTTAAAAGTGACCGACTTGCTGACTGGTAGGCTAATTCTGAAAGGCATGCATTATCTGGCGTTGCGTCCCAGGCCTTCGCCGGGCCTGCCTATCCAAGGGATGCTGCGGATCGAATTATTTAAGCGACTGCCCTAGTCGAAGGAATGTCTCTGCTTAGCGCGAACCGAGAGATCCGACAGTCGCAGGTCCTCAGAAGATTTGGCGAGAAAACTTAAAAGAGAGAGTCAGCTCCGAAGCTCTCGTGATTCTTTCCGAGTCACTGAATGAGCACGTTTTCACCGCAGCGCCTCATCTTGCATCGCCTTGACCATCTCGCGGAAGTCGCGCATCGAGGCGATCAACTTCGACTGCTCGGCAGCCTCGGGCCAGGTGCCGGGCACGGCAAACACTTCGAACTCGCGCTCTACGCCCTTCCCCCTGTGAGCTTCTGCTTCCAAAACGTCGAACGTCACACCGACATTCCGGCTTATTACGTTGCCCTCGGCGTTCAACGACAACAATTTGAGCACATACACACTGACATAGTGCATTAAGTCAGCTCCTTCGAACGATCGGAGAAACGTAATCAGGGGGCAGTCATCGATTGGCTGGCGAAGGTTCGGGCTCTGGTTCGGGTGCAGCCGGCAGCGGGGTAGCATCGCCCCGAGGATCACCTACGCGAGATTCCAGCGGTTCAACGATGATGGTCCGAAGTAGGTCACCGATTTGCATTTTTGGCTCCTTAAGGGTCGCCCTCGAGCGGCGGCCGGATAGCAAGGAAGCTTAGCGTGTTCAGCCGCCTCAACGCGCAGCCGGCGGAATCTGGGTTGGACTTATCATGTGATTTTTTGCTTTTGTCTTGGCCAGCCGACATGATTCCCCGAATGTCGCCGATCGCGCGGGCTTCGCTGCTTCAATCCGTCGTTTCTCATTTCCTCAATAAACAAATAAGGCAAGATCCGGTCTTCTGGCCGACATCTTGCCTTGAGTTATTCCAATTGTCCGCGGAACTAGGACAACTTCTCAGTGTCGGGGTTGTCCGAAGATTCTGGGTTTTGAGCGGCTGATTCGGCAGATCCAGAACCAGGTATCGACAAGTTTGATTTTGGCGAGTCAGACCGACCTCTACCCCCGACGATCTTCAAGACGCTTCCTCCGCCGGGAGTCGCCGCACGCTGCCGGCCCGTGTGCGCGGCAGGCTGCTTGGGGGCCGGGATCTGCGGCTGAACCTTCCCGAGCAACTCTAGATTCTTAAGTAGGGCACGCTGGCTGCTAGTTAAGTAGCGGTTTAGAAGAGCCATCCCACCTTGGTTCGTGAAATGAATGTCACCCTGCTTGAGGAACTTCATTTCAAATCCCAGGCCCTGGTCTTGGCGCCAGTATTCGGTTGCGACCGCATCGCAAAGCAACTGGACACGCACATCGTCTTTTCCATATTGCTCCTGCAGGCTCTCGAGCAGCGTGAGCAAGTTTTCTCCGAGCAGTTTGTCTTGGGCGGAGAACATGACGCGCTTAGCGCACAGTCCGTGCTTCAACGCATTGAACCGGCTGCTTGCCTTGCCGCGCATGGTTTTCGGCCCCGTAGACTTTTTTGCGTTCTCACGATTGGATTCTGATTTCGGCTTACGAGCGGAGACGGTTGGGGGACGGTTGCCCTCGACGTTCTGCGCCGCATGAATTTGCGACTTGTCTGAGTTTTTCACACTAATCCTCATCATTTCTTTCAGATAACCGAAGGGCACTTCCCGAATTCACGAGTGGTCCTAATCTGGAGAGAGCTTCGATCCCAGGTATGTCCGGACTAACTCTTAAAGAGCAACTGCCTGTAGGTCTGATTTCTTAGATGCTGCGTTTATAGTAATGGTTACAGTGTAGCTTCTATATGATTGACATATATAGGTATACTACAAGTCAGATATGGAGACAGTTGATGCCTTAGGAAGAAGGCTTAATCCAGTCGGCCTAAAACGCTAGGAACATCACCTACCAGGCCTCCTGGCCACTGTCCCGTATGGACTCGTACCATCCGGAGTATGACCACGTTGGCGCGGAACGATTCTGTGTGAATATCTATTCGAGCCCAACTTCAGACCTTGCACCTGGTGCAAGAAAAGCCCGTCAGGTCGCTCTTTTCGACACGAAAATCAGTGATGTCGGTACCCAGAAACAGATTTGCCACCAAAGAAATCTCAGGGAGACCTAGTTCGTCCAGCCTTGAGCCGCGGTTAGATACCGACCAATGAACCATGCTGTTCTAATACGCATCTTCCCTCCGCAATCGCGGCCTGCGTCGTGGCAGTGACTTCCGCTGTCCAAGGAGTGCCCGCAGGACTAATACTGTTTTCGAGCGGAATCATCTGCTACCAGCTGCGGGGCTCGGTTCGAGAACGGGATGGAGGTACGGAGGCGACTATTTCTCGGTTTTCATGAGAAATCTACATGGTTCTCAGCATCGACTCCATGCTGGGAAGGAGGTGGGCGGCGATCACGACCTCGATGGGGGGATGGAGTGCCTCGCTGTGGTCTGGAGTTGCGGCTCGTCAAAGTTGGAGGTGGGGGGTTTGGCATTCAAGCCTGTCCTTGGTTGGGAACCGGCGCGGTCAATACCTCTTCGAAAATTTGGACGAGCTGATGCGCAGATCTCAGCGCTCGGATTTGGCGGCCATCATCTGGGGGAAGCACCGGATGAAAAAACTGCGGTAGAGATTGTGCATCAGGCGATCGACGGTGGAATTAGGGATGAACCTTTAAACGGCCATGGAGAGGCAATAAAAAATGTGTCGCTACCACTGAGGAAGTTGCGGGTCCCCACAGGCTGCCTCTGATTGACGTACTGGCCATGATCTACCAACGTATCCGCGGACGAGAGTGCATTTGTACCAAGTGGCGGGGCAAAATTACATACTGGCTCGTAGCAGCTTCTGCTACTACGGCAAGCACTTAGCATTTTGGCAAATAACATGCTGTTTTCACCAGAACGCAACTCAACTCTTGGATGCTGGAGGCGCAGAATGGCCGGACACAAGCAAAGAGATTGGCGCGAACTGTGTGCTGCGGTAACGAGCGAACCCGACTCCAAGAAGCTGGATTCTATGGTTCAGGAATTGATCAGGGCACTGGATCAGGGCGAGCGAGAATGGCGTCACGCTATCTACTCGCCTGATGCAATCGGCACGAATCAAGCCACTAAGGAGGTTTTCTATGGCTGACGCGCCAAGAATCACAGTCGAAGAACTGAAAAGGCGAATGGACGCTGGAGAAGACTTCACAGTGATTGACGTGCGTAATCCCACAGTTTGGGCGGAAACGGACACGGTGATGCCGGAAGCCATTCGAGTACCGCTAGACAAGCTCGAAGAAAATCTTCCCAGAATCCCAAAGAGCAGACCTGTAGTTGCGTACTGCACGTGACCAAGCGAAGGGTCTAGCGCCAGTTTGGTGCAGAAACTTCAGCAGCGTGGTTACAAAGATGTGTGGGCTCTTCAGGGCGGATTCCGTGCGTGGCAGAGCGCCGGTTTGCCAGTCGAGTCAAAGCCACGGGCGGCCTAGCGGACCTTCATCAGTGCTCGCACGCACGTCAGAGTTTCCGGCAGTCTTTAGTAAACCCCTCGGACTTCTCCGCATCGTAGTGTCGTTTAGGAAACCGTATCCCTGCTACGCGAGTGAAGTTCCATGACCCTCACCGCCCAAAAATCCGTCTTGATCGTGGATGACAGCGCGTATGTCCGTGAGGCGCTCTGCGAATTGTTCAAACGGGAGGAGGACTTTGAAGTATGCGGAGAAGCAGAGAACGGAAAGGACGCAATTAAGAAGGCTCAGGAGTTGCACCCGGACTTGATCGTGCTCGACCTTTTAATGCCTGTGATGAACGGCCTTGGTGCGGCACGTGTTCTGAAACGGTTGATGCCCGCCGTCCCGCTGATTATGTACAGCGCATTTGGTGACAAGTTTGCGGAGCACCAAGCCCAGTTAATTGGAATCTCGGAAGTGGTCTCAAAATCTGAGCATGCATCCGTGCTGATTCACAAAGCCCGAGGTCTTCTCTATTCCGCTGCCGCTTGAGCTATCGGGCACAGCCGCGCAGTTTCCCTAGCTCAGGCGTGGCTCTCCTTTGGAGATCACGACCACAACCATACGCAAATTGTCTTTATGCGCAAGCGCCTAACCACTCCCGGTCCGAGTCCGCAGGACGCCCCACCTCCCGACGAAGGCTGGCTAGACCTCGACCGTGCCGCCTCGGTCGAGGTCACATCGGAAGAGAAGGAATATCCCGTGGAGGCGGCGCTGCTCTCAGAAGAAATGCGGGGTTGGCGTGCCGCCGAGTCTGGCACTCAAACGATACGGCTGCTCTTCGATCAACCGCAAGAGCTCAGGCGCATCTTGCTGGTCTTCGAAGAAACTGAGGCGCAGCGTACCCAAGAGTTTGTCTTGCGATGGTCTGCGGATGGCGGACATTCGTTTCGAGAAATTGTGCGCCAGCAGTGGAATTTCAGCCCGCCTAACACAACCCGCGAGATCGAGGAGTATCAAATTGGGTTATCCGATGCCACCGTGCTTGAACTGGTCATCGTACCCGACATCAATAGAGGATCGGCTCGCGCTTCGCTCAAGCGTCTGCGCGTGTCTTGACTCGTCCGACTTCGCTATTAAGCGGGTTGGTATCCGCGTTTCGGTCCAAGGTTCAGTGTGCGTCACCGAGTCGTCGCTGCGCTCCTGTAAGTTACTCTGCATTAGGAAATTTCGTCCGGGAAAAGATTTACCTACGATCACGCGAGCGTATCAGAATAGATAAAGGGGAAACAAAGGTTGGCTGTAACATGGCAGCCTTAGCCCTGCCACACAGCCATGACAGAATCATACAATCTGGAATGCAGTCCAGAGTCAAGCGAAAGGAAGGAGCCGAAATGAACATCGCACTCCTTATCGGAAGGATTATCTTTGCCATGTTTTGGTTGATGGGAAGTTTCAACCACTTCAAGAACCTTAAGTACATGAGCGAGTACGCGAAGGTGCGGGGAATACCGTCTCCCAGGGTTGCTGTGGGAGGAACCGGAGTGATCCTGCTGCTAGGTGGTCTCAGCATGTTGCTGGGCGTCTATCCTGTGGTTGGAATCATTCTCCTGATTGTCTTCCTGCTTGGCGTGTCGTTGCAGATGCACGCCTACTGGAAGGTGGACGATGCGCAAATGAAGCAGATCGACATGATCAACTTCACGAAGAATATGGCGCTTGTGGGGCACTCTTGATGTTCTTGCTGCTGCCGCATCCGTGGCCGATGAGTTTGGGGATCGGTTAGCGGCACACGGGATGTGCGGGAAGTCTTTGACCGCGAAGCATGCGAGTTACAGTGCCATAATGTTGTGAATGGCTTCGATGCTGCAAATAGCTTCTCCCAACGTTGTCCGCGGCGTCCAACGAATTCAGGCGATCACAATCGCATGGATGAGCGTGGAGGCAGTGGTGTCTTTCTTCGCCGCATGGCGGGCACGGAGTCCCGCTTTACTTGCCTTCGGTGGAGACAGCGCCATAAAACTTTTCTCGGCGGTAGTAGTGATGTGGAGATTTCGTGCAATCGCTGCACACGAAGACGCGGAAACGCGGGCTGCTCGTGTCACGGGAGCCTTGTTGTTCGTGCTGGCTGGGTATGTCGCGATCACCTCGGTCGCGTGTCTGCTTGGCTATAGCGAACCCCAACCAACGTTTCTTGGGATAGGATTTTGGTTGCAGCCGCCGTCGTCATGCCGTGGCTCTCGAAAGAGAAACGATGGCTGTCGGGAGCTACAGGCAGCGCAGCTTTGAAAGCGGACGCCGCACAGTCGGCGCTGTGCGCTTACCTGTCGCTGATCGCCTTGAGGGGACTAGCGATCAACGCGATCTGGCACGTAAAGTGGGCAGACCCAGTTGCGGCGCCGTTTGGGTCAATCAATTCAACGGTAACGGCTGGAACACAGGAGATTGGACCGGCTGGGGTCAAATCACGGGCAACGTTTATCCAGGGGCATACAGTTGCGCGCTGGAATCATCCGATACCATCGTGTGCGGATTTATCAACGTGCAAGACTCTCTATTTTATGAACAGACCTACACCAATGGGAGCTGGACTGGATACAACAAGGTGGGAGGATCTCCGTTCACGGCCGGTCCGTCCTGTGCCACATACGCGTCGGAGAAGGTCATGTGCGTCTTGGTTGGACTCAACAATCAGGGGGTCAGCGTCACTGGCCCGTAGGCAATCTCGTGAGAAGAAGCTGTGAAGCCGCCTTTCGGGGCGGCTTTCTTGTCTGCTCGTGTTTTGTTATGGGGCAGTCCGCCCTGGCATCAAGCTTCTGTAAACAGGTCAGCGTGACTGGGCTCCGTTTTCAACGAAGCATGAAAAAGAGGCCATTACATTCAAAATCCCCGGGCTGCGACTAACACTGCTTTTGGTCCACAAATCGGGCCCTTTCCTTCCTACCCTTCGGCGTTCGCAGCGTGAGGCTCTTGCTTTTGAGCACAATTGCGACACTTTGGTCCTTCTCCGAAAACAGATCATCGATCTCGTCAAGCACGGGAGTCTCGTATTCTGCATTATGTCTGGTCCGAAGTGCGCACTGCAAAATAAAGCAGGTAATAGTGAATTTGGGGATAGCGGCTGACAAAATAACGGTTCTCCAGAACCTTTCGCGCACTGAGGATTTTCTCTATCTGCTCACCTTCGCTGGGCGGATTGAGTGGAGGAGTTGACCGTTTGCTGACTCTATCATCGAGCGACAGATCAGCAATAGATACTGTCACTTCTGCCAGTAGTAGTTAGGCACCCTACCTCTAGCATCTAGCTACAGATCATTGCACTCTTCGTGTGTCTGGCAAATGTACGCATGAAACGAAGGAAAGTAACCGACGCACGGCTCGCACCGATTAGTTGGAGCGCTACTTGGTTGAAAGCACTGCGGGCGATTGGAAATACGATTGTGTGGTCTATTCTCTGGCTGCTTACTTTGTGGGCGGTGGCAGCCCTTTACGTCGATGTTCGGATTGGCGCATTACGCATTCCGCTGACCTTGATCTACGTTCTTGGGATTTTCACGATTCTGTTGAAGCTCAGATGGTCGCGCTGGGCTGCAGCCTTGTGGCTGGCGGGCTTCTGTATTGTGCTCGCGTGGTGGCTCGCTCTTAAGCCCTCGAACGACAGCAATTGGCAACCCGACGTTGATCGAACAGCCTGGGCTGAAATAGATGGCGATCGGATCAGAATTCACAATTTACGCAACTGCGACTATCGCACTGAAACCGATTACGCGAATTGTTGGAGCGACCGGACACTCTATCTCTCTCAGATCAGGGCGGCCGACCTATTCCTGACGAACTGGGGAATCCCCTTTGCGAGCCACCCGATTGTCAGCTTTCAATTCGGGGATAACGAGCACGTCGCATTCTCCATTGAGGCACGTTACAAGGTTGGCCAGGAGTACTCGACAATTCTCGGGTGTTTTCGTCAATACGAGCTGATCTTTGTCACGGCTGATGAGCGCGACGTGATTCGATTGCGCACGAACTACCGTAAAGACGAAGAAGTGTCCATGTACCGGGCTCAAGCAACCCCGGAAGTCGCACGAGCTATGTTCCTCACCTATGTCGCCTACCTAAACAGATTGAAAAATCATCCCGAGTGGTACAACGAAGTGACCAGAAACTGTACCACTACGATCAACAGACAGCTCGGTGCGGACGTTCACAGCACGCAGCCCTGGAACTATCAATACCTGCTGAACGGCACGCTGGATGAGTTGCTATACGACCGGGGAAGATTGGTCGCGGGCGGGCTTCCATTTCCAGAGTTGAAGCAACGTGAGCATATCAACGCCGCGGCTCGAGTGGCGAATCGGTCTCCTGACTTCTCAGCACTAATTCGAGTGGGACGGATTGGATTCTGATTGGCACTAGAGATTGAAACAACCGGAGGCTGCCATGAATCGCATTTCTCCATTTGAAAGCACTCGCCAGCGATCTTATAAGCTGCCGATGAGGATTGCGCTCGTTCTCTTCACCCTAAGCGTGTCTTCGCTCATCGCTGTTGCGCAGAATGAAGCACCGGTTCCCAAGCGGCTGACCATCGGAGTTGCGCTCGAAGGCGGCGGCGCCCTCGGTCTGGCCCACATCGGAGTGCTCAGGTGGTTTGAGCAGCATCACATTCCCATTGACTATATCTCCGGAAACAGCATGGGTGCCCTGGTAGGCGGCATGTACGCGACTGGCAAGAGCCCGGATGAACTCGAAATGCTAGTCAAACACATGGACTGGCCGTTTATTATTGGGGGCCAAACTCCTTACCAAGATCTCTCATTCCGCCGCAAGGAGGATGAGCGCGCAGTTCAGAACGACCTGGTCATCGGTTTTAAACATGGGGCATCGCTTCCTTCCGGATTGAGTTCGGGACATCAAATCAGCCTCGTTATTGACCGGGAAACACTAGCCTACTCGGCCGTGAAATCATTCGACGACCTACCCATCCCCTTCCGCTGCGTTTCGACCGAGCTGATTTCTGAAAAGGCGCATGTGTTCTCTACCGGTCCGGTTGGTTTCGCTATGCGGTCTTCCATGTCCCTGCCGGGAATCTTCGATCCGATCCACGACGGAGACCGCGTGTACGTGGATGGCGCGTTGGTAGACAACCTGCCTACAGACCTGGTGCGAGACATGGGGCCCGATGTGGTTATCGCGATACATCTCCAGGTCGCTCCCGCCACCGCCGATGAAATCCAATCTCTCTTTAGTGTCCTCGGCCAGTCGATCACTGTCGGCACTGCAAACACGGAGCTCCGCGGCATGGAGGCTGCAGACATCGTTGTCAAAGTGGATGTTCAGAAGTTCTCCAGCCTGGAGTTCGATAAAGCGAAAGCGCTTATCCAGAAGGGGATGGAAGCAGCAGAGGAGAAATCCAAAATCTTGCTGCCCTATGCTTTGGATCAGAGCGCTTGGAACGAATACATAGCACGCCGCGACGCGCGCAAGAAAGGAACCGTGGGCATTCCACAATTTGTAAAAGTGGAAGGTACTACTCCCGATGCGGAGAAAAAAATCCAGACCTTTCTCCAGCCTGTGGTGGGCAAACCGATCGACACCCCAAAGCTGGAACAGTATCTGACCCGATTGACCGGAGTGGGCAAATTCGACAGCGCTTCCTATGGTTTGACCCAGAATGACGGCCAACTCGGCCTGCTAGTCACTGTCCGCGAAAAGGATTATGCACCGCCCGTTCTGCAACCTGCTTTTGGAGTGAATGGAGCGGAGCCCGACAACGTCACCTTCACGATGGGAGGACGTTTGACATTCCTCGACATCGCGGGGTATGGCTCGGAATTACGTACAGATTTTCAGATCGGTAGTACCTACGGAATTTCCACCGAGCTCTACAAGAGACTTAGCCAGACTTCCCGCTGGTTCTTTGCGCCACGCGTGGATGCAAGCGACTCTGCGCAGTGGATCTATTCTTACAACAGCCCTCGGGCGGACTACCGTTTCGGGAGAGCAGACTTTGGGATTGACCTCGGATACGCAGTGAGCCGGTTCAGCGAAGTCCGTGCTGGCTACGAAATCGGTTATTTGGATGCAAGCCTGAAGCTGGGCACGCCAGAGTTTTCATCAGTTAAGGGAGAAATCGAGGCTTCGCGATTTCGCTTCGTTACCGAGCACCGGGACGATCCGATCATTCCACGCCAAGGTTATTTGGGCGAGCTGACTTTCCAATGGGTAAATACGAGTCCGGGGGCGCCCGCCGCGTTTCCAGATCTGGAAGCGAAAACCGAGTTTTTCAAAACTGTATCCCCGCCGGCGTCTGTCTTCCTGGTAGCTCAAGGTGGTTCGACCATTGGCTACGACCAGACCGGAATTCCTCAATACCTCCTCGGAGGTACAGGTTCGGGGGGGTTGCTTGCTTATGGCCAGAACGAGGTGCGAGGAGATCAGTATTACCTCTTCCGCGCCGGATACCTACATAAACTACTCACTCTCCCGCCTTTCCTCGGCAACAGCGTTTACGCCGTCACATTATATGAGATCGGAAAAATGTTCAACGCTCCGGGCGTGAGCAGGCTCCCCAATGACGGGGCGGCCGGTGTTATTGTGCGAACCGCGATTGGACCGTTGTTCCTTGGTGGAAGTGTCGGAGACACAGGACATGCTACGTGGTTCTTTGGTCTGGGCCGTGTGTTCTAGCTCCTCCGCGCACCTCATTCTGAAGGAAGTTGGCGGTGTTCTAAACATGCCCGCCAGGATGGTGGCGTATCAAGTACCACGTGACTACCTGAGGAAAACGAAGGCTGCCGCACAATCCCTATTCTCGTGGTGGACGATGCTACCGCTAATCTTCAGGTGGTGCATTCGATGCTAAAGGACGACTTCAATATCCGATTAGCCACCAGCGGCGCAAAAGCCTTGGCATTGGTGAAAACGAAGCCCCAGCCAGACCTGACCCTCCCGGACGTCACGATGCCGGAAATGGACAGTAACGAAGTCTGCGCCATCCTGAAGGCTGCAGCAGAATCATTGGACATATCAGTAATTTTTCTTGTAGGTAAAAAGGGAAAATTGTGACGAAACGAAGGGCTTTGCGGTTGGAGCCGTGGACTATATCCACAAACCGTTTTCACCCGCAGCGGTGAAGGCACGGGTCCACACTCATCTCGTGCATCGCGAAGCCCACGAACAATTGGCCAGGCAACTCCTATGCATAAATAGCGAACTAGGGATGGCGCGGGAGATCCAGGTGCCCATTCTGCCACACGAGATTCCCAAGGTCCAGAGTCTGGAATCGCTGCGCGCTACTCTCCGATGACTTCTGTGGCAGGTGATTTTTACGACTTCATCATCGTAGGCGAGAAACACGTTGGCATTCTTGTCGCGGACGGGCATGGTTCTACCTGCGGCTCTTATCGCCTCGCTGCTAAAATTGCACGGGTCGACTCAATCCCAGCACTCTTGTATCCCGGGCGGGTCTTGGCAGGATTGAATCAGTCATTGTGCGGAAAGTTCAAGCACCACTTTGCGGACGGCGGCCTACATACTCGTGACATGGAAAAGGAAGTCCATGAGTTACGCCGCAGCGGGACACCCGCCACTCCTACTCAGGCACACATCAACAGCGAGCGCTCGGAGGTAGGAGAATGGCCTAGCCCTCGGTCTTCTACTCGAAGCAATCTATTCCGTACTGCTGCCGAGCTTCGGAAATACTCGTAAGAGGACTGCTGCATCCGGCCGTACCAGATGGGCAAGAGTTCGGGGAGTCGGCCGCGGTCGGACTCCCACAGCACAGCGATGGTATTAGGGCGGTTGGAGGGAGCAGTCCAGGTTATGGGAATTCCGCGAGACTTTTTCCGCAGAGCTCTTCCCGCACTCATGCGCTCTTCAATACTCGGCCCAATGACGGTTGATCATTCACGTCGACTACTATTGATCTTTCCTGCTTGGGTGATCATGAGTCAGCCTAATCGAAAAGATGGTGTGAGACGATCCGTCCCCGGCGCGAAGAGAGTGTGAAGCACTCCTCAGGCCTTTTTCAGCAGGCGGGTAAGCCCGACCAGAATCACGGCGCCTACGAATGCCACAATGATTGAGCCGATCATGCCACCTCCCGCCCCGATTCCTAAGAGCCCGAAGACCCAGCCGCCTAAGAGGCCGCCCAAGATCCCGAGAATGATGTCGACGATTATGCCGTAGCCGCCACCCTTCATCACTTGACCAGCAAGCCAACCTGCGATGAGTCCAACTACAATCCATGCGACAAATCCCATGGCGAGCCTCCTTGAGTCCGCCTTAAGCCTGACTGGAAACGTACAGCTCGTCCCGTCAATGCTCAGCCGCAAACAACCTTAGGCTGACGATTTTCCGTTACGAACTGGCAAAAGTGACAGGTTACTTCGGCTCAGGGCGACCGTAGAATGGCGTTACCACTTCGGACAAGCAGTGCGGTGGTCCGTATGTCGTGGGCTGCCGCGATTTCACAAACCGATCACCACATCTGGATGAGTTCCAAAGAAGATCCTCATCTACTTCCTGACGCCTGAGCAACTCACAAAATGGGATGCCGAGGCGACAAAGGCGAACGAGTTTCTGGACCAGAAGATCGCGGACTAACCAGAACCGCGTACGAACAACGGAAAGGTTCACAACTTAAGAAGTGAGCCGGATATAGAGGGGGCGACTCAGTGCCCCCTTTTTGGATTTTTCAGACATCCATCCGTTAATACTCCGCAGCATCTGGTAGTTGGTGTTTCACTGAGCCCTTCAACACGGCTCCTATGTCAACCTCACGGGTTGACTGATAAGAAGAAAGCGAGCGCTAGCCCGAACTACGAGTGAGCCAGACGATGCCCATACGTTATTTCGGATGCTACGACAAAAGCGCCCGCTGTCGAGGTCTGGTACCCCGCGGGCAAGATGTTTCGGAGGTGAAAGTGAATAGGACATTCTACTCTGCAGAATCGCATACGATGAAGAGATCCGATTGCTTTAGGAGTCAGGTTCTCTTCCAGTCAGTCATGGACTTCAACTCATCCATGATTTCCGTCAATCTCTGTTCGCGCCTCGCGTGAGCGCTCATTGCCGCATGGTCCGCTCTGGGCGTTTGCAAATATGCTAGATTCAGCTTTTGGATTTCGGCAATTTCTTGCCTCAGAGCCTCGACTCGTTCTCGGATGCCCCCATTCATAACGGGAGATTGTACCGGTAGCACTCGCGCACGGAATGCGAGGGTTTCCGTTTTGAACCTTCGATTTGAATTCATTTCGGTCTAATGAACTACCGGCAACTCCCAAATGAGAGCGGCCACACCAGACTTAGAGTGCACTCATTCAGCTTAGTGCCGAATGGTTGTCGTTCCCACTGTCATTTTTACCAGTTCCGTGCACATCCTGTCCGCAGGTAACATGCTCGCCCCGGACAGAGACAAGCGTCTGGAGCTCGCGATGAGCGCAAGAGAATTAGGAAAGTACAAGGGCTGCAAAACACCGATTGCGAGAGTGTCGGAAATGGGCAAATGGAAAGGCTGCCGCAATGGTCGAACTGCTTTCTCTTGCGGACAGAAGTCACAATGTCGCTGCAACGGCGACAGATAAAGGAGATGAGCGATGAGACTCAGACACGTGCTGCTTTCATGTTCATTTATGTTCCTTGGCTTGGCTGCATTTGCCCAAGACGAATTCCCCAAATTCGAAATAGGTCTGGATTACAGCTACGCTCGATTCAGCCCGAGCCATACTTATATCAAGAACAGTTACAGCCTTAATGGAGGCGGCGGTTCGTTTGACTTCAATTTCAACAAGTACCTTGGGCTGAAGGTAGAGTTCGAAGGATATGGCAGCAACACGCAAAACTTTAGCGCTCCTGCGGGTACCAAGTTTTGCCCGCTGGGATGCACGGCGAACATCCAGGGCAATCTGTTCACCTACCAGGCCGGTCCGCAAGTGGGTCGGCGCTTCGGGCGGGTCCGCCCATTTGGAGAGCTGCTGTTTGGCGGGGCACACTCCAATGTCTATGGAAATGTATCGAAGATTCCGGGCTTCACCACCGGGAGCGCGGCGCCGTCTTTGAATGCCTTCGCCATGACTGTGGGCGGCGGCTTGGACATTACGCTGAACAAGTCAGGTTCGGTCGCGCTTCGGCCTGCTGAGTTTGATTACCTCTATACCCGCTTTAACTCTTCGTCGATCAACACGACCGGCCAGAGCGCACAGAGCAATTTCCGCTATCAGGCTGGAGTGGTATTTAATTTCGGTGGGGCTCCTCCATTGACTCCGGCAGCGAGTTGTTCGGCACAGCCCAGTGAAGTGATGGTTGGTGAGCCAGTGACGGTGACGGCCAGCCCCAGCGGCTTCGACCCCAAGCACACGCTTACTTATTCCTGGAACAGCAATGGCGGCAAAGCTTCCGGAACTGGCAATACGGGGAGCATCGATACCAACGGTGTCTCGGGCGGCAGCTATACTGCAACCGCAACCATCACCGACACCAAGCTGAAGAAGAACAACACAGCAAGCTGCTCGGCGAACTTTACCGTGAAGGAACCACCGAAGAATCCGCCAACCATGTCTTGCTCAGCCAGCCCCGCGTCGTTGCAGGCAGGCGGCAGTTCGACGATCACCTGTAGCTGCACGAGCCCCGACAATGTGCCAGTCACGGTGGGCAGTTGGACGGCCACCAGCGGCAGTGTTTCCGGGAGCGGCAACACCGGAACTCTCAATACTACGGGCGCGTCCCCTGGTGCGATCACAGCCAACGCGACTTGCACGGATTCGCGCGGGCTGAGTACCCCAGCCACCACGCTGGTCACGGTTGAGAATCCGCCGCCACCTCCTCCGCAAGCCAGCAAGCTTACGGACTGCGACTTCGCGAACATGGCTAAGATCAAGAAGCCGTGGCGCGTGGACAACGAGTGCAAGGGCAAGCTGGACGACGTGGCCAAGAATCTGCAGCAGAATGCAGACAACAAACTGGTCATCGTCGGCAACGCTGACCCCAGCGAGACGCGTCCAAATCTTGCAGCGGAACGTGCCGTCAATTCGAAGGCGTATCTCACGAGCGGTGAAGCCCAGTTGGGAATCGATCCCAACCGCATCGAGTGCCGCACCGGGAGTGCTGGCACGATGACTGCAGAATACTGGATCGTGCCCGCAGGAGCGACGTTCTCGGAAACTGGCACGCAGACCGTGGATGAATCCCAGGTGAAGGTCGTGCCGGATCATCCCGCGAGGAAGAAAGCAGCGGCGAAACAATAGAAGGTTCGCCACACATAGGATGAAGGAATCTAGCTGGGTCAGACCTTAGTGCGGGCGCGTAGGCGAGAGAATCGGTCGCGCGCCCGCAAAGCGACGCCCCAAAAAAGGAAGGAATCGGACTCCTATGCGACAAACTGCATTTGACAAAACCGGTGAGCGTATCGTCAACAAAGCTTTACCTTGCTTCCTAACCACCGTCCTTATGGCTTTGCTAATTCTCCCTGCGTTCGCTGCCGACAAAGGAAGCGACGAAGAGACTCTCCGTAATGCCACCACGGTGTTACAGGCCATGCTTGCCAGCAAGGACGTTCCAGCCGATGTACTCGCAAAGGCTGATTGCGTCATCGTTTTGCCCAGTGTGAAGAAATTTGCCTTTGGCGTTGGCGGAACCGGCGGCCGCGGCCCGATGACTTGCCGCGGAGGAAAGAACTTCAGCGGTCGTTGGTCAGCGCCCGCGATGTTTAGCATTGGCGGCGCGAGCGCTGGTTTTCAGATCGGAGGATCGTCTACAGATTTTGTCCTCCTCATCATGGCGCCGGCTGCAGTGGATAAGGTCTTATCAGGTAAGACCAAGGTCGGCAGCGACATGACGGCAGCGGCGGGTCCGAGCGGTGCCACTTCCGCGGGCTCGGTTGGCGGGGCCGACATTTTGACTTACGGCCGGGCCAAGGGACTCTTTGCCGGCGTGTCGCTGAGCGGCGCTTCGCTGGCTCCGGACAGTGACGCCAACCAACGCCTCTACGAGAAAGGGGTCAGCGCTCGTGATATCGTGCTCACAAACGGTGCGAAGGCCACACCCGGAGGCCAGTCCCTGGTTTCGCTGCTCGACAGCAAGGTGCCAACGCACAAGGAATGAGAATTCGCTGACTAGGTACCTGCACGAAGATAGTGGGATCGATTTGCCCAACGAATTCTTCCTATTCGTAAACCAGGGCTAGATCCGTCTTACGAAGCAAACATCGAAGGTATGCGAACCGGGCTATCCCCGGCCGCCAGGTAATCCGCCCGGTGATCCAGTTTCTTTTGCGAAAACAAGTCCACCTCCGCTGAACGGCTGCCCAGTCATTCAGCGCGGATTCACTGAAATTCACTTTCGTGACGGAAAGTGTTAGGGTGTCCGTCGAAAAAGTTTTCACCTTCTGGAGTCGCCATGTCTTCGCGAGCGTTAGCAGCACAGGCTAAACATCTTTTCCAACACCTTTTTGAAGAAGCGTCGTTGGGAATTGCAGTGGAGGATGTCGAGGGGAAGCTCCTGCTTGCCAATCCGGCGCTTTGCTCGATGCTGGGGTACACGGAGAAGGAACTGTGCGGCCTGAGCTGTTCCGAATTTGCTAATCCCGAAGATTCTCAAGACGATTGGGCTCTCTTTCAACAGCTTCGTGCAGGCTCCATCGACCATTACTTGCTGGAAAAACGCTATATACGAAAAGATGGTACACAGCTTTGGGGACGTTTGAATGTTTCTCTTTTGGATGATGACGGTGGGGGATCTCCGCTGGTCTTTGCTTTCGTCGAGGACATCACGGAACGCAAACTGGCGGACGAGGCGCTAGCGAACGTCAGCCGCAGGTTGATTGAGGCACAAGAACAGGAACGTAACCGGATCGGCAGAGAGCTTCACGACGACATCGGTCAACGTCTCGCGATGTTGGCTATTGAGCTAGAACAACTCCAAGTAAACCCTCCCAATTTGTCTGAAATCCTTGGTCGCATGGGTGAACTGCAGAAGCAGACCTTGGAGATAGCAGCCAATATTCAATCCTTGTCGCATGAGTTGCACTCGGCAAAACTGCAATATCTGGGTATTGCTGCGGCCATGAGGGGATTCTGCCAAGAATTCGGCAAGCAGAAGAAAATGGAAATCGACTTCCGAGCCGACGATCTGCCCAGCGCTTTGCCGCCGGACATTTCTCTATGCTTATTCCGAGTTCTGCAAGAAGCACTCCATAATTCGGCAAAACACAGTGGGGTTCGCAGCTTTGAGGTGCGATTGTGGGGAACGTCCGGTGAGGTTCATCTCACGGTTGGCGATTCTGGGGTGGGCTTTGACATCGACGCGGCAAAGATGAACTTGGGGCATGGACTCATCAGCATGGAGGAGCGACTGAAACTGCTGAACGGAACATTTTCGATTGGGTCGCAACCGCACCGTGGTACCACGATCCACGCTCGCATTCCTTTCAGTGCGGGAAGCTATTCGATGCGCGCAACCACCTAAGAGCCTTTCCTTTGTCGCGCGGATTCGCGGCAAAATCCTCTCGAAAAGTCGCTTGTCTTCCTCGCCATAAAAAACTGCTCAACGAGAACGCCGCTGATCAAGGAAACACTCTCCCATTCGACAAGCAAACCGAACCAGAACGGGGTTGCGCGTGTCCCACGGGTCGGCGAGTGTGCGGCAAGCTATACGCTTGGCCGCAGTTCCGAGATGAGAACCGGATGCGCTAAAGAGCGCTCGTCGGGGCCATGCGGCGGGCCGGGCCTAAAGACCATTCGCCCGCGTCTCGCTGACCGGCGCCTCGTTCCGATGCTCGACAACAAGGCCCGAACGCACAAAGACTGAGAATCCAGGCGGGTCTGGGCACTCTGCCTGAGGGAGACACCGCTGGGAGCAATATCCAGCCTGATAGCGCATCAGAACGTCCACCCTAGCGAGTTGCTTACGCTGAGTCCATTTCGTTTTGCGTTGAACGGCGGGCTGCTGTCCAAATTGTTTAAGAGGGAAAAGTCGGTATGAAAATTGTTTACCAGCTTGATGGTGAACGTCGTCTTGGTCGTGACTCGGATGCGGCCCGCATCGGTTAACCCGGGGTATATTAGAAGCTGGGACTGCAGGTTATAGCGGTCAAAACGAAACATCTGGTACTGGAGGCCGAGCAGGGCTTCTACGTTTTGGTCGCCAGGTTGGTCACTGGTTTCGAAATTTTCATGCGTGTAGACGATGCCTCCCAACCACGCAAGAGTATCGTGATTGGTGCGAATCATAGCGCCCATATCCTCCCCCGAGCGTTGTACGGAGAGAAAGATCCTGCTGAGAGCTGTGCAGGAAATCTCCCAAACCGACGAGGAAGGAATACCGACTCAGAAAACACCCGTCTAGTGTTTGGATTTCCATCAGGTTCGAACTGGAACCGCCCGATTGGCCGCTGAAAGAAGAATCGACGCTGGCGCCAGCGAGCCATTTGGTTGAGAGATAGTTGGCGTTCGCATCCGCGCTCAAAGACGTCTGGCTGTTGCCACTGGTAAAGTTGTATCCGAAGTCGATCGCACCAGTTAGCTGACGCCAGAAGTTTCGCTTTTGCGACTCGACCGTGACCACATCTGGAGCGGCCGCGCGCACCTCGCCTTGGGCGGCATGAATCGAAAAATTCTTGTCTGGTGCTTACGCTGGCGTCACTTTTTCGATTGTGCCCGCCACTCGCTCGCCATTTTTCAGCACGACCTGAAACCCACCACTGCTCTGAACGCGCTCGACCTTCAGCCAATCCAGACCAATCGAACCCGAGACATAATCGAGATCGACATACAAGACTCCGTGCTCCAGCTTCTTTACCTCTCCGGTAAGACGATCTTCGTTCTTCATGATTACCAAATCTTTTCGCTTGGCCTGGGCCGGTAAGCAGAGAAGGATCATCAAGAAGGAGAGCGCAATGCGAAATCATTTTTTGAAAATGTAACTAGTCATTTCATGCTCCACATTTTTAGTCGATCTAAAAACGTGCAAGGGAGAACCGCTCGGAAGCAGGTCTTCCGCGTCCATCACGTGAATTTCAGCTTCACGCTTCATCAAATACAGCAAGCCGTCGAACCGAGCCTCCTTGCAGCAAAACGCTCCATTTGTGGAATCTGATCGGCGGGAGCTCTCGCCGAAAGGTCAGGCAATCGGTCACTTTCAATCGGCGAAATGGCGCGCCCTATCTGATGGGGATCGCTCCGCTTAAAAAACCATCTTCATTACCGCGCGTATCAGCTCTGGAGCTGGGGTGCCAAGGAGGATTAGCGGCACCAGCGGGATGGCAGCTTGGCCAACGATTTGCAGAGCAAGTTTCCTGGAAATGGGAGCTATTCTCATGCCCTCAACGAAGGCGAAGCTGTTCCCCATGTCGGCAAGAGATTGGATGTCGCCGGCTCCCAGCAAGGGCTCTGGAGGAGGTCCGGCGCAGTGAACCCATTTTCCGTCGAACGATTCAGTGTAAGTATTGGCGAGCCGGCCGTACGCAAGCAGTCCCGCCTTCCGCACCTTGATCAGCTTGGGAGCTAGCAAAGTCAGGGGCAACAAATCCACGATCAGCGACATCACAACAAATCCCGCCATCACGGATTTGAAAGAGCTCAGTGGTGCTCTTTCGAACAGCATACTGTTAGCTACGCGACCGGCAAGCGTACAACCCAAGGCGCAGAACAGGATTGCGAAATGTTTCTCGGCCATCGCGAGAAAGTTGAGTCCCGCGTCATGGTCCGGATGGGTAGGCATGAGCGTCAAATGCAGTCGGCTGATCCGCCACAGTAGCACCGCCCAGATAATGTAGCGAAAACACGAACGGTAGATGATGAAGCGGAGCAACGGGGCGCTAAAGACCGCAAACCACCATCCCGCTGCGGTCAGCCCACGTGCCGTGGTGTGCCAGCTCGAATACGCCCCGGTTGTCCACTCATGCTGCCACAAGAATACGGGGAAGAATGCCAAGACTAACAATATGAACTCAGGAATCCATGAGTCTTTCAGGTGTTGCACGCCCCGCAAGACGTTCTCGAAACGCGGTAACTCCTGATCTTGCACAACGCGAGCATCCAAGAATTCTGTAACCGCCTGTCGAATTGCAGGGTCGATCACAACCTCCGCCAGCAGCAAGAGAGGCAAACAAAGGAGAAATCGTCCGTACATCGAAAAGTCGTAGAGGAAAGGAACCCTTACGTGGTTGCCAAAAGCGAGTCCATCCTTGAGTGAAAGCAGTAGTAGTGGCAACCAAGTCGTCGCCACTACGACGACAATTCTGCGCGATCCGTTAGGAAAGCTTTGGTGTACAAGGCGGAAGTGAAGCAGTAAGTCGTAGAGTGGTCCGCCCACAACGATGGAGAAATTCCTCGCAGCGGACTCCGCGGCCTGCTGGGCATCCGGACCGCCCGAAGAACTGGACTTTTCCAACGTTGGACGACTATCAGGGAATTCTGGATGCCTTGCGTGAGTAGCCATGAGCTGCCTCCGTATTTCTATGGCTTCGTCAGGCCATCTCTTTTTTTCGAGTTCAAAGTTCCAATCCGCGGAAGAGTCCTTACGTCTCGGCCTCGGTCAACGACCCTCTTAAGCCCCAGGTCGGCCGGGTTGATCGTCTGCGATCCGCGAAATGCACTGTTAAAAAAGGGCAGCGAGAGTGTACCGAATCGTCGCGCGCAAGCCGCATTTGTTCTTCTACTTATATGGGGATGGCTGCTGTGCAATTAACGCCGCAAGGGTCGTCCACTTGCGATGCGAGTTGCAATCCGCGGACTGGAGATTCTCCTTTCTCACTTGCGATCGTTACGGGTATGTGACGACCTGATACACCAGCTGCGTGCCCTGGTAGTAGGGACGGTAGTAGACGTTGCTGCATTGATAGATCACTGCTCCACCGGCACCAACGGTCGCGCACCCGCCTGGCAGGGTGGGTATCACTGTACCTACAGCTGGTGCTTGCACGACCACAGTGGTAGCGGGTGGGCGCGTCGCCGCCCGCAACCACCGCCGTTGTAGCAACTCCGACAGCGGCGCCTGCTGCTCGACGCCGAACTCGCAAAGCAAATGAAACTCACAAGCTCTAATCAGCCTCGAACGGATGGGTTCTCACTTCTCATGACAAGGAGAACCAATGGCAAGCAGTGTTTCGTGAGCAACGGATCGCTACCGAGAAGCCGACTTATCAGGATTCTTATGTGACCCGACTGCCCCTGACAATTTCCGATTTGCCGATAATGCTGAAGAGATTGTGGGGTGACTCGAATCGAAATACCGGGTGCGTCGCGTCCACTCTGCGGCTTCTGACGAAAAAGGGAGAGAACAGCTGGGGTTGAACCGGAGATCCGGAGCTACTCCGCAGGGTCGTAATTCAGGTTTTGCCCGAGCCATCGTTCGATCTCAGCTACGCTCATTCCCTTGCGTTTGCTGTAGTCGACGACCTGGTCGCGGTCGATTTTGCCGAGGCTAAAATATCGCGATTCGGGGTGGGCGAAGTAGAGTCCACTCACGCTCGAGCCGGGCCACATCGCAAACGACTCGGTGATCAGCATTCCCGTATTCGCCTGCACATCGAGCAAACGCCAAAGCTGACCCTTTTCCGTGTGATCCGGGCACGCAGGATAACCCGCAGCTGGCCTGATGCCGCGATATTTCTCTTGAATAAGATCAGCGGCGCTCAAGCCCTCCGCGCAACCATAACCCCATTCATCCCGCACGCGTTTGTGCAAGCATTCGGCGAAAGCCTCAGCCAAGCGGTCGGCGATGGCCTCCGCCATGATCGCGTTGTAGTCATCGTGCTTGGCCCTGTACGACTCGCACAGTTCTTTCAAGCCGATCCCGCTGGTTACCGCGAATGCGCCGATGTGATCGCCCAAACCCGTGTCCTTCGGTCCGATGAAGTCGGCGAGCGATCGGCAAGGCTCGTTGCCCTCCTTATTTGATTGTTGGCGGAGGAAGTGGAATCGTTCGAGCACGGTCCCGCGTGCGCTGTCCGTGTACAGTTCGACATCGTCCCCCACAGCGCTGGCAGGGAAGAAGCCGTATACGCCTCGGGCCGTGATCAGTTTCTTCTCAATGATGACATCAAGGAGAGCATTGCCTTCGCTGAAGACTTGGCGCGCCTGGGCGCCATGCTCTGGGTGTTCAAGAATCCGAGGATAAATTCCTTTCAGTCCCCAGGTATGGAAGAACGGGCTCCAGTCAATGAAATCGCGCAGTGTTGCCAGAGGAAAGTCATTCAGCACGCGCACACCCGTGAATGAGGGCGTGGGCAGGTCTTCCGCGCGCCATTCGATCGGAGTCCGCCTTTTCCGGGCATCCTCGAGCGAGACAACGCTTAGCTTCGGAGCGGAGTGGGCTTTGCGCAACGCCTCGTAATCGGCGCGATGCTGCGCCACGAACGCAGATTTACCTTCGTCGCTCAGAAGGCTGGTTGTAACGGGCACTGCTCGGCTGGCGTCGAGGATGTGGACTACCGGCTCACTATAATGTGGCGCGATTTTGACGGCCGTATGCGCCCGGCTCGTGGTTGCGCCGCCGATGAGCAGAGGTAGCTTGAAACCCTGACGCTCCATCTCGCGGGCCACATGCACCATCTCGTCAAGAGACGGAGTGATCAGGCCACTGAGTCCGATCATGTCGGCCTTTTCCGCCTTGGCGCGTTCGAGGATCTTTTCGCAGGGAACCATTACGCCCATGTCGATCACCTCGTAGTTGTTGCAGGCGAGGACGACCCCGACGATGTTTTTGCCAATGTCGTGAACGTCGCCCTTGACGGTCGCCAATACGATTTTCCCCTGAGCTTTGACCACTTCCCCCGCCGCAGCTCTAGCTTCTTTCTCGGCTTCCATGTAGGGAGTGAGGTGCGCCACGGCCTTCTTCATCACGCGGGCCGACTTGACGACCTGGGGCAAGAACATCTTGCCGGCCCCGAATAAGTCACCGACCACGCTCATCCCAGCCATCAACGGGCCTTCGATGACTAACAGAGGACGGCCCAGTTTGACGCGAGCTTCCTCGGCGTCGACCTCAATGTACGTGTCGATCCCTTTGACCAGCGCGTGAGAAAGACGGTCCTCGACCGTGCCGTTGCGCCACTCCTCGGCCTTCTTTTCATTGGCAGCCTTGCCAATGCCCTTCAGCGTTTCGCCGTAATCTACCAGACGCTCGGTTGCGTCGGGGCGGCGGTTCAGGAGCACGTCCTCGACCAACTCCTTCAGTTCAGGCTCAATCTCCTCATAGACCTCAAGCATGCCGGCGTTCACGATGCCCATGTCCATGCCGGCTGCAATGGCGTGATAAAGAAACGCAGAGTGAATCGCTTCGCGGACTTTGTTATTGCCGCGGAAACTGAACGAGATGTTTGAGACGCCGCCGCTCACCTTCGAGTGTGGCAGGTTGGCCTTGATCCACCGTGTGGCGTTGATGTAGTCCACCGCGTAGTTGTTATGCTCCTCCATGCCCGTGGCAACGGTGAGTATATTGGGATCGAAGATGATGTCTTCCGGCGGAAACCCGACCTCGTCGACCAGGATGCGGTAGGCGCGCTCACAGATACGGATCTTGGCTTTGTAAGTCGCGGCCTGGCCTTGTTCGTCGAAGGCCATCACGACTACAGCCGCACCATATTTCAGGACTTTTGCGGCGTTCTGGCGAAACTTTTCTTCGCCTTCTTTCAACGAAATTGAGTTGACGATGCCTTTACCCTGCATGCACTTCAGCCCGGCTTCGATGACCTCCCACTTCGAAGAGTCCACCATGAAAGGCACTTTGGCGACTTCGGGTTCGCTCCCGAGCAACTGGAGGAAGCGCGTCATCGCCGTGACGCCGTCGATCATGCCTTCGTCCATGCAGATGTCGAGGACATTCGCTCCGTTCTCGACCTGCTGGCGGGCCACGCTTACAGCGTCTTCATATTTGCCGTCTTTGATGAGCTTCGCGAACTTGGGCGAACCGGCCACATTTGTCCGTTCCCCGATCATGATGTAGACGCCGGCCTGCTGGGTGAATGGCTGCGATCCCGAGAGACGGAGTGGCTTTGCCTTCGCAGGCTGAAGCGCGCTTGCGTTGTCTGATTCGCTCACGCGGGACTCTCGATCTGGTCGGCGCAGGATTCTTCTGAGTGTGCCGGGCGCCACTTGCGTGGAGGCTGACCTTCGAGCGCCTTGGCGATCGCCCCGATGTGCTCAGGCGTATTTCCGCAACAACCGCCGGCGATGTTGATCAACCCTCCCCGTGCAAAGTCGCCCAGATAACGTGCCATGTCTTGCGGCCCAAGATCGAAGCCAGTTTCCGAAAGCGGATTCGGTAACCCGGCATTGGGGTAACACGAGATCGCCACATCGGCTTTTTCCGAGAGTTCCTCAAGGAACGGATACATCAGATCGGGACCGAGAGAGCAGTTGAGTCCCACCGACAGCGGTTTCACGTGCCGCACCGCGTTCCAGAACGCCTCAGTCGTCTGCGCCGAGATCATCGTCTCGCCGCCGCGCCCCACCGCCGCAGAGATCATGACTGGTAGTTCCCTACCGTCCTTGTCGAATACCTCACGGATGGCGACGAGTGCGGCCTTTGCGTTGAGCGAGTCGAAGATTGTCTCGACCAGCAACAAGTCTGCGCCACCGGCGATGAGAGCGCGCACCTGCTGCGTGTAAGCGGCTTTGACCTGATCGAAAGTGACCACCCGAAAGCCAGGATCGTCGGCGTCGGGCGAGTTCGAAAGAGACACGGTCAGCGGCCCGATCGCTCCCGCTACAAACCGCTGACGCGAGGTTGCAGTTCCAACACGATCGGCCCACTCACGGCATTGCCGCGCCGATTGCTCATTGATGTCCCAAACCAGAGCTCCGAGAAACTGATCATCGATGACTTTTTGATAGAAGGCGGGATCCTTACGGCCGCCGCGCTCCCGCGGATCGTCGACAAAGAACTCGCTCTGCGTGATGCTGGTTGCACCGAAGGTGTTCGTCTCAATGATGTCCGCGCCCGCTTCCAGGAACCGGCGATGGATGTCGCCGATCATTTCCGGCTTGGTCAGCGAGAACAGGTCGCCGTTGTTCAGAAGGCTCTTCGTCGAGTTTTTGAATCGCTCTCCTCGGATATCCGCTTCCTTCATGCCATAGGTACGAATCGTCGTGCCCATCGCTCCATCGATGATGGCGATGCGCCTGTCGAGGATCTTTCCAAGCGGATGTTGGTGGGTCTTGGTCATATCCCTTTGATGATCTCGGGCAGCCTTCGCTTCAGCCTTACCTTGGCGACATTTTCCACGAAATATACCTCCTTTATTATTATAGCGATGGGCAGGATGCCCAAGCTGTTGCGGGTGTCATCACCGAGGTAATCGTGATAGCGTTGAATGCAAGGGACTTTCAGGGTGGAGAATCGAGAAAGAGTACACACAACAACCATCAAGTCTCCCACTGGCCGAATGCCCTTCGTCGCGGCGGGTGCTGTCACGGGCATCGGCAGTCTGCCTCTCACCTCGGTTACATCGGCAGTTCGTGCGGTCGCCAAATTCTCCCCGGAAGTTCCTTTTTGGCCGCAGTTGCCTCAACTCTCACAACAGGAGAGTATCGTCGGCCAGGGCCTCGGTGTTGTCGAAAAGTTGATTGCGCCTCGGAATGAAGGCTACGGTTATCAGGTGAAAGCAGGCCAACTCGATTCGGTGCTCGAAATCCTTCACCGGAGTAGCGGGGAGTTGACACCGGCACATGCGGCAGGCTTCGGCGCGTTCGAAGAAGCATTGTCGTCTGGTCTCTTCGGCTCCGCAATCGCCGTCAAGGGGCAGATTGAAGGCCCAATTACACTGTCAGCGTATCTGTTCCATAAAGGCCGGAACTTCTTGGGCGATCCGACACTTTTCGCAGCAGTGGCCTTTCATGTCTCGCAGATCATCGGCTGGCAGATCGATCGCCTGAAATTAGCTGGCCTGCCTGTGCTTCTGTTTGTTGATGAGCCAGCCTTATGCTTGGACGCTGCCGCGATCGCGGTCTCAGAGGAACAGCGGCTTGATGCATTGGCGGCCACACTCGAGCACGCTCGCGTTCATGGAGCTCATGCCGGACTGCATTGCTGCGCGGCGCGCCCCTTTGAGCGCATGTGCCGTGTGCAACCCGACATCATCTCCTTCGATGCCCATGAAGGATTGGACTCGTTCTTTGCCGATTGGCATGCGCTGGACTTCATGCAACAAGGTGGAACCGTCGCTTATGGAATAGTCCCCACACGACCCGGAGTGAACGCCGTCGATTCGGCGAGCATCTTCCTTCGCTGGCTGAAAGCCGCTTCCCTGGCTGGGGATCCCCAGAAATTTGCCCAGCGGGCGATGATTACAGCGACCTGCGGACTCGGACTTCTCGACACGTCCGCCGTCGCGGAGTCATTCGGCGTCGCGCATAGCGTGAGCAAACTGATTCGGTCTCTTGCGGGTTCGCCAGAATTGGACGAAGAAATCGCATTTGGAAATTAGCGTTGGTGGCTCCGGGTTCATCGTGATAAACGCGCTTGTCGCCAGTTGTGCGATTGATGACGAGAAGCCGACTTCTCGTTACTTATCTTGATCGCGACATGGAGTTCGTCTGGACTCCGAAGCATTTGGACAAAATGAGCTGGCAGCGGAGTTCGTCGGTTCCAATTAAGCCTCTGCAACCAACAAATTCTTTCTTTTCAGCGAACCCCGCAACCATCCCAATTGACAGTTTAGATTTCTAATCCGGCGGACGATCAAAAAGAGAGAGAGAGAGTTTCCGAATCGCCGTCATCGGAGAGGCGTCGGTTATGGGCGATTTCATGAGCCCAAAACGCTTCCCAAATATAGGGTCAGCGCCTTCTTGAATTCTTCCACAATCAGGTCTTTCGCTTTGTCACCCGCTTCTCCATAGAGCGTTATCAAGCCTCTGACTATCTGGAGAGTTACGTTCGCAGCCAGTGCTGCTCGTTCGTCTGAAAGGGATGGGTTCTTTGCTCGAAAGGCATTCGCGATGTTGGCTCGCAAGACTCGCTTCGCAGCGGGGTTGCGGCGTAGCCGAATCGGCGCAGCGAGCAGTCTGAGATAAGCCGGACGTACCTGAACAATTTCAATGATCCGTTGGATAAAGAGACTCGCGAACTCTCGATGACTGAGGTTCTCCGCCTGCTCTATCAATGGCCTCCATTGCTCTTCCATCTCCTGGGCGTACTGGCCCAACAAAGTAAGGGCGACGGCCTGTTTGTCCGGGAAGTAGTTGTACAGCGCCCCAATCGAAGAGCCGCTGTGCTCCGCGATCGCGGTCATCGTGGTTGCTTCATAGCCAACGTCGACAAACAGTTCCGCCGCCGCATTCAGGAAACTGGCGAGCCTGTGTGAAGAGCGCTCCTGTTGCGGGGCAACTCTTATCGAATTTGACAAATTTGAGGGCATCCTCATATTCTATACCTTAGAAATCGAGGGTGCCCTCGATTTTAGTAACAAATCTTATCCCGAGGAGTCCCATGGCAGAACTTCAGCTTGATCCTCACAAAACCGCACTTGTTCTCATTGACCTCCAGAATGCCATCGTCGGCATGAGCACCGCGCCTCATCCAGCCGCGCAGGTCGTTGCCAATTCGGTAAAGCTGGCGGAAGCGTTTCGCGGCCACGGTGCCACGGTCGTCTATATCCGTGTCGACCTCAACGATTTCCTCAAGCTTCCTGTCGACCAGCCGCCCAACCTGGGGAACGCACCGCCGCCTGCCATTGTTTCGGAGATTGCCCCTTCTGCCGGATTTCAGCCTGGCGACATCCTGCTCACGAAACGTCACTGGGGCGCCTTTGCAGGAACCAACCTCGAGCAGCAGCTTAAGTCGCGTGGTGTCGATACGGTCGTCCTCACCGGAATCTCTACCAATGCGGGGGTAGAGTCCACGGCGCGACAGGGTACCGGCCTCGGCTTTGGCTTTGTCGTCGTTGAAGACGCTTGCTCTGGTCAGGATGGTGAACAGCATCGTTTCGCATTCGAGAAGATATTCCCTCGGCTCTGTCGGGTGCGCTCGACCAAGGAGGTCCTCGCCGCCCTTGCCTGACACCAAGATTCAACTCGATCGACTCGATCGGCTCGATCCGCTGGTCTGGAAGATCACTGCTGTCGCTGTGCTTGGGTCCCTCATGGGACAGGTCGATGCAACTGTGGTGAACGTCTCCCTCTCCAGCCTGGCCGTTGATCTGCACAGCAGTCTTACCACTATTCAATGGGTCACGAGTGGCTACCTTCTGGCGCTGGCTCTCATGCTCCCGTTGAATGGCTGGCTCGTCGGGCAGCTCGGAGCAAAATCGCTCTATCTGTGGTGTTTTCCGATCTTCACGCTCTCATCGGCACTCTGCGGACTCGCGTGGTCCGCGAACTCGCTGATTGGCTTTCGAGTCCTCCAGGGAATGAGCGGAGGTTTGATGGCTCCGCTGTCGCAGATGATGATAGTGCGCGCCGCTGGGAGGCACGTGGCGCGCGTCTTCAGTTACGCCGCAATACCGATTCTGCTGGGACCGCTCCTCGGGCCCGTGCTGGCTGGGGCGATTCTTCAACATGCGTCCTGGCGTTGCCTGTTCCTGATAAACGTTCCGGTCGGTCTCTTAGGAATCGTCCTGGCGATTCGCTTTCTTCCCGAAGACCGCGCCGAAGCCCGGTCGAGAGATCTCGACTTTGTCGGCTTCTGCCTACTTTCCCCAGGGCTTGTGCTTTTTCTCTACGGTGTGGACCATGTTGGGGAACGGATTGGCTTGACGGCATTTTTTGTTTCCCTGGTGCTGCTCACTGTCTTCATTCGGACGGCAACCAGGAAGGGCGACGATGCGCTCATTGATCTTCAGCTCTTTAGGGGGAAGGATTTTTCGGCATCGGTGCTGACGCAATTCACCTTGAACGGAATCTCATTCGCAGGACAGATGCTCATCCCGATCTATCTCATCCGTCTGTGCGGCGAATCAGCCAGCGCGGCAGGCTGGTTGATGGCTCCTCTCGGACTGGGCATGATCTGCACGTATCCGAAGATCGGCGTGCTGACGCAGCGCTTCGGCATCCGCAGGGTAGCGGGTAGCGGCGCCTTTTTGGCCTTAGCCGGGACACTACCGTTCCTTTTTCTTGCCAGTCACGGCATGTCCATCCCTCTGCTCGTATGTACGCTCTTCGTCCGCGGGATGGGTTTGAGCACGGTCGGCATTCCGTCCATTACCTCTGCCTACGCTTCGGTCGAGCAAGAACACCTGCCGATGGCGACGACCTCACTCAATATAGTTCAGCGTCTCGGAGGGCCCACCCTGACGACACTATGCGCTACTTTTCTCGGATGGAGACTGGGTATGGCGCAACAGGCGACCGGCATCTCCAGAGCCTTTACCGCGACCTTCATGCTGCTCAGCCTCACCCATATCCTGCTTTTGGTAGTAGCACTAAGGCTGCCTTTTTTCATAGAGAAGACGAAACAGTCGCCCTCTGATGAAGAGGTATCTCTTTTGATTGAAGAGGCGTCGGAGTGACGGCTCTGTCGTGTGGTTTGGAAGATCTTGCAGGAAGGGGTGCGATCATCGAGCAAGGCCACGAAGTGGGTCCCCGAGAAAAAGGGAAGAAAATGTGTTGAGATGCTGGAGCGAGCCCTTCGCAGGCTCGGCTACGATGTCACCATCACACCCGCAAACCAAGTTGCGGATCTTGGGAGGATTTCGACGGAGTATAACGCCTGATAAAGACAGTCGGAAATTACTTCGCCAGAATCTTTAGCAAGATCGCGTCCGTCATTCACCAGTAGTCAAAAGCGTGACTCGTCGTCGCTTTGTACTTTACGTTTGTATTCGCCGCTCAACTGGTGGTGCTCGCGTGGCAAAGCTACGTGCTTAATCCGCGGAAAATCCCCGCTACACTCATCTGGTCAAAAACTTCCAACCTTCAAGGAACCAACTGGAAGACAACCCCCTTGTTGTGAGCGCCACCTTCAGTCGTGGTGCCGTAAAGATTACCTTTTGTATCTTGGATCAGCGCAGCTAACGGATCAGCTCCGTCGCTCCCGGCAAAGGTGTGCAATATGGTTTCATCACCAGAAGGAGTCAATTCAAATACGGCTCCCGGACCGTTGGCGTCAAATTCAGTGGTGCCATAAAGATTGCCTTTCGCGTCGCGGACCAGCCCTGCGAACGGATACAATCCGTCCCCGCTGTTTTGTCCAAATGGGTACAGAACCGTTTCCTTCCCGGTCTTATCCACCTTGAATACAATACCGATGCCAAACTTGCCGCCGTCACTTGCCGTGCCGTAAAGATTCCCTGCTTCATCTCGCACCACGCCCCCAATAGGATACGCACCATCTCCGTTGGCATCGGTGAAGCTGTACAGCACGGTTTCCTTGCCGGCGGAGCTAAGCTTGAAGACCGTGCCATCGTTCTGAGAAATGGGACCACCAAGCTGCGTGGTGCCATAAAGGTTGCCCTTCGAATCTAAAGTCAATCCTGCGCAGGGATACTCTCCGTCGGGCACGCCTTTGAAGCTGTACAGGATTGTTTCCTTGCCCGCGGAGCTGAGCTTAAATACCGTACCGAAACCGTGCGCACCTCCCTGCTGCGTCGTCCCATAAGCGTTGCCTGCCCCGTCAACCACTACTCCGGCGATCGGATATGTGCCATCCCCGTGTTTGCTGCCGAAGCTATAGATCTTCGACTTAGCGCCTACCTTGAATACGGTTCCTCGATTCGCACTGCCACCTAACATGGTTGTTCCATACACGTTGCCATCAGCATCAAAAGTCAATCCTGCACTCGGATACGCTCCATCAGCTCCCGAAAAGCTGTACAGTACCGTCAACTTCCCGGCGGAATCGACTTTGAAAACCGTTCCTAAATTGTGAGCCCCGCCCTGCTGGGCAGTACCGTAGAGATCACCGTCGGGGCCGATTACCAATCCGGCGACGGAATATGTCCCCGAGGCACTGTCCAACGAGAAAAGGGTTTTGAAAGTCTGGGCGTGTGCTGAACTTGTCGCGAGCGCCATCAGCAACAGAATCGACAGAAAGCCGGCAGTTCCTGCCCCGCGCCGTATCATTGATCGCAGGCTGCAATATTCGACTGGGCTGGCCACGATAGTTCTCCTTTCAGATTTCGGCTCTACTCGCAACCTTATTGAACGGTAATAGCGACCGGCTTGGAAGCAATTCCGTTCGCGACAACTACAAGCTTGCTGGCACCGGTTTCCATATCGCTCGGCACGTCGAAGTGAGTAGAAACCTTCGCACTGCCGGTCGCCACGCCCATCGTGCTAGGGTTGTGCGTTCGTGCATAGAAGACGTGGTGCGACGCGCTATTGGTAATTCGGATCAGCGGATAGTTGGTAGCCATTTGGGCGTCATCGCCGTACATGGCTCCCTGCGAAAGGCCGTTGAACTGCGTGCCCGAAATAACGTAGCTGTCGCCGCGAGTAACCGTGTGCGGATACGTGCTGATCGCTGGCGCCCAGGATGGATCGGGCTTGCCCTTCGATGTGTAGATCTCAACGTCAGACGAGCCGTCGGTGAAAAAGATCTGTCCCGTCGGCAAAACCAGCATGCTTCCCTGCTCGGTCGCATCCTTGTTGGCTCTCGGCGGTCCGGGTACTTTGGTGAATTTGGTTCCGTCGAATTCGTAGAAGGTCGTGGGCGGGTTGTTGATGCCATGGTTGGTATCGCAGAGCACATTGCCATCCGGCAACAAGGCCGCTGGGGCATCGCCCATATCATTTTCCTCCGGAATATCCGGTCCTGGCACCCAATGTCCGGGCTTCATTAGGTCGGCGGGAGGATGATAGATCGACGTGTGGCCCGCCTTAGTTTTGTCGGAATTGGCTCCGGTGGCAAAGACGGTGCCATCGGGACGCAGTACGGCTGGTCCGATCTCGGCGGTGGGTGGATCGCTCAGCAGAACGATCGTGCTTCCCGCACTGATCCATTCCCCTAGTTTAGGTACGTATTTTTCGGCATGCTCGGGTTGGAGCACGTTTTCCGCGTCCACCGTCAAAACCGTGCCATCGGGGAGCAGGGTCCAGCCCTCTTCATCATACAAGTCTTGCTTGTTCGACCCGGTAAAGGTCCAAGTTAAAGTCTTTTCATCCAGCAGCGCAGCCGTGAAGGGAAAGGCGCAGCAGTTGGCCAGCATAAATGTGCCGTCAGAAAGGACCACGCTCTCCGCATCGCCGATGATGGTCCAGCCGGGGGGAGGATCTACATTCGTCCAAACATTGGTGAGCGGATCGTAGATCGCGCCCAGGTTGGTCCACTCCAGTTGGCCAAAATTGTACTCTCCGCCTTCGACGATTACGCGGCCGTCCGGCAACACCGCCGAGCCAAACGCAGAAGGACCGTATCCGGGGGGCAGCGAAGCCATCTGCGTCCAGGTGCCGTTGAGGTAGCTGCCACTTTGATCTGGGGTCAGGCGCCACCAATTGCTGCCGGTATTACCATCCTGTACCAGAACCGTGCCGTCGGTGAGCAGGAGCGGAATACTGGCGCCAAAGCTGGGTTGATTGTGCAAGGCATGCCAGGTTTGCGAGAAAGCCGTCACCGAGCACGCGACTAAAACAACCAACAGAGTACCGGCCCTTGATAGCTTCATGTTCTTGTCCTCCGGTAAAGCGCAAAAAAGAAAGAAGGAGATTGAAACAAACATCATGCAGACAAAAAACCGTCGCTTGCGCCCATGAAACTGTATTGCTGCGCGTGAGAGCCGGTCAACTCGGCTATCTGAACCACAGATCCCGCAGGCGCATCAAGGCTCGACAACGAACATAGGCTACCTTCGTCGGAAGCATTGATGGCAACGCTCACCATCAAAACCAAAGCTGAGGTGAAGAGAGCACTGAGTTTCATTTCTGCATCCTCCCGTGCGTCGAGACCACACGCAACGGCAGCGAGAGATTCACCTGCAGACGGGTGGGAGCGGACCAGCGTCTCTGCACAATAGCGAAGGGCGCTGCGCGAAGAATTATCCGCCTCTGCCTGCAAGGTGTCAATTGGAGAATTCATCGGACTGTCAAGCTCGAAAAACCACCGAGTTCAAGGGTGCTTGTTCGACCAGTTTTCGGCGGCCGGTCGCTGATGCGAAGGCATGAGGTTATGAGTGGTAGTGACTATCAGGTTTTCCCGCCTCAACGGCTAGTCCGGGTTGGTGCTGCATCCTTTATTACTGGACGTTCGAGGATTCTCTAGTACCTGTCCGCAGCACTTCGAAGAGCCTTCGGTATTCTTCCTCGTGTGGTACAAAGTCGCTTGGATCAGTTGTTAGATCGGTCCGGAGCTCTCGAACCGTGACGAACCTCACCTCAGCGACTTCCCCATCGCTGAACTTGAGACCTCCGACATCCAAGTCCCTTTCAACAAGAAAGACGTGGTGATATTCGTTGTCGATGTAGTTGCCCTTATTGAGTGTGACCTGCTCGGGAATGGTAAAGAGATAGCGGCATTCACCAGGAATGAGCGTGACCCCAAGCTCCTCTTGTGCTTCTCGGAGTGCCGCCTCAAGGGCCTCTTCTCCGGCAGAGATATGTCCGGCTACCGAAACATCCCACAAGTTAGGCCAGTTTTCCTTCGTAGGGGAGCGCCGCTGAATCAGAATCTGGCCCGCTATGTTGCGAATCCAAACGTGGGCAGCGCCATGCCAGTCGCCGTCGCGATGTACTTCTGGCTTGGGCTTTTTTCTTCCGGTAGGGCGACCTGAGGAGTCAAGCAGATCAACGTATTCCATCTTCTGATTCTAAGTTGCCGGGGGGAAGGTTGGAATGCGGCTTTACTAGGCATAATCCAAACAACCTTCTACAATATTCCCGCTGTTAAATCCGAGGGGGAACCATGGGAAACCTAAGTAGTGCGCTTCAGCAGTTACGTGTTGAGCGCAGGCAGGCGCAGTTGCAGGTGGAGAAGTTGGATCAAGCAATCTCAGTAATTGAGTCGTTAAACGGTTTAGGAGTAGTTCAGCAGGCAAACCAACCAGTCCGAATAATATCGCAGGCTTCACGGCGCAAGATGGCTCAGGCGCAACGGGCAAGATGGGCAAGGGCTCGGAATGGATCGCAGCCAATAGTGGTAGCGAAGACCACTGATCCGGCTCCTTCGAAGCGCAGCATGTCAGCAGCAGCCCGCAGAAAGATCGCCGCGTTCCAGCGCGCTCGCTGGGCGAAAGTGAAGGCTCAGCAAAAGAAGGCCGCGTAGTCGGTGGTGGCAAAATAGGAAAACAACGGTATAGTGGGCTGGATTTGAGGGGAGGTGAGCCCTGGTCCTCTGTTCAGGCGGATCAGGCGGAGCGGGGGGACTCTGGGGCTCACCGCTCAAGCAACGAACACGATTGGTAAGGCTGTCGTGAGATCGAATGTCGCGGCTTAAAGATGACGGGCCTCATTTGGTGTAAAGGGTCTTGATGAGCAAGTTTTATTCTTCTTACTCACAAAGGCCCGCCATCAACGAAGCGAAGCGGCCTTAACGCCCCTGAGCATTCAACTTGTTGCAGTCCTCGCAGAGCCTGAAGCTACCGGTGCCGGTTAGTCGTTCTTTCAGTGATATGTCACGACCCGGAGGGCAGGCATCGTTATTGTGATAAACGCGGCGAGCGGGCGGTTTCTGGCCTTCATTGATGGAATGGAATGCGGGTACCAATGTCATGGGTCATCTCCTTTTAGGATATTTCTGATGGTGCTCCCAAGGCTCGGCCCGGTGTAACTTATCTGACGCAACTTTTCCAACAACCACTACAGTGTGGCCCTGCGCTGCACTTGTCCCCGCAGTTGTGTTGATTGCAGCCATAACTGCCGCAACCATGGCAACATTGTTTTCTATCGGCTGAGGTGTTGCCCGAGGTGACAAGCGAAACCACGGCCAAGGTCGCGATCAAGAACGTCCTTTTCATGGTCTAGCTCTCTTTCTAGGGGAAGGCCAGCATTATACGTCCCAATGACGAAGCATTGTATCGGAGTTCCAGCCGGGTCAAATCTTGTCCCGGTCAGGACGGCTCCTTGCCTTGAATCAACTCCAGCACTTCGGTGATGAGTTCTCTCTCCTATCCTGCCGAACCAAATACCCGAGTTTCTCGGCTGCCCACGATCTGCTCCAGGCTTCCGCGCAAAAAGCAAGAGCGCCCAATGACCTCAGCCCAGTCAAGAGCGCACCACACATCGTCCACTGTGGCGCGGTTACCTCAGCTGGGCCACACGGGCATTTCCCGCAGAGTCAGTCTTGATCGGCCGGGTGAAATACCGAATCGTAAACTCGGTTTGCAAGTTCGATGGTGGCCTCTACCTGTGATAGAGCACCTGTAATCAGGACCGCCAAGGGAAGCGACAACATTCTGGGTGTTTCAGGATCCAAGAACGCATGAATCTCTTTGAGGGAGGAATCGTATTGCATCGGAAACTCCTGAAGATGATATCTGTGAGGACGATCTTCACATACTCCGATTTTGGGGCAGGAACAGCAATCCCTTCAATACGGTTGAATCCTAATTACGAAAGTACAATGTCCTGACTTGTGCAGATCATTCGGGCAGTTCGATTCGGTCTGCATGTTTCTTGTCCCGCTCGTGCTCTTCTGCAAGGACCTTTTCGAGCCAATGTGCTTGTTTGGCAGCGAGCCCCTTGTCTGCAAATGCAGGATGGTGATTGATAAAGAACTCCTCGCCACAACCGTCACACCTGAGCGTTCCCATCTCCCGGAAGCCTTCTGCCCTTTCTTGGCTCTGACCCTTCTTTATTGCAACTGCGTTCATCAACTCATTCTGCTCCGAATGCTGCTGCCCAATCATATCTCGGGGCAATAAAATGGCAACCTGAGAAATTTGCCCTTCCGTCCGACAGCCGACCGTCTCAAAGCTATCAATTATGGTATAACCAAAGAGTCGCGTTACACATCCCTCCGTGCCCCGGTTTCCGGGCGTCGGTCTCTTGTGCGATCTGATAATCCACGCTGGAGACCGCCATGCCCAGAAGCTCGCAATTACCAATTTGTTCCTTGTGCCACGAAACCGTGAAGATTGAAACCGCAAAGACCGACGAAGATGGGAAGGCGGTTCATGAGGAATGCCACGCGCTCAAACGCGGCCAATAGAGGCCGAACATATCGCGATCAGTCCCATGACTTTGTGCCCTCGAGGTGCGACGGCTGGGCAAGTTTGCGCTTTATTTGACGGCGAAGTTGAGGTAGTCCACGTCGAAAGAATTGCGGCTGCCTTAGCGATGGATGTCAAGAATTGAATGGCGGGTCTTTTCAATGCGATGTTTCCAGCCTGGAACCCTCGACGACCGGAACTACATCACGATGGCGCAAAGAAAAACGCCGCCCGGGAAAAGGCGAATTAAGGATGACGTGCCGCGACGCTAACCCGTAATCGCTTTACGAAGCGTGGAAAAAGGGCAGCTATGCTGCTTTACCAGGAAGCCTCCAGTAAGTTCGTAAGCCTCCCATTTCTGGACGGACATACCTCTCAAACACGATCCCGAGCTTGGCAGCTGCTTGTTTCATCTTTTTCGGGCCGATCCCATTAATGCAGCCACAGGACAGCAAGTCCTCCTGTGGTTCGATCATGCCCGGCGCAGCAGTAAGCTTGCAGAGCAGCAACTCGACCGCTTCTTCAAGATGTTCACCCCATAGGACTGATCTCATTAGAATTCACCGCGAACGTAGGTCAATAGAACGCAGATCGAGTGCGGACAACACAGGATCCGTAAATGTAGAGGACGGCATAAAGCTAGCGAAATGGATTCCTCATCTTGCCCATCCCCGCTCAACGCTTTTGAACCTCGCAGGTTCTCGGATAGCAAGCGACCGTTGCGTGGCGTGGTGCTTCTCGTCGGGTAAACAGTTGTTCGCAGACAAGGCATCGGCGGATCCCTTGACCGAGGACTAGAAAGGGTTTGCCAATCCGGTCGTCTGGGGCGAGTGCACTGTGTCGATTCTGTTGGATCTCAGCCATTGAACACCGTCTCCTCAACGCCCAATCAGAGTGAGCGCTTACTAGGGCATGTACATCACCCGAATGGCAGGGCCAGGCTTTACAAAGGCTCGCGCAAGAGCCGAACCAATCGACCGATTGGATAAGGCTTGATCAGCACCGGAACTGGTGCCTGAAAATCTCTCTCGCTAGTATGGATTGCCATACGCTGACCGGGTGTGATGACTGTAATTGCACGGACCAACTCCAACCCATTTTCGATCTTCTCACCGCGGTAGAAGTAAAGATCAGAAAGTACAAAACTCCAGGGACCATTGTGCTGGTACGTGGCCAGGGCCTCGTCGCCCTGCGATTCCTCCCAGACCTCACATCCTCTCGACTCTAACTGCGCCCGCAGCCAGCCGCGCAAGACGTCGTCATCGTCGACGACGAGAATGCGATGATTTCGAACAGTTGATTTCTGTCTGTTCATCCGATTCTGTAGATCCCCAGTCTGATCATCAGGAACATGAAAATAGCGGTTGCGAAGAACACGAAAAGCTGGTGGAGATATCTCGAACGCCGATCGGCGACCAAGCGATGCGCCACGATGAACCATATCACGCTGGAAAATGGCATCAAGAATGGAAACAAGAGCCGGAGTAGCCAGGCTTCATCCGCCGACAGATATCCTGGCACAAGGAGAAGGAACATGAGCAGAGGGAGCAGAAATATGAACACTGGAAAGGCGACGGCGGCGACGAGTGGCATTTCGAGAGACCTCCCGTGGTCCGTTATTGTAGTGGTCGATCGTATGTCGACCAAAACCGTGAACTGCCCCAAATGTCCCTGAAATCAAGATACCCAGCCGGCGGCGGAAATGATTAGGCTTGCCAGCACATCTTTCGTAACCATCCATACCTTATCTCGTCGATTTGCAGAGCCGTGGGTATCTTTGGAATGGGGGCAAGGAAGCTTGGATGTCGATGGTTGGGTGATCGTTCCTCACCCATCTCCTCGCCCAAACAATTGATTTCGCAGTAATCAGCCGGCTTGCAGTGTGCCGGCTGTGTGCCAGATTTCGGAGGGAATTTCGTTGGCTCGCAAGACAGGACAAGTCGCTGGACGTGGACGGCACCGCTGACTCGTCCGCGTCTTCCTCGGTCGCGGTCGCGAGACGCGTCGGTGCCGGTACCACAACCGCACCGTGCACGGCCCCGTCCGCCAGGCCCAGTCCCACCTTAATAAGGTGCTACGCGAGCGCGATCTCGGCCGACGAGTGGAGGAGTCACGGTCACGCTCGACGAGTTCCTTGATCGCTGGCTCGATACCGCCGCTAAAACAAAACTGCGCGACAAGAGTTATGAGAGTTACGAGAGCTTGTTACGGCGCTACATCCGACCTCTGCTCGGCGGGCGAATACTATCCGCAATCACCCCGCTCGACGTGCAGAGCGCATACCAGAAAATGATCGATCGCGGTCTGTCATCTCGCACCGTCCGCTACGCCCATTCCGTTCTTCGCTCCGCCATACGCCAGACCATCCGATGGCGGCTTCTCTTGCAAGATCCGACGGATGGCGCCCAACTGCCGCGGCTCGGCCGTCGCGAGCGATTCAGAGGAGCGGATGTAGGCGGCCTGACAATTCGGAGCTGGCCTTCACTTCTCCGGCTGGTCGCCCCATCTGCCCTATCGCGACAAGTATCCAGCGACGAGAACGGGAGATCTCGGCTTGTTCAGCCCGAAATCACCCGCGGTGATGTTATTAGCTTTTATGCATACAGCGCCAAACTGCTGCTGTTCGCATGTTCCTGCGCTTCTTCCGATTCGGCATCCTTGCCTTTGAGGCAGGCGAGCGTTACGTCCAGCGACTCCCGCTGGAGATTCATGATGCCATTTCGGCGAATTCACCGTTCCTGAGAATCAGAAACGAATCGTCTCGCCTACAAGCTATAAGCTGTTTCTGTGGAGTATCGATCGCGTCATCTGCGAGCTGGAAGGTTCCGTGGTGGATTGCGATGCTGGTCTTGGCATAGGGGAATCATCATGGAGGTAGACGCGACTCGCGCCGGACGTGTGTCGCCTTTGTGGGCTGCTACTAGAGTTCAGCGAGCGCTCGGTGGACAAGATGAATAGCGATTGCACCTTCGCCGACGGCCGAAGCGACTCGCTTTACGTTCCCTGACCGAACATCGCCCACAGCGAATACGCCCGGAAGACTGGTTTCCAGCATCTGCGCACTGCGGGCCAGCGGCCAGGCGGGTTGGTCAGTGGAACCGTCGAGATCCCGTCCCGTGAGAATGAATCCTTTGGGGTCGAGCGCGACACAACCCTTCAGCCATTCGGTTCGCGGCGATGCGCCGGCCATGATGAAAACGTGTCGAATGGGGACTGTGGCGATTTCGCCGGTCTGGTTATTGCGCCATGTGACGTGCTCGAGGTGCGAATCGCCTTCGAGCGAGATGATTTCGGTCCGGTAATGAATTTCGATGTTGGGATTCTGCTCAATGCGCTGGATGAGATAGCGGGACATGGTGTCTGAAAGCTGGCCGGAACGCACGAGTATGTGGACCCTGCGCTGAGTCTGCGACATGTAAACGGCGGCCTGGCCGGCGGAATTGCCTCCACCGACGACGATGATGTCGTCGTCACCGCAGAGCTGGGCTTCCATGAAGGTGGCGCCGTAATAGACGCCCTGTCCTTCGAAAAGGGCGAGATTAGCGATGCGTAGTTTGTTGTACTGCGCGCCGGTGGCGATGACGACCGAGCGCGCGGCGAGTTCGACGCCGTTATCAAGCACGACTTTGTAGGGGCGGCGGGCGCATTCGAGGCGCACTACGTTGCGGGCGATCATCATCTTGGCGCCGAATTTTTCAGCTTGGGTGATGGCTCGATTGGCGAGTTCCTGGCCGGAAAGGCCGTAGGGAAAACCGAGATAGTTTTCGATTTTGGAGCTGGAGGCGGCCTGTCCGCCAGGCGATTCGGTCTCGATAAGAAGGACGTCGAGACCTTCGGAGGCGGCGTAAACGGCGGCGGCGAGTCCAGAGGGACCGGCGCCGACAATGATGAGGTCGCGGAGTTGTGCGGCGTCAACGTCGGCGTTGAAGCCGAGGCAGTCGGCGAGTTTCTGAATTGTGGGATTGCGGAGGACATAGCCTTGGCCGCAGATTATGACGGGAATTTCGTCAACCTTGACGTTGAAGCGATCGAGGAGTTCCTGTGAGGCTTTGTCGGTATCGAGATCGATATACGTGTACGGATGGGCGTTGCGAGTGAGAAATTCGCGCAAGCGGAGGGTCTGCGCGGAGTGGCGGGAGCCGAGAAGGATCAGGCTCCCGTAGCCGCGGCTGATGAGTTCGAGGCGGCGGAGGATGAAAGCGCGCATGAAAATTTCGCTGAGCTCGGCGTCTTTGGCGATGAGCGAGCGGAGGGCGTCTCCGGTGAGTTCGATGAAATCGCCGGGCTCGATGACGCGTCCGCGAACGAAGATCCGGCGGCCGGAAATCATGGTGAGTTCGCCGGTGAAACCGCCGGCACGATGGACGGTGATGGGGCGTTCGCCGTCGAGGCCCGGCTGCACAACTTCCATGCTGCCGGAAAGGATGACGAAGAAGGGGATGTTGGTGTCGCCGACATCGAAAAGAATTTCGTCGCGGTCGACGTGCCGGACGCGGCCCTGAGGGCGAATCCGATCGATTTGCGATGGAGTGAGAGTCGGGAAAATTTGCGTGCGCGCGTCAAGCGCGCTGGGTATCGGAGGTGCAGCCATTTTTTGTTCCTTTAACCCTGCGTTGCGGACTGGACTCATTAGAGTACACAGCGGCCAAGAAAGTCGCACCGCGCCAAAGCGTAAACTGGAGGAACGGGTCTACAGTTACGTTCCCGGCGAGCCGAAGGTTGCGACATCTCTCTACGCGGCTTACACAAAATCATAGCCCCGAGCCCACCTTTGTCGCGCCGAACCGCCTAAGGATGCGAACGGGAGATCTCGGCTTGGTCAGTCAACCAGAAATCTCCCGCGTTGATGTTCTTAGTTTCTATGCGTACATCGCCAGGCTGCTGCTGTTCGCATGTTCCTGCGCTTCTTCCGACTCTGCATCCTCTTACGCGACCAGCAGGATTTTCCCCGCGGCACCCTTTTCCGCTGCTGCGTGCGCCTTGTTCGCGTCTTTCAGTCCGAAACGCTGGCCAAGCGGGATCGACAGCCTCCCTGCCCTCACTGCTTCAGCCATGTGCGACAGTACCCGTGGGTCCGCCTTCACTTGCATCGTTTTGACTGCAATGGAAGGATACTGAGCCGCATTGGTCGGCGCGCTTAGCACCGATGCGAAAACTCCTCCCTGCTTGAGCTTGCCTATCAACTTTGTTGCTGTCGTCCCATTAACCGTATCGGCGATGGCATCCAGCATTCCAAACCAGCAATAGCTGTCTCATCATCCAGCGCAAGTATGCGGTCAGCTCCCAAGGCTCGCGCTTCCTCGGTTTGTCCTTTCCGTACACCCGCGATTACGGTGGCACCTCTTTCCTTTGCCACAAAGACCGCGGAACGGCCGACATTTCCAGCGGCGCCGGTCACCAACAGAGTGCCACCGTTCTTTCCTTCCAGTGCGAGAGCGGCCAGTTCAGCCCCGGTTGTGGTGACTGTAGGCAACGCCGCCACCGATACCAAGTCCATCCCATCCGGCACCCGCGCGAGATCAGCAACCTTGACCACGCACATCGTGGCGTCTGCTTGCGCCGTCTGTCCGAAGACTTTGTCACCTTTAATGAAATTTTTCACACCGGGGCCGACCTTCTCCACGGTTCCAGAAACATCCCAGCCCAGGATTGCGGGAAAAGACACAGGAAAATACTCCTTGACCGCGCCTGATCTCATCTTCACGTCAAGCGGATTGATACTCGTGGCGGCAGTCCTTATGAGCACCTCGCCCGGCCCTGGAGACGGATCGGGCATGTCCTCGAACTTAAGTTCATCAGGCGAACCATACTCGTGAATCACCGCTGCTTTCATAGTTTATCCTCCAATCTAGTTGCCGCCCGACGTGATTCTCCCACAACTAGCGGATGCGAGCTACTTGGACTTCATCTCCTCTTTTCTTGCCGCGCCTCGCGGCTAAGCGTCTGAACTGCGAGGACAAGTAAGTGTTCTTGGTTCGCGCAGCAGCCCAGGCGCATTGACAAGCCATGCGGCGCAACCATGGGCTTCCTTGGCGAGTTGCACCACGCAAACGTTTGCCAGCACTTTCGTGATTGCCTGGGCACAGCGCAGCCCAACTGGCCAACTGCTCAGCGGTTGGAAATTGCGCCATGTTGTCACCTACCTCGGCTAGAAGGGCCCACGCTGCCACGCGATCGACCCCCGGTATCGTATCCCAGCGAGCTACCGCTTGCGACAGCTCCGGTCTTTGTCCACCGATGTCCTCCAGGCGTTCTTCGAGCAATGCAATTTCGTGTTCCACAAACTGCAGTTGATCCAGCAAACGCCGAAGCAAAAAGCGATGATGGGAACGGATCTTTCCTTCTACTGCAAGTCTCAATTGCGGAATCTTGACGCGCAGATGACCCAAGGCGAGTGAGGCGAGGTGCTCCGGATCATCTTCACCGCTGATGATGTCCTCCAGCATTGCCCGTCCACTCTTGCCGAGAGCGTTGCTCGCCACGCTCGCCAGTTTTACGTTTGCGTCTTCTAGCACTTTCTGGATTCGACTACTGAGGCGTGAAGCTTCCTGGGATAGACTCGCCCGCATCCTGGTCAGGTCGCGTAGATCGCGGATGATTTCGCAGGGCACATAGCTGGGTCGCAGAAGACCATACTGCAGCAACTGCGCAATCCATTCCGCATCCTTCTGGTCGGTTTTGCGACCCGGCACATTCTTGATGTGCTGCGCATTCGCCAAAACCACCGTGAACTGTCTCTCCAGAATGTTCCAAACTGGCTTCCAGTAAACCCCGCTCGATTCCATCGCTACTTGAGTCACACCGAACTGCCGTAGCCATTCGGCAAGCTCATGCAGATCTTGGGTCATCGCGCCGAAACGACGCTGGTGTTTCTGCACTCGTCCCGTTTCCCGCAACAAAATACAAGCAGAAATCGAGCTCTTATGTACATCCAAACCGCAACATCTCGGATGCAGCACGTCCATGATTCCACCTCCATTGACGTGTGATCCAGGACGCGCCGATAGGGTGAATCTCCCTCGCGTGCTCTCCTCTCACGAAGAGGCTACAGTCCGTTGTGCCAAAGCGCGTCCCGGGTCAAACTCATCCGCGGGCTTTCAAGCACCAGTAAGGCCGAAGACCTCTGGACCACACGCCTCGGCACAGCATACTGCCAACGGTTCCCGTTTTCATTGATCGTTGTGGCGCTGTGCGCCGTGCAGAACTCATCCCATCTGATAGCGTCAACTATCTCATCGAGCTTGCGATGAGGTCGGTTTTCTTTCCACGCAGATTACTTTGGTCGCACGTCATCTGGCCCATTTCATCGAAGTCGAAACTAATAGTTTGCTGGTAGAGACGGTTAGCACTTGCTGCCCGCAACAAATGCTCTTGCACGGATTTTAAGAGACCACCGGGAGAACCACAGTTTTGCGTGGTTCTTCCGGTGGTGGCACCCAAGACGCTAGGATCACTGAACTGAAATGCGCCTTCCGGTGACATTGCCGGTTACCTTATTGACGAAGTGGCCGGTGGGGTCATAGAAATCCGCCTTGAAGGAGCCTTTGAGCGTATTGCCGGTGTTGCCCAGCGTAAGCGTCTCGCTGAGGTGGATGGTTCCCAGGAAGTCTCCGGTCGTGTCGTAGTTCCAGACGCGGTGGGCGAGCGTGTAAGTCTGGCCTGACTGCGTCCATACGCCTAGGCAGACGTTGCCGCCTCTCGGATCGACATTGGGGTTGTGCACCTCGGTTCCACCGGCATTCCACAGTTGGTACGCTTCCTGGATGGTTTGGCCATTGACCTTGAACTCGACGTGCCATAGACCCACAATCGACGAGTTGCCGGGATGCCTTCCGGGCGACTGAGAGTCCTGTTCGCTCTCGCTGTGTTGACCGGTGATGGCAATCGTCTTGACTGCCATCGCGGAAAGGGAATCGACACACGATGCTAACGCACTAACACTAAGTCCAACTACCAGCACCATGCAGGTGGCAAACTTGACGCAGATCGAAGTTGGCTTGGATTTCATAAATCCTCTCCTCGTGAAAGTCGGCTGCCATCTGGCTACCGGCGAAGCAAACTCTTGCATTGTTTTGCGCGGATCGCCTGTTTCGCGTGGTATTTATCGCTTACGGGCAGCCATGCTGCAATGCAAACCTGGTCACCTCTCGGACATTTTCGCAACACTGGCTAAGTTGCTCATGTCCGATGTTTTATGGAAGAGGAAGTGGGGTTCGCAGAAAGGAATGGTGGGTTCTTGACCGCCGCCCGATTACGCCTCAAAATCATCTGGTTGTATCCCCAGGGTCAAAGGCCTCCTCTCGGCCTTTTCGGACATGAAGACAACCACCTCGCGAACCGCGTTATTCGGCCCCTATGCGCTCGATGTGCACTCCGGCGAACTGCGGAAGTTCGGGAGGAGAGTGAAAATGGGGGAGCAGACTTTTCAGATATTGTTTTTGTTGCTCGAACGCTCAGGGGAAGTCGTAAGCCGAGAGGAACTGCGGACGAAACTCTGGGCCGACGACACATTTGTCGACTTTGATCATGGATTGAACTCCGCCATTCAACGGTTGCGTGATTGTCTTGCCGACTCTGCCGGAAAGCCGCGCTGGGTCGAGACCCTTCCACGTCGTGGCTATCGCTTCGTAGGCCAAGTGGAATGGTCGGAGAAAGCGGTTCCCAACGGTGGGACCGTCGAGACTCCACAGGCCGAATCGACCGCTTCCGCCAACCGCGAACCTGCGAGAGAGCAAGAGACCGTACAGTCAGCTCCGACAAGCTCGTCATTCCGACATTGGCGCGCCGCGCTGGTCGCCAGCCTAGTTCTTCTGCTGGTGGCATCTGCTGTGGTCGGAATTCTGTTGCGCCGTGGAGGCCGGCACGAAGCAGAAACGTGGAGGCTCAGTTTTGGACGTGGCATGATTCGTTCCGCACGGTTTGCCTCTGGTGGAACGGATGTCATTTATGGCGCAGCTTGGGACGGCAAACCATTCCAGATATTTTCGGTCCGAAGTGATGGGACGGAATCGCACGCTCTGAGCCCGCAAAGTATTGACATTCTTGCCGTATCACCGAAAGGGCAACTGGCGGTCGTGCTCGACCGGCACTTCTCGTTCGGCTTGAGCAGCTTCGGCACCTTAGCTCTGATGCGATCCTCTGACGCGGAGCCGGAACCGTTGCTGACCAATGTGCAGGACGCCGATTGGTCTCCCTCGGGCGACGAACTCGCGATTACTCATTGGTTTGACGACCGTAGTCAGTTGGAGTTCCCGGTGGGTACGGTCATCTATCAGCCGGTTGGGGGAGGCTGGATCAGTCACTCGCGAATATCACCCGACGGCAAGAGCATCGCCTTTCTTGAGCACCCCATTCCGGGCGACAGCGCCGGATATTTGGCTGTGGTTGACTTGGCTGGGAATAAACGTCGCCTCTCCGGAGATTTTGTCGATGTGCAGGGTCTAGCATGGGATCCAAGCGGGCAATCCGTGTTGTTTTCCGGCGCTGAACCTGGTCCTGGCACCGTACGCTCCATCTACAAAACTACCTTGGACGGGAAGCAGACTCTGCTGCGGCATGACTCGACACAACTCGTATTGCAGGACGTCAGTCGTGGTGGGCAAATTCTCATTAGTCGAGATATATCCCGGGCAGAAGTGTTCGGACGTATTTACCCGGAAAAGCAGGAGCGAAACTTGGGCTGGCAGGACAATTCTCATGCCAGCTACCTGTCCGATGATGCCCGCACAATCCTTCTCAGCCTTCAGGGAGAAACAGCAGGTTCCGGTTACGAGGTGTACATTCGCGGCACAGGGGCCAATGCAACCGCCATCCGGCTTGGGGAAGGGTTGCCTACCTCCCTGTCTCCAGACGGAAAGTGGGTGCTGGCGGTGTACCCTGACGGATTGAAGGCATCCTCGCCACCACAGCTCACCCTGCTACCGGTTGGATTCGGGAAACTGAAGGCTCTCACGGACGATGCCCTTTCCCACGACTGGGGAACATGGTTGCCAGATGGGCGTATCTTGTTCGTGGGCAGCGAATCTGGCCATGGCATTAGAAATTGGGTCATGAATTTCGATGGAACGCAAGCACATCCCATCACACCCGAAGGCACCATTGGGACTTGCGTCTCAGCGCGGGGCGAAGTGCTGGCTGCTGATTCTGCCGGAACATTTTGGCTCTATTCCGTCAACGGTGATGATCGTCGGCCTGTGAGCGGCATGTCCGCAGATGACAATCCAAGCAGGTGGAGCAAGGACGAGAAAACAGTCTATGTGGCGCACCCGGGCAAGGACACAACCGATGTCTACGGCGTTAATCTAGTCACCGGGCAGCGTACGCTTCTGTATCGGCTGGCTCCATCGGACCGCGCTGGCGTGACCGTCGAGCCTTCCGTTCAGATAACACCGGACGGAAAATCTTACGCGTACTCTTACTTCCGGATTCTTTCGGACTTGTACTCGACCAGCACCTTAAACTGATAGAACGACGAAATCAGCAAATCGCAAGCTATCGAAGCGTACTCCTGTGAGGCAATCGTCTCGCGTAAAATCGCGGTTGCACTCATTGTATTCGCTAGATTTTCTAACGGCTTCGATTGAGTTTGGCTGCAGCACAAGAACAAACCTGCGCGGAGTGAGGCAAGCGGTTGTTCGCCGCTTGCCTTATTTTGGAAGATCAGGTTCCTGAAACCCACCTGCTACGGCTCATCGAAAAGCACATCCGCTTTGCTTTCGTGCGCGAACAACTGAAAGGCAGCTACAGCGAGAGCGGACGATCATCGATCGATCCCGAGCTTCTGCTGCGCATTCTGTTGATCGGCTATCTCTACGGCATTAGCAGCGAGCGCAAACTGGTGGAGGAACTGCGCATGCATCTGGCCTGGCGCTGGTTCACCGGTCTGGGTTTCGATCAAGAGATCCCGCATCACTCGACTTTCTCCAAGAACCGTCATGGGCGGTTTCAGGAATCGAAGCTGTTCGAGCAGTTGTTTGAACAGGTCGTGCGCCAGTGTGTGGAAGTGGGACTGGTGCAGGGCAGGCACCTGTCGGTGGATGGCAGCTTCGTGGAAGCCAATGCGGCCAAGGAGAGCCGCATTCCACGCGAGCAGTTGGGAGAAGCAGCGCAGGTCCATCACACCGTGCGACAGTATCTGCAGGAACTGGAACAGCAGAACCCGGTGGAAGAACCGGTGCATGAGCAAGACCAGGTATCGACCACCGATCCCGATTCTACCTATGCCACCAAGGGCGGTACGCCAGCTCGCCTCGGGTACTACGACAACTATCTGGTGGACAATGCAAGCTGCGTGATCGTAGGAGTGCAGGCAACGGCGGCGCACATGAGCCAGGAAACCGTGGCCGCGCAAGACATGCTCACCCGTTTCGCGCACTGGCAAGGACGAGAGCCGGAATCGTTGGCGGCCGATACGACGTATGGGAACGGGGAGTTCTTGCACTGGTCGGCGGATCGGAGCATCACTCCGTATATGCGAACCCGCGACAGTATCCACAGAAAGAACAGTCCCTTCTACGGCCCCGAGCGGTTTACTTATCAGCCGGAACACAATCGCTATCTCTGTCCCGCCGGCCAGGTTCTCAACTACGGCGGTCGCAACCTGCGGAACCGCACCTATGCCTACATCGGAACTCGCAAACGTTGTGGTGCGTGTGCGCTAAAAACCCAATGCACCAGCGGAGCGTTTCGCTTTCTTGCCATCCACATGGATGAAGCAGCCCGGCAACGGGCACGGGAGTTGGCGAACACGCCCGAGTTTGCCAAGGCACAACGGCAGAGAAAGAAGGTGGAAGCGTTGTTCGCGGAACTCAAGCATCAGATCGGTCTGTGCCGCTTGCGGCTGCGGAGATTGAAGTTCGTGCGGGAGCAGTTCTTCCTGGCAGCGGTAGCGCAGAACATCAAGCGACTCATGCGCTTCCTCAGCCAGCCGACAAGACCGGGTTCTGCCAGCCACCACTTAGTGAGGCAAGAGGAGAAACTCGACAGCCGCAATGATCGCAGCCAAAAGATATTCCGATCACGGACTTTTTCAACAGCCACGCCTGGTCTCGACAATGGAGGGGGAGTGATTCAGGGGGAGTCGAAACTGTACCAGATTAGAGTCAGCGCGGAGAAGGCCAAAAGCCTGATGGCGTGACCCCGCTCTTAGTCCACCAATGTTGTTTGTTGTTAGAATGTCGTGACCTTACCAACATGCTTGAAGGAAGCGTGAAAACATGTCGCTGATTCGCGGTCCTCTCACACCGCTTATGCTGACCGGATTGCTTTCTGCCGTTCCACTGTCTGGGCAAACGCTGCAGCCACCCGTCGCGCCGATCATCGAGCACAAGGAGACGCGCCACGGCACCGTTGTGGTCGACAACTACTACTGGCTTCGCGACAAGTCGAATCCCAAAGTCATCAAGTACCTCGAGGAGGAGAACGCCTATACCGAGGCGATGACCAAACCCCTGAAGCCTTTCGAGGATGCGCTTTATAACGAAATTCTCTCCCACATCAAGCAAACGGACTTGAGCGTGCCTGTTCGGCGCGGCGATTACTACTACTATTCGCGCACCGAGGAGGGCAAGCAGTACCCAATTCAATGCCGCAAGAGGGGCAGTCTCGACGGGAAGGAAGAAGTGCTGCTTGATCTCAACATTCTGGGGCAAGGAAAAAAGTTTGTCGGGCTGGGGGCGTTCGTCGTCAGCGACGATCAGAATTTGCTTGCCTATGCCATCGATTACGTCGGCTATCGTCAGTTCAACCTTCAGGTGAAGGACCTGCGGACTGGAGAAACACTCCCCGACACGATGGAGCGGGTGGACAGCGTCGCCTGGGCCGCCGACAACCGAACCCTCTTCCTGACCACCGAGGACGAGGTAACCAAACGCGCTAACCGGGCATGGCGCCACACGCTCGGCCAGAAGGAATCCGAACCTCTGTACGAGGACAAGGATGAGACCTTCCGGGTAAGGATCGACAAAACCCGCGACAAGAAATACCTGCTGCTTTCTTCGGTGAGCACCGACACGAGCGAGGTCCGTTACCTTAACGCCGATCAGCCAAAATCAGATTTCACCCTTTTCCTTCCCCGCGAAAAGCAACACCGGTACTTCCTCGATCATCGCGAAAATCTCTTCTATATCCGAAGCGACAAAAACGCCAAGAACTTCCAGATTCTGACCGCGCCCGCCAATGATCCCGATCCGAAAAACTGGAAGGTCTTTGTCCCTCACGACAAGGACGTTCTGGTCGAGGATATGGACCTGTTCCGCGATTTTGCCGTCTCGATCGAAAAATCGCAGGCGCTGGAACGTATTCGCATCTTCAATTTCAAATCCGGCAAGTGGAGTTCGATCCAGTTTCCGGAGCCGGTCTATGCGGCGTTTCCCGGCGACACCCCGGAGTATGAGTCAACCACCTACCGCTACAACTACCAGAGCATGATCACGCCTCCGAGCGTCTTTGATTACGACACCCAAACCGGCAAATCAGCTCTTCTGAAACAGCAGGAAGTGCCCGGCGGCTACGATCCTTCGCAGTACGTCTCTGAGCGCCAGTGGGTAACGGTGCGGGACGGCGTCAAGGTACCGCTCTCGATCGTTTACAAGAAGGGTTTTCAGCGCGACGGCACGCGTCCGCTCTTTCTCTACGCCTATGGTTCCTATGGATTCGGCATACCCGCGACCTTCTCGAGTTCGCGGCTGGTCCTGCTCGATCGCGGCCTCGCGTATGTGATCCCTCATATTCGCGGCGGCGACGATATGGGTGAGCAATGGCACGACGACGGAAAACTGATGAACAAGGTCAATACGTTCAACGACTTCATCGATTGCGCCGAATACCTCATCCAGCAGAAGTGGACTTCCAGGGATCGTCTGCTGATCGAAGGCGGCAGCGCCGGCGGCCTTCTGATGGGCGCGGTGGTCAACATGCGTCCGGATCTGTTCCGTGCAGTCCACTTGGCCGTTCCGTTCCTCGACGTCATGAACGACATGATGGACTCATCGCTGCCACTCACGACGACCGACTACCCGGAATGGGGAAACCCGAATGAAAAGGCGGCCTACGACTACATCCTGAAGTACAGTCCATACGACAACCTGCACAAAGCCGCATATCCGCCAATGCTGCTGACGGAGAGTCTGAACGATAGTCAGGTGGCGTACTGGGAGGCGGCGAAGTTCGTCGCTAGGGCGCGCACGCTGAAGACCGACAACAACCCGATCCTGCTCAAGATGAAATTGGATCCCGCCGGCCACGGCGGCGCTTCGGGCCGTTACGACCAGATCCGCGATCGGGCCTTTGAATGCGCCTGGCTGCTGAGCCAGGTCGGCACTACCAAATAGGTGCTCTCGCGCGTAGGACGACCAAGTCCGGCCGAAAAGACGGGCCCAAGAAGAATCGGTGAGAGCGTTGGCAACGCTCCCCGCGAGTGGTTTGCGTCCTCCAGCAAGGGAGAGCAAATCAATGAAGGCGGGGGAGTTAGCGGCGTCTCAGCTCGATGTTTCAGCAGGTACGAGAGATGGTGAATAAGATTTTCGCGTAAGCATGTTACTGCTGACGACTTTATATAGCGCAGATCACTTGGCGGTAGGACACTGGATGTAACGGTTCGCCCGGCGCACGCGGTCATAGATGATTGTGGTCGCACAGTATTCTGTGAACTGTGTGCTTTTGGGTATCGTCTGAATCCAATCCAGCCAATGTCACCGGCGGTGGGCGATGGCTGTTCGCACAGCGTCTTCTGGGCCTTATGGCGTCCCCAAGAAACCGTGATACACATTTCTGCCGTCAGAGTAATATCCCGTAATCGTCCCCGCTGCGTTATTGGTTAAGGCAAATGTCCTCTGGCCGGCATTCTTGCCTGCCCCGGAAACGTTAAACGTAATGATGCGGCTGTGGGGAAACCGCCGGAAGCCGTGATTCACATTGGCCGCGTCAATGTAGAATCCGCTGACTGCCTGCATCGGGTTGAGATTCTGAGGGATGGTGCCCTGCTCGCTGCCCTTGCCCGCGCTTAAGACGTCAAACCTGCTGAAGGCGCCGTCGGGAGCACGCAGCAAGCCGTGATTCACATTGCTGGCGTCCAAGCATATTGCTGCGATTGCCCCCGCCGGCGTGATGCTTACGGGGAAGGTGCCCTCGCCGGATTCTTTACCTGCGCATGGAGCATTAAACCTCTTAAAGGAGCCGTTGGGAGCGCGCACGTAACCATGAAACGCACTGTTCCGGTCGCCGTAGTATCCGGTGATCGCTCCCGAAGGCGTGAGGCCCGAAAAGGCAGCGGTCTTAGTGCCTTGGCCGGAGCCCTTGCCCGCACCCGGTACGTCGAACGTCTTGATGCTGCCGCTTCGAAAGGGCACGAAGCCGT
>Ga0206956_1004_pt2 | contig 104423 bp, 83 predicted proteins | sample Alteio_BWOrgHeat_35_FD_153252 | JGI IMG/M metagenome (GOLD analysis project Ga0206956, IMG submission 153252) | Enriched cells from forest soil in Barre Woods Harvard Forest LTER site, Petersham, Massachusetts, United States -... | ecosystem: Environmental > Terrestrial > Soil > Temperate forest >...
ACTCTTCCAGCGGCTGATTGGGTTTGTTTTCCGCAAACCCGGCGATGAAGAATGAAACGCTTATCAACGTGACGAGAATGGATTTGCGCATCGACACCCCCGCTCTGGCGGGCAGTGTAGCAGTGGATCGGGCCGAGTTGGCAGTGACAAGTCAGGGGCACTTCAGCGGGAACAACCGGCCTGCTATTTGCAACTGGATTCCTTGAACCCGGTTGTCGGTTCTCAGTTCTCAGCTGTGTTAAGGACGGCGGCTTGGGCTCGATCTCGGTTATTCAGTTTCAGACTTTTGAAATCGCGTAGCGAGAGTTCCAGTCCACCGAACTCGGGGTGGTCATTGTGATCGAGCGTGAAGGCAATATCCAGAGCGTCGCCGGGAAGCAACTCCGCTTGCTTGATGCGCTCGGCCATGCGCCAGCCCAGAGCATCGTAGGTGACCGGCATTCGCGACCGAGCACTCGAACTCTGGGCGTGCACGCGTGGCAGGACCGACGAATCGGGATGACATCGAGGTGCGGTCAGCACAGCAACTTCGCTAAGTTCTTCGTTAGATGGCTGCGAAGCTAATTTTAGTTTCGCGTGCTTGTCTTTCATCACGCGAGGCAGCGACATTAAACGCAAATTACGGGCAGCAAAGACTGGCTCGGGATTGCCCATGCCGAACGGCTCGAGTCTGCGTAAGGCTTGAAACAGGTCAGGCGTGATCTCATCGAATGGGAGTTCGGCATCGAGATCGAGGATGGGTTCGAAGTCGGCCAGGGTCAGCCGCGCCCGGGCATACGCATCGAGATGGGTGCAAAGTTCCGGCAGGTTTGCGGCAGGCATCGAGAAGCCGACGGCGTGGGCGTGTCCGCCAAAACGGGTGAACAACGGGGCGCAAGATTCCAGTGCGTTTAGTAGATGAAATGCGCGAATGGATCGGCCCGAGCCGTGCGCCTCTTCACCGTCACGGGAAATCACCAGCGTAGGCCGACAATAGCGTTCGACTACGCGAGTCGCTGTGATTCCAATCACTCCGCGATGCCATCCGTCGCCGTCGATCACCAGACAAAAAGAATCGAGCAGGGCGGGGTCCTGCTCGAATCGCAAATTAATCGCTTCGAGAATTCTGCGTTCCTCGGCTTGACGGTCAGCGTTGAGTTGGTCGAGCTTGTTCGCGATCTCGTGTGCCCGGGCCGCATCTTTTACGCTGAAGAGTTCGATCACGTCGCGGGCAACATCCATGCGGCCGGCGGCATTGATTCGCGGAGCAATGCGAAATCCAACTTCGCCGGAAGTAAGAGGCCTACCGGCTACCTGCGCGACTTCGAGCAACGCCTTGAGCCCGGGATTTACGGCTAAGCGCAAAGCTTCGAGACCGAGTTTGGCGAATACGCGGTTTTCCCCGGTTAAGGGCACGGCGTCGGCGATGGTGGCGATGGCAACTACTTTCATGAACGACTTCAGCAGCGGCGCTTGATCCCTGTGAGAGAGACGACGTTCCATCAAAGCCTGCCCCAACTTGAAGGCAACGCCGGCGCCACAGAGCGCTTTGCAAGGATATTCACAGCCCAGCTGATTCGGATTCAGCACCGCCAGCGCGGTTGGCATACCGTCCTGGCCGGGAAGATGATGGTCGGTGACAATGAGGTCTACACCGAGGCGATGTGCGGTCTCAGCGGCGGCGAAGGCGCGGATGCCTGTATCCACGCTGACGATCAGCCGAATGCCGGCGGCGGCGGCCCGCTCGATCACGTCGCCGCGAAGATCGTAACCTTCCTTAATCCTGTGGGGAACGTGAAAGTCGGCGGAGCCGCCGCATAGCTCAATAGCAGTTTTAAGGATGACGATTGCGGTGGTGCCGTCGACATCGTAATCGCCATAGATCAGAGTGCTTTCCTTGCGCTCGATGGCAGCATCGAGGCGGTCGACAGCAGCTTTCATGCCCGACATTAAATAAGGCGAATGCAGATGGCTGAGGGACGGAGTGAGAAAACGTTCTGCAGTTTCGGAGTCGTCGATTCCGCGCATGACAAGCAGACGAGCGAGGGTCGAGGCGAGAGTCGGATCCTTGAGATTGAGGCTGGCGTTCGAGAGTAGAGCCGAAGCCAGAACTTCTGTCCGAGCTGCATCAGCGATCTTGGGGACCCATTTCATTTCTTGATTCAGATTCTTCGGGAAGGATGATTCTACTCGCAGCGAGGCTCCATGACCTTTGCTCGGCCCGCAGGACCGAAGTGCTTTCGCCCCACCAGACGAGGCCAGATCTAATAGGGCTTGTCGTCGTCCTGATCGGATTCGTCAATCGAGAGGCCCGCAAAATCGTCAGCCATTTCGAGGATATTCTGATAACGCTCGTACCAAGGCGTAGAGGCCTCGAAGACCATCATGACACCCTGCTGGGCGAAGCCGAGTTGCACAAAACCTGTTTTGCCGACGTAAGTGCGCAGCCAGCGGGCGTCCTCGATATCGTCGTCGCTGGTGAACTCCGCCGTGCTCAGTCGCTGGATCATGGCATCGAGTTCCTCGCGCTCCAGGCGCCACGAGTCCATGGTGAGGAATGGCGCAGCAGCTGCCTTGGCAAGTTCGACAAAATCTTTCCAACTGTCGGGATTATCTTGCGACTTCCAGGTGACGCTCTGCACCTGTTCGTAGTCGATAAAGCCGGGAAAGCGGCGCATGCCGTGGCCTTCGATGAAGGCGACCATGTCATCTTTGAGGTTACTGAGATCGTCTGATACAGAAGACATATGGGGCTCTGGATAAATGCATTGTATGCCTGAATGCGAGGAAATGGGAGCGGGCGTCAGGCTTCAGGGTGAAGTCATCAGCGTGAATTTCTCCTGAGTAATGTCGCCGTTTAACACCTGAGACTTAGAGCCCGAAGCCTGTCGCCCGCTACCCTGTGCTACACTATTTGTTTCACGACGTACCTCCGATCCGCACCATGCTTCTTTCCAAAGAATATGTGGGCTATTTGGCCCGCGAAGTCACGAAAAAACTGATTGCAGGCAAACTCATTGAGACCAAAGCAGCGGCTGCGGTCGGTGAGAAAGTGCATGCTGCGATACTTGAAGAATTCTCGCTCGAAGATCGCATCAATGATGAGGTGCGCGTGATCTTGGAGGCCTACTCGGCCGAGATGCAGAAGACCGGAGCGAATTATCAGGAAATGTTTCGCAAAGTGAAGAACGAACTGGTGCGCAAATATAAGGCGGTACTGTGAGAGTAAGCCGTGACAAAGTGAATAAGGTGGCGCATGTAGTCACGGACGCCCTGGCCGAGACGGACGATTTGGACTTTATCGAGGATCGAAATACGATCCGCCTGGAAGTGCGCAAGATTCTGGAGGACCTGCTGAACCAGGAAGAGAAAATCGATCAGGCAGCCCGCCACAAGATCGAGAACCAGAAGCGGACCATCCTCGAGGGCAGCCAGGAATGGGACATTCTTTACCGCAAATATTACAACGAAGAAGTCAAGAAGCTCGGGATGTAGTGCATCAACAACCCGCTCTCAGCGGGCCGTGAATTTCCACACTGCCACAACCACGAAAACAACTCCCCAAAGACATATTCCACATAATCATCAGGAAAACACCTCACGAAATTATCCTAACTACGACATGAACCCAGCCACAAAAGCGAGGTGGTTGAACCATGCTGGCCAGCTACGCCTTTTATTCGTCCCTCGTCTATTCTGATTCGGGCGCTTCACAAAAAAGATGCAGATTCCGACAGTTCATAGGGGTAAGATTGTCACGGTTCGGGGTGACGCGGGTCATGGCAAAAATCGCGGCGTGGCCTTTAAATAAAGCGTTGGACAAGTTTCATGTGTGTGCAATTTTCGAACAGTAAAAAGTAAATTCTGAGAGCTATTTTCATTGGAGGAAAATCCCATGAGCGTCATGACACCGCCCGGAGTCAAGAATTCGGGCGATTACATTGAAGACGTAATGAGCGTGGTAAAAGCCAAGAACGCTGCCGAGCCTGAGTTTCACCAGGCAGTTCAGGAAGTGTTCGATTCTCTAAGGCTGGTGCTGCAAAAGCATCCGGAATATAGATCGTCGAAGATTCTGGAACGCATCACGGAGCCCGAGCGCGTCATCATGTTCCGCGTGCCCTGGTTTGATGATCAGGGAAACATTCAGATCAATCGCGGCTTCCGCATCGAAATGAACAGCGCGATCGGTCCTTATAAGGGTGGGCTACGCTTTCATCCCTCGGTCAATCTGGGCATCTTAAAATTCCTTGCCTTCGAGCAGGTGTTCAAGAACTCGCTGACCACGCTGCCCATGGGCGGCGGCAAAGGCGGATCGGATTTCGATCCCAAAGGCAAGAGCGACAACGAAGTCATGCGCTTCTGCCAGAGCTTCATGACCGAATTGCAGCGGCACATTGGTCCGGACACGGATGTCCCCGCCGGTGACATTGGAGTTGGTGGACGCGAGATCGGTTTCATGTTTGGCCAATACAAGCGTCTGCGCAATGAGTTCACCGGCGTGTTGACCGGCAAAGGCCTGAGCTGGGGTGGGTCACTCATTCGCCCGGAAGCCACGGGCTACGGCTGCGTGTATTTCGCAGAAGAGATGCTGAAGTCGCGCAAGGATTCGTTCCAAGGCAAGCTCTGCCTGGTCTCGGGCAGCGGCAATGTTTCGCAATATACAGTTGAGAAACTGCTTGATCTGGGGGCGAAGCCGCTTACGTTCTCGGATTCTGACGGCGTGGTTTACGATCCGGATGGAATCGATCGCGAGAAGCTGGCTTGGGTCATGGAGTTGAAGAACGTCCGCCGCGGACGCATTCGCGAATACGGCGAGAAGTTCAAGAAGGCGATCTTCATGCCCACCGACATCAAGCTGGAACACAATCCGCTGTGGAACATCAAGGCGGACTGTGCATTCCCGAGTGCCACGCAGAATGAGATCAGAGCGAAAGATGCCACGAACTTAATCAACAACGGCTGCAAACTGGTGGCCGAGGGCGCAAACATGCCCAGCACCCTCGAAGCAACTAGGATGTTCCTCGAAGCGAAAGTTCTCTACGGGCCGGCCAAGGCAGCGAATGCCGGCGGCGTCGCGACCTCCGGCCTCGAAATGGCCCAGAACAGCGCACGGCTGAGCTGGACGCGCGAGGAAGTGGACGATCGGTTGCACAAAATCATGATCGCCATCCACAAGAACTGCTTCGAGACGGCCGAGAAATACGGCACCCCGGGCAATCTGGTGAACGGCGCCAACATCGGCGGCTTCCTCAAGGTCGCCAACGCCATGCTGGATCAGGGCTTGGTGTAGTTGGGTTGTGTACCGCGGGCGTCCTCGCCTGCGCCTGTGTGGAGACGTTGCTCGCAACGTCTCGCGTAGATATGATGCGGGGTGGAAGAAGATTCCACCCCGTTTGTTTTTAAAGATGCCAGACTCAAAACGAGTTTTTCTTTCTGCTGAATGGCGGGACCTGGTGATGTTGAACTATGAGGTTGAACCCAATCTTTTGAGTCGATACGTTCCGCCATGTACAGCGCTGGACTCATTCAAGGGGCGAACCTACCTCAGCCTTGTCGGATTTCGGTTCTGCCGCACCAAGCTGCTTGGCCGTCTCCCTGTTCCATTTCACGCGAATTTCGATGAGGTAAATCTCCGCTTCTATGTGCGTCACAAAGAAGGCAGCGAGGATCGCAGAGGGGTCGTTTTCATCGCCGAGGTGGTGCCCAGATACGCAATTGCGATGACAGCTCGTCTGGCATACGGCGAGAATTATAAGCACCTTCCGATGAGGCACCACATCGAAACCCACGAACTGAGTAAGACCTTCGAGTATGAATGGCAAGTCGGCGGCCAGTGGTGCACGCTGTCCGCTCAGACCGTGGGTCCTCCGACACGGCCTCAAGAAGGGAGTTTGGAACAGTTCATTACCGAGCATTTTTGGGGTTATTCGACGGAACGAGCCGGCAGTTGTATCGAGTACCACGTCTCGCATGTCCCGTGGCAAGTATGGACATCCCCTGCAGCTGGATTTGAAGGAAAAACCAGCGCTCTTTACGGCAACGAATTCGCAACAGTTCTTCAACGCCGCCCTGACTGCGCATTTGTGGCAGATGGCTCACCCGTGATTGTTTTCAGGGGCAACCGAGTTCAATGACAGCGTCAAACCATGAATCTGAATCCGGTGTCCCTCGTGAAGGATGGATACTCTACGATGGTGAATGCGGATTCTGTTTCGATTGGGTTCACTTCTGGAAGAAAGTAGTTGAACGCCGGGGCTTTGCGCTTAAAGACCTGCAATCTGCCTATGCCGACGGTAGCTTGCAAGTCCCGCAGGAAAATCTGCTGGACGACATACAGGTATTAACGCGCGCTGGACAATTAGAATCGGGCGCCGATGCATACCTCTATGTAACCCGGCGAATCTGGTGGGCATGGCTTTTTTATGGAATCTTCCAGTTGCCCGGTTTCAATTGGATACTTTGGCGGGGCTATCGTTGGTTTAATCGAAATCGATATCGAATATCTCGCCACTGTCCGTTGCCTCCCCAAGCCAACGCCGCCCACGGTCTGAAAGACGATAGTTGAAAGAGCTAGTCGCAACGAAATGACTGTGACTCACGAACCCGACCCAATCGTCGATCCCGAACGCATCTTCGAGGGCTTCGAGAACCTGATGCCCTTTCGTGTGCAGGACATTCTTCTGGTTTCCAGCCTTTACGACTCTTTCATTCTGCGCGAGGACGGACGCTTGAACGAGTTGCTGATTGGGGAATCGCTCGAGCTCGAGCAGCAGCAGATTCCCGGGATCACCCACGTTTCATCCGGCGCGGAAGCGCTGAAGCTGGCGCGATCTCAGCCACGATTCAACCTGATCGTTACCAACCTTGAAGTCGAGGACATGGACGCGGCGCAGTTGGCTCGCGAAGTCAAAGCGGCAGGGCTCGATGTCCCCGTGGTAGTGCTGGCGTATGACTATCGCGAGATCAAGAATTTCGTAAAGCGCAACCCCGTCACCGACTTGCAGCAAATATTTCTGTGGCAGGGCAATGTCCGCATTCTGATTTCGATCGTCAAATACATTGAAGACAAGCGCAATGTTGAACACGACACGCGCGCCATTGGCGTGCCTGTCATTCTGGTAGTTGAAGACAACATTCGCTATTACTCCTCGTTTCTTCCGACGATTTATACCGAGCTGATTACACAGTCGCGCCGCCTGCTTAGCGAAGGATTGAATGTCGCGCACAAGCTGGTGCGAATGCGGGCGCGGCCCAAGATTCTGCTGGCGTCGAACTACGAGGACGCGGCGCGGCAGGTCATGAAGTATCGTGAGTATCTTTTGGGCGTGGTGTCAGATGTTGAATTTCCGCACAATGGCGAACTAAGCCCCGACTCTGGATTCGAATTGGCCCGCATGGTTCGTGAAGAAGTGCCGGATGCTCCCATCGTTCTGCAAACCAGCCGAACCGAATTCAGGGCGCGGGCCCATGCTCAGGGATATTCCTTCCTGCGCAAACGTTCACCCACGCTTTTGCGCGATCTACGGCGCTTTCTTACCGAGCAGTTCGGGTTCGGCGACTTTGCGTTCCGTCTGCCCGACGGCAGCGAAGTCGCGCGGGCTCGCGATTTGAACGAACTCGAGGAACGGCTTCGCGAGGTTCCGGCGGAGAGCATCGCGTATCACAGCGAGCGGAACCATTTCTCCCGCTGGCTGCGGGCGAGGACCGAGTTTGCGCTGGCACAGAAGCTAAGGCCGCGGAAGGTTTCCGATTTTGACTCGCTGGAGCATTTGCGGCGTGACTTGATTGAGTCCATTGCCGAGTATCGCAGTGAGCAGAGCCAAGTTCTGATTGGCGATTTCAACGCCTCGAGTTTCAAATCGACTGAAGGCTTCTTTCTGCGGATTGGCGGCGGTTCGCTCGGCGGAAAAGCCCGCGGACTGGCTTTCATCCGCCATCTGCTGCACAAATATCAGACGGCGCGACGCTTCGCCGATGTGCGCATTGCGGTGCCGCCAAGCGTAGTGTTGGCGACGGATATGTTTGACCGCTTCCTCAGCGAGAACAATCTGCTCGACTTCGCCATCAATAGCACAAACGATGCTGAGATTTTGCAGCGGTTCTTGGAAGCCTCTCTGCCCGCCTCGCTCCGAGACGATCTGCTGGCGTTTCTGGCCGAGGTTCACTACCCGCTGGCAGTGCGTTCTTCCAGCTTACTCGAGGATTCGCAATACCAACCCTTCACCGGCGTGTACGAAACTTTCATGCTGGCCAATCAGCATCCTGATTTGTCGGTGCGGCTGGAGCAACTGATGGAGGCGATCAAGCGCGTCTATGCGTCAACTTTCAGCCAGCATGCCAAGGGATATGTGCGGGCAACGCCTTACCGTTTGGAAGAAGAGAAGATGGCGGTCATTGTACAGAAGGTCGTGGGCACGATCCACGGTTCGAATGACGGGCAGCGGTTCTATCCCGATTTTTCCGGCGTGGTGCGATCGCACAACTTTTATCCGGTCCCTCCGATGAGCTACGGCGATGGAATCGCCGCGGTGGCATTGGGCTTGGGGCGAGCCGTGGTGGATGGTGGAAAGTGCCTGACGTTCTGTCCGCGTTATCCGCGAAACCTTTTGCAGTTTTCTTCGGTCGAGGATATTCTCGCGAACTCGCAGCGGGAGTTCTGGGCGCTAGAGCTTGATCACACCGAGCGTCGTGATGATTCAGCGTCCGATCCGCTGCTGGAACTGAAAGAAGCCCGCTTCGGTCTGGACGTGGCTGAGGCCGACGGAACCTTGAACGACCTGGGATCGACTTATTCCGTCGACAACAATGTGATTTATGACGGGCTCAGCCGGCCCGGTACCCGCATTGTGAGCTTTGCCCCGATTCTCAAGCACGGAGTGTTTCCTTTGGCTTCGATTCTCGACCGGCTCACGAGAATCGGTGAAGAGGCGTTCGGCCGGCCGGTAGAAGTGGAGTTCGCAGTGCGCTTGCCAGAGACTCCTCAGGAAACCGCTGAGTTTGGATTTCTGCAAATCCGTCCGCTGGTGCTTTCGCGAGAAGGCGAGGAGTTGCGGATGGAAGACGTAGATCCTGAGCGGCTGGTCTGCCACAGCTCCAAAGTTCTAGGAAATGGGCGCATCCCGGATTTGCGCGATCTCGTGGTCGTCGACTTTCATCGCTTCGAGCGGGCTCGGAGTAAGGAAGTCGCTGAAGGGGTGGCCCACCTCAATGCAAAGCTGAATGAAAACGGAACGCCGTATCTCCTGATCGGCGTGGGGCGCTGGGGATCGAATGATCCCTGGCTCGGAATTCCTGTCGAGTGGGACGAAATTTCAGGAGCGCGCGTGATTGTGGAGGCAGGCTTCCGCGACTTTCGAGTAACCCCATCGCAAGGCAGCCATTTCTTTCAGAACCTCACCGCATTTCAGGTGGGATATTTCACCGTCAATCCAGATGCGGGAGAAGGTTTTGTCGACTGGGAGTGGCTGGGAGGACAGGCAGCAGTTGAGGAGCAAGGGTGCGTGCGGCATCTTCGATTTGACTCGCCTCTGGTCGTAGTGATGAATGGACGCACCAGCCGCGGAATGATCTTCAAACCAAGTTGACTTTCGCTTTTTATTCGTCTATTATTCCCGTCCCGTAGATTTCTAACTTCCAATATCCAAGGAGCAATCGCATGTCACTCAGTCAATCTCTTCTACCCGAGTTCGATCAGGAAATGGCGAGTACTCGCAAAACTTTAGAACGGGTTCCGGACGAAAAGTTTTCCTGGAAGCCGCATGAGAAATCCGGCGCCATGGGCTGGCTGGCAGGACATCTGGCCAATATTCCGGAGTGGGCGGTTGAAACCATCACGAAAGATGGCTTCGACATGAACCCTGGGGGCAAAGGATTTCAGCCGCCTCCTGTGCCGAAAACTCGTAAAGATCTACTGGAGTTATTCGATAAGAACGTTGCCGCAGCCCGCGCGGCGCTGGCGAAAGCCAGCGATGCTGATTTAGGCAAGAGCTGGTCGTTTCTCAACAACGGCGTGACCGTCTTTTCCATGCCTCGAATTGCGTGCCTTCGCACCTGGGTAATGAATCACACGATTCATCATCGGGCGCAACTGGGCGTTTATCTGCGGTTGAACAATATCGCGGTGCCAGCGATTTATGGACCGTCGGCGGACGAGTCTGGAATGTAGAAAAACGATGCGGCGAGTTTCGTTTACAATCAGCAACCGGACCTCTACTAAAACGTTTTAAGGAGCTGATCTTGAGGAATCGGATGCTGGTCGCTGTGTCCCTGATCGAGTGTTTTTTTCTTTTGACTGTTAGTGCTGCACAGACGATTCAAGTGGACATCACTCCCGCGCACGTCACCAATCGCTTCGTACCGAATGAAACGTTGGGCGCGGGAGTGGATCGTATTCCAGCGGCAGCCATCGACAAGGATCTGCTGGAGCCTGTGCTGAAGCAGGTGTTCGCTTCGGGTTGGCAACCAGTGACCTACCGTCAGAATACTGAGCTCGCAATCGAGGCGTGGCACTGGAATCCGCAGGGAACTTGGAGCGATCCCGCCGGCAAGGGATACTTCACGGGGTCGGCCACGCCTACCGAGACGATTCGTTATTCCTATGGCTACTCGCTGCCGCATCGCGGAACCACGCGCAATGATGGAACCGACAACGCCGGTTTCTCCCGGTTGACGGACGGTGATCTGAATACTTATTGGAAGAGCAATCCATATCTCGCTCAACGATTCACTGGTGAGAGTGACGCGCTGCATTCGCAGTGGGTGATTCTTGATCTGACGCAAAATCAGCAGGTGGACAGCATTCGCATCGCATGGGCGCAGCCGTATGCGACTCGTTATGTTGTGCAGTACTGGACGGGAGACGATCCCATTAAGGCTCAGACGAAAGGCGTATGGGAGACATTCCCGCATGGCGAGGTTACAGCGGGGAATGGTGGAACCGAAACTATCCGGCTGTCTGACAATCCGTCGCCGATTCGATTCGTTCGAATATTGATGACGGAGTCGTCGAACACATGTGATTCTCATCAGCCGGCTGATGCAAAGCTTGACGACCCCAGAAATTGCGTGGGCTACGCGATCCGCGAACTTTATCTGGGAACAACTACCGCGGACGGCGACTTTCACGACATCCTCCGGCATACGGCGGACCAGGAACAGACGGCCACTTACGCTTCTTCGGTCGATCCGTGGCATGAGCCTTCTGATCTTCTTAGCACCAAGCAGGCACAAGTGGGATTCGATCTTTTCTATACGAGCGGGGTAACGCGCGGGCTGCCGGCGATGATTCCAGTGGCGCTGCTCTATGACACGCCGGACAATGCAGCCGCCGAAATTGAGTATCTGAAAAAACGTAACTACCCGATTTCTTACGTGGAAATGGGCGAAGAATCGGACGGGCAATTCATGGTTCCGGAAGATTACGGTGCCCTCTACCTGCAGTGGGCCACGGCGCTGCACCGCATCGATCCCAAGTTAAAGCTGGGCGGGCCCTCTTTTCAAGGAGTAAATAAGGATATTGAAGTGTGGCCTGACGCCAACGGCAAGGTCTCTTGGCTGGGGCGCTTTCTCGATTACCTCAAACAACACGGCCGGATGAATGATCTCGCGTTCTTTTCCTTCGAGCATTATCCCTACGACGGTTGCAAGACGCCATGGGGCACCCTTTATGATGAGCCGGATCTCGTGAACCACATCATGCAGGTCTGGCGGGAGGATGGAGTGCCGCTGAATGTTCCTATGTTCATTACCGAGTCGAATCTTTCCCCTGCTGCCAGCGAAACCTACATGGACATGTTCGCCGGGGTTTGGCTGGCGGACTACATCGGATCGTTCTTGAACTCGGGCGGAAACGGGGTTTACTTCTTTCACTATTTGCCTCTGCAGATGGAACACGGCTGCAACGATTCGCCGGGGACCTTCGGGATGTTTACGGTTGACGCCAATTATCAAATTCAACAGCCGCTGTCGCAATTCTTTGTCGCACAGCTGATTAATCTGGAATGGGTACAGCCCGGTGCGGGAGAGCATCTGGTATTTCCGGCGAAGAGCGACATCGATGATGGCGCCGGGCATGCTCTGGTGACGGCATACGCGGTGAAACGTCCCGACGACCAGTGGTCAGTCATGGCAGTGAACCGGGATCAATTGAATGCCCATCGCATGCGCCTTGTTTTTCAGGATCAGGCGACTCAAGCGACGAATTTTTTCTCTGGTGCAGTCGACGTCTCAACCTTCGGAAAGAACCAATATCAATGGCATCCGGCGGAGACCCAGTTCTTGGCGCATTCCGAACATTCAGGCGAACAACCCGTAATCGCAATCACAAAAGGTAAGGCCGATCCGGACGGGCCTGTTCTGCACACCAGGCAAACCGGAGAAAAGGATGCCTGGTACGATTTGCCGGCGGCTTCGGTAGTCGTTTTTCGCGGCAAGCTGGTGCGATGACGTGGTTGAGGCGAAACTATTGTACGCTCGGGTTCGGTGAACTCCGGTAAGGTTGCGGGTTCTGATTTACCGCTATAATTGAGAAAAGTCATGAAGTCCCGCGCTGCCATTCTATTTTTCGGTGTTTTATCTCTGGGCAGCTTTGGCTTGTTTATGCTAGGCGCCCAGGCGCAGGACGCGGGGCAGGCAGAACTGCCTTCGGCCCCTTCCGCCTCCCAACAACAGAGCCAAGCGCAAGCGCCGGCAGCCCCGGCGCCGCAACAGCCTGCTGCGGCTCAGCCATCGCCTCGGGAAACTCCGGTTCCGTCTGATGCCAAACCGGATGCGGCGACTCCGAAACAAGCTGATGATGATGCGGGCAACAATCAGCGGCCGAAGCCGGGACCCGCTTCGGCCCCGACCTCCACTTCGCCCGCGGGGACGATTCTGTCGGACGATGAATCACTCACCACGATCCGCAGCACGGTAAACGAAGTGAATGTAGTCTTCACCGTTACCGACAGACATGGGCGGTACGTAAAGGATTTGAAGAAAGACAATTTCAAGGTCGTCGACGACAATAAGCCAGCGTCGGATATACGAAGCTTTCATGCGGAAACGAATTTACCTCTGGAGGTCGGACTACTGGTTGACGCCAGCAATTCGGTGCGAGACCGTTTCAAATTCGAGCAGCAAGCAGCCATTGAGTTTCTGAATCAAAGCATTCGTCCCAAGTACGATGAAGCTTTCATCGTTGGCTTCGATGTGACTCCGGAAGTTACCCAGGACTTTACCGACAACACGGAAATGCTCGCGGTCGGAGTGCGCGACTTGCGCCCGGGCGGCGGTACCGCGATGTACGATGCGCTGTACTTTGCGTGCCGCGACAAGCTCATGAAGGCGCAGCACAAAGGGCCGGTGCGACGGGCGATCATTCTGCTTAGCGACGGCGATGATAACCAGAGCCACGTGACGCGGGAAGAAGCCATCGACATGGCGCAGCGGGCCGATGTGATTGTCTATACCATCAGCACCAACCTGAGTGGCGCAGGGCACCACGGCGATAAGGTCCTGGAACGCATCGCCGATGCCACCGGTGGTCGCGCGTACGTTCCCTTCCAGATCACTGAAGTGGCCAATGCATTCGCGGCAATTCAGGAAGAACTCCGCAGCCAGTACGCGATTTCCTACAAGCCGGCTGATTTCATCTCCGACGGCCGCTATCGCAGCGTCGAAATTCTCGCCATGGGTCAGAAAGGCTTACGAGTGCGCAGCCGCCGCGGCTATTACGCCCCTTCCCAATAGGTCCTCGCATGCCCGGATACTCTGGCACTCCCCTAGCCAAGAAGCTTGGCATCAAAGAACAGTTCCGCGTTGTGCTGCTTGATTTGCCCAATGATGTACAGACCGAACTGAAGGGCGCACTGGCAGATTGTCACATAGCCAAGGATGAGCCGGTTGACCTCGCGATGATCTTCGTGAAAACCGCGAATGAACTCAAGAAGCGGTTCCCAAAAATTGCAAAACAACTCGCTCCCGGCGGAATGCTGTGGGTGAGTTGGCCGAAAAAAGCCTCTGGACTGGCCACCGACCTCCACGAGAACGAAGTACGAAGGATCGGGTTGGAAGCGGGCCTGGTCGATGTGAAAGTGTGCGCGGTGAGTGATATCTGGTCGGGGTTGAAGTTCGTGATCAGGGTGAAGGATCGTTCTAAAAGCTGACCGCAACGGCCAGAACTGTGAGCGCTTTGAAAACACTGTCGCATCTTGGCTTTTGGTTTGCCATTTTGATCCTCTTTCTTTTGATCTAAGGATCGGACAGGGTGATCCGGATGTCTGAAATTGCTATCTCGACTGAGAAATGCGCGAGTATTTTATACCGAATCTGGCGCAAGCAGCGTAGGCCAAGGTCCAAAACTGAAAATCTTGAAAAGCAGGCCGTCATCATGAGAGCAGCAGAATGTGCAGGCAGAACAACAAAGGGTGTTAACGATGATTACCGTCGGCGCTAGTCGCGCTTTGGAATGGCATAGTACCCGGCCCGCGATTGGATCTTGTAATCTTTGTTCGAGGCGTGTATTTCCACCTTGCGGAAGGTACCATCGAGTGCCGGGTTGGTCGAACTGTAGCCGATGTTGTACTGACTGCGCAGTTCGTTGGCGATCTGATCGAAGCCCTCTTTTAGCTTTTCGTATTTGTTTCCGACGTCGATGACCCGGCCTCCGGTTTCCTGAGTCATCTTCTTCATTTCACCTTCACCCGAGTAGCCGCCGAATCCGCCATAAAAGCCGCGATCGGCGCACAGCAGTACGTAGACGATGCTATCGGACTTCTGCGCGGCTTCAATGGCATCCTTGATCTTGAGTTGGCTGCCTTCATCCTGGCCATCGGTCAGCAGGATCATGGCCTTGCGTCCCACTTGCTGGGCTAATTCGTCATGTGAAGCTAAATACACGGCGTCATAAAGCAACGTGCCGCGGGGAGCGCCCTGGGTCGGAACCGTACCTCCACCCAGACCCGGAATACCTGTGCCGCTTCCACCAGCAGTGTTGATGCGGGCTTGATTGAGAGCTGTTTTCAACAGGCGCACGGAACTGGTGAAGTCCTGCAACAGCTCCACATTCACATCGAAGTCGATAACAAATGCTAAATCCTTGTCACGCAGGATTTGACTGAGGAACTCGCCGCCGACTTGCTTCTCCATATCGAGCACGCGAGCCTGGCTGCCGCTGGAGTCGATCAGAATTCCAAGGGTCAGCGGAAGGTTGGACTCGGCGGCGAAATACTTGATGGTCTGCGGTTTGCCATCTTCAAGTATCTGAAAATCGTTTTTAGTGAGGTTGGGGATGAGCGCTCCCCGTTTGTCCTTGACATTGAAGAACAGTTGGACCACATTCACGTTAACTTTCAAAGTCGTACTTGACTGGTCCTGATCTTGATCCTGATGGTTCTGGTCGGGCTTGTTGTCGGGTGAAGTGGCCGATTGCTGGGCGTTGGCGGCCGGAAGCCCCACGAAAAGGAGCAGGAATATCAGGACGCGGAAGACCGGAAGTCTGCAGGCTTTGGGCATGAAAGTATTCTCTCGCAGTTTTTGTTAGTCTAGTCCAATAGCGTTAGATGCACCAGATCGTGAGTCTTAGCATCCCAATAAGAGGATAGTTGCCGTTGAGGCGGAGAGGGTTTCCCCAGTGCTGCGAATAACGGGTAAGCAGTGGACGGCTCCAAGCGTGATAATCCTATTGTTCTTGCTAACCTCGGTGGCTGCCGCGACTCCACAGCAGCAGACCGATCAAAAGCAGGAAATTCCCGACGCGCCGTCGGCCAGCCGACCCCCCCAACCATTTCCTTCCGCTCCACCCGCCGAACCCCAGGGCCTGCCTCCGAGCGAAGCACCGACGGCCGACCAGGTACCCGGAAACGACGTCCCGCCCTCCACCGCCAATCCGGCTCCGCCTGCCACCGACGGCAACCCGAACCCGCCTCCGCATCCGGTTGATGTTAAGACGGTTCCGGAAGGCGGTGCGACGCCGGACCCGGGAAGCAATTCGCAGGACGAACTCTTTAAAATTACACGCAACGTAAACCAGGTGATTGTGCCGGTGCGGGTAACCGACGACTCCGGCCGTCTGGTCAGCGGATTACTGCCCAAGGACTTTTCGGTTTATGAGGATGGCAAGAAGCGAACGATGAATTTCTTTACCAGCGATCCGTTGGCCATCTCGGCGGCTGTGGTTTTTGATCTGGGCATGTCGGATATCAATGTGCAGAGAGTAAATCAGACATTTCCGGCATTGGAAGGTGCGTTCAGCCAGTTCGACGAGGTTGCGATTTACACCTACAGCGGTACGGTTGGGAGAATGGCCGACTTCGGCGCCGTAGGCAAGCGGCTGGATGCGGTATTGAACCAACTAAAAACCGACCACGGCGAGAACAATGGAGTGCCGGTGCTGGGTGGTCCTTTAGGCCCGCAAGGTCCGATGATCAATAACATCCCCGAGGATCGCAGCATACCCCCGCCGATGTCGCCGCCCAAGCAAGCGCGGGTTCTGAACGATGCCATTTTGGCCGCCGCCCTGGATCTGGGCCAGCGCGAGAGAAGCCGCCGCAAAATCATATTTGTTATTAGTGACGGCCGCGAATACCGAAGCACTGCCAGTTATAGCGACGTTTTGAAGGTCCTGCTTTCGAATGGAATTCTAGTTTACGGCATCGGAGTTGGAGGTTCCGCAATTCCGGGCTACAAGCAATTGGAAAAGCTGCACATCCCCGGGCAGGCTACTGGCAATATTCTACCCCGGTATGCGAACGCAACCGGAGGCGAGATTCTTAGCGAATATTCGAAGGATGCGATCGAAAACGCCTATCAACGCGCCATTGGCGACGCCCGCAATCAGTACACATTGGGCTACGCCACTGCCGCTACCCCCAGCAGTACCTATCGGGAGATCGAAGTCAGGGTTGGCCGGCCGGGCTGCAAGAGTTCGGATCTGCGCCCGTGCGTGCTGGTATTTGCCAAGGCGGGATATTATCCCTTGCCGGTCAGCCGGTAGTCGGCTGTTTCTCGCCTCTGGAACGTGGGGGTCCCGCTAGTAACCAGGGTAACCTGCCGGTAGAGCGGGGCGGTGTGGTATAAAACCAGCAGTACCAAGCCAAAACTACAAGTGGAGGCCGCTCGGGTTTTTGAGCGTCTGCCGCATGTCTTGAGGAAAGTCTTTGAGTTTCATCAACTTTGCAGCCCGCGAAATTAATTGCAAGATCGTGTACTACGGTGCCGGGCTGGGTGGCAAAACCACGAATCTGCAATACATCTTCCAGAAAACTGCTGAGCAACAGAAGGGGAAGATGATTTCGCTGGCCACGGAGACGGATCGAACTTTGTTCTTCGACTTTCTGCCTCTCGACTTGGGCTCGGTGCGAGGTTTCAAAACCCGTATTCACCTCTATACCGTTCCCGGCCAGGTGTTTTACGATGCCAGCCGCAAATTGATCCTGCGCGGAGTGGATGGCATCGTCTTTGTCGCTGACTCCCAGCAAGAGCGTATGGACGCCAATGTCGAGGCGCTCGATAACCTGATGGACAACCTCAAAGAACATGGCTACGACTTCAAGAAGATTCCCTACGTTCTGCAGCTGAATAAACGCGATCTGCCTAATATCCTGCCGGTCGACGCTCTGGCCAAAGAACTGCGCCGGAAAGATGAACCCGTAATGGAAGCCATCGCCTTCCAGGGCAATGGCGTTTTCGAGACGCTGAAAGAAATCGCGCGGCAGGTGTTGCTGGAGTTGAAGCAAGGCGGGTAGGAACGGACGGGCTTCAGGCCTCAGGCTTGGAGCACTATATCTCTCACCGGAGGGCATTCGCCGTCCACAATGACGACTCCGAGCAATATAACCGCACCGAAGCCAAACGCTCCCACCCTTGCCTCGCGGACGTCCAATCTCCGGACTGCGATAGTTGCGGCATTCGTAACGGCTTGTGTGTTCTTCTTCTTTTCCGCGAGCTCAGTCGCACTCCAGCACGATCGAAAACAAGGCCGACCTTCTGCACCGATGTGGGTTTTTCTGCTTGGTACTGGTTTCTTCTTGGCGCCCTACATAATTTCCTGGTTTCTTCTCTCCAAGCGAGAGCAAAAGTCGATTGCGACAGGGGCGGGCGTTGCTTGCGCTTTTTTCGGCGCGTGTGTACTGGCTTCACCGTTCGCAGTCATGGCAATGTTCCTATTTGTGGGAATGTCTGCCTGGAATGGCCCGCCAGATGGCGGATTGATGGCGGCGGGATTGACTATGCTTGTGTACATGGCAATCAGTCTTTGGATTGTTTGGTCAGCGTTCAGAATCGGAAAGATTCAGTGGAACGCGTTCGGTATAGCGCTGGGTGCAACCGCCTTCTATCTTTATTTTGGCTCCCAGTCGCTCAACCTGACGGCGTACAGAGGCCAGCGAGGGGCTGAGCAGAAAAAAGTGGCCGCCGAGATGGAGCTGTACAAGCCCGCCATACTTGCGCGGGACACGATCATTGGTCTAACCGCTTGCCTGCTGCGAAACCACATGCTTCACCCTGAAGCGGAGTATCCGGCAACGCTAAATCCACCTCCGACGGATTGGGCCTGCCAAACAAAATTCGCCACCGACGAGGTTCCAGAGTTCAGGCTCAACTACGAACCGCAAAAAGATGCGGCAACCGGGCGGGTGACCGATTTTCAGCTAACTGCCATGCCCGGCCAAAAGGGAATTCGGGGACGCGAACCGTTACTGATTGACAGCCGCGGGATTGTGTTCGTCGACTATCCATGGGAAATGGAGAACGTCACTGCAAAAGTCATGGTGATGCCGAGCGATTTATCAAACTCGCAAATGGATTTTCTGAAGTTCAATCTCGATCGCTATATCAAAGATAAAACTAATGGATTGCCGCCAGCGACCATCAGCGCAGACATTGACGGCAGCACCGCATACGAGACTCCGGTTGTGGAAGATGGCCGTACGCGCCTGGAGGCAAGAGATTACGAAACGCTCTATTTCCCGCCCAGAGCGGGCGATCCGAACCGGTTCGCCCTTTCAGCGCGGTGCAAACGTTACGGAGAGATTTGTCTGCGAAGCTATTTTGTCGATTACGATGGCAGCCTTCACGCAACCGGGGAGCCGCGCCCGGCGACAGCCGATGACCCGGCTCCGCTTCGCTGCGAAAATGCCAGCTCGGAATGCGAAGACATCATTTGGGACCCGATATAGCCTACTGATCCGTGTTCGATCGCTGCCCATAAACTAACCAACCAGCGCCTTTGTCGTCTAGAATGGCAGGCGCAATTCACGCTAACAGAGACCTTCGGAGAAAGAACTCTTCATGCGCATTATCAAAGCGTTGTTATCGGTCCTTTTGCTCTCTCAACTTGTTCTTTCACAAACCACCGCACTGCACAGCATCGACGTAACCGACCTCGACAGGAAAGTCGATCCCTGTAATGACTTCTATGAATTTGCCAATGGTTCGTGGCGTGCCAACCATGCCATGCCCGCGACCATGGTGCGTTGGAGCAAGCGTTGGGAGTCGGGCGAAACAACCAAGGACAAACTGAAAGATGTGCTCGAGGTCGCGCAGCAAGATACGACCGCGGCGAAGGGAAGGACGGACCAAATTATCGGCGACTACTACGGCGCATGCATGGACGAGTCACGAGTCAATGCTCGTGGCATCGAACCATTGAAGGCGTGGTTCGCGAAAATTGATGCGGTCAACGATACCGGCGGCTTGCAACCGGTCATCGCCGATATGCAGGATATTAACGTCGCCGTTCCCTTTAATCTCGCCTCCGCAACCGATCCCCACAAGCCCACCTGGGTGCTGGCGGACCTCGGTGCCAGCGGTTATGCGCTGCCTGATCGCGACTACTATCTGAAGCCCGATGCCCGATTTAAAGAGGCCCGCGAAAAGTACGTGGAGCACATCGCCAAGATGTTCGTGCTGGTGGGTTGGGATCAGAAATCAGCAGCCGCGGCCGCGCAAACCGTCATGTCAATGGAGACCAAGTTCGCGGAGGCTTCCTTGGACAACGTCGCACTTCGCAATCCCAGCGCCATTGACCACAACACGACCTTTGTCCAGCTGCAAACCATGGCTCCTCATTTTGACTGGGCGGACTACTTCAAGCACAACCAACTCGCTCAAAATGTTGACTTGAATGTCGACCAGCCCAGATACATGCAGGAATTCGACCGGCAGTTGCAACAGAATTCATTGGCGGACTGGAAGGTTTATCTCAAATGGCAAATGTTGAACTCGGTTCCTGACGCACTCTCCGCGCCCATTGAGGAAGAGGACTTTGCTTTTTTCGGCAAGTATTTGAGAGGTCAGAGTGAGATGAAACCCCGCTGGAAGCGCTGCGTGGAATCGACCGACCAGTTCCTGGGCGAGGCCCTGGGAAAGAAATACGCCGAAAAGCATTTTCCGCCAGAAGCCAAAGCGCGCGCTCAAGAAATGGTGCGGAACATTCTTGCCGCCATGCGGGACGACATTCTCAGCCGGCCATGGATGAGCGACGAAACCAAAGAGCGGGCGATGGCCAAAATCGCTACCTTCAATCCGAAGATTGGCTATCCCGATAAGTGGAAAGACTATAGCAAGGTTGATATTCGCCGGGATGCATTTTTCGAGGACTATCTTGCGGCGCGGAGTTTCGTCGTGGAAGACGACCTTCAAACCATCGGAAAACCGGTTGATCGTAGCCGCTGGGGAATGACGCCGCCGACCTCGAATGCTTACTACAACGCCCGCTGGAACGAGATCGTTTTCCCCGCTGGCATTCTGCAGCCTCCGGGATTCGATGTCAATGCCGTCGCCGTGAACTACGGATCGATTGGGGTCGTGATCGGCCACGAAATTTCTCATGGCTTCGACGACCAGGGCGCAAAGTCTGACTACCTCGGCAGCCTGCGAAATTGGTGGACGCCAAACGATCTGGCCCAATTCCAGCAGCGTGGCGCGTGTGTGGCTGACCAGTTCGATAATTACTTCATAGAACCAGGCGTGCACCACAACGGCAAACTGGTACTCGGCGAGAGCATCGGCGACCTGGGTGGCGCGAAGATTGCTTTTCTGGCTTACGAAAAATCGCTCGAGGGCAAACCGCGCCCTCCCGATATCGACGGCTATAGTCCCGAACAGCAATTCTTCATCGCCTGGGGACAGTGGCGCGGAGACGCCATTCGGATCGAAGAGCAACGAGTGATGATGCAATCGGACCCGCACCCGATAGGGAAATATCGCGTCATTGGCCCGCTGTCGAATCTTCCCGAGTTTCAAGCGGCGTTCAGTTGTAAAGCTGATGCGCCGATGGTGCGGCCCCCGGATAAACGCTGTGACGTGTGGTGATGGGACGCAGAGGTTCGGCTGGCCGGATTTTAGGTATTTGTGAGGTTGCATGAAGAAGCGGTTGTTTTGGGTCAACGTTATGCTGATTTTCCTGGTCAGCAGTTTGTGCGCGGAAGATAGTCATCACCATCTTGATCCAAACGAGAAGTTGGGGACGGTTTCGTTTCCGACTTCGTGCGCCAGCGCCGTGCAAAAGCCTTTTGAACGCGGCGTGGCTTTGCTGCACTCGTTTTGGTATGACGAAGCTGACAAACAGTTTCAGTCGGTAGCTGCTCAGTATCCGCAATGCGCAATTGCCTACTGGGGCGAGGCAATGAGTTTGTTTCACCAGCTCTGGTCTCGCCCGGAAGAATCCGATTTGAAAGAAGGATGGGATTTAATCCGCAAGGGACAGGCGATTGGTGCAAAGACGCAGCGGGAGCGGGACTATATCCACGCGCTAGCTTTCTTTTATCGCGACTACGACAAATTGGATCACGGACAACGCTGCATGGCGTATTCGCAAGCGATGGAGAAGGTTCACCACAGCTATCCCAACGACAACCAAGCGGCAGTGTTCTATGCGCTGTCTTTGCTGGCGTGGGCGCCTGACGCGAATACGGCGTTGGATAACGCGAAGAAGTCGATCGCCATTCTGAACCCGCTGTTTGCCGCGGACCCGAACGATCCAGGCGTCGCTCACTACCTCATCCATGCAGCGGACGATCCGCGATTAGCGCAACTCGGATTGCCAGCGGCGCGCCGTTACGCGCAAATCGCTCCGGCGTCTCCGCATGCGTTGCATATGCCGTCCCACATTTTTGCCCGGCTTGGACTCTGGCAGGAAGATATTCAATCGAATCTCGCGACCATCGCGGCTACACAGCGACCTTCCGCTATTCATCTTGGCGCGGAGCATCAAGTCCATTCGATAGAGTTTCTCGAGTACGCATATTTGCAAATCGGAGAGGACGGCAAGGCCGAAACCATTGCAAATGGATTGGGAAATGTACGCGAGCAAGATCTAGACAAAGGCCTCGATGGTTATCTCAACCAGAAGCGTGCGTATTTCCCCGCCATGTATGCGCTCGAAAGGCATCAGTGGAAAGAGGCTGTCACACTACAACCGCCTCCGGGAGCCGAACCGGAAAACCAGCAAATCACTTATTGGGCGCGGGCCATCGGCGCTGGACATTTGCGCGATGCCGCGGCTGCCCAGGATGCGGTGAATCAATTCGATGCCATGCTCCACGCCACACGAAAAGGCAAGCATCCTTATCGCGCCGATCGCATGGGCACCAACCACGATGAAGCGCATGCCTGGCTGGCGTTTGCTCAAGGAAAAAATGACGACGCCTTGAAGCTGTTGCGCGCAGTCGCGGATAGACAGGATGCCGAAGGCAAAGGCGAAGTCGAACTGCCCTCACGCGAAATGCTCGCCGACATGCTGCTGGAAATGGGTCGCGCACAGGAAGCGCTGGCTGAATATGAGAAGTCCATGAAGACCGATCCCAACCGGTTCAACGGCTTGGCTGGCGCTGGTCGAGCGGCCGAGTTGGCGCACCAACCTGAAAAAGCCAGAACGTACTACACACAGTTGTTGAAGAATTGTGACAACGGAGCGCACTCGGACCGCGTGGAACTCGTCCACGCGCGATCGTTCAGTCAATAATGTTGCATTCAAGAAAAAAGCGCCGCGGGTTAGCGGCGCTCTTTTCCTGTCCGGACGTTACAAAACTTACTTTGTATCTGCAGTTGGCGTGGCGCCGAATTCGCGGCGTCCAATCGTTCGTGCGGTGCGTGCGGCCATCGGTGGCATTCCTGCCGCTGCGCCGTAGCGCTCCATCAACATGGGTACCATCGCGCCTTCTGCTTCTTTCACGAAGGTCAGCGCGCCTTCAGCAGCCATGTCGATGCGAATGAAGTCTCCCAGCCTGACCTGGCCAGTAGCCACCAGATTCGCTAAAGGAAATACCAGGTGACGTTCAATCGCCCGCTTCAGGTGACGCGCTCCATACTTTGGATCCGTGCCCTCATGTAGCAGGAAGCTTTTCACTTTATCCGTGCAATTGAACACAAACTGGTTTGCCGCTGAAGCCATCAGAATGCGCTGCTGCACCATCCCGAGTTCAATATCGAGAATTTGCTCGAGGTGCTCTGGCCGAAGAGTCTTGAAAACCACGACTTTGTCGATGCGGTTCATGAACTCGGGCGTGAACTTGCGCCGAGCGGCATCGACCGCAGTGCGATCGATCTTGTCATCGAGGCTTGAGTCCACGAGCTTCGGCTTATGGGTGAAACCCATCCCGCCGTCGACCAGGTTGCTCATTTCACTGGTCCCCAGATTCGAGGTCAGAATGATGATGCACTGTGAAAGATCGACGCGGCGATTGTCGCCGAGGGTCAAGGTTGCCTTGTCCAGGATGCCCAGCAGCAACTGCCAAAGCGCATCGGAGGCTTTTTCAATTTCATCGAAGAGCAGAATTGACAGCTTGAGCTTCTCGGTATGCCACTGATTCAGCGCTTCCTGCGTAAGCAGCGGATGAGTCTCGCGATGTCCCAGGTATCCCGGAGGCGAACCGATCAGCTTGGCGATTTCGTGGGAGTGCTGGAACTCGGCGCAATCGATCTTGATGCAAGCTCGCGCATCCCCAAACAAAGTCTCGGACATGGCCTCGACTACCCGGGTTTTTCCCGATCCCGTGGGTCCAAGAAAGAGCAGATTGCCAACCGGACGTCCGGGAGGATTCAGTCCCGCCAGAAACATCTGGTAGATTTCGACCACCTTTTCGAGCGCGGCATCCTGGCCAACGATCTTGCGTCGCAGGGTGTTGTCAAAATCTCGGGCATCAGTACTGCGGCGGGTCGGATCGAGCACTGTGTTAAGGACGGTTTTCATTCCGGGCGTTTCCCTTTCCTGGCTTTCCGTTGACTGCGCGAGAGTGCTGCACTCTTGGTGATTCGGGAGCGACAAATTCTGTCACTCTCCGGGCTGTTTGTCGATACCCTCACTTACCGCGCTGTCCCTTAGTGCAAATGACTCGCCATCCCCGGCGAACTGCCAATTGCTTATTCCTTCGCTACTTAGATGCTTAATACGGGCAGAGGGAGGCATTCCATGGCAGGGAGAAATCATGGAAAGGGAAATACTTTGCGCACGCAGGAAGTTCCCTGGTAGCCGGTAGCGCAGAGCAGCCTACCTCCACGGCCTTGACCAGACGTAACTAGCAGAGGAAAGGGCAGCCCGCTAGCATCCGTAGAAAGCGCCAAACGCGTTTCCACGGAGAAAAACTTGCGCCGCTCTAGCTCAGTTTTAATCATTGTTTTGTCCTGTCTAGCCTTAGGATTTGTTTCCTGGCGATTGGCATTTGAAGTCCCGGCTTCGGCCGCCCAGTCCGGGCAAAACCCCGAGCTGATGCGCACATCGAATCCGGCGCCACGCGTCTCCAAGCCGATGGAACCACCGGCTCTGGTCGCCAGCGTCGCTCCTCCGGGCAGCGCCGTGTATGTAGCGAAGCGCGGCGACACGGTCACTTTGGTGGCCCACCGCTTCTTGTCGCAGACCTCCTTTCTGACCTCCAGCGAACTGGCTGATGCGATCCGTCAGGCCAACGGGAATCCACAGGGCACCTATCTCAAGTCTGGCCAAGAGTTAGTGATCCCAGGAATTCTCCCCGCGCCCATTGTGGAAAAAACCATTCCTGTGCCCCGGGATTTTGAAGTGCGTGCAGTGTATTTGACGGGAGTAATGGCGGCCAGCGATCGCGGTCTGCGCATCATCAAGCGCTGGCGCGAGTTAGGCGGAAATTCCGTAGTTTTCGATGTGAAGGATAGTGACGGAAGCGTTAACATTCCCTTTGACCACCCCCTCGCTGGCGTACACCACATTGCGATTCATGACCTGCCCAAGTTCACCCACTTCCTGCACTCGCAAGGTATGCACGCCATTGCGCGAGTGGCCATCTTTCGCGACGAGCGATTAGTGGTCGCCCATCCTGAGCTGGCGGTGAAGTCCCATAAGACCGGGCAGCCATGGCGCGAAAACGGCAAGCTGGTATGGACCGATCCCTCGCAACCCAAAGTACAGGCATACGATATTGCCCTGGCCAAGAGAGCTGCGGAAGCCGGCGTGGACGAAGTCCAATTCGACTACGTCCGTTTTCCGGCTGAGGGAGATCAGAAAGACGCTAGCTTCGTATTCCAGACCGACCATCCGACTTGGCATCGTTCCGACGTGATTGCGGACTTCCTGAAGCATGCCTATGCCGAACTGCATCCCACGGGCGTGCTGCTTTCTCTGGATGTGTTCGGGATTATGGCTTGGCAGCGGCCCGTCGACTTGGCGCACACAGGGCAGGATATCGTGCAAATGGCAAAGTATTGCGATGTGGTTTCGCCCATGATCTATCCTTCGCATTTCTTCGGTATGGATGGAATCGCGCACCCGGGTGATGCGCCTGAGCATTTTATCGGCGAGTCGATGAAGCGATTCGAGCTGATCACCAAAGGCAGCGACGTGGTGATACGTCCATGGCTGCAGGCCTTCCGCTGGCGCACCAAGACGTACTCGCCGGAGTACATCGAAGTGCAAGTGAAGACAGCAAAAGAGACTGGCGGAATCGGTTTTCTGTTCTGGAATGCCGCCAACGACTACAGCAAACCCTACGCCGCCATGCCGGAGATGCGGGCGGCTAAAGGGCAGTACTTCCGCGGAGACGAACTGCCCAGCGTTGTGCAAGCCGATCTGACGCGGCCAACCGACAAAACAGCGATAGACAAATAGCGTGAGCCCGTGTCTGGTATGGTCGATCTAACTTGGAGCTCTGGCTGCGCCTATTGCTTGCCCGCTGCTGCCTCCTCGCGCCGCCAGATCGAGAGCCCCGGCGCTCCCAGCGCCAACATCCCCAGACTCGCCGGTCGCGGAGCGGATGCCCGAACCACCGTTTCCGGTTGTTCGACCTGGCTGACCTCATCGGTTCCCTTCGTCCGGCCCGCGACGATGGATTTATTCGCGATCGTCTCGTAGGCGTAGCCGGTCAAAACGGCGTGGACGGTCGATTTCGGGTTACGATAGATTCTGACGTTGAAACGGGCCCAGCCATAGTGAGCTTTTCCGTCGACAACGAACTTCACTCCCAGATAGCGATCATAGAGCGGCTTGCCGGCGTCCGCCCAAGCGCCTGAATAGCCTAGTTCTTGGTTGCGGAATTGGACTTCCCCCATGATTCCGCGGCCGGCGTTGAAAGCTGCCTTAGGTCCAATAACGTCACCTGCACGCAGCGCAGACGCGAAGGCTGGTTTTCCGACAACCCCGTTTCCCTTAACCTGCGGATAGACAAAGAAAATTGCTGCGTCCCAACTCGAGCAGGTTCCCTTGCGGTCAGAACAAACTTCTCCCGATAATGTGATGTGGAATCGAAAGTGGTTAGCGCGGTCATGGTTGAGATCGAGAAAAAAATCCTTATTCAAAGGCAGCTTTTGGTGCGCCGGCGTGTAAACAATTTTGGCTGCGCCGGGCTGCGCTAGCGCCAACATCGCCACTCCAGCCGCACCCGCAGCCAGCGCGTATCCATTGAGTTGTTGTTGAATTGACTTGGAAAAAGAGGAAGCATTGGGAAACCCGAGGGAATGCTTCATGGGAACCTCCGAGAAGCGCCATTATCCCTAGGAGTTGCCTCCCGGTCAACGTGCAAAAGCTTGCACTCTGCGGAGGTTGGAGTGATCGGCTGCGACCCGCATAATTAGGGGTGGCCCGTCGTTCCTGATTTGGTTCTTTCACTGGGTCACTGTTACCAGGTTGACGCGCCGTACCTATTTCCACAAGTTATCCGTTCTACCCGCCTGCAACCATTCTGGTGGATGCAGAAAAGCTTCCTGTGTTCCTTCCCCACCTCGGTTATAATCTGATGGCCTTAGAAATTGGCTGTCTAGGTGCTCTCCCGTAATACGTGCCGCCTGTCATGACTGCCAACAGGCGGGTCCGCCCACGGAAGGAATTTTGGCATCTAACCGACGAAACTCCCTGCTGTACGCGTGAATCAAATCTTTAGGAGTGCTCATGGCGATTCAGAAGACGGAGAAAATCTGGCATAACGGCAAACTCGTTCCCTGGGATGATGCGCAAGTGCACGTAATGTCCCACGTTGTGAATTACGGATCGTCGGTATTTGAGGGCATCCGCTGCTACGCCCCTCCCAGCGGGCCTGCGATTTTCCGAGCCCAGGAACACACGCAACGGCTCTTGGATTCGGCCAAGATTTACCGCATCGACGTCGACTTCACCCGCGAAGAACTGATCTCTGGGATGCTCGAACTGGTGAAAAACAATGGCGTATGGCCGTGCTACATGCGCCCCATCATTCTGCGTGGTTATGGCGAAGCTGGAGTCAATCCCTTTAATTCGCCCACGGAAGTCTTCATCTGTAACTACCCCTGGGGAAAATACTTGGGCAGCGACGCCGAGCAGGGCGTCGACGTCTGCGTCTCCTCCTGGACGCGCATCGCGCCGAACACGCTTCCTGCGATGGCCAAATCCGGCGCGAACTACATGAACTCGCAGCTGATTAAGATGGAAGCCATCATCAACGGCTACGTCGAGGGCATTGCGCTCGACGCCAACGGTTACGTCAGCGAAGGCTCGGGCGAGAATGTGTTCGTCGTCCGCAATGGCGTTTTGCAGACTGCGCCGTTGGGCAACTCTGTCTTACCCGGAATCACGCGTGATTCAGTTCTGCAAATCGCTCGAGGTTTGGGGATTCCCGTGGCCGAACAAGGAATCCCGCGCGAGCTGCTTTACATAGCCGATGAAGCGTTCTTGACCGGAACCGCGGCTGAAATTACGCCGATTCGGTCGGTCGATAAGATCAGCGTCGGCAAGGGCGTGACCGGGCCCGTGACCAAAGCCATTCAGAAGGAATTTTATGGCATTGTGCACGGTGAGAAGGCCGATCGGTTCGGTTGGTTAACTCCGGTGCCGGTGGGAAATAAGCAGCCGGTCAGCGTTTAGCCGATTAAAAATTCACAATCAGGGGCGCTTACCTGAGCGCCCCTTTCGACGTCACACTCACAGCAACTTCGCAGCAGAAAGCAATAAGGAGAACATATGGCAACCGCACAGCAAGGTCCCACCCCGGAATTTGCCTTGGCCTACCGCGACATAATGCTGATGGGCCTGACCAACGAACTGCAAGCCACCAAGAAGGTTTTGGCCGCGATTCCCGACGCAAAGCGTGATTATAGGCACGATCCCAACAGTCGCACGGCCGGGGAACTTGCATGGCATCTGGCATCTGCGGATGTGCAGATGCTCGATGAGACCGCCGACCGCAAGTTCGCCATGGAGACCCGCTTCAAAGATGAACCCAAGACCACGGCGGAACTGGTTTCCTGGTACGAGAAGAACTATCTGCGCGCCATCGAACGGGTACGCGCAATGTCGCCCGAAGAGTTGCTTACCCCGGTAGACTTTTACGGCGCTTTCACTCTGCCCGTCGTTTTCTATCTCGGCTTCGTTAACAATCACAGCATCCACCACCGCGGACAGCTTGCCACCTATCTGCGTCCCATGGGATCCAAATGCCCAGCCATTTATGGAGGCAGTTACGATGAGCCGTGGCAGGGAGTTCCGGCAGAGAGCAACGCCGCTTAATTGCTTTTGAAGTAACTTGGAGGCCGCCCTGCGGGGCGGCTTTTCTCATTGTCCAGCCCAAAGTAGCTTTACCGGGTATCGGTCAAACATCCGGTCGGCGCTAATGAGAGTCATTTCCTCCACTTTGGCTTGCGCGATCAGCAGGCGGTCAAACGGATCACGATGATGGGCAGGCAGCGCGAATACTGCCAAGGCGTGCTCGTGAGACACAGCCAGCGGACGCAACCCTTGGGCTGCCATGCGTCGTGGAACGTACAAGTCCGGCGGCTCCGGAAGCTGCAACTTGCCCGATGCCGCCTTGATGGCCACTTCCCAGGAAGTAACTGCGGACAAAAACACGTCGTGACTGACGTCGGCCATCACCTCGCGCGCCTTGCGCGAGATTCGCGACGGCTCGCCAACGCTCCAGAGCCAGACGCCAGTGTCCAGCAGGTACGTCACCGTTTCTTCTTTCTCTTGCGGGTTGGGGCACTCGTGATCGGCGCGTTGTAGAACAGAGCTTCAAGGGCTGGGTCGGGAGCGTCGAAATCCTCCGCAATCCAAATCTTTCCTTCATCCATGCCCATGGGACGCGACTTACCTTGTGGGCCTGCCGCGATCAGCTTGGCCACTGGCACTCCGGCCCGCGCGATCGTGACTTCCTCGCCTTCGGCTACGCGTCGCAGAAGCCGCGAGAGATGGGTTTTCGCCTCATGAATGTTCACTTCCATGATGCCTTCAACATAGACTAAGTCCGTAGACTAAGTCAATGTCCCTCAGCTTAGAAATCAACCGAGAACTGAGCCTGGCCACTGGGTTTTCCTTAAGTCTCGCTTTGCCGGAGAACGTGTCCTCTATTCTCGCCCGCGACCAAGATGACACGATTGCGAGGCCGGTTCGCCGTCGCGCCTAGCCACTGCCCAAACGCACATCTCCCCATTACTTAGGTCATCTTGGGTTAGACGCGATTTCGGTTCATCATACGAACTGATCCCTGGGGACTTATCCAAAATGAATATTGATGATCTTCTTCGTATCGCCATGGAACGGCGCGCTTCCGACTTACACCTGAAAGTCGGCAACTATCCTCACCTCAGGATTGATGGCGAACTCACCCCGCTCACCGACCAGCCGCGTATCAGCGCGGAAGATATGCTGACCATGGCCTTCAGCATGATGTCGGCGAGACAAAAGCAGAAATTCAAAGAGAGCACCGAAATCGATATGGCCTACGGCGTAGCCGGACTAGGCCGCTTCCGTGTAAACGTTTTCCAGCAGCGCGGCAACGTGGGACTGGTCCTGCGCGTGATTCCCACCAAGATCCGCGCACTCGACGAACTCTACCTGCCTAAGATTGTGGAACAGGTTTGCGATATGCCGCGCGGCCTGATCCTGGTCACCGGCGTCACAGGCTCTGGCAAATCCACGACTCTCGCCGCTATGGTGGACCGCATCAACTCTACCCGCGCCGAACACATCATCACCATTGAAGACCCAATCGAATTCCTGCATCGCGACAAAAAAGGCTACGTCAACCAGCGCGAGATCGAAGTCGATACGCCCACCTTTTCCTCCGCGCTGCGCGCTTCTCTGCGTCAGGATCCCGACGTCATCCTGGTGGGCGAAATGCGCGACATCGAGACCATCGGCACTGCGTTGCACGCCGCTGAAACCGGCCACATGGTGTTCTCTACCCTGCACACGCTCGACGCGGTCGAAACCATCAACCGTATTATTGCTGTGTTCCCGCCTCCCGAGCAGAAGCAGATTCGTTTGCAGCTTGCGGCTGTGCTCCGAGCCGTGATCAGCCAACGCCTGGTTCGACGTTGCGACGGCGACGGGCGCGTGCCCGCTGTCGAAGTCATGATCAATACCGCTTACATTCGGGAATGCATTCTGGTGCCGGAAAAAACCCGTGCGGTTCGCGACGCCATCTCCGCTGGTACTTCGCAGTATGGCATGCAGACCTTCGATCAATCTCTCTGGGATTTATTCCAGGCGGGGCTGATCAACTACGAAACCGCACTGGAGAGCGCCTCCAACGCGGACGACTTCAAGCTGCGTATGCAGGGCATCTCCTCCACCAGCGATATCTCCAAAAACGCAATGCAACAGACCGGCTTCGGCGGCCGCTGATCTATCCTCCTGAAACACTTAAGGGCGCGCCGGAGCGCGCCCTTTCTTATTTCGGAGGGGGCCGGAACTTGACTTCGACTGTTAAACCAGACAGTCGATCTGACGAAAAGCTCCGGCCCAGTGAAGAACTGCGGCAGCTAGCAAGCAGCCGCGTATTTCAAGTGACGACAATCTGGCGCGCCGAGTACGAAAAGCGCATGCTCGAACTTCGAAATTTCAAACACACGATTCAACCCGGTGAGGGTCAGGACCTCGCAAACGAAATGCGACGGATTCACCAGCTTCAGTTGAACGTTGCGGCTCCAGGCCCACTCCTGCAAGGACAGCAACGCCGCCAGCCCGCCCGCATCCAGCATTTCGACCTCGGATAAATCAATCACCACAATGCGAGTGTTTTTCTCCGCAAGGACCGCGTTCCGAAGGGTGCATACCTCAGCGCCGCGAACGATCCGCCCAACGCATCTCACAACCGCTACATCGCCCGTTTTTTCCACATCGATGGTAAGCATGGCTTTCATCCTCATTCATTAACTATCTACGCAAATAGACGGCAGGAAGTTCCCGATGTCACCACCGTCAAGGTAAAAAGTTGTAACGCAAACTTTTCTCTGCAGGAGGAGCGCTCGGCGCGGTAACTTGTTACTAGCCATGGCCTTTCCCCGTCCAAGAAAAACTGACTCGGAAAACGAGCTCTACGAGTATGCCGTTGGAGCACTTGGCCGCCGTATGCGCTCGGTGGCGGAACTGAAGCGTCTGCTGCGGCCCCGCGTCGAAGCCGATACAGAATATGGACAAACGCTGGTCGAGCTTGTGATTCGGCGACTGAAAGACCGCGGCTATCTCAACGACGCGCAGTACGCGGCTGCGTATTCCTCTTTTCGCCGCGATAACGAAAAATTCGGCCGTCGTCGCGTGATCACCGATCTGAAAGCCAAAGGAGTTCACGGCGAAGTCATCGACAAAGCGGTCGAAGCCGCATACGACGAAGTGAGTGACGAGAAGCAAGCGCGCGAATATTTGAAGCGCAAGCGACTGGTGAAACCGAAAGATCAGAAACACGCAGCACGCATTTTCCGCCAGCTTATGCGCGCCGGATTTGCATCGAAAACGATCTTCGCCATTCTCAAGAAGTGGGATGTGGATGACGAGACGTTGAGCGCGCTGGAAGGCGAGATCGAGTGATCGTCCGCGGCTCCGTCCCCGGTTCGCTGTTGCATTTTGCAGACGAATGCTATACTTCCCAAATCATTTCCATCCAACTAGAGGAGGCCATATGAAATCCAAAGTGGCAGCAATTCTTGCCGCGGGAGTGTTCTGTTCAGCGTCGTTCCTGTTCGCTCAGGATGTAGTCCACGACGTGGATAAGGGAGCAAAGGATGTAGGCCACGACACCAAGGTCGCGGCCAAGGACACGGCCAAAGGCACAGAAAAGGCCGCCGACAAGACCGGACACGCGACCAAGGTCGCGGCTAAGGACACGGCGAAAGGCACCGAAAAGGCTGCCGACAAAACCGGACATGCGACCAAGACGGCTGCAAAGGATACTGCTAAAGGAACAGAGAAAGCCGCCGACAAAACCGCAGACGCCGTGAAGTAGGAATTTCGAAACAAAAACGAACCGCAGAGTACGCCGAGGCCGCAGAGTCTATCTGCGCGACCCCTGTGGCCTCTGCGTTTTTAATTTAGAATTGATTTTTCATGCTGACTGGCTCCCAAATTCGCCGGAAATTCCTGGACTATTTCGTCCAGCACGGACACAAAGAGGTTCATTCCTCCTCGCTCGTTCCGGCGAACGATCCCACGCTGCTCTTCACCAATGCGGGCATGAACCAGTTCAAGGACGTCTTTCTCGGCCTCGAAACCCGCGACTGCAAACGTGCCACAACCTCGCAAAAATGCGTGCGTGCCGGCGGCAAACATAACGATCTGGAAAACGTCGGCTTCACCAATCGTCACCATACGTTTTTCGAGATGCTGGGCAATTTTTCTTTCGGCGACTATTTCAAGAAGGATGCGATTGCTTACGCTTGGGAACTCATCACTTCGAATGACTGGTTCGCAATCGACAAAGATAAACTCTACGTCACCATCTTCGAGGGCGCGGGACCGGAACTCGGATTCGTACCGCGAGACAACGAAGCAGAAGAAGCATGGCTCGAACAAGGTGTCCCTAAAGAGAGAATCTTCGAGGGCGACGCGAAAGACAATTTCTGGCAGATGGGCGACACCGGCCCCTGCGGCCCCTGCAGCGAAATTCACTACGACATGGGTCCAGCCGCATCCGAAAAAGGACACGCCAATTGCAAATTCCCCTGTGACTGCGGCCGCTACGTCGAAATCTGGAACCTCGTCTTCATGCAATTCGACCGCGACGCCACCGGCAAACTGAACCCGCTGCCCAAGCCCTCGATCGATACAGGCATGGGCCTCGAGCGAGTGACAGCGGTGCTGCAGGGCGTGATTTCGAATTACGATACAGATTTGTTCGTGCCGCTGATTCGGCGAGCTGCAGAATTGACGGGCACGTCGCTCACGAAGGAATTGGAGAAGGAAGCCAAGACAAAATCAGCGGCCTCTCTGCGCGTGATTGCAGATCATTCCCGCGCTGCAACATTTCTCATTTCGGACGGCGTACTGCCGTCAAACGAAGGCCGCGGGTACGTGCTCCGGAAGATCATCCGGCGCGCCCTGACGCACGGCCGACTTCTCGGACAAACCAAGCCCTTTCTCAACGAGATGGTCTTTGCCGTGCGCGATTTGATGCAGGATGCATATCCTGAGCTCATTGAAACCTGTGAGCGAGTTGCGAAAACTGTTCTGGTTGAAGAAACACGATTTGGCCACACCATGAACATTGGCCTGGAGAAACTGGAAGCTCTAATTGGCGAGAACCGGCTATCAGGGCCCGAAGCGTTCAAACTCTACGACACATTCGGCATGCCGCTCGACTTCATGCAAGACGCCGCGCGCGACCAAGGCATTGAATTTGATCAAGCTGGTTTCGATCGCGCTATGGCGGAACAGCGTGAACGCGCCCGCGCATCCTGGAAAGGCGCAGCCAAGCAAACAGCAAATCCCGCATACCAGCAGCTTCCGAAATCTGAGTTCGAGGGCTATCGCCAAACTCGCTCGGACAATTGCGAAGTTCTCGCCATCATCCACAATGGTCAAGGAACTCAGCAGCTCAAACCTGGAGATGAAGGCGAGATCATCCTCGATCACACTCCGTTCTACGCCGAGTCCGGCGGGCAGATCGGCGATCGCGGATGGTTCTACTCCGACGATCACAACACCGTCGTCGCCGAAGTGAGAGGATGCTACTCGCCAATTCAAGGCGTGCGTGCGCATCAAGTCATTGCCAAACAGCCAATCCGCATAGGCGATAAAGTCGACGCCGTCGTGAACGCGGAGATCCGCGAATCGACCATGCGCAACCACACGGCCACGCATCTGCTGCAAGCGGGGCTGCGCGAAGTTCTTGGCAAACACGTTAAGCAAGCGGGATCGCTCGTAGCTCCCGACCATCTTCGTTTTGATTTCTCGCATTTCGCAGGCGTCGCCGATGAAGAACTGCAAGACATCGAAGACCTGATCAACAAAGAGGTCCTGCGCAACCAGAAGATCGAAGTCATCGAAAACGTGCCCATCGATGTTGCCATCAACGAATACAAAGCTATGGCGCTGTTCGGGGAGAAATACGGCGACCGCGTCCGCGTCATCAAAATCGGAGACTTCTCCACCGAACTTTGCGGAGGCACGCATACCAAAGCCACCGGAGAAATCGGCCTGATTAAAGTTCTGAAAGAAGGCAGCGTGTCGTCGGGAGTGCGCCGCATTGAGGCCGTTACCGGTGAAGGCTCGTTGCATCATTTCCAAAAAGATCACAAGCTGGAGAATGTAGTCGCCAGTCTCGCCGGTCATTCGGAAGTGGCTTCTCCCGCCGAAGCCCTGAAACTCGAACTCGATAAAAAAGACTCCGAGATCAAGCGCCTGCAGCGCGAACTGGATCAGGCTCGTATGAAGTCAGCTTCCTCGACGGTTGCGTCCGTCACCGATAAGATTAAAGACATCCACGGCGTCAAAGTGCTCGCCCACCGCGTGGACAATCTCGAACGCGCGCAGATGCGCACGCTCGTCGACCAACTGCGCGACAAACTGGGATCGGGCGTCGTAGTGCTGGGCTCGGCCACGGACGGCAACGTCTCGCTGATCGTCGGTGTAACCAAAGACCTCACACAGAAAGTCCAAGCCGGCAAAGTCATCGGCGCCGTGGCGCAAAGGGTCGGCGGCAAAGGCGGCGGCCGCCCCGATTTAGCCGAGGCTGGCGGCAAAGATCCTCAGGCATTGGACGCGGCGCTGAGCGAGTCGTATAAAGTAGTGGAATCATTGCTGACTTAGTTTGGGGCAGACCTCTCGGAGCCTGCTATGGAAGACCGCATACGACTGATTACGCATAAGGGCAAGGCGATTCTGCTGGTGGATATATCTCACTGCTCCCCCGCTGAGCTGCTGAAGATTTCCCGTCTGGTTCCGCGCTACGTCATGCCCGAGCCACGCGGCTCCGTCCTGCTTCTGGCCGATTTCACCGGAGCCGAGTTCGATCGCGAGGCCATTACCAGCATGAAAGAGAGCGCGGTTTTCGACCGGCCTCACATTAAGAAATCAGCCTGGGTAGGAACAGAAAATTTACCGCGAGTGTTCTACGAACACATCAAGAATTTTTCCCAGCGAGAATTGCCGACATTCAAAACACGCGAAGAAGCGATGGATTGGCTGGTGAAAGACGAGTGAATCCTGCCGCTCGTTAGCTTCTCCACTTCAGCGTAACTGGCCCGTTCATCGGATGGCGCATTTCTCCGCCCATGCGTCGTGATTCCAGATACGCTGCCTTCAACTGGAAGTACCATTTTGCGGGACGATCCGCGTCGTCGATCAACATGAGGTGCGGATTGTGCTTCAAGCCCTCGGACTGATTCTCCATCGTCTGCCGGTCTTGCTCGACGAACTTCGCAAATACAAACTTAAGCAACGCTGGTCCAAACGGAACCCAGCGAAAGATGTTCCAGCAAGCTACCACATCGATACGGCAATGACTACGAGTAATCGGCGTGACCGTTGTGAGACTCGAAAACCAATACTTCCCTGCTCTGATCGTTTCCAGCCGCAGGTTGGGCAGAACAAAATCAATGGTGGTCGTGATCGAATCCGCGTCCGCGTACAGCCGCAGCAATTTGTATGGCGCGCTGTTTGAGCTGGGCGTGTGCGCGCTCATGCGGAAACCCATCGGGATCGGCTCGAAATTCTTTTGCTTCTCGTGGATGCTGTGGCGGCTGCGCCACCACCACGCCTGATGCACAAACGGTCCATGCGCCGGATCCATGAGTCCGATGATGCCGTGGTCCACGCTGCACGGCAGGTCTGCGGTAAGGTGCGCGATTTTATACTTTCCCTCGAACGTCGGGACGCGCGGCGCCGGAAACGACGGCTCGACTGTCTTAGTAAAACCGGCTCCGCTCGGAGGCGGTTCGGGGATGAACACCCATACGTAATCGTCGTTCTCTGCGCAGGGATAGCTGCCGGCGTAGATCCGATCCACTTTCAACGGCTGATCCGAAGTCAGCGACGGGATGAGCTGGCACTGACCGCTATGAGCATCGAACTTCCAGCCGTGATAACTGCACTCGAGATTCTGCCCGTCAAACCGGCCGCACGACAGCGGCATACCGCGGTGCGGACAGGCATCGCGCAAAGCAAACGGCCTTCCCTGGCGATCGCGGCCGATTACCAGAGGCGTTTCCAGCAGCATGGCTTTGTGCAGACGGTTGCGGGTCACTTGTGCGCTGGGCAGGGCGCGATACCAGAAGCCGCAGAGCATCAGCGAGTCCGGCGTTTGGCGCTGGGAGGTTTCTCGTTCGCGGGTTTCGAGTTCGTGCGTTTCGAGTCGCTCGCTCATGAGGAATCACAGGCAGCGTACTACAGCCGGGAAGGTTTGTGCAGGACGGGGTTCGAAGTCCGCTGGCCGAGCGATTTTCCCGTTTCGGGATCAAGTTTACTGTTTAGTACCGGTACCCCCCTCCCCCCTTCGCCTGCAAAATCTAGAAAACGCGGAAGTTAAATTTAGACCATGTGCTAGATCCTTGAGTTTAAATGGGTTACGCGCAAAATCTAGAGAACATGGGAGTTAGGGCAGGGGCGCGGCGGTCCGGATTCCATTTTGGAACCGGAAACACTTGCCGGCAGGTCAGGTTGTCAAAGAACGTTGATTATCTTATAGATAATCTATACATGATGATTTTATCTGGAACGGACAGGGTAGTCAACCATAAAATGCGATTGGCGAAAAAGCACCCCTGGAAACTCAAGCCAAAGTGCGGCTTGAATGGGCCACCGGTCCCGTAAAGGGCCACAAGGTCTCCGCACTGCATAGATCATCGCTTTTGCGATGATGTGTTCCGGTCCGGATGACAGAGTGGGGAGATTTGAACATGCCGAGGTCAAGGTACAACCGGGCTTGAGTGGGCCACGCGCGGGCACGGTGAAGTACGGAGATCCTTCGTTGGGAGCCGCTCGCGAGCGAGCGGCTCCGCTGTCTTAGGATGACAAGCGATGAGTTGAGGAATTGAGCGTGGGGGCTGGGCAACAGAATGCCGGATAAGCAAGGAATCCGACAGATACCGGACAACCCAGCACGTGGGCGGGGAGGCCCGTCCTCCATACGGCCCGTTACTTTCCTAACAACGCTAACATTTTCAATAACTTACATAGATTACCATCGTGGTTCAGTGTCCCTTTCGTAAGTTGCCCCCCAATCCCCGTCAACCTATAATCGACACACTCTGGTTTTAGGATTCTCCGTCAGGTTCCGGGTAGGTGGCGCGGAGCTTTTGTCCGCGTCGAGATTCTTCACGCAGATGGTCCCTTGACCGTCTTGCGTGGTGATTCGTACTCGGCTATGCGAAAACGCCTGCAACTCGCCCTGATGGCTAGTCCCGTAATCGCGACCTTCCTTTCGTTCACTATGCCATACGTGCAGGCAGAAACCGGTGCTGCCACTGTCATCACGAGTACTGACGACAACGGCCGCAAAGTCTATGTCAACGAATCGTTTCCGGTGGCCACGAGCAAGCGCTCCGAAGCTCCAGCCCAGCGTAGTTCGCTGGCATTCTGGAGTACCACGGAGCATCGCTGGAAACCGGTTCCTTCCGCCAACATCCGGGCAGCGCGCTCGGCCGCGGCGGAGGTTAACCATTACCTCGGCGAGCATCCTGGCGAAAGCACGCCTCTCCCGAACTTCGTTCGCGGAAAGTCGTTCTCTCCGCAAGAGATCGACGCCGCCATCGACCAGGCGGCTTCGCGACATAATGTCGATCCCAACCTGGTGCGGGCCGTCATCAAGGTGGAATCGAACTTCAATCCCAATGCCGTTTCCCGCAAGGGCGCAATGGGGCTGATGCAACTGATGCCGCAAACGGCTCGGCAGCTTAAGGTGGCAAATCCGTTTGATCCGCAACAAAATGTGGACGCCGGGGTTCGTCATTTAAAGCAACTGATGGAGAACTACGGAGGCGACGTGAAGCTGACTCTGGCTGCCTACAACGCTGGTCAGGGAGCGGTGGCTCGCAGCGCCGGAGTTCCTCATTTTGCCGAGACTCGAAACTACGTGAAGCGGATCACGCAGCTGTATTACGGAGGATCGGATCTGGGCTCTCATTTTCTCGAAAGCCCGATGCACGATCCTATTCATGTGGAGCGCGACACCAGAGGCGTGCTGCACATCAGCAACACCGAGTAAGCGCAAGAGCATCTAAAAGCAAAGCGATTACGGGCAGTTCAATTTACAGGCAGTTCAATTGAAGACCCTTAGAATTCAACGCGCGCTGCGCTGGAGTGCGGTTGTGTTTGCGCTGCTGCTCCCGGCGATGGCACATGCCCGCGTGCATAAATCAGGAAGCTGGGCTGACTCGCAATTTGCTGCTGCCCAGGAAATGCAAAACACGTTGGAGGGTCGCCCGCTCGAGGATCGCACCCGCCATGACTATGAACGCGTGATCAGTGCTTACCGGCGCGTCTACCTCGAAGCGCCGAGTTCGGGCCGGGCCGATCCCAGCGTGGTAGCGGCCGCGCAGATGACCGAGGAAATGGGACGCCGCTTCAACGATTCCGACGTTTTGCGCTCGGCCATCCTGCAGTATGAATTCCTTCGACGGGAATATCCTGGCAGCAAGTTCCGCTTCGACGCGCTCTTTCGCATAGGCGAAATTTATAAAGACGATTTGCACGACAAGGCTCGCGCCGATGCTACGTTCGAGGAGTTTCTGCATCGTTATCCGCGCAACCAGTTCGCCGAAGCAGCGCGCCTGGCGCTGGCCGAACCGGCGCAGCAGCGGGCAAGCGTAAAATCGAAGGCTGCGATAAAAACAGCCAAAGAGGCCCAGCCGAGTTCCCTCTCTGACGACAAAGATGCGGACCACGATTCCAGCCAAGATAATTTCAGCAAAGACAATTCCGTCAAGGAAACCGATCTACCCGCCGAGGCTGCCGACGGAAAGCCGGCCCGCGTGCTTGGAATCCGGCACTGGTCGACGCCAGACTATACGCGAGTGGCAATCGATCTCGAACAGGGAGTCAAATATCAGTCGCAGCGAATCGACAATCCCGACCGCGTTTTCTTTGATCTGCTCAACACCCAGCTCGATCCGAAGCTGGCCAAAACCTTCGATGTGAGCGATGGGCTGCTGAAAGATGTCCGCATGGCGCAGTTTGCAGCGGGACGCACTCGCGTCGTGCTCGATCTCGATGAGCTTTCCGAATTCCAGGCTTCTCTGCTTTCGAATCCTCCGCGGCTGATTATTGATATTCGGAACCCGGATGCTCGAAAGGTACAAAGCGCGGACAGTCACGGGAATGATATCCGCGGACCGCAGCCGGCTGCGGTGCCGGTCGTTAAGCAGGCAGCCTCCGTTACTGATACATCGGAAGACGACGCAAACGACATCGCGCCCAATTCGATTAGCCGCGCTGAGGAATCTCCAAGCACGACCACCGCGGCGAAACCGGTGCGCCGCAATACTGTGGTGATCAGCAACGGCGTGAAGAAGACCATTGTCGATGCCGACGATGACGAGCCCGCACCAAAAACCCTTCCCCTCAATGATCTCGTGGCGAAAGATGTCACGATAAAAGATACAGACACGGCAACGACTAACAATAAAACAGCCGTCGTCGCCAAGCTCGACCGTCCCGAGCTCGACACTGGAAAGCTCGACTCCGCCGTGGTCAACGATGAAAGTCCGAAGCTGGCTACAACGCCAAGCGGTGACGTCAAGACCAGCACTTCTAAAAGAAGGCGTAAAGCGCAAACGGCCGACCCCGATATTCGAGAGGCCCAACCAACCGCCAATGGTGAGCGTTCGCTAACCCGGGTGCTGGGCTTGAAGATCGGCAAAATCGTAATCGATCCCGGCCACGGAGGCCACGACACGGGCACGATCGGCCCGAACGGCCTCGAAGAAAAAGATCTCGTCCTCGACGTGAGCCGCCGCCTGGGCAAGCTCCTGCAAACCCGCTTGGGCGCTGAGGTCATTTACACGCGCAAAGACGACACTTTCATCCCGCTCGAAACGCGAACTGCTATCGCCAATGAAGAGGGCGCAGATCTTTTTGTTTCTGTCCACGCCAACTCCAGCCACGACCCCGACGCGCGCGGAGTCGAAACCTACTATTTGAATTTCACGTCGTCGCCCGACGCGCTCGAAGTCGCTGCCCGCGAAAACGCGGTCTCGGAGAAGTCAATTCACGAACTGCAGGACCTGGTAAAGAAGATCGCGCTGAAAGAAAAGATCGACGAATCGCAGGAGTTCGCCTCTGACGTGCAGACGTCTCTGCACAGCGGCCTGGCCGCGAAGAATCCGGGTGAGCGCGACCGCGGAGTGAAAAAGGCTCCGTTCATCGTGCTCATCGGCGCGAATATGCCGTCGATCCTGGCGGAGATTTCCTTCGTCAGCAATCCCGGCGACGAGCGCCGCCTGGAGACCGCCGATTACCGCCAGAAGATTGCCGAATCGCTTTACCGCGGCATCGCCAAATACGTCGGAGGCCTGAGCGGCGTAAAAGTTGCCAGCAAGATCGACAAAGACCCAGCGCGCTGATGTAGGCGCGAGGATACTCGCTCATGCAAGGTGGCGCCGCGTCTAGCTCTTTCTCCTTCCATCCGTTATGATCTCGCCTTGCACGCAAAAATAACCTCGGCGACGCTCTTGCTCATGCTGTCGTTGTTGTTCTCCGCCTTCACTCCGTCGTCGACAGCAGCGGACGCCAACCGTCCCCCCGGTCCCGCCGCTCAGCCTGCGTTTTCCGCCGACGATTTCGACTGGCGCGACATGCTTCCTTATCTTTTCGATGCGGCTGCTCTACCCGGAGAGCAGGGCATCCAGGCGGTGCTGGAAAACTCCAAAGTGCTTCGCGTCTATGTCACGAACGAAGTTCGAACCGAGTGCAGTCCACACAAAACCCCCTGCGCGGCGACCGTCGACAGCTCTACCCTGGACAAGGAAGTGAGCAAACGGATTGACGAGATCGTTCAGGAAGGGATGGTCCATCGGCACAAGTTGGCAATCGTGGAATACAAGCTGACGCGCCAGCCTTTTCCGTTCTCCGAAATTGCCGCGGTCAAAAGCGAGAAGAACCCGGAAACATACGTCACGCTTTCGCTTGCCGGCCGCGGCTACACCGCTGCGGACGTGCAAGCCAAATACGGCGCTCCCTATGACACCGACGTTGTTCAGTGGTACAGCGTTTTCAAATATCGCCTGGACAACCCGCATTACACAAGCAAAGCAGTGTTTGAGATTGATCCCGTGGATGGCGCGGTGATCAAGGTAGCCGTCAGTGTGAAAGTCAAAAAATCAAAGAACCATTGACCTGCGCAGGCCTCTTTTAATCCTCCACAACTCTCGCCGTCATCTCTTCGGGTGGGGCACCCGCAGTCATGCCTTGCGCGATGATCAACTGGCGAGCTTCGACCCGGATCTTGGGCAGCTGCAATCCAAACAATGCGGCGCCTCCCACGCAGGCAACTGCGCCCATGGAAACGGTGAGCGGCGCGCCCAGACGATCCGCTAGTGCTCCTCCCAGGAACGCGCCGAATGGGGCCATGCCCATGAACATCATGGAGTAGACCGCCATCACACGCCCGCGCAAATGATCCGGCACCATGGCCTGAATCAACGTGTTCGACGACGACATTTGCAACATCATGCCAAAGCCCACGGGAAGCAACAGCGCCGCCGAAAGCCAGAAATTCCGGGACAGAGAAAACAGAATCAGGCTGACTCCGAAACCTCCGCAGGAGAACGCCACCCACTTACCTAATCCCTGCACGCCGCTGCGGGAAGCCAAAGTGAGCGCGCCCAGCAAGGCTCCTACGCCAGTTGCGCCCATCAGAATTCCCAAGCCGCGCACTCCGCCGTGCAGAATCTTGTCGGCGAAGATCGGCATGAGAATCGTGTAAGGCATCGCAACCAGGCTCACCAGCCCCAGCAAAAGCAGGATGGCGCGGATGGGTGCGGTTTGCTGGACAAAACGGAAGCCTTCGATGATATGCGCCCAAGGCGATGCTGCAGGCGCACGCCGGGCCGGACGCTGCACTCGCATCAGCATCAGTCCAATGATTACCGCGATGTAGCTAATGCCATTGGCAAAGAAACACCAGCCCTCTCCAATCTTCGCCACCAGAATTCCAGCAATCGCCGGACCGACGATGCGCGCGCCGTTGAACATCGATGAGTTCAAGGCGATGGCATTCATCAAATCTTCTTTGCCCACCATGTCCACCAGAAAGGCCTGGCGACCGGGAATGTCAAAGGCGTTCACTACGCCCAGTAGCGCCGCCAGCACAAAAATATGCCACACCTGCACCCTGCCGGTCAGAGTCAGGAGCGCAAGGATCAGCGCAAGGATCATGGACGCGATCTGGGTTCCGATGACGACTCGCTGGCGGTTGTGACGATCGGCCACGATGCCACCCAGCGGGGCCACCAGGAATACGGGAAACTGGCTGGCAAATCCCACTGAACCGAGCAGCAAGGAAGATCCGGTCAGGCGATAGACCAGCCAAGCCTGGGCCATGCTTTGCATCCAGGTGCCGATCAGCGAAATCAGTTGCCCGCTGAAGAAGAGCTGGAAATTGCGGTGACGCAATGCCCGCAAAGTCGCGGGCAACCCGATTCCTCGTGCTGCGGTGCCGGACAGGGCTTGCGTCTCAGAACTTGCTGGGGTTGGTGAATCGCTCAAAGCCGAATCTTTCAACTCGTTCTTAGGATGACACCGCTCCCTCTCTCGATTCAATCCGGAAGGAACTTCCCAATTTGGGACTTCCCAGATACCCCGGGACGCGGTACAGTCGGAGCGCCCGCAACCAGAGCTGCCCGTCTAGTATAGAGGCAAGTCGCCGGTTCGGGTTTGCGGAGAAACTGTGAGCAGCGAGCAGGTTCAACTCGAACGCCGTGCCGCACAACGCTTTGATGTTCACCTTCCGCTGTCCGTGCGCCTAGCCGGCGGCGATCGGGAGGGATGTGGCTTCACTCAGAATCTGTGCGCTCGGGGAGCGCTCTTTCACACCGATTTAGCACTGTCTGAAGCAGACCCCATAGAGCTCACGCTGGTCATGCCTTCGGAAATCACTCTCGCGGAAAATATGCGGGTGCGCTGTCCCGGCAAGGTGCTGCGCGTACTCTCGTCTGCGGTGGGCAACCGGGCCGTGGTTGCGGTTCAGCTGGCGGGATACGAATTCCTGCCGGAAACCATCGGTGGATCGGTAGATTTCGCTCGGATGTCGGCCCTACGCGAACGCCATCATGAAGAAACCGGAGCTCACAAGCATGGGACACCGACGTCGAGATCGTTGCTGCGCTGATTTCCCTTTCGTAGAGCGGTAGATGGGACTATCCGCTCTGTGCTGGGCTTCTGGCTTCTTTGCAATCGGCCCTGTTTTGCGTAGAATGCCTTAGGGACACTCCCCGCTCCGCGGTATTTCCACCGCTGTGTCGTCCTTAAAGCTCTTGGGAAATTGGCGTCGCATGTTGAAGGGACCTTCTGTGCAAGCTTCCGTTACGATAGTCACTTGGCGGACTTCTGATCTCTTCATAACATGCACCTGCCGGGTACATAATTGAGGTTCCAGCCATGCATGGCATAGCGGTCACCCTCCTTACCGAGGACAAAGAACGGCTCACAGTCCTCCAGCAACGGCTGGAGAGCACTCAGATGGGCCGCAATGTCTTTGGCCATGTTGGGTTTCCTGCCAGCCCGACCGACGCCATTCTGCGCCAGCTTCAGGATGTCGGCTCCGATGTCGTGTTAGTCGATATCGATCCGCAGAACGTCGAACGCGCCATGCACGCGATCGAGTTAATCCACTCCAACACCAGCGAGATTGTGATCTTCGCCGTCGGCCCCATGACCGATCCCGGCACCATTGTTTCTGCCATGCGCGCCGGGGCTCGCGAATATATGGAGCGCAACGCGACTCCCGAAAGCATGATCGACGCCTTCACTCGCTTCGCCACTTCTCGTGGACGAGCCCGCACCTCTTCAGGCCGCGCCCGTGTGTTCGTGGTGGCCAACGCTAAGGGCGGAGCAGGCGCCACTACCGTCGCTGTGAACACGGCGGTCGCGCTTCAGGAATTGCACGGCGGAGTGCTGCTGGTCGACTTTGCCCTGTTAGGGCACGCGGCTCTTCATCTCAACGCCCGCCCGACTTTTGGCCTTACCGACGCGCTGCAGAATCTGCATCGCATGGATACTTCGTTGCTGCAGGGCCTGATGACCACCTGCAAGAACGGCCTGCAACTGCTGGCCGGTCCGCAGGAACCTCAGCATTCGACACCAACCGCGGCCGAACTGGCCCGCCTTTTCGATCTGCTGGTCTCGCAGTTTCGTTACGTGGTAGTCGACTGTTCCAACCGCACGGATCAAACCGCGCGGCTGCTTTGTGATTTGTCCAACGCCGTGCTGTTAGTGGCACAGTCCGATGTAGTTTCTCTCTGGAGCGCGGGCCGCTTGCGCTCTTTCCTCGAGGAAGGCGGAGGACGCGACCGGGTCCGTCTGGTGCTGAACCGGTACAAGAAAATCCCCGGCTTTGGGGACGAAGACGTCGAAGCCGCGACCGGCTGCAAGCTGCTTTGGAAAATCCCCAACAACCATCAAGCAATCGCACCCGCCATTGATAAGGGCTCGCCCGTGGCGCTTCATGAAAGCGCCGATGTCGGACGCTCGTTCCGTGGCCTCGCAGCTACCCTGGCGGAAGCTTCTCCCACGGCGGAAGGTTCCCTCGACCTGGTCTATCAGCCCGACAAATCCGACACCAAGAAGAAGTCCACCACCCGCCTATTGATCTCGCCGCTGCGCGCCGGCCAGTAAGCCGCTTCCCGAAACAATTCATAATCCAAAAAGAACTGCACTCTATTACCTCGGTTACCTTTTCCCGGTAACTAGATGCGGGCTACAATCGCGCCATTGTGATAAACCGGCGACGAGTTCTCGTGCTGCTGATGTGGGTCGCGATGCTGCCCTGCGCCGTTCAAGCCAAGCAATTCGCGATCGTTGCCGACAAGGCAAACTCCACCTCGAACCTTACCGCTTCCGAGTTGGTGAAAATCTTTACTGCGCATAAGCCGAGTTGGCCGGACGGAAAAGCCATTACCGTCGTCATGCGCGATCCGTCGTCCGCCGACATGCAACTGGTTCTCCGCAAGCTGCTGAACATGACCGCCGAGCAGGCCCACGCCTTCGTGCAAGCCCATCGCGACGTGATTATGGTTGCCGATAGCGACGATGCCGTTCTCCGCTTTGTTTCAACTTCACCCGGAGCCATCGGCGTGGTCGATTTGTATTCGCTCACTCAGGACGTGAACGTGGTGAAGATTGACGGCAAGCTGCCGGTCGAGCAAGGCTACTTTTTGAGGGGAAATTAACAGGCGAAACTAACAGGGGAAACTAATAATGATCTGCAAAAAATCGGTCTACAGAAAATCGATCTGCAAAATCATGATCTCGGCCATCTGCGTGAGCCTCTTCTCAGCCGTAGCCATGGCGGAAGAAACCGCCTCCGCGGCTTCGAACACGCCCATCGCCGTGTTCCCCCTCACCACCAAATCTCCCGAGGCGCGCCGTCTGGTCGAAGAAGCCCTGGACCTGTACCTCGACAAAGTAGAACAGGAAGAAGCAAACAACATTCTGCGCAAAGCGGTTCAGGTCGACCCCGACTTCGCCATGGGTCACGAATTTCTGGCGCAGATCAGCCTCGACTCCGCCGAGCAGGTTGTCGAACAACAAAAGGCATTTAGCAGCAGAAGTCACGCCACCAACTCCGAGCAACTGGTCATCGAGTGGTACCAGGACGCTGCCGACCACAAGCTGATTTCCGCCATCCCGAAAATGAACGACGTGGTCAATCAATATCCGCACGATAAGTGGGTAGTTTGGATGACCACTTGGTGGCTTTTCCAGCAGTCCCAGTTCGAGCGGGCAAGTGCCATCTACGAAAATTCCGGGATCACGGATTCTCCCGGGCTGATCAATAACATGGGCTACAACTACGCCGCGCTGCGGCAGTTCGACAAGGCATTCGCGATGATGGACAAATATGTCGCGTTGCTGCCCAACGACTCCAATCCGCAGGATTCTTACGCCGAGATTCTGCGTATGGCAGGGCGCTTCAATCAGTCGATCGAACATTACCGCGCGTCGCTCGTGATCAACCCCGAATTTTATTCCTCGGAATTTGGCATCGCCGATACCTACTCGCTCATGGGCGATCAAGTTCAAGCGCGCAAAGAATACGAAGTCGGTTTTAAGAAATTTACTTTGCCTGAGTTGCAACAGATTCTTTGGAAAACGCGGGAAGCGGCCACCTACGTTCGCGAAGGCGATTACGACGGCGCCGAGCATGCCTTCCAGTCGATTGCTGATTACGCGCACACCAGACACAACAGCCAGGCCGAAGCCGATACTTACCGGCAGATGGCTATGTGCGAGCAAAATCCGAAGCAGGCTCTGGTATACCTAGACAAGGCTGAAGCCGCGGCGCAGGAAGGCCAGAACGCTTTAAAGATTGCGCTTACGCAGGAGATGGCGCAGATCCTGCGCGCACGCGTAGAAGTCGCTCTGAAGATGGGCAACAAGCAAATGGCAAACTCCACTCTGTCGCGCCTGTCCGACATGTCAGAAAGCTCCAACGACAAGGTGAGCGAGTTGGCATACCACGGAGCCGCCGGCGAAGTCCTGTTCTCCGAGCGTAAATACGACGAAGCCATCTCGCACCTGGAAGAAGACAACAGCAATCCATTTTCCCTGAAGCTCCTGGCCGCCGCCTATCAGAAAATCGGATACAGCGCCGGAGCCAAGCGTACCAACGACACTCTAACCAACCTCAACGACCCCACGCTGGAGCAGGCACTGGTCGTGCCCGCATTCCGCAAGTGCAGCGATACCCCATCGTCGTGCACCACAAACACGAAGAGCGCATCACTGAAGAAATAACAAGCTCATGTGGCGCGGGCCTGCCCTGAGCGTTAGTCGAAGGGGCCCCCGCCCGCGTGCTCCGACAATAATGACGTAGCCCCCGGACACCTCGTCCGGGAAAAAGCCATCGACAAACTGAAGTCTCGCAACTTGGGCGCACGCGCCGCACGCTGCCGCATTTTCGCTTCGAAGCAAGTTTGCATCGAAATCGAGGCGAACATACTCTACAAAGACATTCGCAGGCCTCAAATCCAAATCATGCGCACGCCAATATTCCAGATTGACGCTTTCACCACTCGCCGGTTCGCGGGAAATCCCGCCGCCGTGATGCCGATGGACAGCTTTCCGGCTGACGCCGTGTTGCAGGCGATCGCCGCTGAGAACAATTTGTCGGAGACGGCTTTTCTTGTCCGCGAAGGCAGCGACTATCGCTTGCGCTGGTTTACGCCGAACGTCGAGGTACCGCTTTGCGGACACGCCACGCTGGCCAGCGCAGCCGTGGTCATGGAGCGGCTGGAACCTGGACGGAACACGGTCGTCTTCCACTCCGCCAGCGGGCCCTTGACAGTGACTCGGTCGGCTGCAGGCTACGTCATGAACTTCCCTGCTCGACCGTGCGAACTGGTTTCGCTTCCGCCTGGGCTGGCGGAAGCTTTGGGCGTCGTTCCCGTCGAAGTTTTCGGCAACGCGTTCAACTATTTGGCTCTGCTCGAGAACGTGCAAGCGTTGCGCGAGCTTGCTCCCGATATGGCGGCGCTCGCCCGCATGGACCGGCCCGGCGTAATCGCGACCGCGAAAGGAGACGGAAATTACGACTTCGTGAGCCGCTACTTCGCGCCGGCCAAGGGGATCCCAGAAGATCCCGTGACCGGTGCCGCTCATTGCATGCTCGCGCCATATTGGGCCCAACGACTGGGCAAGATCGAGTTTCGCGCCTTTCAGGCCTCGCCGCGTGGCGGAGAAATCATCTGTCGTCTGGCGGGCGATCGCGTCGAATTGGAAGGCTCCTGCGTTTTCTACCTCGAAGGCATGGCGGAGATCTGAGGATCACCGGCGCTCAGCCTGACCGCGCGTTTTATCGTTGACTGCGTGATCTACATCCGATAACCTACTGAAAGATACATTATCTACAAGATAATGGTCGTTCTTTGACAATCTAAGCTTCAGGGCCGGCGGCAAAATAGGAGCGCCGGGGTTCCGAAATGGTACAGAAAGACACCGGCGTCCGCCAATAACCCCCATGTTCTCTAGATTTTGCGCGTAAGTCCCGCAAACTCAAAGATTTAGCACACAGTCGCAACGCAAGATCGTTTGTTTTCTAGATTTTGCACACGATCAGGGGGGAGGGGGGTACCCTCACAAAATAGTAGCCGTCCCAATGTAGGAATTCGGTGTCCTCCCAGATCGCGAAACGATAAGGAGAAAATGTTCCAGGTTTTTCGGTGCGGTCTGATCGCGCCTTACTTCCCGGCCGTCGCTTTGCCTTCGAGCTTGGCGTCGATTGCGGAGTTGGAGCAGATTTCGTAGTACCAGCGCTCAGTCCATAGCTGGACCGAGAAATTGTGCGGATCGATCTGTGGCATGCGGCTTCCGCGAACAACGATTTTGCGGAAAATATCATTGCCGACTGGGACCATGCCGCTCCACAAATGAAACTCTTCACCCTCCCACGCTTTGGGTAAATCAAGCGGAGAAAGTTCGAGCGAAATTTCCTGCTTCAATCTCTGGAAGGCGGCCTCGCTGATGCGAATCCCGTTCAGGTTGTATTTCAGAATGAAGTCGTCAGGGCTGTCTTCGACGTCCGCGTCAGGCACGGTTTGAAATGCATACACGTTGAAGGGTGTCTCCATCGTCTTCATGGATTTCCGCACCCGCTTGCTGCACGAGGACAGCCGGTCGCTTTCGTTGAGAGCATCCGAAATCATGATGCGTTGCTCGCCATCCATCAGGTACATCGGCGCCGAATCCTGGAAGGAAATCCCCACTCCCAATTCAATCCCGGGAAGTCCGGCGCGTTCGAGCAGTTGGTTGTAACCGCGGACGATCTCGATAATCTCGCGCGCCAAAACCGCAGCCCGGCCCACCGCAAGGCCCGGCTCCCCCTCGCGTTCGAGGATAGCCAGAATGATCGCGTCGCCTTCGAGAAAAACTTTGCTGGCTCCGTATTTCGACAGCAGCTTGTTGACCGGATCGTAAAAATTCAAACTGAAGTAGGAAGCCGGATTCATGCCGCGTTCCAGCAGCGATCGCGTGAGCCGCGATGAGTCGCGCACATCGGCTTTGATAATCACGTGACGCAGTACTTTCTCTTCCGACGGCTTTTGTTCTTCCGGCAGCAGAAACTCGTACAGCGTGCCATTCATGGAAGAGAGCTGCCGCATTTTGTCATTGGCGATGAGATTGACGTTGTCCATCGCCGAGCGCAGCGTTTCCAGATTCCGCAGGTCGCGGTGGTAGCGCATGAAATCGTGCAGGAACCTGGCTGCAATCTTGCCCCGCTCCGCTCCCTTGCAATTCGTCACTCGCTGCACCGCGGCTTGCAGGCTGTCGCGCGAAACCTTGCCCTGCTCCAGAATCAATTTCTCTACCCTCGTGCGCTCCTCGCGCGAGATCAGCGCATTCTTCAACTGCTGCGCGTTGATGCGCGGCGAGTACTCGGCGAGCAGCGGCACTGCTTCATAAGAAGCCACCACATACTCCATGAGCTTCTCACGATCAAGCAGTCCTAACCACGCGGCCAAACGTGCCTTTTGGGCTCGCTCTTCGGGCGTGGAGTCATCCGGAGTTCCGGAGCCGATTAGTTCCTGCGCGTTCTCCGGCACATTCAGCCAGGCATTGATGGCACGCTCGGGATCGGCCTCGAGTCCCAAATTCAGCGACTGCAGAAATTCGTAAGCAATTCGGCGAACATTCGGGAAACGATCGGGATCGCGATCGAAATTGCCCAGCATCACATACTGCTCGGCGCTGACGTAGGCGTCGCAACCATCCGCGGTGAAGATCAGCGGATTGAGGAACAGCTTGTATTGCTCGTCGTGGCTGCTTCCAAACAAAGACCGCCGCGTGCGCGCCAGAGTTTCCTTTTCGATCTCGCGCAGGGTGCGAAATAATTCCTGTCCGGTCTTGCGCAGAATGACTTTTTTCGCCACTTGAAAAGCCGCGACTCGCTCTCGATATTCCAGCGCCTTTTGTGCCCGGATGCCTTCATAGCTCTTGAGGGTCATGCGACAGCGTTCCAGAATCTGGGCAAACTGCAGCCCCAGTTCAATCCGCAAGAATTTAATGATCGCCACCCGCGCCAGCACATCCAGCGACGGATTTCCTTCCGCCTTGGCGCGATTCAGCGCGGCCGAATGCACTTCCGCCAGAAGAAGCTTCAAGTCAGAAGCGTTGGACCGGGCGCCGGAGCTGGCATTGCTCTTCGGACCGGCATTCGATCCAATGAAATGTCCGCCCTGCCGCGGCTGCGGCGCTTCCGCCGCCAGCAATCCTTCGACATCGCCGTGACGCACGATCAGGCGTGAAATCTGCGAACGCGTGTGGGCTACAAACTTGGGGCTGAGATGAACATCGTGCCGCAGGTTGTCGATGCCGAGTTGCAGACCTTCGAGCGAGAGTGATGGCGTGTAGCCGGTCAGGCGCGGCAGGGCCGCTTCCTGCTCTGCATGTCCGAAGCTGAAAATTGGGATGCGTGGCATAGCGGGGAGTGTTGTCGCCCTACGGTTGCTCCGCTCGGCTGATCAGGCTCACCCGGAATTGCGGCACCACCAGCGCTTGCTCGACGGTGGGCAGATTCAGCGATGCCAGCTTCGAGGCAATCGCCTGCGCGTCGGAAGTCGCGCCCGTGCTGGTATAGGCCCGCCACAAAAGTCGCATGGATTCCGGATCGCCCGCACCTTCTTCTAAATGAGGAATCGCTTCCCCGAATTTTCCTTGTGCGACGAGGACGGCTCCGGCTGCGCCGTGATAACAAAGCTGGATGACCTGGCTGCGGCTGGTGCCTGCCATGGTTTCGAGTTGATTCACTGCTTTCGAAGCCGAGTCCATGTCCTGCATTTCCGCGAACCGTGCAGCCCGGACACGTAAAATCAGGGCCAACTCCTCGTCGCGGTCGCTGGCGGAAATCTCATGCTCTTCTCCCAGCACATCCTGGGCAGCCTGCAATTGCTTGAGTGCCGTTTTTGGATCGGGCTCGTACATGCCCAGAATCCTATGAGCCTCGGCTTCGAGCCGCGCCAGCCCCGCGGAATGCGCATGCCTGGCGACATCGTTCAATGCCCTCTCTGCCTGCTTGCGATTGTTCTCGCGAATCCAGGTGACGGCTGATTGCAGTTCCCGCTGCACCTTGTCTGCGTTACTCGGAGCGAAAACGATGGCCCGGTCGTATTCCTCGCGAGCCTCCAGTTCCTTGCCCATCAGGGCATAAGTGTCGGCAACGCCGACTTCCGAACCAAAATTCGGATCGATTCGGATGCTCATGCGGTACTGCTCGAGCGCGGCATCAAGTTTCCCCGCCATGCGCAGAATCTCGCCGTAGGAATCATGCGGGTTGGGCTGGTCGGGTTCGAGCGCGACATAGCGGTCCATCGCCGCGAAAGCTTTTTCGAAGTTTCCCGTATCCGCGTATCCGTAGGCCACATCATTCAGCGCGGCGGCATAATTCGGATTCAGCGCGAGCGCGCGTTCCAGCACCGTGATCGCCTGCTCGTAGCGTTGCTGTTGCATCAGCCAGTCGCCGGCAAGGTATGCCAGGCGCTGGTCGCGCGGATACTTCGCCAGCAAATCGTTCATGGCTGCAATCGCGGGCAGACAATTGTTCTCCTGCGCGTCCGCCAGCCAGCGGATCAACAACTGCTCGCTCGGACTCACCTTTATCGCCAACTGCTGGGCTCGCTTGCGCGCGGCCGTTTGTTCCGCCGGATCCTGGCTCATGCGGGAAATCAAGATGAACGCCTGGGCAAAATTAGGGTCTGCCTTGGCCGCTGCTCGCAAATCCTGCAGCGTCTCCGGAATGCGGTACTCCTCGAATTCCTGCATCGCCTTTTCGTAGCTGTTTCGCGCCTGCGCTGAGGAGGTCGTAACCGGAAGTTTGGCAGTTGCATTCTTCTGTCTGGGCTGGACCGCATTGGATTGAGCGGACGCAACCCCATTGCAAACGATCAACGACGAGAACACCTGCAGGTAGAGACACCAGCGGCGAAGCATTTCCCCCCCGGAAACTGTTGATTTCTTGCTTCTTATTCGACGAGCGTATCACGCGGTTTCGACCCCCGAAAGTTACCTAGGTTACGCTCCAAATGGTTGATTTTTCGCGCATTTTCGTCTGCATCCGAAGCGCTCGAAATTGTGGTACTTCGGCGCACATACCATCCGGTGATGCGGCTCGAGGATTGTTATCGTTTGAAGGGACAATCAGCTAATGTTTCGCTCAGATGAAAATCCCTTTGTCTTCGCGACTTTGGTGCAAACGCTGTGTTTTTTGCTATCGGAGGTAAACCAGCATGCCGGGAAAGCCGCCCGTTACTGCTCTGTTTCTCATTTTGTGCAGTGTCCTGCTGCTCGGTCCGAAACAGATCGCTGCGCAAAGTGCGGCGTCCGCGCTCACTCCGTTGTGCACGCCCAAAGTGATCACCAGCAAGACGGTCGCTTCTGCTAAGCAACGCTACGCAGCGGGCCAGATGGCAGAGCCTCCACTGACCGACCAAACCGATGGTTTTGCCTGGCCGGACACGCCCATTGGCGTGATCAAGACCGATGACGGCTACGAGTTTTTCGCCAGCGATGGCGGACTGCACTCCCGCCAGTTTTGGCAGGGACATTGGTATGGCAACAATAAGTACGGATCTGCAACGCGCACGATTGGCACCTTAGATAATCCCCTCGGTTCAGGCCCTCCGATTGACATGACCATCCTTCCCAATCCCGATCCAGCGGTGAATCCTTACTATTCGAGCTATGACTACATGGGAGGTGGACCGGTCTACAAAGTTCCCGACGGGATGCCGGGAGCGGGTAATCTGCTGATGGTTTACCACGCTGAAATCAACACGGTAACTACGCAAAGTTTCTATGCCGTTCTGGCCTTAGCCACATCGACCGACAACGGTATGAGTTGGACCGACCTGGGCGAGATCATTCGCGTTAATCAGGCATACCGTAAAGATCTGGACGGCTATGACATCGGCGATCCGCCGCTGGTGACCTCGCCCGATGGCAAATACTTCTATATTTATTTCCGCGATTGGCTGGCCAATGGAACTACACATTGGGAACACACAGTCACGCTGGTTTCTGTCGCCCGGGCGCCGATTGCGGAAGTTCTGTCGGCGGCCTTCGGCTCGAAACCGCACGCGGCGCTCTTCCAGAAGTACTATGCCGGCGACTGGCGGCTTGAGCCGGGCATCGGAGGTTACTCGACCGACTTGAATCCCACCGCGCCCTATAGTGGTGAAGTACAGGTCGCTTACACTGCCGATCTGAAGCGCTACTCAATGATCATTGGCGAAGGAGTGCTCTTTGCCTACGCAGAATCGCCTGACGGTCTGCAATGGACTACCCCTGTGCTGATCCACCAGTTCAGCGGTCAGCCCAACACATACGTGATGCCGGTCGGTATGGGAGACGATCCGCGCATCCTGGGCAAACAGTTTTATCTCTTCTACACATATGGTGGAAGTGGTGGATGGCCCAGCAATTATGTGGGTCGGTTCACGGTAAGCTGCCAGTAAATCTTGCGCCAAGTGCCGCGAAGAAGTGTCAGCCGTTTTTCGAGCAAAAAGAAAAGCCGCTAAAATCAAGCGGCTTAGCGGATGATGGTTGGTAGCGCTACCGGGAATCGAACCCGGGTTTGAAGATTGAGAATCTTCCGTCCTAACCCCTAGACGATAGCGCCAAAGGTGCATGAACAGCGGGTCTGCTGAGCTTTTTGATTTCCCCCGACAGCGCGAGTTTCACCAGGGTTTTACCCAATCCGCTCGTTTCGACCCTCGCCGTTGCCTTCATCGGCCTCGGAAGCGATGGCATAACCCACGCCGAGTTTGTGGCTGCTGATTTTCATGGCGACGGTTTCGGGAACCCCGGCGCGGACCGGATTCGGAACGGCCGACCTTCGCAGGTCGTGAACGCTGAGCCCTTCGTATCACGGGTCCCACTTCTTTCCGGGCACTTCGATTTTACGTCCCAGCCCGACTGAGGCGCAAGCATTGACCCATTCCTTTTCGCGGGTTCGTGGCCGCAAGCGCCCGGGCTTGGGTTCTATTGCTACAGCATCATGGCAAGTTCGGCTGGCAAGGGAATCATACGCGCACCGCCGCTTTTAGCAGGCGAATGGTCGGCGCGTGCTGAATTTTCACTCTCCCGCAGACAGTGGCGCTCAGCGCCATCGGTATCGACATCCCATCGCGTCTTCGCTTCTACCCAAACGGCTCCAGTTTGGCGAGGATGGTCGGCAAATATTCCGCGACCGTGGGATGAATGTGCATTGCGCGCTGGATGACCGTATAAGGCGCCTTCGCATACATCACGTCCAGCAGAACGTGAATCGCTTCATCGCCTCCGACTCCAAGAATCGCAGCACCCAGAATCTGTTTCGTTTCTGCATCGACGCAGACTTTGATGAAACCTTGTGTCTCACCTTTTTCGTAGGCCCGGCTCACTCGACTCATCGGATATTTCACAGCGAGGGCACGACGTCCGGATTTCCGCACCTCTGCGTCCGTCATGCCGCATCGCCCTAGCGGCGGATCAATATAGAGCGCGTAGGCTTGGATCCGGTCGGAAACCCTGCGATGGTCAGCGTTGAAGAGATTGTCCGCAACGATCTCGTAGTCGTTATACGAAGTATGCGTGAAGGCGCCGCGGCCGTTGCAGTCTCCCAGCGCCCAGATGCCGGGCACGTTGGTTTGCAGCTGATCGTCGACGACGATGTAGCCGCGTTGGTCGGTCTTGACGCCGGCCCGTTCGAGACCCAGGTCGCCTGTGTTGGGGACACGCCCGACCGCCAGAAGCACATGCGATCCCGCCACTTCCTTCGGGTCTTCGCTGCATTCCATGCCGACGACGACACCGCCATCGCGTTTTGCCAGCGAGATACATTTCGCATTCAGTCGGACATGTATACCTTCGGCCTCCAGGATTTCGCGCACGGCTTGGGAAATGTCTTCGTCCTCCCGTCCAATCAGGCGCGGTCCCATTTCCACAATTGTGACTTCGCTCCCGAAACGGCGATAGATCTGGGCGAACTCCAGCCCAACATAACTTCCGCCGACGATGATGAGATGCCCGGGCAAGAAATCGATGTCCATCATCGATGAGTTCTCGAGAAATGGGACATCATGAGTCCCCGGCATGTCGGGAATACGGGCCCGCCCGCCAACATTGATATAGATCTTGTCGGCTTGCAGAACTTCATCGTTGACCACCACCGTGTTCGACGACTGAAAGCGGGCCTCGCCCTGAATGACCGTACAATTTGCCGTTCCTCGGAGCCGTTCTTCCACTCCCTTGCTGGACCTCCCGGAGATTGCGTCTTTGCGAGCTTTCACCCGTTTTATATCGACGAGCACATCACCAGTGGCGAAACCATATTCCGCGCCTCGGCGGGCCACATGGATTGCATAGGCACTCGCCACCAGCGTCTTGGTCGGGATGCATCCCGTATTCACGCAGGTGCCGCCAAATTTGTGGCGCTCGATAATAGCGACGGTTTTGCCCGCACCCGCAAACCGCGCTGCCAGCGATGGTCCTGCCTGGCCCGTCCCGATAATGATTGCGTCGAAGCGCTTCGTAGGAGAGACAGGGATTGCAGTGTCCATAATTGCTCCGATCAGCCTAATCCTGATTAGGCCAGAATCACGATGACCAATCTATAGGACGAACGTATCGACCACCAAAGTATGGATTGGGCGTATGGCCACAGAACGGTGCGTGCTTTATTCCGCGGCGCCCAATACCAAGATGTCGCCAATACCATCGTCCAATTGACTCGCCGGAGCACCTCGGGTGTAATGGCTCCGTCGCAGCCGAGTCGGTCCGAAAAGCGACACAAGAAGGGATGACAAACCAATGCCGGAAGCAACCTGGAAACCTCACGAGAAACATGGACAATTGACGACGCAGAGCGATTTACCCGACAGCGTCTACGCGTTCCCGAAGCAGCGCAAAGAACCACTGACCGACGCACAACACGTGCGTAATGCGGTCGCGCGGTTCGATCAAGTCATCGACGTCTCCGATGCCGATCGTGCTTTGGCGTTCGCGAACATCGAGAAAGCTGCGAAGTATTACAGCGTCAACCTCGCGGAAACGTCATGGCACGATCTGGGCATTCATCCTCAAAAGAAGAGAAGTGAGCCTGCTGCCTAAGCGAACGCCGAGTGCAGAGCTAAGAATCCAGAGCAACGAGAATCCAGAGCAGCGAGATTGATGCAACAGTCTGGCATCGAAAGGAGTACCCGATGGTCGTCACAAACGAACTGGAAGAAGCCGCGCGCGTGACCGAGCCTGTCGCCTCGAACACGCTGGGTGTAAACGTCTTTACCGCGCCGGGAAAGACTATGGTCGGCGAGCGGCCCAGGCCCTTCGGCGAAGCGCTCGGCTTTGACCCGATCACGTCGACTTTAATCTTTGGCGAGTACGACGCGGTGCTGGTAGACGCAATGATGACGGTGGCTGAGGCCGAGGCTCTCGCGGATTGGGTTGCTCTGCACAACCGCAACTTGGAGACCATCTATATAACCCACGCCCATTTCGACCACTTCTACGGGCTGAGCATTCTGCTCGACCGTTTCCCGGGCGCTCGCGCGATAGCAACGCCCAAGACGGTGAGCGCCATGCAGATGTCTTTCACTCCCACGGTGGAGCGGCTGGCCCGCCGGTGGTTTCCTGGGCAAGTGCCCACGAAGCTGGTTGCGCCTGAGCCCTATGAGCGCGACACGTTCACGCTCGAGGGCCAGGAATTGCGCGTTATCGAGCAGGGCCACACCGATAGTGCCGATACGACGTCTCTATACGTTCCATCGATCGGCCTGATCGTCGCTGGCGACGTCGTGTACAACCAATGCCGCATGTACGTCGGCGACACTACCCCTGAGAGCCGAAAGAATTGGATCGCGGCGCTAGACCGGTTAGCCGCTCTGAACCCGGCGATGGTCGTCGCCGGTCACAAGAAGCCGGGCGCGCCCGACTCTCCCTCGGCGATCCAGGACACCAAGCGTTACCTCGAGGACTTCGATCGGGTGCAGAAAACCGCGACGTCCGACCAGGAACTGTTCGATCAGATGACGGAGCTGTACCCGCATTGGGTAGCCAATCAGTCGTGGTTGATGTTCGGATTCCCAGGGGCGTAACTCACATCAACCGCGGTAGCCGGTCATATTTCAGCAGAACAGATTCGATTTCGAAAAGGAGAACAAAATGACAGCAAAAGGAAAAGTCCTGGTACTAGTCTCAAGCGGTCGCGGCTTGCCCTTGAAAGATGGCGGATGTTACAAGGGCGCTGGCTACTATCTCAACGAACTGACGGTTCCGGTTCGCGCCCTCATGAAGGAGGGCTACGAAATCACTTTCGCCAACCCCAAAGGCAACGCGCCCCAAGTGGATGTGCATTCAGAGGTCGCCGATTTCTTCGGCGGGGACTCGGCCAGGCTTCAGGACTATATGTTATTCCGCGACGGCCTGGCTGGGCTCAGAGATCCAAAGCGTATCTCGGATGTCGTCGCATCGGGCCTGGATCAATATGACGCTGTTTTCGTCCCCGGCGGCCACGGCCCCATGATCGATCTTCTCGATGATCCCGACGCTGGCACCGTGATGAGACACTTTCATGAAACATCCAAGCCTACGGCAGTGCTCTGCCATGGGCCGATTTCACTACTCTCGGCTCTTCCGAATTCGAAGGAGGTGGTCGCCGCGCTGAGTGCGGGCGATGCCGCCGGAGCGCACGCAAAGGCGCAGGGTTGGATCTATTCCGGATATAAGATGACTATCTTTTCGACAGCGGAAGAGCAGCAACGGGAACCGCTTGAGATTGGTGGTAAGGTTCTCTTCTACCCGGACTTCGCCTTGCGTACGGCGGGCGGTAACGTGAGTGTGGTCGCCCCATGGGGGAGCTACGTCCTTCAAGATCGCGAGCTGATCTCAGGTCAGAACCCGTTCTCTGATCAAGCGCTTCTGAAACTTCTTCTACCCGCACTCGACGCGAAGAAGAAGTCGGTTTCAGCAGCATAAGAATCGGGGCCGGGTGCCGGGTGCCCCATTTCTCAACGGGTGCCCCATTTCTCGCGTTCTGTGCGAGAAGTGGGGCTTTTGACGTGATACCACGTTAAGCCCGGGCCGGGTGCCCGATTTCTCGGCGGGGTGCCCCATTTCTCGCGTTCTTTGCGAGAAGTGGGGCTTCTGACTTGATCCCACGTCAAGCCCACCCAATGTTCATCAGTCACAGACATGACCTGGCATCGGTGCTTAGGCTTCTTCATGCCCTGGGGCCTGAAGCGTTATTACGGCACGGGAAACCTCCATTTCATCACCTGGAGCTGCTACCGGCGCAGGCCACTCCTGGGCAATCCAGCACGCCGCGACCTGCTGCTCGCTGCCCTCGAACTGATGCGCGTTCGTTATCGTTTTGCCGTGATCGGATACGTAGTCATGCCCGAGCACGTACATCTGCTGATCTCCGAACCTTTAATTGGCGATCCCTCGAAGATAGTTCAGGCCGTGAAGTTGAGCGTCTCCCGTCGGCTGGCTATTGGAGGCGAATTCTCCGGTAGTTTCTGGCAGAGTCGTTTCTACGATTTCAACCTGTGGAGCCCGCGGAAAGAGGTTGAGAAGCTGAACTACATGCACCGCAACCCGGTGGTGCGCGGACTGGCGGCGACTCCGGAGGATTGGCGGTGGAGTAGCTACAGATCCTATGCTTACGGAGAGGCGGGATTGGTTCGGATCAACGACTGGACTTGGTGGAAGGAGAAAATTAGGCGGAGCGCCAGCTGAAGCTCAAGAACGCCTCAAAATCAGACTTGGATGCTTCGGTACTTGGTACTTGGTACTTGGGTATTTGGGCGCGCGGGTGCCCCATTTCTCGCGTTTTTTGCGAGAAGTGGGGCTTTTGACCTAACCATAAGCCCAGACTCGCGCGAATGTTCATCTGTTGACAGAAGTAGAAATCGGCGTAGCGCCAGCTGAGGTTCAAGAACGCACTCAAAATCAGACTTGGATGCACGGGTGCTGGGGTGCGGGTGCCCCATTTCTCGCGCTCTTTGCGAGAAGTGGGGCCTTTGACTTACCGCACACGATAAGCCCAGACTCGCGCGAATGTTCATCCGTTGACAGGAGTAGAAATCGGCGGAGCGCCAGCTGAGGTTCAAGAACGCCTCAAAATCAGACTTGGGCGCGGGTGCGTGGGTGCCCCATTTCTCGCGTTCTTCGCGAGAAGTGGGGCTGTTGACCTAACCATAAGCCCAGACTCCCGCGAATGTTCATCCGTTGACAGGAGTAGAAATCGGCGGAGCACTAGCTGAGGGTTGGAGGGTGTCGGCGCAAATCCCCACTTCTCGCAAACAACGCGAGAAATGGGGCACCCGGCGACGACGCCTCTCGGGCTTCATAAATACGATTTCTATTCACTCTCAGTCGGCCAGTTTACGGACAACGGCCTTATCGGGCAACTGGTCGCAAACGATGCCAAAGTATCGCACAATACCTTCGTCCAATTGTTTTCCCGTTTCTCGTCAGGCTTAATGGCGGACGGGTATAAAAACGAAAGAACCGGAACCAGCGGACAAGCGCCGGTTATCGGAATTGGAGGCTGTCAATGAGCAGCGTGCAAATCGAACAAAAGAGCTATGAGATGCCCCCGAAAGACGGGATTAGCATCGCGTGTTTTCTCACCGTCGCCGACCTCGAGCGATCGGCTCGCTATTACGAAAAGGTCTTCGGCGCTCGCATTCTGACCATGGGTGACGGCAACGCGCCTCCGTACCTTCAGCTGGCGAATATCTGGATGATCCTGAACGTTGGAGGAGGGCCGACGCCGGATAAGCCGACGGTAACGCTCAGCGTCCCCGACCCGAATCACATCAACAGCTTTATGAATTTCCGCGTGGCAGATATTCAAGCGTGCTACGAACTATGGAAAAGCCGAGGAGCCGAGTTCATCACGCCGCCGATACCCAAGTACGGCGAGATACGCTGCTACATCCGCGACCCCGATGGCTATATCATCGAAGTCGGACAGAGCACCGCGCTCAAGTACGGTTAAAGCGCGGCCCGCGTGCGATGCGGATTTAAACGCTTGCGGACACCCGCTTAGGGGTAGCCTAATTGCGCGAACCGTGCAACACTGCTCGGCCTGGATTGTTGTCGCGAAAACTGGCAGAAATGCGATTGTTTGGCACCCGCACAAGGAGATGAATTATGAAAGCAATCGTTGTCCACCAATATGGTGGCCCCGAAGTACTCAAGTTCGAAGACTATCCTGATCCGGTTCCGGGTCCGGGCGAAGTGCTGGTGCGGGTCGCCGCCACTAGCGTGAATCCGATCGACTACAAGCGGCGTGCTGGATTGACCAAGGATTTTTATCCCATGCACTTCCCGGGCCTCATAGGAGTCGACGTGGCGGGGACCGTGGTCAAGATTGGGCCGGAAGTAGAAGGCTTTTCCGTCGGCGACCAGGTCTTCGCTATGGCAGACAATACTTACGCTCAACTCTGCGTTGTGAAAGCCGCAGTTCTGGCGAAAGTTCCCAAGGGACTCGATTTGATCCAGGCGGCGGCGCTGCCCCTGGTAACGGTGACTGGCAACCAGCTAATGTCCGCCACCGGAATCAAAGCGGGCCAGACGGTTCTTGTCGTAGGTGCTGCTGGAAATGTCGGGCGGTCGGCGGTATTCACTGCGAAGCAACGCGGGGCAACTGTGATCGCGGGAGTTTTGAAGAAACAGATGCAGATGGAGGAGACGAAGACTGTGGGCGCGGATCAGGCGGTCGCAACCGACGACGACACCGCGCTTGCAAATCTTTCTCCACTGGATGCTGTGGCGGATACGGTCGGCGGAAGAACCGCCGAGAAGCTGATCGCCAAGATCAAGCCGGGAGGAGTGTTTGCTTCGGTGGCCGGAACACCGCAGAACGCCGCGAAGTATCCATCTGTAAAAGTGGTGCCAGTGTTCTCGAAATTCGACAGGAAAACGCTCGAGTTCATGGCCGAAGCGGTGCGAGATGGCAAGCTAGTAATCCCCATCAGCCAGAAACTGCCACTCAGTGAAGCCGCCGAGGCTCAAGCCGCCGCAGAAAAGGGTGGCGTCGGGAAGATCTTGCTGGTGGCCTGAAACGATTTTGCGAACACGGGGGCCAATCGAGCACGGCTGACGCACAGAACTGTCAACGAACCTGCGATAGAAAGTCTGCCGGTTTCTGACTGAAAGGTTGGTTGCGGGGGGTGGATTTGAACCACCGACCTTTGGGTTATGAGCCCAACGAGCTACCAGACTGCTCCACCCCGCGTTTTCATGATAACAATGGCGCTGAGTGGCGTCAATTTTTCAGCTTGGGGCGCTCGCATGCATCCACGATTTTTGTGGGGTCGATGGCGGAGCTATCGATTTGTTCCTCCAGAATTTTTCCATCTTTGCCGATTAGAAAGTTTACGCGGCGGGCGGCTTTGTATTTGTCGAGATAAACGCCGTAGGCGCGAGTGGTGTCGCCGCCCCAGTCGCTTAGCAGGGGGAAGGTGACTCCGATTTGGTCGGCGAAGGCTTTGTTCGAGAAGGGGCTATCCATGCTTACACCCAGGACCTGGGTGTCGGTGGCTTCCAGCTTTTGCAAATTCTGCTGAAAGGCCTTCATTTGGGCGGTTCAACCACCGGTGAAAGCAAAGATGAAGAAGGCCAGTACAACATTCTTCTTGCCGCGATACTGGCTCAGCGACACTTCCTTCAGATCTGAGCCGTCGAAGTAATGGAGCTTGAAGTCGGGGGCGACATCACCAACTTTCAGTTTGGGCGGCGGTGGAGTTGATTTTTCGTCGGCGGCTTGCAGCGGGGTGGTGAGACTTCCCGCGAGCAGCAGCGCAGCGACTGCGGTGATGGCAAATTTTCGCATTCAGGGTTTGCTCCTTGAAACAGATTATTGTCTCAGCAATGAGGGGTTAACGCCAGTGGGGACGGGGCGTTGCTAAGCAGTTGTGAAAGAAGTACATTTCTTTCGGAGACGACGAATGCGATGTGAGCTTTCTTTCGCCCCTGCGGGGCTGGGCCGTGTCTGGCGTCGTACCCACGGCTTGCGCCGTGGGCTGCACTCTTACGCCGCTCCGCGGCTAGAAGCCTGCGAGTCTTTCTTCGGTCTTTCATGAGCCTGCAGACTCTCAACGAAATCTTTTTTGCGGTGGTGGAGCGGGATGACCGCGTCGTGGTCATGCACCGGCGGGCCATCCAGTGGGTTTCTATTTCTTCGGCCGAGCTTTATCAGAACGTGGTCGGCGTGGCTCGGGCTTTGCGGGAGTGGGGGATTTCGCCGGGCGATCGGGTTGCTATATTGAGCGAGAACCGTCCGGAGTGGACCATTGCGGATTTCGCTTGCCTGCTCATCGGCGCTGTGGTCGTGCCTGTTTACACGACTTTGACGAGGGAACAGACGGCATACATTTTGCGGGATTCGGGAGCGCGGGCGGTTTTTGTCTCCACTGAGAAGCAGTTGCTAAAAGTTCAAAGCATTCAGGATCAAACTGCTGTCGAAAGAATTGTGGTGATGGATGCGGCGGAGACGGCGCACGCCGTCCAGATGCAGCGGCTTATGCAGGACGGTCCGAAGGAGCGCGATCCGCAATTCGACGCTGGGGCTCGCGCCGTGAAGCCTGATGATCTCGCCACCATTATTTATACGTCGGGCACGACGGGCACTCCCAAGGGAGCCATGCTTACTCATGGCAATATGGCCTCGAACATTGCTTATTCGCTTTCGGGGTTCGATGTGCGCGGCGGTGAGATCAGCATTTCTTTTCTTCCGTTGTCCCATGTGACTGCACGCCACGTCGATTTCGCCATGCTTTCCCGAGGCGTCACGCTGGCTTATGTTTCCGCGCTCGACCAGCTTCCACAGGCGTTGTTGGAGGTTCGTCCCACGATTTTCGTGGGAGTGCCGCGGGTTTACGAAAAGGTTCACGGGCAGGTGGACATTAAAGCGAAAGGCTTTCCCAAGAAATGGATTTATCGTTGGGCGATGTCGGTGGGGCGGGCGAACCGGGAGAAGATTCTCGCCGATCAGACGCCGTCGTCGTTGGCCTGGAAGCTGTGCAACTGGCTGGTTTATTCGAAAGTGCGTGCGGGCATGGGTGGACGCGCGGAAGTTTTTATCTCCGGGGGTGCGCCGCTGGGACGTGAACTGGCGGAGTGGTACGCGGATATTGGCATTCGCATCGACGAGGGTTACGGGCTTACGGAGACTTCACCGGTCATCGCGGTAAACAGTCCGAAGGAGCATAAGCTGGGAACGGTGGGCAAGACTTTGCCGAATGTCGAAGTTCGTATTGCCGAGGATGGCGAGATTCTGGTGCGCGGGCCTTCAGTTTTCAAGGGCTACTGGAATCGGACTGAAGAAACACGAGCTGCGCTGGTCGATGGCTGGTTCAAGACAGGGGACATTGGCAAACTCGATGACGATGGTTTCCTGTCGGTGACCGACCGCAAGAAAGATTTGATCAAGACGTCCGGGGGGAAATTTGTTGCTCCGCAGCCACTGGAGAATTCGCTCAAGCACAATGCTCTGATTGGCGAGGCTGTGATTGTAGGCGATAAGCACAAGTTCCCTGCCGTGCTGATTTCGCCGTATTTTCCGGTGCTGGAGGATTGGGCACGGGCCAACCAGATTGCTTTCTCTTCGCGAAAATATCTGATCTCGCATGCCAAGGTGAAGGCGCTCTATGAGGGGATTATCTCGGACCTGAACCGCAATCTGGCGCGCTATGAACAATTGAAGAAAGTGATCTTGATCGCGGAAGAATTTTCGCCGGAGAATGGCGCACTGACTGCGAGCATGAAGTTGCGGCGGCGGGTGGTCGAGGAGCGGTATCGGGATCGGATTGAGGCCATGTATGCGGAGGCGGAGGCTTCGGGGGTGGTTTCTAAGGATGGGTAATTATTTGGGTATGGGTTATGGTGGCCCATCCTTTCGCACAGAACGCGAAAGAGTGGGGCACCCGGTGCGATTGTTTGGGCCACCCGCCCGGAGTGAGTTTGACTAAGGTTTGATCTCGAAAACCGTCCCGCAGCCAAAGTTGCCAATATTGCAGCTGCCATTGCCGCCATACTCGGTCGTGCCGTACAGATTGCCCTCGGAGTCAAAAATCAGAGCGCCAGGGCCGAACCCATCCTTATAGTCAAAGCTATACAGCACTTTATCCAGCCAGCCCCCGCCTGCTGTGGGCGTCAGGTCGAACACTGTACCGTTGTCGTTGGTACCGCCATATATGGTTGAGCTATAGAGATTGCCGGAAGCGTCGAAGATGAAGCCAGCCGAGGGATGAAACCCGTCCACACCGTTGCTCTTGAAGTAATGCAAAATCTTCTCTGTCCAGCCCCCGCTTACCTTAGGACTCAACTCGAATACGGTCCCGCAGCCCAGATCGGTTCCGTCAACGCATGGCCCCTCGTAGCCTTGCGGGGGTCCGTAATAGGTGGTGCCGTAGAGATTGCCGGACTCATCGAAAATCAAGCTGGCAGTAGGACTGTTACCATCTTTGCCGTTGGTGAAGCCATGCAGAATCTTCTCCGTCCAACTCCCGTGCGGCTTGCGCGTCAACTCGAAGACGGCCCCATTGCCGTCAACGCCGCCCGAAAAGTTCGTACCGTAAAGATTGCCAGACGTGTCGAAGATCAAGCTTGCACGGGGCCAAATCCCATCCTTGCCGCTATCGTTGAAGCTATACAGGACCTTCTCAGTCCAGCCTCCGCCCGCCCTGGGCGTCAATTCGAAGACGGTTCCGCAGCCGTGACCGTTTCCGTCGAAGCATGCCCCGCTGCCGCCGTACCAAGTCGTGCCGTAGAGGTTGCCGGAGGTGTCAAAGATCAGGCCGGCTCTGGGATTTTGCCCGTCCTTGCCGTCGGGCTTGAAGGAATGTAGCAGCTTCTCCGTCCAGCCTCCGCCTGCTTTGGGCGTCAACTCGAAGACGGTTCCGCAGAGAGTGCCGCCGTAGCCGCAGCCAAAAAGGCCACCCCCGCTGGTCGTGCCATAGAGATTGCCGGAGGCATCCAAGATAACTCCGCTGGAGGGGTTGAACCCGACAGGGTCCTTCTCGGTGAAGCTATGCAACACCTTCTCCATCCAGCCTCCGCCCGCTTTGGGCGTCAACTCGAAGACGGTACCGCAGCCAGAGCCACCGCAGCCTGTGCTGTCGGCGCCGCCCCCATCGAAGGTCGTGCCGTAGAGGTTACCGGAGTCGTCAAGAATAACCCCGACGGGGATCGCTCCGCCCCTACCGTTGGTGAAGTCATGTAACACCTTTTCCGTGACTGCGCACGCGCTGCTCGCAAACAGGGTCACCGTTAAGATCGCAAAAGTCGCCTCTAATGTGGGAAGGTTCCTGACTCGCATGAATAGCCCTCCAATCTCTGAATTCTGAATGGGCATCGGCGATGCCTTGAAGGAAGAGGGTTGGGTTCTGGTGGCGTCCGGTGCCCAAAACAGCCAAAAGTATACACCCTCCCTTCTTTTGTAAATAGAGCGGATAGGCCATTTCTTAAGATGTAGGGGATAGCACTTATTGGCTGGGTTCTGAGTGTGGCCGCCCAGTTCCGGCAGATAGACGGGTTGGGCCGCATGAAGCCTACAGGGGGCGGACTAGACTGTCTTGGAGAGGTGCGGGGATCCTTCGCGGCCTTGCGGCTCGCTCAGGATGACGTCAAGTTATTCATATATTCAAAGTGACATTTGCTTTGTTGTGGCCCGCCTTTCCCACAAGGGTGGGCCACCCGCGCCATTCTCAAAGATGTGACGAATGAAGGTGGAGAGTCAGGTGAAAGTCCCAGGTCTCGAAAAGCGAGAGACCTGGGGCACCCGCAATACGAGCCAGTTGTCAGTGGCCGGTTCTCGGTTTGTTGCCTGGAAAAAGAAGTGGGCAGAGGGAGCGGCGGCCTTACAGGAATAAATGCCAGGCTTCGCGGTATTGTTCCCAGCGGGCACATTTGCAGGGGATGTCGGGATAGAAGCGGAGGCTGGTGCATTGCTCGATGGCTGCGATGGGCAGGATGTAACAGACATCCACGGGCAGGATGTGGGCGACGAGGAAGTCGATGTCATCGGCGGTGTAGGTGACTTTGCCTTTGCCGTAGACGCTGTAGATGGGTTGGACATCGTAGCCGCGGGCGCGAAGGACTTCGGTGCATTTGACTTGTACGCGCCACAGGCGTGAGCCGTTGCCGACGATGAAGTCGTAGCGCTCGCTGTCTCCAAAGGGCTTGGCGACGTCAAAGCCCAGGGTTTTGGCCTTGAGCCAGAAGGCGGCTTCGGAGATTTCTCCGGTGCGTTTTGGGTTGTGGTGGATGGGATGGGCGATTGACAGTTTCATGATTTTGGGTGCCTTTCGGTGTCGGGGAAAATAAAAAAGACGCAGCTATTGGCTGCGCCTTTATTTGTGCTTATAGATATAGGTTAGCACATTCGAGGGGTAAGTATGCCATGGTTTGGAAGTTTATTTTTGTTGTGGAATGAGGGAGATGCGGGGAATTGGGGGTCCTAGGGGGCTTGACAAGATTTTGGGTTGGTCGGGGATTATGCTGATCCGCGCGGGATCCTTCGCGGCCTTACGGCTCGCTCAGGATGACGTCAAAGACAAAAAGACCCACCCTTCCGCAAAGAACGCGGAAAGGGTGGGGCACCCGAAGTCTTGTACACATTTATTGGCCGATTACGAAGAGATGGCCGTCGTTCTGGCTGTAGACTTTACCGTCCTCGCCTATTGAGAGCGGGGTATAGGCTGCGCCTAGCGCCTCCAACAGGAAAATCTTCTGATGCGGTTTGGTGAAGACTCCTTTGTGTCCCTGCGGAAGGGAGTAGACATGGCCGTCTTCGCTGGTGACGTAGACCAATGCCTTGGAGTCGATGACGGGTGCGTTCACACACCATTCGTATCCGTTGGGATGATTTTTGTTGATGGTGGTGCTCTTGAAAGACCATTCGATATTCAGGTTGGAATCAAGTTGGGAGACGTAGTAGGGGCCTTCAGGAACGGGAGTGCAAACCGGGTTGCTGAAGCTGCAATAGGCGGCTGCGGGATAGTGATTGTCTTTGATGACGACCGAGAAAGTGCCGTCGTGGGTGTAGACGCCGGCGGTAGAATCCCAGCCGAAGGTGTAAGCGTTGACGTAGTTGCCGCTGCTGTCGAAGTGGAGCAGGTGGCCGCGGCCGAAATCGTAGTTGTCGGTCACACCATAGAGCACGGAACCGTCGGGGAGCACGGTGGGCGTGGCCGAAGATTCGTCTTCGAGATCGGCGGAGCCGTTGGCGTTGGTGGTGGGATCGACACCGGGGGTGGTGCCGAAGCGGCAGGAATTGGGTTCATTGTCGACGCCCTGGGCAGCGATGGGCAGGAGGGTGCCGCATCCGTCGGTGAGGCGGTTCTGCATGGAGGAATCCCACTTGAGAGTGAGATCGGGATTCACCGCGATCAGGTAACTGACCATCAAGTCGAAGTGGGCCACGCTTATGGTGTAGATGGTGCCGTCGGGTGCGACGGCTGGGGCCACGTTCATTGGCGGACGTTGCGCGCCGCAGAGCTCCGTGGGAGGCACCGAGGTCGGGGTGGGCGGCCAAGGCAGGGACGCGCCGTTGTCTCCGAGAAGGAAAAACGTTCCGGGACAATTCGTAGAGTTCGGGGGCGGAGCATCGGGGACGAGGGTTTTGAAAGTGACGCTGGCGGGCTTGTCGTCGGGGGTAACTTTCACCAACCAGGCGTTGGCCACGTCGTTTTCATTCCATGGGTTGCCGTCGAAGGTATTCAGTTTGATCGCGTTGTAATAGAGGCGTCCCTGATTGTCGGCGGTGAGCGGGCCGGAGACGAAGGTGTTGGTGGCGTTTTCGGATTTGGTGAATGGTTGTATGTGCGCTACGGATTTGCCGGTGGTTTTGTCGACTTTCCAGACGGTGCCGGCGGCGCCGGGAACGTAGAGATATCCGTTGGCGAGGGCGGGATGAAAGACCGGTTCCCAGCCGATTAATCCAACGAAGCCGAAGCGAAGGTCGGTGACATTGGGCTCGGGCTTCCAGTCGGTCCAGAAGGTCCAGGCGGGGACGGGCTTGCCGTCCTTCCAATCGTAGCGAACGACATTCCACTGTATTTTGTTCCAGGCATTGGGTCCGCAGTGGTCGCCGTAGATCCAGTAGCCGAGGGGATTGCATGAAATGTATTTGCCGTCTTTTTTCACCATGTAGAAACTGTTGCCATCGACGAGGGTGGCCTGGTAGTGGGCGCTGAGAACGGCTTCTCCGAAGAGTAGTTTATTTTCGGCCTTTTCCTGATCAACGAATTCGTCGTAGACGATGTCGGCGAGTTTGGTGTTAAGAGGCTGAGCGGGAACGGAAACCATGCCGGTGTGTTGCGCGTTGCGGCCCCATTGGGACCAGAAGGCTTGCTCCTTATTGAAGCCGGTGAGGAGCACGAGGGATACTGCGAGAAGTGCGAGGGTAGCGGCCAGGTGAGAACGCGTCATACCATCCTCCGAAGTTGTTTAGCCTGGGGAGCGCCAGAAGCCAAGGTATTCTACCGCGGTTTTCGGGTGGCCGACAAAGCATAGGGGGAGTGCTGGGTGGCGCGTTTCGAGCGATCCGCGCTATCCTTCGTGGCCTGACGGCTCGCTCAACATGACGTCAAGTACGCACGGTTTGTTTTCGCCGCTTTGCTTTGTGGCTTCCCACCGTAACATTGAAAAGCACATTAGGATGGGCCACCCTTTTTCTTGGTGGCGTGGGGACTAAGAGTCGGCGGTTTAGGCGCGAGCGGGCGTGCTGGTCGAGAAGTGCAGAGCTTTGCACACTACCAATACAGCGGCAACCTATTAATAACAAATGGTTTACGGGAGTTGCACGGAATGTTACTTTGGCGCGTTACCATCGATTTGCATATGGCCTGAAAGTGCCATTCCCGGCGGCATGGGCCCCTGTTACATTTGTCCTCGAGCAGACTTCGGGGGAGGGCTGCTTCGACGAACGTCCCAGAAGCTCTAACGAGCGCTGGGGCGTTTTGTTTTGTGGCGCCAGTTCGTTCTTCTTCCTATTACTTAGTTCCCCGTTGAAAGCGATATCGTCCGCGGCGCTCGCGTGCAATTGTTTCCGCCACTTTCAGGAAAGCGCGCGCGGCATGGGAAAGGCTGGCGGATTTGCGATAAATCAATCTGAGCTGGCGATGCAGGCGCAATTCGCGGACCGGGATGCGAATCAGTTCGCCGCGAGCCAGTTCATTTTCGACACTGATCTCGGGTAGCAGCGCGACGCCGTTGCCCATTGCGACGAAGCGCTTGATGGCTTGCAGAGTGGGCAGTTCGATGTCCATATGCAGTGGCGTTTTGTGGCGTTTGAAAGCTTGAATCACTTTCTCGCGATAAGGCGAGGCTACGTTGTGGGCGACGAATGATTCGGCGCCGAGTTGCCGAATGCTGACCTGGTGCGCCGTAGCCAGGGGATGGCTCGGTGGAACCACAAGAATTAATTCATCCAGGTACACGACCGTGGAGCACAATTGCGGCTCCTGAGGGTCGTAGGTAAGAACTCCGAGTTCGGTGCTGTGGCGAATCACGTCGTCGGGGATGTGGCTGCCGAGCGAGCGCCGGACGGTGATTCTGATCATGGGATGAAGGCGGCGGAATTCAGCCAGCACCGGCAACAGGTACAGAGCAGTGAATTCGTTGGCGGCGATGGCCAGCTTGCCTTTTTGCAGCTCTCTGAGTTCTACCAGGGCTTCGTGAGCGTCCCCGCGCAGGTTCAACAGTCTTTCCGCATATTCCTGCAGGACGCGGCCAGCGTCGGTCAGCACGCCCTCGCGCGAGGAGCGGTCAAATAGAGGCTCTCCTAATTCGTCTTCAAGCTTGCGAATCGACTGGCTTACGGCCGACTGCGTGCGATAGAGTTTCTCGGCGGCGCGCGAGAATCGTCCCTCTCTCGCCACCGCCAAAAATACTTCGAGTTGCGCCAGATCCATTGCGCCATCCCTTTAGCAGAACTTAAAGCTCCATCAGATCCGCTTATCGTTATCAATATAACTAATGATAACTGAAGGATTATAAGCTTGCTTAATATGGCTGTCTACGTAGGATTGAATTCTGATCCCCGAGGAGGACCCGCGGCATGGAACGCATCACGGTTTTCGATACGACTCTACGCGACGGCGAACAGTCGCCGGGTTGCAGCATGAACGTAGCGGAGAAGTTGCGAATGGCGCATCAGCTCGATCGGTTGGGCGTGGATGTGATCGAGGCTGGATTCCCCATTGCTTCGGAAGGCGATTTCGCTGCTGTGCGAGCGATCGCTGCGGCGGTGCAGCGCCCTATCATCGCCGGCCTAGCCCGCGCTTGCACGAAGGATATCGAACGCGCCTGGGAAGCTCTAAAGGGGGCAGCGCGGCCGCGCATTCATGTGTTCCTGGCGACTTCCGACATTCATCTGAAATACAAGCTTCGCATCTCGCGGCAGCAGTGTCTTGAGCAGGCTGTCGAAGCCGTGAGCCTGGCAAAGAGCTTGTGTGACGACGTTGAATTTTCTCCCGAGGACGCGACTCGCACTGACCCTGCATTCTTGTGTCAGGTCGTAGAGGCGGTCGTAGCCGCGGGCGCGACGACAGTGAATATTCCGGACACGGTTGGATTCACCACGCCGGTAGAATTCGGCGAACTGATTCGCACCATCCGGGAAACCGTACGCGGAATCGAGAACGTGACCATCTCAGCCCACTGCCACGACGATCTCGGACTGGCCGTGGCCAACTCCTTCGCGGCGATCGCGGCTGGGGCAAGGCAGGTCGAATGCACCATCAATGGCATCGGCGAACGCGCGGGAAATGCTTCGCTCGAAGAGATCGTCATGGCCATGCGAGTTCGTCCCGATCGGCTGGCCTATGAGACTGCGGTGGTCAGCGAGCAACTATATCCCGCAAGCCAGATGCTCAGCGAGGTCACCGGGGTCGCGGTGCAACCCAATAAGGCAATCATTGGACGCAATGCGTTTGCTCATGAGGCTGGGATTCACCAGGACGGCATGCTCAAGAATCCCCTGACTTATGAAATCATGACCCCGCAATCCGTCGGAGTGCCGGATTCAAAACTAGTGCTGGGCAAACACTCGGGACGTCACGCGCTGGGCTTGCGCTGCGAACAACTGGGCCATCAATTTGATCGCCATCAGCTCGACGAGGTCTACCGGCATTTCGTAGTGCTCGCGGATCAGATCAAGCAGGTCGAGGATCATCATCTGGTAGAGCTGATCGCGACTGTTCATAAAACGGTGGCGGACGACCGGATGCAATCGGAGCCGATTCCACTCGTGGCCCCCACCTTGGCGACTACGCGACCGGACAGAGTGGACGAACGTTCGAAGCGCCTGGTTCCAATGCCTCGCTCAGCCGGCAACAGACTCGAAACTCTTCCCTTGAATCGGAGCGCGGAACGTCACGGTGATGCGGAAGATTACTTGTGGGGAGTATAGGAATACACGCGTTAAGACGAACGGATAATACGGACAATAAAGAACCCGTGGTCAGTTGCCTGTTCTCGCTCTCAGTTTGTAACCGGCATTACAATAAATCCGCATGCTGCTGAAGATCGCAATTCTTCCTGGGGACGGTGTCGGTCCTGAAGTCACTGATGAAGCGGTACGCGTGCTCGAAGCTGTGGCAGCGGCCTTCGGGCACGAACTCAATCTGACAAAAAAAGATGTCGGCGGCGCTGGGCTTACCAGCAGTGGCGATCCGCTGCCGCAAGATACATTGCAAACTTGCTTGGCCTCAGGAGCCGTGCTGCTGGGCGCAGTCGGAGGGCCAGCGTTCGACAACGTCCCGAAAGATCTGCGTCCGGAGCGGGGATTGCTTCGTCTGCGGCGGGAACTTGGCGCGTTTGCCAATCTGCGGCCAGCCATATGTTTTCCAGCACTCGAAGATTGTTCTCCGCTTCGCCCCGAAGTGGTTCGAGGCGCTGACATCCTGATCGTGCGCGAGCTGTTGGGAGGAATTTATTTTGGCGAGCCGCGCACGACCGAGGGCCCAGCCGGCAGCCGCGTTGCGATCGATACTATGCGGTACGGCGAAGCGGAAATCGAACGCATCGCCCGCGTGGCTTTTGAGCTGGCGCAATCGCGACGACGCCTGGTGACTTCGGTCGACAAAGCTAATGTGCTCGATTGTTCCCGGCTGTGGCGCGATGTGGTTACACGCGTGGCGCAGGAATATCCCAGGGTGCAACTACGGCACATCTACGTGGATTCGGCCGCCATGGCGCTGGTGTCGCATCCGAAGGATTTCGATGTGTTGCTGACCGAAAACATGTTTGGCGACATACTCTCAGATCAGGCGGGTGCCATTGTCGGTTCGATTGGAATGTTGGGATCAGCCAGCATTGGCGGGCCCGTCGCGCTTTATGAACCGGTACACGGTTCTGCTCCGGACATTGCCGGAAAGGGCGTTGCCAACCCGATGGGAGCCATTCTTTCAGTGGCGATGATGCTGCGACATTCGTTCCGCCTCGATGCTGAAGCGGAGTGTGTTGAGGCCGCGGTCGCGTCTGTGCTCGATGCGGGCCATCGGACGCGCGATCTGGCGAAGCGCGGCCAAGCTGCAATTGGGACCGTGGAAATGGGACGCGGCGTTGTGGCCGCGATGAAAGAACGACTAACTGCCGCTCGCGAGCCAGATTAAGTTAACCGGGAAAACCATGGCTGAGAAGCTTACACTGTTCGACAAAATCTGGAATGAGCACGTCGTCTGTGTTCCCGCCGGACGGCTGCCGCTGCTTTACATCGATCTGCAGTTGGTGCACGAGGTCACTTCGCCGCAAGCCTTCGAGGGATTGCGCGTGGCAGGCCGCAGGGTCCGGCAGCCTCAGCGCACAGTCGCCACGGTTGATCACAATATTCCTACCGAGCCGCGCGGCACTCCGATCACGGATCCAATTGCGGCCCGCCAGATTCAGGCTTTGCAGCAGAATTGTAGAGATTTCGGCGTGCCTCTGTTCGATATGGATTCGTCCGAACAGGGCATCGTGCACGTGATTGGGCCGGAGTTGGGATTGACGCAGCCGGGCATGACCATTGTCTGCGGGGACAGCCACACCAGCACGCATGGTGCGTTTGGGGCGTTGGCGTTTGGCATTGGAACTTCCGAAGTCGAGCATGTGCTGGCGACGCAGTGCCTGCATCAACGCAAACCGAAAAGCATGCGGATCGATGTGCGCGGCAAGCTCGGTGAGGGAGTGAGCGCCAAGGATCTCGCATTGGGGGTGATTGGAGAGATCGGAATCGACGGGGCGACTGGCCATGTGATCGAGTACACCGGCGAAGCGGTGCGCGGGCTGTCCATGGAAGGCCGGATGACATTGTGCAACATGAGCATTGAGGCGGGAGCGCGCGCCGCGATGATCGCGCCCGACGAGACTACGTTCGCTTATATGAAAGGACGGCGGTTCGTCCCGCGTGATTGGGATGAAGCTGTCGTTTGTTGGCGTGCTCTGGCTTCTGATCCGGGGGCAGCTTATGACGCGACCGTGGAAATCGATGCTTCACTGTTGGCGCCTTTTGTTACGTGGGGGACGAATCCGGGAATGATCGCTCCGGTCGATGGACGTATTCCTGAGGTTAGTGACTTGAAGGCGGACCGTCCCGCGGTCGAGCGCATGCTCGAATATATGGGACTTGAACCGGGCACACGAATCGAAGATATTTCTGTCGATCGTGTTTTTATCGGATCTTGTACTAACTCGCGTCTGGAAGACCTGCGGGCCGCGGCTCGCGTGGCCAAGGGACATCGTGTGGCTCCCAAGGTGCGGGCCATGGTTGTGCCGGGATCGCAGGCGGTGAAGCACGCGGCGGAGCAGGAAGGCTTGCACAGAATTTTTTTGGATTCCGGCTTCGAGTGGCGGGAATCCGGGTGCTCGATGTGTCTGGGAATGAATCCAGATATCCTGCAACCCGGCGAGCGTTGCGCTTCGACCAGCAACCGAAATTTCGAAGGGCGCCAGGGACGCGGCGGGCGGACGCATTTGGTGAGCCCGATGATGGCTGCGGCAGCCGCTATCGCGGGGCACTTTACGGATATTCGCAACTGGCGTTTTCGTTGAGATTTGTTGGTTGTGGGTTCTCGGCTTTGACTGGCAAGTTGATTCGCACAGCTAAAAGGGAACCGGAAACATCGAAGTCAGCGATCAGAACTTCGAAGGGCTTGCCTTCAGGCCGTGCCTGGAGTCATTTTTGAGAATTGGCGGCACGGCTGAAGCCGTGCCCTTCCACGATACCGTTAATTTGATCGGCTAAAAGAGAACCATGAAACCCATTCGCATCCACAAAGGTCGTGTTGCGCCGCTTCATCGGGCCAATGTTGATACCGATCAGATCATTCCCAAGCAGTTTCTGAAGCGGATTGAGCGCACCGGGTTCGGCGAGTTTCTGCTGTTCGATTGGCGCCGCACCAGCGATGGCAAGCACGACCCGTCGTTTGTTCTCAACCATCCGCGCTATGCGGGCGCGAGTGTTCTGGTAGCGGGAAAGAATTTCGGTTGTGGATCCTCGCGAGAACATGCCGTGTGGGCGCTCGAGGATTTCGGTTTTCGCGTCCTCATTGCGCCATCGTTCGCCGATATCTTTGCCAACAATTGTGTGAAGAATGGCGTGCTTACGGTGGTTTTGAGCGAAGAAGAGGTCGGCGAGATTGCTCGCCGGGCAGCGGAAATTGACGACTATGAGATCACAGTCGATCTCGAGCAGTGCAAAGTCCACGATGACCATGGATTGACCGCTGCATTTCAGATTGACGAGTTTACCCGCCATTGCCTGCTCGAAGGGCTGGACGACATCGGACTCACTTTGCAGCACGAGGCTGAGATTGCGGCTTATGAAGCTCGGCACGCTGCGCCGATCAGTCTGATTTGAACAAAGCTACCTCACGAATGAAGCCGGAAGCTGAAAACGCAAGGTCCCTCCACTTCGCTTCGGTCGAGATGACAGAGTTACAGTCGCGTCTCCATTGATCCTCAGCTCGGGTACAATACACTGTCCCATAAAAGTGTAAGGCGGTGGAGGAGAATGCCGGAGGCTTGGAAACAGTGGGAAGGCCAAGTCGTCAACGAGGAATTCTCGTTGGTCCGATACTTGGGCTCATCGGAGCACAGCGCTGTATTTCTGACCAAGCGCGCCGACCGCGAGCCCCAGGAAGTGGCAATCAAACTTACTCTGGCCAATACTGAAGACCCTGAACTTCAGCTCTCCTGGTGGGAACTCGCCGCGAAACTGTCGCATCCGAATTTGCTTCGCCTCTTTCAGCGCGGTCGTTGCCAGATGGATGACGTAGAACTACTTTACGTGGTGACCGAGTACGCCGAAGAGAGTCTGTCGCAAATTATTCCTTATCGGCCGCTCACGCCCGACGAGGCACGCGAGACGCTCCAACCTGTTCTCGATGCTCTGGCCTACATTCACGGAAAAGGTTTCGTACACGGCCACATCAAACCTGCGAACATTTTAGCGGTTGGCGATCAGATAAAAGTTTCGAGTGACGGACTCTGTGGAACGGGTGAGTCGAGCCGAGTTCTGGGCAAGCCCAGCATCTACACAGCGCCGGAACTCGCGGAAGGCGGAGGCGTGTTGCCGGCTTCGGATGTCTGGTCGCTGGGCATTACGCTGGTCGAGGCTGTGACTCAGAGTCCGCCGGTCTGGAATGCAGCCGAACAAGCGGAACCGGTTTTGCCCGAGACCTTGCCGCAGCCGTTTTTTGATATCGCCAGTCACTGCCTGCGGCGAAATCCCCAACAGCGATGGACGGTGGCTGAGATCTCGGCACGGTTGCAGCAACCTTCCTCTGTACCGCCGCCCCGCGAGATTGTTGAGCCCAAGAGCACGTTTACAAGATGGGGTTATCTGGTTCCAGGAATGGCCATAGGACTATTGCTGCTGGCGCTTCTTGGCCCAAAGCTGCTTCATCGCCATCCGGGAACTGAGGCGGGACCTTCCGGCCCGATCGAATCCTCGCAGGCACAACCGGAACCAAAGCCGAGTGCTGCTTCCACTGCACCGGCTACGTCGAATGCGCCGACGGCCGCAGCCAAGACCAGGGCAGCCAAGAATGGCGCAAACAAGAATGCTGTAGCCGGCGATTCCACCGGTGCCGGGGTTCATGGCGCGGTGGCCCAACAAGTCCTGCCGGACGTCTCCAAAAATGCGTTGCGAACGATTCATGGGAAGTTGAAGGTTCGGGTCAAGGTCTCGGTAGATTCGTCCGGCAATGTGTTAGTGGCGAAATTCGATTCGCGAGGGCCGAGCAGGTATTTCGCGGACCGAACATTACCCGCCGCACGACGTTGGACGTTTAAGCCGCCGCAAGTCGGTGGACAGGGTGTTCCCAGCGAATGGATTCTGACCTTCGAGTTTGAGAGAAGCGGAATCAATGTTCATCCGGCGCAAACGTTTCCATAGTGCATTGTGGCAAGAACGTGCACGGTTCCGTTCGACTCCGCTCAGATCGCCGACAGACCCATCGTTTGTCATTTGTCATTCCCGCAGTGAACGCGACGGGGCGCCAGCCGCCAACACAGGTCTCCACACCGCGGAGAAGTTCCACGCAAGACCGGCGAATGTGGTCTCAGGTCTTCGCTTCCTTAAGATTCCAGAGACAAAACAGATTCTAGAACCAGAATCACCCGGGTCAACTGAAACAGACGCAAAGTTTGCTTGACACTGGCTGGCATATGGTGGTAGAGCTGTCAGACCACTATTTTTGCGCCCAGGTAAGTAATCGGTCTTGGCACTTTGCGAACGTTTCGTTGCCGTACAAACTAGCGATTATCGTAGATGCTCACTTCAACGGAGGCCCCATGCGTTCCCTAACCACTCGGGTGACGGTTGTAAGTATTGGCGTGCTGCTGGCGTGTCTACCCCTTCTCGCGCAGACCTATACCGGCCGCATCCTGGGGGTGGTTGCCGACCAGACCGGAGCCGCCTTGGCGGGCGCTCAAGTGGTGGTCACGGATATGCAAAGAGGGGTTTCGCGTACTTTGACCACGGACCAAGCCGGTGAATACGTGGCTCCCGACCTGTCTCCCGGTAAGTACAAGGTTCATGCTGAAGCCCAGGGATTCAAGGCCGTGGAGCAGGTGAACATCCCGGTGGAAGTGGCCAAGGATGTCAGGATCGACCTTACGCTTCAGCCCGGCCAGGTAAATGAAACCGTGGTGGTGACCGGAGAAGTTCCGCTGCTGGATACGACCTCATCCACTCTGGGTGGAACTCTGAGCAACGAGGCCATCAACGACTTGCCGTTGAACGGCCGCAATTATGAGAACCTGCTGCAGTTGCGGCCCGGCGTAATTCGCTACCCTGGTGGCGGCTTTTCCACGACCAGCACTAACGGACTTCGCGCCGAGGACAACGCTTATGTCATCGACGGCCTCCTCAACAGCGAGCCGTTTTCCGGGCAAGGCATCATCAATGGGGCTGGCATTGCGGGCGACTCGGCGACCATCCTGCCGATAGACGCGATCCAGGAATTTAACATCCAGGAGAATCCTCCAGCGGAATTTGGCTGGAAGCCCGGAGCCGTCGTTAATGTGGGACTGAAGTCGGGCACAAACTCGCTTCACGGCACGGCGTTCGCCTTCGGTCGAGACGGCAACGTGTTCGATGCGCGCAACTATTTCAACTGCGCGAGCAATCCTTGTGCCTTCAGCCAATCGCCCAGCCCCAAGAACCAACGCACGCTGGAACAGTTTGGCGGTTCATTCGGCGGACCGATTATCAAAGACAAAGCCTTTTTCTTTGGCGCGTATGAGGGACAACGCTATGACGTGGGCAATCAGTACGGAGGTGTAACCAGTCCATCGATGGTACCGATGACGCTGGCCCCGGGGACGGCGCAGAACTGTACCGCTCCTGGGCTCGCTACCGCTGATTGTGCCGACAGCATTCCGACTGCGATTGCTGATCTTGTGGCCAATGGTGTCCCCATCAGCGCGGCCAGCCAGAAAATCTCAGGCTGCACAGTCTCGGCCAGCGGCGCGGTCACCTGCAACGGCACGGGATTTCCCACTAACAACAATCCGACCATCAACATCGTGAACGGATTTCCCAATGCGGTTTCGGTCGATAATGTTGTCGCTAAAGTGGATTACAACTTTAACGAGCGCCAACGGCTAAGCGGCATGTACTTTTTTGGCAACAACACCGGAACCGTCGAGGATTTTCCCGAGCTGCAAACCAAATGGCTGTCCGATATTCACACGCGTGCCCAGGTGGTCGGCGGAAGCTGGGTTTACACGCCCACAGCGCGCTGGGTCAATGAAGTCAGGGTGGGATACAACCGGCTTTACCAACCCACGTTGCCAGGCGATCTCAATACACCAGCATCGGATTACGGTCTCAACACCGGAGTGAGCGGTCCCTTCACTGGAGGTTTACCTCGCATCGGTTTTGGCGGATACTTCACCGGGCTGGGTGGGTTCAAATGGCCGAAGTTTCAAGGGCCCGACGATATCATCCAGGTTGTTGACCACATTTCCTACACTGCCGGAAAACATGCTCTGAAGTTCGGCGGCGAGGTGCATCGGAACTACGTGAGTGGGGGTGCGTTTGGCAACGCCCGGGGCAGCGTCACTTTCCTGGGCGGCGTTGCACTGGCTCCCACGGCGGCGAATCCCAACGGATCCACGGCGCTGGAGGATTTCTTGGCCGGCGATCCTTTCAAGGCTTCCGTGCTCACGGGTAATCCGACTCGCCATTTGCACAACTGGAACTATGCCGGGTTCTTTCAGGATGACTGGCGAGTAAGCCGGACCTTCACTTTAAATTTGGGGTTGCGCTACGAGTTTGCCTCGGTGGTGTCGGATTCCAACAATCTGCTGGGCAACTTTGATCCCAACCTCGGGATCGTGCAGGTGGGCAAGCAGATCGGAAAGGCGTATAACAACGATCCCACGAATTTCGCTCCACGCGCTGGTTTTGCGTGGGACATTGATGGTAAAGGGAAAACGGTGCTCCGTGGTGGCGGTGGCGTGACATTCGAAGCCGTAAACTGGGAAACGTTCTTGGCCTTCAACAATAGTTTCGGCTTGCCCAGCGTTCCCACGGGTGCGGTCATAGCTGGAACCGGCACAGCCAATCCCGTCACCGCGGGAGGCACGATCACAACGGGTAATTTGACGATTCCACCATTTCCCGCGCAATGGGACAGCGCTACGCCTCTCTATGGCAATCTCAGCAGCACGACTATCAATTGCGATCCTAACGGGTCGGGTCCGTGTGCCATCATGGGGGTCGATCGCAACATCACAACTCCTTACGTGGCGACCTGGACTTTGAATGTTCAGCACGCCTTCGCACCCAACTTGAATCTGGAAGTCGGATACGTGGGCAACCACGGGTCGAATCTGGTCGGAATCCGGGACATCAACCAGGAGGAGCCGGGCACCGACTCCCAGGCTACTCGGCCTTTCAACACGAAGTTTCCTTACCTGAGCAATATTTTTCAGCTGGGGAACTCCTACCGATCGAACTATTCCGGTTTGCAGGCGACGCTAACTGCGCGGAACTATCATGGGCTGAGCTTGGTGGCCGGTTACACATACTCCCACGCGCTGGATGATGTGTCGGCAAACTGGGACTTCGGGGCCGGATACGGTCTTCCCCAGAATTCCAACAATCTGGCTGCGGAATATGGCAACAGCGATTTCGACGTACGCCACCGGTTCACGCTTTCTCTGACCTACGCCATCCCCGGCAAACAAGGCTACGGCCAGATGTTGGAAGGCTGGGAGATCAATTCGATTGCAACGATTGAGAGCCCGCAATATTGGGGACCGATTGATTTGACCACCGATATCTCCGGCCTTGGCGGCTTGCCTGTCAGCCCGCCGCAAGCTACTCCGCAACGATGGGACTTTTTCGGCAACCCCTCGGACTTCAAGTCCGGACCAACCCCGATCCCGCACTATACCGCGGGCAACTTCCCAACCGCTTGCGCGAGCGATGCTGCTGCGATCGGGGCGACCTCGACGCTTGATGCGTGGGGTTGCTATGCCAAAGGCAACTCGGTGATGATTCCGCCGCCTCAAGGGCAATTCGGCACTATGCCCCGGAATCTGTTCCCCGATTCAGGGTTCCGAAACCTGGACTTCTCGGTGGCCAAGAACTGGCACTTCGGGGAGCGGTTAACTGCCCAGTTCCGCGCAGAGTTTTTCAACATTTTCAATCACCCAAACTTTGCCAATCCTTATGGCGGACAGAACGGCTACGGGCTGAACGATCCGGGAGCACCGAACTTTGGTTGTGGTTGCGCAACGCCCGATATAGCGGCGGCCAATCCCGCCGTGGGTTCCGGAGGCCCTCGCTCGGTCCAGTTGGGATTGAAGTTTGCGTTCTAGTTCGCCGTCGGAAGTTTCGAAGGATGGGGCCGGACGCAGGGGTTCGGCCCTTTTCAGTTAGAACAAGTTTTGAGCATTTCATAACACTCATAAGGAGTCATGAAACGTGACAGCCAGAAGTCGCTCCAATTTTGTGACGCACTTGTTGATCTTTATACTAGTCCTCACGGGGATTGTCTTGGCGCAGGAACAGCATGAGCGCACGCTCGATGAAATAAAGGCGGAAGCCATTCATCGTGCGGAAAATGGAATGTATCCGCTGATCGGACTTGATCCAGGGGATGTTCGCGAGGCGCTGGCCTCGGTCAAGACGCGCGATAAAGACGAGTGGGCGGCAGCGTTCATGGGAGTTGCCGACCGCTATTTCAACGAGGCGAAGTCGCTGGAGAAGACCGATCCCGGCAAGGCGAACGCGGACTACATTCGGGCGTGGCGGCTGTACTCGTTCGGCCGCTGGCCCATTCCGGCTTCTCCTGGGAAGCAGCGAGCCTATGCCAAGGCGATCGAAGCCTTTCTCGCGCATGCTCGATTCTGGGATCCGCCCCTGGAAGTCGTTCACATCCCATTTGAAGGGTCCCAGATTATCGCGTATATGCGGCTCCCGAAAAACGCAAAGGGTCCAGTGCCGCTGGTGATCGCGGTCAACGGTCTAGATAGTCGCAAGGAGGACTTGTCCGAAAGCTTCTCCGCGATCCTGCCGTTTGGCGTCGGGTTTCTCGCGGTCGACGGTCCGGGTACAGGCCAATCTCCGGTCAAGGCAAGCCCGACGGCGGACCGGATGCTGTCGCGCGTGATTGACTACGTACAGACCAGGCCGGAGGTAGATAAGACTAGACTTGCCGTCCACGGCGTTAGTTGGGGGGCATACTGGGCGACCAAACTTTCCATCGTCGAGCGCGCCCGGCTGAAGGGCGCAAGTGCGCAGTCTCCGCCAGTTGATAATTTCTTTCAAAAAGATTTCCTGATGAATTCGCTCCTGGGGAATCGAGAGTATTTGTTCGATCAGGTTCCCGCTCTGATGAATATTTTTGATGGAGTGACGACCATAGACGAGTTGGCGGCGAACCTCGAGAAAATGTCGCTCGTGAAACAAGGTCTTCTCGGCAAACCAACCACGCCCATGCTGATCATAGCCGGCGTCCTCGATACGCAGGTGCCAATCTCAGACATCTATTTGTTGCTCAGCAAGGGTGATGTTCCGAAGGACGCCTGGATCAATCCATTAGGTGGCCACCTGGGAAGACAAGTCAAGGTCTGGCCGGATCCCCTCATTTTCAAACAAGTGATTATTCCGTGGCTGGTGCGAACTCTCGAAGTTCAGAACGCGCAAAAATAATTTAATTCACGCTGCGAGAGATGGATACCGGCGTCAGGCTGCGGGCTTTTCCAGTTCCGCGCGATTCCAGTTCCCCAAACGAGCACCAGCCTCGTAGGTGCTCTGCAAGAATTCCAGAAGCTCAGCCTTGGGGTCCGAGGCACTGCGAACGTCGTCATACATGAGAAGGAATTCGTGCATCGTCGGGTGATAGAAAGCTTTTGCAGGGGCGACGCGTGCTTCCGCGAACCCCGCCGGTTCCGGGGCCGCATAGGTGTAGAATGCCGGACCTCCTATATCTCCGCCACCAGGCCAGAAACCGGCGCTGATCGCCTCATGCGAATATGCTTCTTGCGTAACTGGGTCTGCTCCTTCACGCGGGGGTGCGCGCCGGCCCGAAAAACGCGTCACCGCCAGATCGAAGCTGCCCCAGAAAAAATGTACGGGACTGTCCTTGCCGATAAAGCGCGACCGAAACTCCTTGAAGATCTCGTCCACTTCGACCAGTATCCGCCAGAACCGGTTCGCGTACTCGGGATCGTACGAACCATGTTGCGTATCCTGATCGAAGGCGGTCGGGTTAGGAACTTCGCACGGCATCTTCCAAATTCTTACGTGGATGCCGAGGGATGCCAGACACTGCATGAACTCTTTGTAGAAATCGGCGACCGATCGCGGCACCAGTGCCATCACTCGCTCCGTATCGCGGCTGGTTCGAATCAGTAGCCTGTGATGGATGAAATCGAACTGAATCTCAAATATCCCACCGTCGTATGGAATGGGAGAAGTTGTGAGTCCGAGCGGCGTAACGTATAGCGTTACTTCCCACCAATGATTAACCCTCGGACTTAGGGCTAGCCGAACCTTCCCCACGATTTGCGTCCACATGTGAAGGGTCGCGTAAGTGTCTTTCCACGCTTCTAGCGGCAATTCCGGCCACAGGCTAGGGCTGATAGTTTCGGCGTTCATGTGCGCCTCATGAGAGAAATCGGATACGGAATACCCGACATATCTTACTGCAGCTCTGAGCTGAGGAGCGGGAAACTTAGTTCGCGAATTTCGTTGGCCGCCACGTATCTTGCTCATTTGCCAGCCTCATTTGCCACTCGATCGCAAAATTCCCGATCCCCGCAAAATGAATGTACCACCTCGCATTCTCGGGCATCTAAGGGGAAGGCAAATGTATCGGATGGCACGGACGGAATAATGGCTTTCGTCCAGGATCTTTCGCTTCGTCCCAAGTTCTGGTTATCGCTGAAAAGAATCCAAGGGTGCACCCCTCTATTGTGAATCGGCGATGCGCCAGAAATACTGAGTGTACGTAGGCAGCTTTGGAGGCAACGATGCCCGTCGCGCAAAAGGAAGCCGAAGTTCGACACCAACTGCTGGAGCGGTTGTCCGACGCTCGAGTTCGAACGGACGAGATTTTTGACACTGTCAGGCCTGACTCGATCTACGAGCGTCCCATTCCAGAAAGACACCGAATTAATTTTTATCTCGGTCATTTGGAAGCGTTCGACTGGAACCTGCTGCGAGAGCGCGTTCTGGGCAGGAAGGCTTTTCATCCTGACTTCGATCGATTATTTGCCTTTGGAATCGATCCCATAAACGGCGCGCTTCCATCCGACCAACCTGGCGACTGGCCTTCCATCGCGGATACTCGGAAGTACGCGCAGCGAATTCGGGAGAGCATTGACGAGGGTTTGGCGATGCTTGAGCCTGCCGATTGGCATTCCAATCCCGTGGGGGCGGATTTTACTGCGAGCACGTTGCTCAACGTAGCCATCGAGCACAGGTTTATGCACGCGGAAACTCTGGCGTACATGCTGCACCAGTTGCCCCTTGATCGCAAAGTTTCAAAACCACGCAAGCCTGAACTGATTGTTCCTCCGGTCGCTCCCGGAATGATTGAGATCCCCGCCGGGCGGGCCACGCTTGGCGTCTCGCGGAGTGACGAAGGTGTGTTCGGTTGGGACAACGAATACGAAGCGCAGACGGTCGACGTTGCAGCTTTCACCATCGACAAATACAAAGTGACGAACGGCCAGTACCTCGATTTCGTGGCTGCGGGCGGCTACGAAAACCCTGCGTGCTGGACGGATGAAGATTGGAATTGGCGAGCGGCGAAAGACCTTCTCCACCCCGTCTTTTGGAGCCGGAATCAAAACCGCTGGAATTTGCGGACCATGTTCGACGAGATCCCTTTGCCTTTGGACTGGCCTGTCTACGTGAGTCACGCGGAAGCCAACGCATATGCCCGGTGGGCTGGGAAATCGTTGCCGACGGAAGCGCAGTGGCATCGCGCAGCGTATGGAACAGCGAACGGTCGCGAGAATTCCTTCCCGTGGGGTAACGCGGATCCGAATTCAAGCAAAGGTAATTTCGATTTCCAAAGCTGGGATCCCGTTTCCGTCGGTGCGTTTCCCGATGGCGAGAGCGCTTTCGGCGTCGCTGATTTGCTGGGTAACGGGTGGGAGTGGACATCGAGCCGGTTCGAGCCATTTCCCGGCTTTCAGCGGTTTTCGTTTTATGCCGGCTACTCGGCCGACTTTTTCGATGGCAAACATTACGTGATGAAAGGGGCATCCGCGCGCACTGCCGCGTGCATGTTGCGGCGCTCGTTTCGCAATTGGTTCCAGCCCCACTACCAGTATGTTTACGCGGGCTTTCGCTGCGTGAGCAACTGATTCGATCGGAGGACAGCATGCTGACGCAAGCCTTTACTACCGACACCAGTTCCGACCTCCTCACCGACGCGCGCCTCGGTTTGACAAAGCCCGGTCAGAAAGAATTGCCGTCGAAATACTTGTATGACAGCGTTGGTTCGGCGCTGTTCGAGGTGATCAGCGTCCTTCCGGAATATGGTTTAACTCGCGCCGATGAGCGCCTTCTCCGACGGCATTCGGACGACATTGTGGCAAGGCTCACGCCACCCACCACGGTCGCCGAACTCGGCAGCGGGAGCGGTAAGAAGACGCGCTGGATGCTGGAAGCGCTGAGCCGTCATCAACATATTTCGTATTGCCCGATTGAAATTTCGCGAGCCGCCCTTACCATGTGCGAACGCGAACTGGGCGACATTGATTCAGTCAGCATCGTAGGCTTTGAGCGCGAATATCTTGACGGGTTGCTGGAAGTGGCAGCTCGACGCCAAGCCGGAGAGCAACTCCTGGTGCTGTTCCTGGGGAGCACGATTGGCAACTTTGAGCATCCGGCAGACGTAAAGTTCTTGCGCCAAATGCGGGACATCCTGCGAGTGGGCGACGCTTTGTTACTTGGCACCGACTTAACGAAGCCGATTCATCAATTGCTGGCTGCATATGATGATCCGCTCGGCATAACGGCGGCCTTCAACTTGAATCTGCTCGCGCGAATCAATCGGGAACTCGGTGCCGACTTCGTGCTCGAGCAGTTCGAACACGTGGCCCGCTTCAATGGGGACGTAGGCAGCGTCGAGATGCACCTTCGCTCCCGGAAGCAACAGATCGTGAGCGTACCCGCAGCTTCCCTGACAATTACATTTGCTGAAGGCGAAACCATCTGGACCGAGAGCAGTCACAAATATTCCCTTCCGGAAGTATTTCAAATTGCCGAGAAGGCAAGCTTCCGCTGTGACGCCCAGTGGATTGATGAAGAATGGCCATTCGCCGAGAACCTTTTGATCGCTGAATGAGCCACGGATCAGTCTTACTCTACGTCGGCTCCTCCATCGTCCACCTGAGCCTTCGATTCGAGGGAAATCTCGGGCAAGCTTGCGCTTTTGAGTTGGCGATTTAGCGCGGGCAGATCGGTCTGCTTGACGTCCTCCCAGCGTTTCAATAACGCGGAAAGATCGCGCCCGGTGTCAGCTGCGGCGCTTATCTGAGCCGCAGTGGGCGCAGCATCGGCCTGTCCGACACTCCCATAGAGCATGCCAATTGCCCCATTCTCGCGAGTGAGCGTTGGCTCCGACGATCCGGAGACCGGGGGCGTGGGCCCGCGCAGAATCGCCCCAACCTTCTGATCGAGCCCCTTGACCGATTCCGCCAGCTTGCCGGATTGCGCTCCAAGCTTGTGAAGTTGATCGACAACCGAGCGCGCTTGTTTGACTGCTTCGGTGCTCGTGGTGAACTCGGAGGCCAAACGCATCTCCAGATTGAATTGTTGTTCGAGCCCGGCGTGAGACGTGTTGACCCGCGGATCGATCTTGACCGTGAGTGGCGCTGTGAAAGTGTGGCCGTTCGCAGTGAGTCGCACAGTATATTCTCCGGGCAGTGCGTCCGGGCCGAGCGGCGTTCTGGGCGTATCGTTGGGAACCGCCGAAATCGGATACTGCTGTTGCAGCGAAGCCGGCGACGGATAATGCAGGTCCCATACCCAGCGATGCATGCCGGCGCTTACTGAAAGAATCTTCGGCATGCGAATCCAGTAAAGCGGAATCAGTTGCTTCTCTAGTTCAGCCTGACTTACCTCCGGCTTATCCGCGCTGGAAAAGCGCCGCACCAACTTCCCTTGCGCATCGACGATTTCAAGCGTTACCGGGCCGGAAGCGGCCTGCAGAAAGTAGTCGAGAATCGCGCCGTCGGGAGGATTCTTACCGGTGGGCTCATCGGGCGGAATCGGAGTGTCAGGATTTGTGCTGCGCCGTACACGATAGGCCGGTGCAGGTTTGAAAAGATAAGCATCCGAATTCGCCATGGACTCCGCGAGTTGCCGCAACGGAGTAATGTCATCGAGTATCCAGAAGGATCGGCCGTGGGTAGCGACGATCAGGTCATTCTCATGAATGCCCACGTCGCGCATCGAGGTGTGCGGGAGATTCAATTGCAAAGACTGCCAGTGATCGCCGTCGTCAAACGAAACCCAGACGCTGGTTTCAGTGCCAGCAAACAGCAACCCCTTGCGAACCGGATCCTCGCGCACCGTATCAACCGGCGCATCGGCCGGGAGCCCGCTTGAGATGGGACTCCATGTCTTGCCACCATCGTGAGTGCGGTAGATATAAGGATGCAAATCATCGATACGGAACCGGCTGACAGATGCGTACGCAGATTGATCGTCGAAATGCGACGCTTCGATCTGAGTCACTTTGCTCCAAGCGGTCAATTCCGGCGGCGTAATGTTGTTCCAGTTCTTTCCGCCGTCGCGGGTCACCCAGATCAGGCCGTCGTCAGTGCCGGCCCACAACGTGTTGATGTCTTTAAACGAGGGAGCCAGGGCATAAATCACTCCCCGTTGCTTCCCAGCTTCGGGATTTTTGGACGCAAGCGCACCTATGCTCGCTGGAACTCCCGGGCTTTCGCGCGTGAGATCAGGGCTGATGGCTTGCCACGCTTCTCCACCGTCGGCTGTTTTGAACAATACGTTCGAAGCGAAGTAAAGCGTGTGAGGATCTATCGGCGAGAACAGGGTCGGCTCGGTGCGATCCGTCCGATATTTCGCGTCACGCACTGGAATGGGCGTGACGTTTTGCACCTGCCCGGTCGACCAATGATATTTCGAAACCTCGCTCCTGCCACCTCCGTAAATAATATCGGGATCGAGCGGGTCCGGCGCAACGTACCCGTACTCGATGGTGGCTACGGGATGCCAATCGCGAAAGGTGATTTCGCCGTCATTGCCTCGGCTTAAAATGCATACCGAACCGCTCTCCTGTTGCCCGGCGCAAACCCGGTATGGAAAAGTGTTGGTGACTCCGACGTGATAAAGCTGCGCGGTCGGCTGGTTGTACCACGAACTCCAGGTTTGTCCGCCATTGACAGTTACGATCGCTCCCTGATCGCTCACAACAAGAATAATGTTGGGATCGTTAGGATTGATCCAGAGGTTCTGATAGTCATCCCCGCCGGGCGCGCCACGAATACTCATCCAAGTCTTGCCGCCATCCGTCGACCGCACGGTCACAATGCTGACGCTATACACGACATCAGGATTCTTGGGATCGACTCTCGGAATTGAAAGATCGCCGCCGCCGATGCGCATTGCCGGGCGCGGATCAGTCGTGGCCACGTGCCAGCTTTCGCCTGCATCGTCGGAGCGGTACATGCCCAGTCCGGCTGCAGAACCGTACTCCCCGCGATCGGTCGTCGCCACAGTCGCATACAGACGGCTGGTCTGACTGGGCGCGATCGCGACATTGATTTGCGTGAGGTTCTTGGGCAAACCGTTGGTGAGTGGTCGCCAAGTGGCGCCACCATCGGTTGACTTGAACAGGCCTCCGCTGGTTCCCTGAAATTGATTGTTATCCTCCCACGGTCCCTCGCGAGTTTCCCAGAGAGACGCGTAAAGCACGTCAGGATTCGAAGGATCAATCTCAACGTCGGAGCCGCCGGTGTTCTCGTCCTTATACAAAACTTTCTGCCACGTACTCCCGCCATCGGTCGAGCGAAAAATCCCGCGCTCATCGTTGGGACCATACGGATGCCCAAGCACGGCCGCAACCAACTTGTTCGGATCACGCGGGTCAACTACCAACGCAGGGATTTGCTGTCCGTCCCGCAGGCCGAGGTGGGTCCACGTCTTGCCGGCGTCGGTGGATTTGTAAATGCCGTTGCCTACCGACAAGTCAGGACGGTGCAGGCCCTCGCCGCTCGCGGCATAAATAATATTCGGATCCGATGGAGCGACCGCGATTGCCCCGATAGATTGCGTAGGTTCTTGATCGAAAATGGGCATCCAAGTCCGCCCATAGTCGTCCGACTTCCACACTCCGCCGTTCACCGCGCCGATATAAAACACATTGGGCTGGCTCGGCACGCCAGCAACGGCGCGTGTCCGCCCGCCACGAAATGGCCCGATCATGCGCCAGCGCATTTCCTGATACATGCTCTCAGGAAACTGCTGTGCCTGGCTGACACCTGGCAGTGAGGCTGCGAAGCAGCCAGCGATAAAAATCAGGATAAGGCGATGAAGTCGAATCACACGGTCCCCCAGTTGTATATCCAAACCGGACAGGATAAATCAAATGAGGCGCTGGGAGAATGGAAAATCCTTCGACGATATCCCCAACCAAATTGTCATTCCGAGCGGAGCGAGGAATCTGCTGTCGCTTGCAACCACGAAAATCCGGAATCCTTGCGCCAAAAAACGCGCTCAGTTCTCAACACGACTCTGACTCCTCGTCTCGACGCTGCTTCTGAATATCGATTCCGAGTTGCTCGGCTTTCTTGTAGAGATGGCTGCGCTCCAAACCGAGAGACTTGGCAGCATTCGTAATGTGGTAATTGCTTCGCTTCAACTCGGCGAGAATTGCTTCACGCTCGAAGTTCTGTACCCGCTCAGCCAGTAGGCCTGCGCCTGTTCCCGACGGAGAAGAATTGATTGGAGTAGAAGGCAATGCGGAGCGAACTGTCGCTGACGTTACCTCGCCTTCCGTCGCCAATAGCATGAGACGCTCCACCGCATTGCGCAACTCGCGCACGTTTCCCGGCCATGAATAAGCGGCAAGCGCTTCAATCGCCTCGGGAGCAAACGGTAGCGGCTTCCAATTATTCTGAGCGCAGACCTGCCGGGCAAAATGCTCTACCAATGCCGGAATGTCGTCCCGGCGTTCGTGCAGAGGAGGAAGGACCAACGGAAATACGTACACACGATGAAAAAGGTCTTGGCGAAACTTGCCCTCCCGCACCAGAGTCTCCAAATTTCGATGAGTCGCGACCAAAACGCGCACGTCTACGGAGACGGGCTTGTCACCGCCGATGCGTTCCACTTCCCCTTCTTCAAGTACGCGCAGCAACTTCGCTTGCATCGATAGAGGCATATCACCGATTTCGTCCAGGAAGATTGTGCCACGCTCGGCTTGCTCGAATTTTCCCGTGTGGCGTGCGGCTGCGCCAGTGAACGAACCTTTTTCGTGTCCGAAGAGTTCCGATTCGATCAACTCGGCAGGAACCGCGGCGCAGTTCAGAGTAACGAAAGGACCCGCGGACCGCGGACTCCGTTCATGCAGAGTGCGCGCAACCAATTCTTTGCCGGTACCCGTTTCGCCCAGAATACAAACCCGTGACTCGCTTGCGGCCACGCGCTCAACCTGCGCCATAACTTTTCGCATGACCTCCGATGTCCAAACAATCTCGTGTTTTCCCAAGCGCTGACGAAGCTGCAGATTCTCGGATTCGAGACGCCGCAGCTTGAGCACGTTCTCCACAGTGAGCAGCAGCTTATCGGTCGAGACCGGCTTCTCCAGAAAGTCGAGAGCTCCAAGCCGCGTGGCCCGAACCGCCATTTCAATGTGTGCCTGCCCCGACATCATGACCACTGGAATCGCTATCCCTTGTGCTCTGAGGTCTTCGAGAAATGAAAGCCCATCCTTGCCGGGCATGACGACGTCCGAGAAGATCAAATCGAAGTTCTGCGTTTTGGCAAATTCCAGGGCCTTCAGCGCGCTGTCGCAAACAGTCGCCTCGTGGCCTGCTAGGCGAAATGCCCGTGAAAGCGACGCCAGCGTGTTGGCCTCGTCATCCACAATCAAAATGTGCGCTTTCTGCGCCATCAATGGCTCCTCGCGGTCTCGTCGCTCGCAGTGCGAGGCAATTCAATCACGAATGTTGTCCCTTTGCCCGATTCACTTCGCACCCTGACGCTTCCGCCGTGATCGTTGATTACCGATTGAACGATGGCCAGACCAAGCCCCGTGCCGTGCGTCTTACTCGTGTAATAAGGAGTGAACAAGCGCTCACACTCTTCTGGCGTGAGTCCGGCCCCGGTATCCGAAACCTCGACGTAGCTGAATTCCCCGTTTTGTCGCGTACGCAACGTGAGCGCACCGCCCTGAGGCATAGCATCCATCGCATTCAGAACGAGATTTGACAGTGCCCGATGCAAAAGGTCGGGATCGGCAGCGATTGGCTCCATGGGCTCGGCCAAATCCAGTTTACATTTAATAGGCGCTCGCTCCGGCGAGTGAAGTTGCGCCTGAAACAGACGAACCACATGCTGCACGATGTCATTGAGTTGCACCGGCTGAACCTGCGGCTGGGGCATCCTTGCAAACTCGCTGAAGCGCGAGACAATGGCTTTGAGATTTGCGATCTCGGCCAGCAAGGTGGAGGAACTCTCCTGAAAAATCTCTTCGAATTGCTGCGGACTCTGCTCCCGTGCCCTCAGTAAATTTTCCACGGTCAACTGCAGCGGAAACAGGGGATTCTTCAGTTCGTGTGCCAGGCGTCGCGCCAACTCACGCCACGCCGCCACTCGTTCCGCCTGCACCAAGTGCTCTTTTTGTGCCAGCAGTTCGCGAGTCATGCGATTGAACGACCCCGCCAATTCTCCCAGTTCGTCAGACGAAGTGACCGTCACTTGCGCGCTCCAATTACCGGAAGCGACCTCCCGTGCCGCCTGCGCAAGTTGTTCCACCGGACGCGTGACCCGAGCCGCCGCCCACCCGCTGAGCAGGATAGCCAGCAAGATGCCACCGCCTCCACACAATAGCGTCACTGAACGAATTTGCTGACGAAGGTCGACATAGGGACGGCGGGAATTGCCGATCAACAGGACACCCAATAGTCGCTTATCCTGTCCGGTAAGCGGAAAGGCGTCGATGGTTTCGTCATCGGCCGGATTCGACGACCAATGCAGCAGTGTCGCAGTCTCCCGCGGCGTTAGCTGAAGCTGCTGAATGATGGGTGCGATCCGATCCGCTTGCTGTACCGTGCCCGCGGTGCCGATCAGGAATTGAGGAGAAAAACCCGCTCCCAGGTTTTGGTAGAACATGGCCCGCGTCCCTGCCGGAAGCTCAAGGCTGGCCAGGAAGTCCTTATCGATGCGGCGCCCTCCGATCACGAAAAGGGGTTTCTCAGAAAGGTTTACTTCTCTGACTGCAAACAGCCCTAGTGCCGCCCCGTCCGCCAGTTCCTCCTGCTTCAGAAAGGCGTCGTGTGGAATTGGAGACAAAGTTATTACAGCTTCTTTGTAGCCAAACTTGGCCGACCATTGCGCGGACGATATAACGGTCCCATCACTGTCGACGAACTCCAGAAAATCCAGTTGTTGACTCTCGGCGATCCCCTTGGCTTCGTTGAGATACGCTCCGTAATCGGGCGAACCGTGGCTTAAAGCGAGAGCCATGCGAGTAGCCGAGTCACTCGAAGCGACGGCTTCCACCCGACGCGCGATTTCTTCGCCTCGACGATTAAACTCCCGGCGGAATTGCGCGACCAGCGCAGCCGTGCGCTCTTCATTTGTTTTTTCGAAAGCCCGCCGCGCTAGCAACGAAATACTCCAGGCAACAGCCGTTACCGACACCAAAACGGTGAGCGCAAAGACAGCCAGAAGTTTGCGGCGAAGAATCATGGTTTCGCTGCGCCAAGCCAAACGTCGGGCAGACGCCAGCTTCCATCGCGAGCTGTCCTCCAATTCTTCACGCCATTCGACACGGCGTAAGCGGTCCGCAAGTGCAACAGAGGAACCACACGTTGCGATTGCAGCAGCTTGTTTTCGGCGTTGTAAAGATCGTCGACGGAAGGGGAAACAAATTTCGGTGACGAAAACCCCAGCCCCGCAGCCACTTCACCGAGGGCAATCTCAGCATCGAGGGAAATCAACGAAATTCGAACAATCCGAAGGTCGGCGTTGCTAGCGCTTGTAATCTGCATACCCAGCCCGGCATCGCGGGCGTTAAGTACGACTCTCTCGGCGATCACGCGCGCAATGGGATCAGCCGGGTCGTAACCCACACTCCAGGAAGTGGTATGCGGAATCTCGCTACGAATCTGGCGCGCAAGGTCCAGGTCCATCGATGATGGAAAAAGAAAATCGTAGCCCGTCATCCAATTCGGCAAGAGCCCGCCCGCAGGCTCTCCTCCACCTTGCAGCACGACCGTATTCAACGACTCGCGATCGAGGCTAAGGGCAAAAGCTTGACGCTGTCGTCCATCGTCAGCCGACTGCGCGTCACGGCTGAAGACCAACGCGATGAGTTCTACCGGAGCCGAACTGTCGATCTGTCGGCCTTCCGCAGCCGCCCGGTGCGCCTGTTCCGGCGCGGCTTCCACCACTTGCGCTTTTCCCAAATCGAAAGCGATCATCTGCTCGCGAAAGCTCTTGCCCATTTCGATTTCGATTGCATCCAGAAACGCCCGGCCGCCCCAATAATCGTCGCGTGCCACCAGGAAAAGCTTCTTACCCGGATCCCACGCAGAAACCGCAAAAGGTCCAGTACCGAAAACCTTTCCACCGTCGCGCTTTACGATACTATTGTGCGGCAAACTCAGCTCGGCAGGCAGATCGGGAGCCGCCAAGTCACGCTCGATGACAACAGCTTCGCCTTCAGCAAAAACTTTCCATGTCGGATTCGTCCTGCGCAAGGACGCCGCGACCGCGTCCGGAGTAACGGGCGTGCCGTCTTGAAATGTAATTCCACGACGCAAGAGAAACTGCCAACGCTGGCTGCCCGGCTCAGCTTGCCACGAACTCGCCAACCCTGGTTGAGGCTTGCCCTGCTCGTCCAGCGAAACCAGAGTTTCAAACATCAGAGTGCACACGTCGTGGAATCCGAACCAGTCCCTCTGGCTCGATTCTGCCGGATCCAGAGACATAGGCGCCGCCCGCATCTCCACATGCAGAGTCCCGCCATAATGCGGTCGCACCGCAGCGCTCGAAGCTGCGGCCCAAAGCAAACTACTGGCCGCAAGTAATGGAAAGGCGATAAGCCTCATATTTCCCCGTCTCCGAATTCTGCGAAATTGCGATCGCCCCGGTGCCGTCCGCATCGCTCCACAGCGCCGTAACCCTTCCGTTGAACTCCGCAGCTTGACTCACAACAACGGGTTCTCGATCCGCTATTTCGAAAGCTCTCACCGAGTCGCTGGCTCCATCCTCATTGCCAGTGACCAACACTTGCCATCCCACTCCGCAACCGCTGCGCACGCTGGCAATGTCGCTCCCCCAATCTAATTTCGCCACGGTTTGATCGGAGACGCCGTCCAGCAAATGGACCTGACCGTCGACTGTGGAGAAAATCCATAGCTTGTATTTATCCCTGGGCAACACTGCCGCCGAATAAAACGCTTTCACCGTGGTTTGTTTCTCGATGCCCGGCGAGAGCGCCCCAGTAAAGAAATCTCTCGCGGGAGCGAAGAACGCGGACTGCCCGGACCCCAACGGCCAGGGATCGTCGCTTTCATAGCAGTTCAATGCCAGAGGGGCACTGGTGGCACTTCGGCAGAAAACTCCGGGCAAATACGCATCGAACAGATGATCGCTCCGCAAAACCAATCGGCCTCGCAAATCACGCGGCCACGGATGCGCGTGTGACACCGTCAGTGCCTGTTCTTGCTGCCAGCGGCCATCCTGGAATTTAAGTAGCACCACACTTTCCGCTTCAAGGACAATCATGTGCTGCGGACTTCCGTTAACCTGCGCAACATCCAGGATGCGGTTCTCGTCCGTCCACAGAAGCGCCTTGCGAATGGTTAACGCAATCGCTGGATGCTCGACCGCGACGAACTCCGCTCTGGGCGCGGTAACCATGACGACGGAGTTTTCGTTGTTTCCCTGGTGTATTTCAGCGACCCAAACGTACTCTTGCAGGTTTTCAGAGAGGGTCACCTGAACGGTGGCAGCGGCTTGGTCCGCATTTACCAACCGCACTCCAAGAGCGGCCAACTCGCTCGTAAGCCCTCGACGAATCTCGTCTGAGTCCGGGCGGCTGATCGAAGATTTGTTGGCCACGTCTAGCGCGACCGCTCCCGGCCCCGTGGCCGCGGCAATCTTCCGCGCCAGTTGCTCCTCCGGTGTGCGCCAGTCACTCGCCAGGCTCATCGCCACGCACATCACCATCAGCGCGAAACCACACGCAGCACGCCAGAACCGTGATGACGAAGCAACCATGTGCAGGATGCGCGCATTATAAACCGCATTGTCTTTGGTACTCGGCATAACACCCTGTACTGTTTGTAGACACCGATACGCGAAGCAGCAGCGCCGCCATCTCGCAAGGCGCCGGCGCTACGAACTATTTCGGCTGCTGCTCATCCGCTTCTTCCGCCTGGCTCGCGTGGTTGGCCACGCTCATGCTGCGCAACACGTCATTGGCAAAGAAGAATTTTCCATCAGCCGGTACCATCATGATCTGCAGCTTGTCGGAAAGCCGTTCGGCCACAATCTTATTAATCAGCAACGGGTTCTGCTTCAGGATCGCGCCCTCACTTTGCATTCGCACTGCATCCGCCGCTGCAGTCACGCGAATACGCTCCGCCTCCGCTTCCGCCAGCAATTTACGCCGCTCCATCTCGGCCTTGCTGTCGATCACTTTAGCCTCTGCCTGCGCTTCTGCGTTTTTCACTGTGGTTTCCTTGCGCGCCTCCGCTTCCAGCTTCGATTGCTCGATTTGCTTCTGCTTAAGCGGCAAAGTGTATTGCATCGCGTCAGCCTCACTCTTCGCCTGCAACACACGCACCTGCGCTTCTCCCTCCGCCTGCTTGACCTGCTGAGCTTTTGTGGCCTCAGCTTCAAGTTCGGCGATCCGTACTTGCTTCTGCTGGATGTCGGTCTGCACCGCCATGCGGTCGCTCTCCTGCTCCTTCAGCAACAGACTTTCCAATCCCTTCGCATACTCGGGCGGCAGTTGAATATCGCGCAGCATCACTTCTTTCACGATGATTCCATCGGCAGCGAGTTTCTGCGTGATGACATCCGACGCGCGCTTGCGCACTTCCTCTCGCTTCGCGGCAAACACATCCCGCACCGTGTAATTTGGCACGAGTTCACGCCATGCGCTGGCCACGACCGCCGGTACGATTTCTTTTTCTACCGGCTGCGGCAAGTTGCTCTGGATGTAATCCAGATGCTTGGGATCGAGCCGGTACCGCACCGTAATCGACAGGCCAAGGGTGAGCCCCTCTTTCGCCTGCACATTCAGCGGCTCCGACTTCACACCTTTAGCAGCACCGGCCTCCTCGACAGCGCCAGTGGTAAACAACTGATCGCGCGTGTCGAACAGCACGATATTCTCCGTTAGCGGCACCACCAAATGCGCACCCGGATACAATTCGCCTGGCAAAGTTCCACTGCTCTGGCTAACCCGAACCGCAGCCATGCCGCTGGGCACAACCACAATCCCCAGCGACAACACGATCGGCCCCCAAGCCAGCAGGATCAGCGCCAACGAAATACGCCAGCGCATCTGTGGAACCGGAGGCAGCGGTCCCGCGCCAGCCGTAGCAAGCGCCTGCCGATATTTCATTTCTAGATAAACGTCATACGCCAGAATCCCAGCGGCGACCGCGATCATCCCAATCCCGCCCCACAACAGCAAATACTTCAAGAACAACATATTTCCTCCTTCCGCGCGTCAGCGCTCTTGACCCGACTTAACCCGCACCGCCTGCTGTGAAAAGAACAGGCCAAACACTTTTCCAAAAATCCACTCTTCCACCAGGATTGCGACCGCCAGCGAAAAAGCCATCCCCGCAGTTACCGTGATTAATGTCGTTAAGGCTTGCATGTGCTTGCTCCCGTCGGCTTACGCCAAACGAAATAGCAGCCCGCCGACCAATGCTTATGCTGTTGGTTTTTAGGAACTTATCGGGATGGGACTTAAGTTGGAAGGTGTCCGGTCACAGACACTGTGTGCGTTTCGCTACATTGCCGATAAACAGCAAAAATCTTAAGGCGATCGTCGTCGAGCCTCAGGGTTAAGAAACCACCGGCGCTATGAACGCCGCAACGACCCGCTCTTCCAACACTGGCTCGATCATCTCTTTCACATAGAATGCGACCGCCGTAGCCCGTTGCCAAAACCGCATGGCCAGAAGCAGAAGCATCATGGCCTGGCCGATGATGAATGCGCCGAGAACACTGCTCGGTGGCACAATCGCGTGCCACAGCCAGATTCCAACCAGCAGGACGAGCAGCGCCACGATTGCAATCACGACATAGCTGCCCAGCAGACGCCCCAGATTTCGCCACGTCTTGCGAAATCCAGCCGCAACCGCTTTCCGCACCGCCGGCTGGTCGCGCAATACTACTTCAGTCTGAGCAAGATCAAACCATATGCGAATGACCGTCAGTACCAACAAAATGATCAAAGTGCCAACCAGTTGTGTGAAGAATGGCAGCCTCTCGTTGGAAGTCTTGTCCGCCGCTGTAACCAGCGCGTTCAGCGCTCCAAATAAAATCCCGGCGAGAACGCCTGCAATGATCGCGAAAAACACGAACAGACGCACGAACCTCCAGACATTCCGTCCGCAAGCCCGAAAAAACTCATCGCGCGGAAGCCGATGGTCCGAAGCGTAGCCCAATAGCACTCCCGGCATGAAAACCAGGCTCGCCACAAAAAATACCACCGCGAACATCATGGCAGGATGAGTTGCGCTGGGTAGCGCGCCAAATTCGGGACGCGCCAGCATCTCCATGAACACTCCCAGGTTGAATCCATGAAGGACCTTGTCCGCGTAAAGGCTGTGATCCAGAATGCTGTGCGCCGCGTCGCTGAAAGCGCTCGCTCCGAAGTGTGCGAACGCCAGGTTCAGCAGATAGAACCACACGATATACCGCTTGTTGCGCCGTACGACTGCAGCGCCCGCGGAAACCAGATTCATGTTCTCCTTCATCGATCTCCTCTTACACCAGCCACCAGGCCAGCATTTGTGCGAAGAATTGTCCAATGCAGGTCCAGTAGTTTGCCAGCTTGCGTGCCGCCGCGCCGTTCGCTTCCTCAGTCTGGCTGTTATTAAAGTTGTTGCGATCGAAATAAATCTTGTGGTCGGGATCGACTTCCACCGATTCTACTTTTGCCTTCTTCCGATACGCATATCTCACCCATCGGTCTTGTCCCTCCCAGTGCTCCCGAACCTTGTCGCCATTATCAAATTTGATCTCGACGTCGACCGGCATAACGAAATCCTCTTTGCGGTGAATCCATACGTTGTCGACGTATTCCGTCACGCCTTTCTTCTCTTGCAGGTCGTCCTTGTACCATTCGACCGGCACTGAACTGATCTTCAATACTTCGTAGTCCAACACTTGCGTGCCATAGACCGCCTGATTGAAATACCAGCGCAGGTCTTTGCCTGAAACTTCTTCAATGGTTTTCAGGAAGTCTTCTTTCGTGGGATGGGTGAAGCGGTAGCGCAAGAAATACGTATGCATGGCCTGCCGCATCGTATCCTCACCGATCACGTTTTCAAGCGTCAGCAAGATCAGAGCCGTCTTGCCGTACGTGATTCCGCCATAAGAATTGTAGTTGAAATACTGCCAGCCATTTTGCGCCATGGAATCAAGCGCGGCCACGCTTTCATAGAACAGTCTGTCCTGGTCGCGTTCTCCCCCCGTGATTCCCCACAGATTCAGAACCGATGTAGATGGACCAAAAATAGAATCCATGACTTTCGCTTCCGAATACTGGTTGATACCCTCGTCCATCCATGCGTCTTCAAATTCGTTGGTTGCGACCATGCCGTACCAGTACTGGTGTCCGAATTCGTGCTCCACAACTCCTTCTGGCAAGAGCAGGCCTTTGGGCATGAACCAGTTGGTGCCTCCCGTGATGAAAGTTGGATACTCCATGCCAAGCGCCTGCGAGCCTGGGTCCGGATCCACGATGGTCAGAGTTTTGTAAGGATACGGCCCGTACCAGCGATCAAAACGTTCCATCGTCTGTTTAGCAATTAGCGCATGACGCTCCGCCTGACCCCAATGCGCCGGCTGCATCATGATTCGCAACTTCACCGGCCCCATAGTGCTTTGGAAAATATCGTTATAGATCAGGTAGTGCGGGCTCGCGGTCCACGCGAAATCGTGAATGTCCTCTCCGTGGTATGCGACCGTCTTCGTTCCATCCGGATTGTTCACGCTGCTGACTTCGATCCCGCTCGCTCCAACCACTTCGTATTGCGGCACCGTCAGCTTCACGTCATAAACCCCGAAGTCCGCGAAGAATTCCGTGTAAGCGTGAAACTGATGGCAATTCCACGCGCCATGCCACCAGACTCCAACCTTGGGAAACCACTGACCGCCGAGAACGAAGTCCCGATTCCAACCCGTGCGCTCCAGCGTCTCCGGAAATTGATCGTGAAACTTTATTTTGAACTGAACATACCCATCCGGCGGAATCGGCTTGGGCAGATGCACTTGCACCACCGTGCGGTCATCTTTGTTGTCGTCATCTGGATGGATGAACTGCAACTGGTTGGTGAAATCGCCCTGGCCCACGACTTCAAAACTCTTGATCTCGTCCGCTCCGTTGCTCTTGGGATCCCACTTTTCGAAATCCTGCCCGCGAGTCGCTTCCCGCTTCCCTTCCCGCACCCAGGTAGAGGTAGGCTGAAAGGCATTCAAATAAAGATGAAAGGGAAAAGTATCCAGCGGCTGCCCGGTGAGATTGTGATAGGTCAGCGTTTCCGTCGCGTCGAGAGAATGAGCCTTGGCGTTGTACTTGGCGTCGATGTCGTAGGCTACAACCCGCTGCGAGAGCGGCGTAACCGAGTTGATGGCCGTGGTGGTTGCCGGAATCGCAAGCCCTGCCGCAGCGCCGGTCTGCGCCGGGGCAGATGCCGCAAGCGAAACCACAAGCAGGCAGACGACAACGCTCAAACGTGAGCCCATGGATGACACTCCCTCCGTTCCATCAAGAACGATCGATAAGCGCAAACTTAAATCATAGCCCAGGAAACGGCAATCGTGTTATAGAAACAGGCTGGTTCCATTCCTGAAATCGTTTTACGTCATTCAGCAAACCACGGTTCCATGAATAACCTCCGCGACGACGTCACTCTGCAGAGAGCGGACATTCCAGTCCACTGCCTTCGACTTCCAGGATTAGCACATGTAGGAACATCAGGATTTTGACCGACCACAGCAGGCCCGCCGAACGGAAATCCACTGGCGGACTGCCCTCACTGAAGCCCACATCGAGACTGCCGACAAGGATGTCGGCCACTCCCCTGCAGGGAATGCGACGTGGAAATTAAGACCGGAAAAACCACTGCGGGCGGCGCGTACCTGACCGCGATCGAAACCAACGGCAAAGCCAAACTACCCGATCGCACGTCGGGTTGCGATCGCACGCGGCCAACGCTTCTGAAGACCGAAGAATTTTAAGCCTAAGCGAAGCTCCCGCTTACCCCTTGAAAGCCGTGACCCGCCTGCTTGAGCACCCACTTCACCACCCGCGCATCGTTGTAACTGAATCCCAGATTGTGATTCAACGTCGAGAAACAATGCGTCTGGCACGACTTCTTCATTTCGTTCAGTTGCGACACTTCAAACTTATGATTCTCAATCGCTCCCCAATCATGCGTCGCCGAATACATGGGAAAGCAAGGCGCCAGCGTGCCATCGACTCGGATGATGATCGAGTTCTGTCCCGCCCGGCAGTTCCACGGCTCCACCTTGCCTCGCATGAAATCTTTCATGTCCTGCAGCCGCTTCACCGAGTTGACCATCTTGTAGCCGGACTTATTTTTCTCGATCAGCCAGTCCACCAACTCATCCACCTGCGGCCAATCCTGCGGATAGATAAACGTGTCATTCGCTTCGTAGTGCTTGAAGTGGTCCTGTTCGATCATGGGAGATTCGTTCAGGTGATAATCCGTCGCAATGCCATGCTCTCGCGCAATCTCTGTCAACCGTTTCACATCTTCCATATTGTTCCGGCAGATGTTGATGTTGAAGAAAACCGAGTATCCGTACTTGTATTGCTTGCGCACCAGGTAATCGAAATACTTGCGCACCGGAGTCAGCGCCTTCGGCAGCCCCGGTTTTTCGTCCACCGCATCCACGGCAAAATTGAAAATGGCCACGCCCGCGTCCGCCAGCCGGTCGATCACATCCGGACGCAACAGCCGCGCATTCGTCGGCATGTAGATCCAGAAACCCTTCTTCGCCGCGTAGTAAGAGGCCTTATGCACCAACTGCGGACGCAATAAGGGTTCCCCACCCATAAACGCCAGCACCCGGCAGGTGGTCGAATGCAACCAATCAATCGAGCGCTTCGCCAATTCTTCGCTCATGCCCTTCACGCTGTTATCAAAAGCCCAGCAGTAATGGCAATCCAGATTGCACTTCCACTCGGTAAACAGATAAGCAATGATGGGATGAAACGGCCCCGGCAGAACCCGCGATTTTATATAAGGATACAGCCAGCCCCGCATGGCCCGGTGAACCAGCGGAGCCGTCCAGCGCCGCTTTCCGGCACGTGCGCGCGCCAAGTTCTCTTCATAGTTATCGTCCGCAGCCAGCACTTCGGGATATTGCGGAAAGACCGGCTCCGGAAACTTCTCATCTCCGCTGTTTGGCAACAGCGTCGGCCGTGGAGCCGCAGACTTCGTCAACAATTCATGCAATTGGACATCCAGACGAAACGGAGGAGGGGCGTTTTGCTCAAAGCTTTCTTGAACATTGGACATGACGGTCTGCTCCTTTATTTCGGTAGATGACGCAGACCGGATTTGGTTGCAGCAAAATTAGCGGAAATGTTTAACCACCCCCGATATCCCCACAACAAAACAGAAATGCGGGGTGCCCCACTTTTCGCGGCTGTGCAAAAGCTGGGAAACGGAATCTCAATGTGAACCGCGACCCCCACCCCACCGAAGCCACCCCGCCGCTCGGATTCTCATTTGCCGAACACTCCAAACGCCCCCAGCACCTGGTAGCTGCTGTCCCATCCCGAACCGATGTTGTTGGAGAACGTGCCTTGCGTCCCCGCAAAGTTATTGTTCCAGACACCATAGGTATTTTTAAACTGTTGCTGCGGGCTCAGCACCACCCAATACAATTTCCCTTTCTTCACCGGAATCCCCTTGGCATATTTTGCCGTCTGCAGGGTGCAACAGTGTCCAAAAACCGGCAGATTGGAAAAATGCCAGGTATGAAGCGCCTTCCCCGGAATCCCCTTGTTATTCTCATTCAAACTCACCACCAGCGAATTCGTGCCCTGGACCCAGGTCGCGCCCACCTGAATCTCCGTCACCGTATGATCAGCTTTGGGCCGAAATCCGCAGCCCACCGATTGCGGCCACGGCTGCCCCGCATCCGGCCCGAGGATCCCATAGCCAGAAATCGCGTTGTACACCTTGGTGCCCTTACCAAGGTTGCTATAAATCTCCACCAGATTCGACGACGGCCGCGCCGCAGGCACAAAAGGCTCCGACGGAGCCCGCATTAACATCGTGTTTCGACCGCCATTGATCGTGATCACTCCATCGTTCGCCGCCTGACCCCAGGCAGCGCCGGCCAGCACCAATCCAACCAACCATCCCAATAGCATCCTCTTAGTCATCGATCCCCCTCCACAGATTAATCGCACGCAATTCTACCCCGAAAACGCAAATCCCCATCTCGCGTTCTCAGAACCGCGAGAAACCGCCCCTCACCCCATCCACTCCCACGCTTCCCGATAACCCTCCCAGCGGGTGCACTTGCACTTTATATCCGGATAAAACCGGAGATTCTTTTCCATCGCGACCACCTCAATGGGCAGAACATACCAAACGCCGAGCGACGCGATCCACACCACCAGAATATCGATATCGTCCGCTGTGTACGCACTCTTGCCCTTGCCGTAAACGCCGTAAGTCGACTGCACTTCATACCCCCGCGCATGAATGACCGAGGTGCTCTTCAGCTGCACCCGCCACATTCGTCCGCCAGAATCCAGAACGAAATCATAACGTTCGCTATCGCCCCAGGGCCGCAACACGCGAAAACCCAGGCTCTGCGCCTTCAATAGAAACGCCGCTTCCGCCAACTCCCCCGTGCGCTTCGGATTCCGTCGCCGCGGCTTCCGCACCGCATCCTCGCGCAACCCAGTCAACACCGGCAACACAATCGACACCGCCATATAATCTCCCCATTCCCCGATTTATCACGTTTTACAATTGTCATTCCGAGACGGCTCTACCCGTCCCCGATTGTCATTCCGAAACGGCGTAAGCCGTAAATTTTGTCATTCCGAGCGGCGTAAGAGCTTGCGGAAAAACTCCCGATTCGTATCAGGGTATGCCTTCAGGCATACCGTAACCCCGATGAAAATGTGTCCGGCTTTAGCCGCTGGGGCTCGATGTTGCAACTGTAAAAGTCATTTTTCCGCAGCGTGGTTAAGCCGTCGAGGAATCTGCTTCTCGCCGCATCACCAAACCCAAATCAAGACAAAGATCCCCACCCGCCGACCCCAAGATCAGCAGCTATGAGGTTTCGTCACAGATTTTCCGGTAGCTATAGACTACCACAAGCCAGCCCCAAATCGACCAAAAAAATCGGGATAATTGTCATCCTGAGGAAGCAGAGTCGCTCGGCCAGAGCGACTCCCAACGAATGACCTCTGCAACTTTCTAACGACCAAAGCAGATACGCACATTGCAAGAACAACCCAAACCGAGTGCCCCATCTTTCGCGTTCTGTGCGAAAGGTGGGAAACGTGAATGTCAAACCGAAGAACCGGCACCCACTCAACCAAATCCACCCAAACTGACAACAGAGAACCACGAAACGCGAACCGACCGAACCACAAACAGCAAAAGCATCACCACAACCCAGCCCCGGAGGGGCGGCACAAATCAGCCCAGGGCGTAAGCCCTGGGTAAGCTCAAAACCAGACTGAGGCCCCGCAGGGAATCACGATCTCATCAATTGTCATGCTGAGGCAGCGGAGTCGTTCGCGCGCGAACGACTCCCAACGAAGGATCTCTGCACTTCCGTGGCAAGCTAGAAACCATGATCACAGCCACTGGGAAACAGCCGTAACCGGATGGCGGTATTCACCCGGTCCCGCGTCCACACACCACTGCGACACGGCGTAAGCCGAAAATTCTTGTCATTCCAAGACGGATCCTGCCACCCTTTATGTCATTCCGAAACGGCGTAAGCCGTCGAGGAATCTGCTTCTTCCTGCCATCGCCAAACCCAAACCACGGCTCCCGAACCGGTAACGGCCGACAGAATTTGTCGGGACGGAAACGCCGAGAGCGGGTCAATGAGTTCTATAAAAAGGGATGTCAAGAAAAAAATTCTCCCTCGACCGGAAGCGAGAGTCTTTCTCGAGATCCAGCCCACTGACTGTAGGCGCCCCCGATT